>Ga0335077_10006368_pt1 | contig 14570 bp, 13 predicted proteins | sample Lox_Sample_31_FD_207151 | JGI IMG/M metagenome (GOLD analysis project Ga0335077, IMG submission 207151) | Soil microbial communities from Loxahatchee National Wildlife Refuge, Florida, United States - Lox_Sample_3.1 | ecosystem: Environmental > Terrestrial > Soil > Wetlands | place: USA...
GTGAATGACCCGTCAGTCACCAGCCGGTCCGTGGGACCAGCGGCGGTGATGTTAGCGGCTACTGTTCCACCTTCGAGTGTTGATCCGGCGGGGAGCACGATGTCAAGGGCCGGAAGTATCGCCTCTAATTCCGGAATCGCCATGCTCGGCCCGGAAAATTTCACGTTGAGAAGCACGCTCTCGCCTTCCATCTGGTACGTTCCCGTGAGGGAGCCGGTGGCGGAGCCGATATGGACCTGCCCTCGGCTCAGCGCGCCGCTGTGTTTCTGCAAATCGTGCTCCAGATTAAAGTCGAACCCCACCGGTTTCTTCGCCGGCGACCCGCCTCGAGCCACCACCAGTTGCTCGGCTTTGACGTTTCCATTCAACTGGACCTTCTGTCCCGTGGATGCCAGGTTCCCGTTGATGGACAGCAATCCCGCAAAACCGGTGGCCGGAAGAAATCCCGAGCGGGCCAAATCAAGATGGTTGACAGTCAGGCTGGCCTCGAGCGGAGTCGCGGCAGTATCGGCGGAGTTTATGGGGCCGGCTTTCCCTTGAAGCCTAAGATCGGCGCCACCGGTTGCCGTGGCCGTCAGCGAGAAGGGAAAAACAGACGCAGCGGAGAAATCCTGCACCTCGATGTTGACCTTGTCGAATACCTCGGGCTTGACCTGGCGCTCAGTTTTTCCAAGTACGATCCGCCCGTCCACGATCTTCAGAACCTTCACGGAGAGATCGAGGCCGGTTGCCGAGGTGGAACTACTTGCCGGGATTGCGCGCGACGCGCTGCTCGCCGCCGCGCCGAGACTGGAGAAATTCCACATGCCGGATGGAGCCTGCAGAAGCGCAATGCTCGGATTTTGAATCGTAATGCCCTTGACGTTTAGCTTGCGGGAAGTGATGAGAGGCAAAATATCGACGTCGACCATCAATTCCTTCGCGCTCAGAAACGCGTCACGATTGAACTTCGGATCGTCCGCGATGGACAAGTCGGCCGCGGTAACGCCACCGGAAAAAACAGACAGTTTCAAGTCGCCGAGCTTGACGTCTCTGCCCAATCCTCGCGTCAGCTCGGACTCGAGGAGCGGACGGAAGTGGTTCGCGTCGACTAAGAACGGAAGAGCGACAATCGCCAGGAGCAACAGCCCGGCGACAACCCCGATTACCAGCAAGATGCGTTTCATGGTGCGCCTGCCTTGAAGGTTTTGTATTCGGCGCGGCGCGCGCGCAGTTGCGCCGCGTGATTTTCGGCATGTTCAGCAACGAGCTGCGTCAATTTCTTCAATGTCAACGGCCCGCGCTCGGAATGGACGCCCACGCGGTCGAAGGCGGCCTCAGGCAGCTCTTTCAATAACTCGTAGTTTTCCGCGCGAATGCGGCGGAACGTTTCGAGCGACTGTGACGGCTTGCGTCGCGCATAATCGAGGTTGTTGGCCCAGGCATCCTGGTCCCAAGCTTCGAGCTTCGGATTTTCTTCGGCGATTATGCGCCGCAGCCGCATGGCCGCTGCCATTTCGGAATCGGATAAATGCGCGACAATCTGGCGAATGCTCCACTTTCCGGGCTCCGGCACAAAGTCCACTTCAGAGCCGGCGGCGCCGGTGATGGACACAGCGACCAGTTCGGCGCCACGCCGCAGGCGCTCCAGCAATTCAGGAATATCGCTCATTCCAGTTCATTATATGACCGAGTCAGCTTGCTAACCGCGCGGCTCGGTGACAGAGCCGCGACCAAAGGGAGCGGTCCCCAAGCGCTTCAATGCTCGACAGGGCCGCAGGACGTTTCACGGCCCCGGATCGAGCAGTCAGCCAAGACACGGTCTTTGAGATTTTTCAGCATAAGACGCCAGCCATCTCCGGCACGCGTGAGGACGGTGTAACCGAACTCGTGTTCGCTTGTGCCGTCAACAACCTTGGCCGGGCCTAATTGTTTGCCGGTCAAGGAGGCTGTAATCGGGTTCGCAAGCTTGGTGCCTCCTTCGCCGATCACCAAAGCGGGAGGCACATCATGATCGAAGCTCAACAGCTCGAATAAGTGCACGTGACCGGAAACGACGAGGTCGATTCCTTTGGGCGCTGCCTTGGTCCAGGCTTCTTGCAGCCCCGGCGTTGACGGCACCAAAGCGGAATTGGTGGTTGCGAACCCCCAGAACGGATGATGCGCTACCAGCCAGGCGTGTGTCGCTCGAATGGAGGCAAGTTCGCGAGCGAAGCGATCAATCACCGGACCTGCCATGACGTCGCCGGCCGCTGAAGAATCGAACAGGATGAGCTCGAATCCTCCAAGCTTGACTGCATAGGGCGGCTGATTCGCTTCGCAAGTATCGCCGCGCCAAGGGTGGGGATCAAGGTAGTAAAACCAGCCGCGCCAGGCGCGCTGGCAGTTTTCGTGATTGCCGCGCGAAAATGCCCAGGGCACGGCTCTCAGCAGTTTGGCGGCGGGAGAGAAGAAATCCGCGTTCCAAGTCTCCCAGTTGTCGCCGCTCGGGTTTCCCCCGCAAAAGGACTGCCTCGCGGGAGGGCACATGTCCTCGCGATACAGATAATCGCCGACGTGAATCATGAGGTCGGGTCTGGCAGCGGCCGCATTGGCCGCGACGATCGGAAACGGCCATTTTTCCGGATCGTTGCAATCCTGGATCTCCGCGCCTTTGACTCGGCATCCCGTGTCACCGAATACAACGATACGCGACGGATTTGGCTTCGGCAGGATCAGCGATTGGCCGTTGATGCTGGCCGTCTTTGTGCCCTCCGGGATCGAAGCCTCGCACGCCGCTACAAAGCCCGCGGGAACCGGCAGGCGCGCCGCCGTCGAGCGCGTTGCGCCGCCGATCGAAATCGATGGGCATTCGCCGGGCGCGGAAACCACCACGCGCGCGATCGCTCGTCCGCCCTCGCCCAACTCAACCCAGGCAGGAGTCAGCTGCTCGGCCGAGGCAGAGCATAAAGCAAGACACACTAGCGCCGTCCCAAGGAAGACTCGCATCTCGTTATTCTCTCAAAAAAAGCCAAAGGTGAATGTTACAAATTTCGTCATTCGTAAGAACCGGGCAGAATAAAGATGAATGCAGGCAACCGATCCCAAACGGCTTCTACTCATCGGCGCGACCACGGGCTATCAGACCCGCGCTTTTGCCGGCGCAGCAGAACGCTTGGGCTACAGGCTTGTACTCGCCACCGATCGCTGCCACGTGCTCGACGATCCCTGGGGCGACCAGGCGATCGCGCTGCGTTTCGAGGATCCGGAACAAGCGGCCGAAGTTTTGGCGGCCGAAGCCGCTGTCGATGGCATCGTGGCCGTTGGCGACCGGCCGGCATATATCGCGGCGCTCGCGGCTCAAAAGCTCGGTATTCCGTACAATCCACTCGATGCCGTGCTCGCTTGCCGCAACAAGTTTCTCGCGCGTGAACGATTCCGCTCGGCCGGCCTGCTGGTACCCGAGTTCTACCGCGCTCATTTGGCGGAAGGGCCAGACTCTGCCACCGGCCAAGCCCAATATCCATGCGTCTTGAAGCCGCTGGGATTGTCGGCAAGCCGAGGTGTAATTCGAGCAGACAACCGGCGTGAATTCATCGCCGCCTTTCAGCGCATTCAAGCCTTGCTGGCCGATCCCGATATCGCGCGCCTCGGCGACGAACAAAACGAATTTGTACAAGTCGAGAGTTTCATCGAAGGTCGCGAATTTGCCTTGGAGGGAATTCTCAGCGGTGGCCAGTTACGCGTGCTGGCGCTCTTCGACAAACCCGATCCCTTGGACGGGCCGTACTTCGAAGAGACCATCTATGTCACGCCTTCGCGGCAACCCGCGGCTGTGCAGCAGGACATCGTGCGCGCAACGGAAGCGGCGATCCAGGCGCTGGGGCTGACCAGCGGCCCGGTGCACGCGGAAATGCGAGCGAACCAGCGCGGCGTTTGGATGCTCGAAGTCGCTGCGCGGCCGATCGGCGGATTGTGTGCGCGCGTCCTGCCGGGGCTGGAGGAGTTGATTCTTCGCCATGCCGCCGGCCAGGGTCTCTACCCGTTGCGCATGCCGTCAAACGCCAGCGCCGTGATGATGATTCCCATCCCCGGCGAAGGCGTGTACGTCGCCGTGAACGGGTTGGAAGAAGCACAATCAACGCCCGGCATCGAAGAAATCATCATTACGGCGAAGCAGGGGCAAAAGCTTGTGCCGCTGCCGGAAGGCAACAGCTACTTGGGATTCATTTTCGCGCGAGGCGATTCGCCGGAGATCGTGGAAAAGGCGCTGCGCGATGCTCACCAGCGGCTGCAATTCGAAATCGCGGCCGCGTTACCGGTGATCTGAATTTTCACTTGGCGCGTGGAGGAACGTACCCCGGGGGCAGCGCGGCGCCTTCACCGAAAAAGTACTCTTCCATCTGCTTAAGCAGAAATTCTTGCGCTTCCTGAGTGCCGAGATTGAGCCGGTACTCGTTCATGATCATCTTCATCTGCTCGAGCCACATCTTCCAGGCTTCCTTGGAGACGTTCTCATAAATGCGCTGGCCGAGCGGATGGCTGTCGAAGGGAGCTTCATCCAATCCCACCATTTCCCGCTGAAATTTGACGCAGAAGACTTTGCGTTTCCCGGCTTCTTCTTGGACGGGGGGTCCTGCCATCCCGCTGCCACAACCCATGAGTCGCTCCTTTTGGTGCTTCGCTGACCTTAGGATAGCAGAGGGATTTTGACGGGCGATTCAGACTGAACGGAGGCTTTGTTACGCGGAACGCTGGGCTGGTTCGCCGGGATCAGGCTCGGATGCGTTCTTCTTGTTGCTGAGGTATTCGGAGAGCTTGAAGGGGGTGGGCGCACCTTTTTCCATCGCGCGCTGCACGGCTTTTTGATACCGTCGCAAGGTTTCGCGCCGCACGACCTCGCGGAGCTGGCAGGCTTCTATGTCCAGAAGGATGTCTATCTCCCATGGTTGGAATGTGTTGCGGGTCATCGTGCCGCGGATCAGCTCCTGCAGGAGCTTGTTGAAGCGGTTCATGACGACTTCGCTATCCTGTCCCACAAACATGCTAAGGATGTAATCGGCAAGATTTGAAGAATCTACATGGTTTTTCTTAGCTCTCACTCAGGAGAAACCCAGTGCCAGGCGCTCATTACGTAAGCTGGATTGCATTTCTGGCGTCGCGGTTCAAGATATGATGGGTTTCGCCCACGAGAAACGCGTTCCATGAGCGACAACAAGTTCGATGAACCGCGCATCGCGCTGAACCGCATCTACACCAAAACCGGCGACCAGGGACAGACGCATCTGGCGGGCGGACAGCGCGTTCCGAAAGATTCCCTGCGGATCGAGTGCTATGGGACCGTCGATGAGCTGAACGCTTTTGTTGGAATGGCGTGTTTTTCGGCTGCGGAGTTCGTTGCCGAGCTGGCGCCCATTCTTCGGCGGGTGCAGCACGAATTATTCAATCTCGGTTCCATTCTGGCCACGAAACCGGAGGACGTGCATCCCAAGCAGGCGCGGATCACCTCGGCCGAGATCGAGCAGTTGGAACACGAGATCGACCGTATGAACGCGGAGCTGGCGCCGTTGCGGTCGTTTGTGCTGCCCGGTGGTTCGCGTCTCAACACCGAGCTGCATGCCTGCCGGACCATTTGCCGCCGGGCGGAGCGGATCGCCGTAGCTCTGGCGCGCGAGGAACAGATCCCTCCGGAAGCCATTCAATATTTGAACCGGCTGAGCGACGCCTTTTTCGTTTGGAGCCGGTGGGTGAATCATGTGCGCGGCATTTCGGAAGTGCTTTGGGAGCCGAACCAGGCGGCGTCGGGCACGAACCGGTCTTAGCCAACGCTTTTTGCGGGCTCTCACGTAGCATTCCTTAGCCGATAAGGGAGTCGTGGGTGTCCACGCGTCGCCTCGCGAAGAGGATTCTCCCAGGCCGAATATTGTATTACCGGTCATTCTGCTGGCCTTTTGCGCCGGTATCGGTGTAACCGGATACCGCTACTACGAAGGGCAGCGGGGGAGCATTGAGCGCGAAATTCAGAATCAACTCTCTGCTATCGCGGACCTGAAGGTCCAGCAGGTGCTCGCTTGGCGTCAGGAGCGCCTTGCCGATGCACTTCTGCTGGCTGAGGATCCCTTGGTCAAAATGGCGTCCAGCGCCGAGAGCCAAGGCCGCTTGCAGACCTGGCTGGAAACATTTCGAAAACACAACGGCTACGCGGAAGCGTCTTTGCTCGACGAGACTGGAACCATTCGCACCCGGGCCTCGGAGAGAGGCCTCGCGACGGGCGCCGCCCTGCTTCCGCTGATTGCCGAAGCGCTGCGAACCGGCGACGCCGTCACATCCGATCTGTACGAACAGGACGGGTCTATCTATTTGGACTTTCTCGCGCTGGTTTCCTCCAAAAAGGGTTTGCCCGCCGGGAGCGCCGTTCGGCTTCGCGAGGAAGCGTCGGCGTTCTTGTATGCGCTGGTGCAAGCCTGGCCCACGGCCAGCCGGACAGCGGAGTGTCTGCTCGTCGGCCGGGAAGGAGATAGGGTCCGCTTTCTCACTAGCCTGCGCCACCAAAAAAGCTCCGCTCTCGGCCGGGCGGAGCCTCTGAGGAGTGACTTGCCAGCCGCCATGGCCGCGCGTGGATTGGAAGGTGTTCGTTATGGCATCGATTACCGCGGCGCTGCGGTACTGGCGGCGCTGCGGCAAATACCGGGAACGCACTGGGCTCTGGTGGCAAAGATGGACGCCGAAGAGATCTACGCCCCGTTTCGGCAGCGATCCCTCACCATCGCGGTGATCGCGGGTCTCCTCATGACCGCTTGCCTGACCACGTTTGGACTATTGTGGAACTTTCAAAGAGGCCGGTTCTACAGGCGGCAGCACCGGGCTGATCTTGACCGGCGAGCGCTGGCCGGCCGCTATGCTCATTTGAGCCGCTATGTAAACGATATCGTGCTGCTGATGGACGAGAGCGGGAGAATCATCGAGGCCAACGATCGAGCGGCCGCTGCTTATGGCTATGGTTTGGATGAACTTCTGCAGCTCTCCATTGGTGATTTGTTGGAACAGCCCGGAGTGCCGGATCCACGCGAGGTGTGGGCGATTCTGGAAGAAAAGGGCTCCGCCCTGTTCGAAAGCACTCAGCGGCGCAAGGACGGTTCGACATTGAAAGTGGAAGTGAGCGCGCGCCGAGTCCTCCTGGATGGGCGGAAGTTTCACCAAAGCATCGTTCGCGATATCACAGAACGCAAGCGGGGCGAAGAGCAATTGCGCCGCGCCACCCGGGCGATGCGGGTACTGTCGGCGAGCAATCAGGCGCTGGTCAGGTCGCACGACGAATCCAGCCTGTTCGACGCCATTTGCGCCGCCATTACCGAAACAGGCGGCTACCCGCTCGCCTGGATCGGCTTTGCCGAAGACGACGAGCAAAAATCGGTAAGCATCGCAGCCGCCGGCGGCAGGAACCTGGCCTACTTGGCCGGCCTGCGCGTCACTTGGGTGGATGAGCCCACCGGGCGCGGTCCTACCGGCACATGTATTCGCGCGGGGCGGATCCAAGTCTGCAACGACGTGGACACCGATGTCCGATTCGGACCTTGGCGTGACAACGCCAGCCGCTTTGGACATCGATCGGTCATTGGCTTGCCGCTTTACTGCGAAGGCGCTGTCATCGGCGCTCTCACCATCTATGCCGGAGAACCGGACGCCTTTCACGATGAAGAGATGGACCTGCTGCGCGAACTCGCAGGCGACCTTTCCTATGGCATCCAGGCCCACCGCCGCAGGCTGGAGCAAGAACGCGGCGAAGAGGCGGTACTTCAGGCGGCGATGGAATTCCGGACGCTGTTCGACAGCGCCAGCGACTGTATCCTGATCACGGACTTGGAAGGGCATATTCTCGAAGCCAATGCAGTCGCCTGCGAGCAGCTGGGCTATAGCCGGGAAGCGCTCGTCCATAAAACCGTCCTGGATATCGACTCCAGCGCATGCCGCGCGTTGATTCCCACGCGCCTGGAACAAATCGTCGCGCATGGGCAATTTCTGTTCGAGTCGGCGCATATGCGAAAAGATGGAGTGGAACTGCCGGTGGAAATCAGCGCCCGGCTGTTCGACTACCGGAATGCGCCTGCGATATTAAGCGTGGCGCGCGATATCAGCTCGCGCAAGAAGGCCGAAGCGGCGGCCCGGCGGCACGCCGCCGAATTGGAGCGCGCCAAGACGGACGCCGAAAACGCCAGCCGCGTCAAGAGTGAATTCCTGGCCAACATGAGTCACGAGATCAGAACGCCGATGAACGGCATTCTCGGGATGAGCGGCCTTCTTCTCGATACTCCCTTAACCGAAGAGCAACGCGACTACGCCGAGACGATTCGCAAATCCACCGGCGCGCTGCTGGGAATCGTGAACGATGTTCTGGATCTCTCTAAGATCGAAGCCGGCCGAATGGACCTGGAGCTGACCCGCTTCGATATCGTGAATTGCCTGGAAGAGATCGGCGAACTAATGGCGCCGCAAGCGCGCGCCAAGGGGCTGCAGTACGCCTTTGAGGCGCGGGTATCATGCCGCTGGGTTTACGGCGATGCAGGACGTCTCCGGCAAATCGTGCTCAACCTGCTCGGCAACGCAATCAAGTTTACCGAGCGCGGTCAGGTCAGCCTTGCGATTTCCAGCACCGAGTTATCCGCGTCCGACGGCGCCTTCGAGATATCGGTGGCGGATACAGGCATTGGCATTGCGGCCGCCGATCTGCCGCAGCTGTTTAACATGTTTACCCAGCTGGATGCCTCCCTGAGCAAGCGGCACCAGGGGACCGGGCTGGGGCTGGCTATCTCTCGCCAGTTAGCGCATCTCATGGCAGGAGCATTGAACGTGTCGAGCGAACTCGGACGGGGCGCCAAGTTTGTTTTGACCCTGCCTCTACCTCTGGCGGCGGAAACGGGCCAGGAGCCAAGTGCGCAGTTCGAAGATGCGCAAATCGCCCGTAAAAACCGGCGCATCTTGATTGCCGAGGATAACCTGGTCAATCAGAAGATCGGAGTAAGACTACTCGAGAAGTGCGGTTGCCGCGTGGACCTGGCCGCCAACGGCCGGGAGGCCGTCGAGATGGCCGGACGTTTCCCATACGACATCATATTCATGGACTGCGGGATGCCGGAGATGGACGGCTTTGCGGCCACCAGAGCCATCCGTTCGCGGCAAAACGGAGACCCTCGCACTCCCATCGTGGCGCTCACCGCCCACGCCATCGCCGGAACGCGCGAGGAATGCCTGGCGGCTGGAATGGACGACTACGTCTCCAAGCCCGTGTCGCTCGCCACCATGCAGCAAATGCTCTTGAAATGGAGCCCCTAAGCTCGCGTGCGATCGAAAGCCTGCCGCTGTTGCTAATCTCGATGGCATGAAGCTCTTGATCTTCTCCGATATTCACGGAGACAAGGCTGCGCTCGAAAAGCTGATGGCCACCGAAGCCGACTACTACTTCGCTGACGGAGATCTGGCGAATTGGGGGCGCGGTCTCGATCAGCTGGGGCCGATCATGCAAAGGCGCGCGGAGCGGATGTATGTGCTTCCAGGAAATCACGAGTCGGAAGCCGATGTCGCGCGATTTTGCGAGCAGTACGGCTTCCACAATTTCCACGGACGGACGATCGACGTGGGCGGCTACAAGGTCGCCGGGCTGGGCTACTCGAACCCGACGCCTTTCGATACCCCGGGTGAATACAGCGAGGCGGAGATCGCTTCGCGTTTGGAGAAATTCTCCGAGCTAGGCCCTCTGATTCTGATCTGCCACGCTCCTCCGAAGAACACCAAGCTGGATCGCGCCGATGAAGGCCAGCATTTCGGAAGCCAGGCGGTGAGGGACTTCATCGAGCGCTACCAGCCCAGTTATTTTTATTGCGGCCACATCCATGAGGCGGCGGGCCAAACGGAAATGCTGGGCCGCACGCAAGGTTGCAACGTGGGCAAGCGCGGCATGATGCTCGATTTGCAGCGCTTGGTAAAATAAAAGTTTATGCCCATCGAAGAACTGGAAAGAGAGTACGTTGCGCTCCGCCAGCAAGCCGACGCTGTGCGGAGCTATCTTTGACGCCTCCGGGAAAAAAGCTCAGCTAGACAAAATCGAACAGCAGATCTCCGGCACCGATTTTTGGAGCCAGCCTTCCGACAAGGCGCAAAAAACCATGCAGGAACGCAAGCGCCTGGAGCAGGCGATTGCGAATGAAGCCGAGGTCGCGCGGCTCACCTCGGATTTGGATACTTTATTCGAACTCGGGCGCGAGGGCGAGAACGTGATCACCGACCTGGAACGCGAAATCAAAAGCTTCTCGGAACGGCTCGAGACGCTCGAGACCGAGATGCTGCTTTCCGGGCCGAACGATGCGAAAAGCGCGATCGTCGCGATTCATCCCGGCGCGGGAGGAACCGAAAGCCAGGATTGGGCCGAGATGCTCCTGCGTATGTACTTGCGCTGGGCCGAGCGGCATGGCTTCCAGGCCGTCGTGACCGACCGGCTGGAAGGCGAAGGCGCCGGCATCAAATCGGCCACCTTCGAAATCAATGGCGAGAACGTCTATGGACTGCTGCAATCCGAGATTGGAGTCCATCGCCTGGTTCGCATCTCGCCGTTCGACGCCAACGCGCGCCGGCATACTTCGTTCGCATCCGTATTCGTCTATCCGCAGATCGAGGACGACATCAGCATTGAGATAAAGCCCGAAGACCTGAGGGTGGACGTGTTTCGCGCCAGCGGCGCCGGCGGCCAGCACGTGAATCGAACGGAATCGGCGGTGCGAATGACCCACATTCCGACCGGCATCGTCGTGCAGTGCCAGAACGAGCGCTCGCAGCACAAGAATCGCGCCAGCGCAATCAAGCAACTGCGCGCGCGGCTCTATGAATTCGAGATGGATAAGAAGCGCGCCGAGCAGAGCAAGCTGGAAGATTCCAAGCTCGATATCAACTTCGGCAGCCAGATTCGTAGCTACGTGCTCGCACCCTACCGGCTGATCAAGGACCATCGGACCAAGCTCGCTATCGGCGACGTCGACCGCGTGCTGGATGGCGATCTGGACCGCCTGATGCACGCATTCCTGGTTTATAAACACACCGGCAAAGTCTCCGGCGACGGGAAAGAGGAGCTGCCTGATTGAGGAAGCCGAGCTCGACCGCGCCGCTGAACTCATTCGCGCCGGTCAGCTGGTGGCTTTTCCCACGGAGACGGTTTATGGACTGGGCGCCAACGCGCTCGATCCCGCCGCGATAGAGAAAATCTACGCAGCCAAAGGCCGGCCTCCCAGCAGTCCTCTCATTGTTCATGTGAACTCCATCGAAATGGCTCGCAGCCTGGTGCGGGAGTGGCCGGAGCGAGGCGAACGATTGGCGCGGGCCTTTTGGCCCGGCCCCTTGACCTTGGTTCTACCGAAGCAGCCGCACGTGCCTGATCGCTTGACCGCCGGATTGGACACCGTGGGCGTACGAATGCCCGCGAATGCGATCGCGCTGGCCTTAATTGAGAGAGCCGGCTTCCCGATTGCCGCTCCGAGCGCGAATCGTTTCGGCGAACTCTCGCCAACCACCGCGCAACATGTTCGCAACGCCATGGGCGATCGCGTGGCGATGGTGCTGGACGGCGGACGGACCAACGTCGGCATCGAATCCACCGTGCTTTCGCTCGCCGGCTCAGAAGCGATATTGTTAAGGCCTGGTATGGTCGCCAAGGAGCAGATCGAAGAGATCATCGGGCCGGTTCAGCTGGGCGGAACGGCTGGCGAAGTGGCTCATCCCTCGCCAGGTCTGCACGCCCGGCACTATAGTCCAAGAACTCCTCTGATTCTGGTGGAACGCGGTAAACTTCCTTCGAGCGGCCGGGGAATCCGGCTTCAGATGCCAGCCGATCCCCGTCAATATGCCGCGGTGCTTTACGAAAGATTGCATCAAGCCGACTTGGAAGGCTGGGATTGGATCGCCGTCGAACGTCCGCCGAACGAACCCGCCTGGGCCGCAATTCGCGACCGATTGGAAAGGGCCGCCGCGCGATGAATCAGCTTGTCGCGGAAATGGACGCAACCGACGCGGCAACTCCGGCTTTGTGGTGGCTCGGCCACGCCGGTTTCGCCGTGAAGCACCAGGGCATCGTTTTCTATGTCGATCCTTGCCTCTCGACGCCCGCGGGCCGGACGCGCAGGGTCGCGCCGCCGCTCGACCCGGATCAGGCCACGAACGCCGACATGATCCTTTGCACGCACGTGCATCGGTCACACATGGACCCCGGCACGCTTCCCGCAATGCTCAAGGCCTCGCCCCGCGCGAAGGTCGTGCTTCCCAAGAGCGCCGCTCAACACGCTTGTTCGATCGGCGTCCCCTTCGATCGTATGACTACGACGGATTCCGACTTGCGCGTGGAGTATTTCAAGGGGGGCCTATACGGGCGCGTCTATTCGGTGCCATCAGCTCATCCGGAACTGGAATGGACGCCGCTCGGCGGCTATCCGCACTTGGGCTACCTGATCCGTTTCGGGGCCTGGACGATCTATCACGCGGGCGATTGCCGCGCGTACGAAGGAATCGTGGGGCGTCTGCGGCCCTATAATGTGACGGCCGCTCTGCTGCCGATCGCGGGCGAAGGAAATTTCGGAATTGCCGCCGCTGCGCAGCTAGCCGAAGATATCCGGGCACGCTGGCTGGTGCCAATGCACTACGGCACGTTCGCCGATCAGACCGAGGACTCCGACCGCTTCGTCGATCATATGCTGGGGTTTCATCCGACGGTCGGGTTCAAGGTGTTCCAGCCAGGCGAGCGCTGGGTGATTCCGTGAGGGATAGTCCAGTAGCCGCCTGTCCTTGGTTAGCAGCGTAGCCTCAACGCAGATATCAGAGACCACCACCCGCCTCGTGATGCCAGGCCCACGGTATAATTCGAAGGAATGGACATCTACGAAGAGGTGGTGCGCCTCCGCCGGCTCGGGCAGAAGTGCGCGCTTGCCACCATCGTTCAGGTCAATGGGTCCATTCCGAGCTACGAAAGCGCTAAGCTGCTGGTCCGCGAGGACGGTTCCATGGTCGGAACCGTCGGTGGCGGATGCGTCGAGGCGGAAGTTTGGAACGCCGCCCGCGAGGTGATGGAAACCGAGCGCCCGCGCCAGATGAATTTCAGCCTGGGACAGGACGCGTCGTACGACAACGGTCTGATTTGCGGAGGCCAATTGAGCGTCTTCGTCGAGCCGGTGGTGCCTCAGCCGCGAGCCTTCATTTTCGGGGCCGGGCATATTTCGAAGAGCATTTCCAAGGTGGCAACCTTGGCTGGATTCGCCTCCGTGATTGTCGACAATCGTGAAACGTTCGCCAACCGCGAGCGGTTCCCGGAAGCCGACGAGATTTTCGCCCAGGAATACGAAGACGTTTTCCCGAAGCTCGCCGTCAGAGACACCAGTTACATCATCATCGTCACTCGCGGCCATCGCGACGACATGCGCGTGCTGCGCTGGGCCGTGGAAACCAACGCGAAATATATCGCCATGATCGGCAGCAAGCGCAAGGTGATTGGTGTAGTGAAGGAGCTCGAAAAAGAGGGCATTTCGCGCTCCCTATTTGAGCGCATCTTCGCGCCCATGGGGTTCGAGATCGGGGCCATCACGCCGGAAGAGATCGCCGTGTCCGTGGTGGCTGAAATGATCGCGGTGCGGCGCGCGCCGGACTCGGAGTGGCGCCAGGCGGCCAAGTCGATCTTCGCTACCGAGGCCTCGCGAGCCGTCCTGAAGTGAAACCCGGTTCGATCGCCGGAATTATTCTGGCCGGCGGAGCGTCCCGCCGCATGGGAACTCCCAAAGCCTTGCTTCAGTTCCGGGGGGAAACCTTCCTGGACCGGCTGATTCGGCTGTTTAGCGGCGTCGCGAGTCCGGTGATCGTGGTGGTGGGATATCATGCCGAGGCGATTCGTTCGGGGATCCAGCGTTCTTCGGAAGCCGTATTCGTCGTGAATCCGGATCCGGAACGTGGCATGCTCAGCTCGCTGCAATGCGCTCTGGCGGCGCTGCCGGGCAATGCGCAAGCGGCGATGTTTACACCGGTGGATCATCCGAATCTGGAAAGCTCCACGCTCGAGCGGCTGGCGGCGGAGTTTCTGGCCAAGCGCGCTCCGGTCACGGTGCCCGTGCATAATGGCAAGCACGGCCATCCGGTGTGCATCGCGCGGCCGGTCATCGCCGAATTGCTTAGCCTCGCGCCGGAAGCGCAGGCCAGCGACGTGATCCATCGCCATGTGAGCCAGACGTCCTATATTGAAGTGCCCGACTCGGCTATTCTCACCGATGTGGACGATCAGGCCGCGTACACGGAACTCATGAGCCGAGAGGCGCAACGGTAACGCGGGTTATGAAGAGGCTGCGGCGCATTCTTTGGGTAACATTGCTGGCTGTGCTGGTGGCCGGGCTTATCGCGCCGTTTTTGCGAGCGGACTGGCTGCGGCCGCGCATTCAATCAGCGCTGGAGGCCGCGTTGACCCGACCGGTCCACCTCGGCGCGGTGCGTCTGAACCTTTTTACGGGACCCGGCTTCAGCGTGAAGGATGTCCTGATCGACGACGATCCGGCAGCCGGGATTGAGCCGTTAGCGCACGTCGAATCGATGCAGGCCCG
>Ga0335077_10006369_pt1 | contig 14569 bp, 12 predicted proteins | sample Lox_Sample_31_FD_207151 | JGI IMG/M metagenome (GOLD analysis project Ga0335077, IMG submission 207151) | Soil microbial communities from Loxahatchee National Wildlife Refuge, Florida, United States - Lox_Sample_3.1 | ecosystem: Environmental > Terrestrial > Soil > Wetlands | place: USA...
CCCGGATGGTGCGGGAGATGCCCATCATCTGGCCGTCCACGGGCCTGTTCCACTGCTCCTCGACGGTGACGGGACCTTGCTCCGCGACCCAACACCCGGTCATCCACGAGAGGGTGGAGACGTCCCCGGCCCGCAGGGAAAGCGCGAGCAAGAGCGGTAGCGTGTGTTTCATGGTGCTCAGTGTAACGGATGCCGGCGAGCCCCGTATTGGAAAAATACGACACGTCAGCGCCGGGCTTGCAGAAACAGACGTTCCATGGCGGTGACATCGTCCTGGTGCAGGGCTGGCGTGGAACCGGAGAACCGGCGGAAGTCCGCGATCAGATGGGCCTGGTCGTAGTATCCGGATTCGGCCGCCGCCCGGGCCCAATTCCAGTGCGGGCGTTGCTCGCGCAGCGCGAGCACGCGCTGGAAGCGGTTGATGCGGGCCAGTGTTTTGGGCGGACATCCCACGCGATCGAGGAAGACGCGCTCCAGGCGGCGGGCAGTGGAGCCGGTAGACGCAGCGATCGCGGCGATGTGCTGCCAGGGCTCGCGCTCGATCAGCTCAATGGCGGCGCGGAGACGCGGATCCGGCTCACGGCGGCGAATCCGCCGGCGAAGAAAACTCTCGGCGGCAGCGATGCGGCCGGTATGGCCACAAGCGTTGCGGACGGATTCTTCCAACGCGCACGCGCCGGCGCCCCAGATGTCGTCGAGCGGCAAGATGTAGCCGGCGGTCTCATGCTGCGGCCAGTGCGTGAACGCCGACGCGCCGTCGGGATGGAAGCAGGCTCCGAATACGGAGACGACGCCCGTGGGTTCTAGCGAAACGTGTGTATCGAGCTGGCCGATGAAGAGCGCGCGATGCTGGCGCTCGCGGCAGCCGGGCGCAACCAGTCGGTCGAAAGGATCGCCGAGGTGGATGGCGATCTCGGTGCGGCCATCCGGCAGGAGACGTTCCGGCGCGCCTTGCGGCGGAGCGCCGGAGAGCGTCCAGAAGCAACGGACGAATGGCGCCAGGTCGGGAGACGGCGGATACTCGCGGTAGTGCATCGCGGGCTCGTTTGCTCCGCTAGCGGATCGCCGCTGCCAGATCTTCGTACTGGTCGCTGGCGATGAGATTCACGCCAGCCGCCATCGCTGCTTTCCACCGCGCCATCACGGCCTGGCGGCTGCCGAAGTTGTAGCTATCGCCCCAACCTTTGTCTTCGCCTGGGGCGAATCCGTCGAGGGTGAAAAAACGGATCCAGTAGCCCATCGTGTGGGCGTGGTCCACGAGCGCGCGCAGACGGCGGTCGTCCGCGTCGGTCCAGTCGCCGGCCTTGTGCTGCCCGCCCTCCTCGACTACGAACCAGGAATTGTTCCACCAGCGGCGGTAGTTGGTCGGAGGGGTTTTGAGCAGTTGATCGGGCGGAAGGGTTGCCTGGAGGTGCTCGCGTTTCTCCTTCGTTTCCGCCTGGACCTGTGCCGTGTGCGCCGAGCCGAATACGCGAAGCCGCCCGTCTACAGCCACCTGTTGGAAAAAGACCTGCTCCTGCTCATCGGCATCCTCGGTGAGCACGAGCAGCGGCCCGGCCTCGAACGGCGACAGGCGGTGCGGGTCCGCGGTCTTCTCGGCGGTCGTGATCCAATCCTGGTATTCGCCCAGCAGGTTCCATACGGCCCGCAGCAGCTCCGGTTGAACGCTCTTGAAATCGAAGTGCAGCACGATGATGGGCCACCGCGCGCGATCGTTCTCCGCCAGCGCCTTCTCCACGATCGGCCGCACCCGCTCGAAGAAATGCGCCCGCAAGGATGGCTCGGCGCCCGTGGTTTTCGAGGTGTGAGACACCACCGGTTCACCGCGCGCCCACGCGATATCCTGCTCGATGGCTACCGGGAACGGTGTGCGCAGGGCCCGATCAATCCGGTCCTTCCACTCCCCCTTGTACGGATAGCAGTTGTGCGCGTCCGGCACCGGCTGGTTGTGATTCAGGAAGTCCAGGGGGTTGGATTGCGCGCACAGGTTCAGCGCAAACAGCATCGGGGCGAGCGCAAGCTTCATCACTCGATAATAATGGAGTGCGGAGGGCCAGATGAACCGCAGACAGCTTCTTCGCTCGGCAGCCGCCTTACCCGCGGCCGGCGCCACCTTCAGCGCTGCCGCGGCGCAGCAGAAACAGATCCGGATCACTGCGCTAGAGACCGACGTTCTCAGGCGCCCGCCCGGCACGCCGACCTACGACGCGATCCACAAACTTGGGGTCGACAGCGGCAGTGTCGTCCTGCGCCTGAGGACCGACACCGGCATCACCGGCTGGGCGAGCAGCTCGTTCGGCATGATCGCCGGCGGCCCGCGCGTCGTGCAGACCATCCTCGAACAGGAAGTGAAGCCGGTTCTGGTGGGCCAGGACCCCGCGTTCCCGCGCCGCATCCGCGCGGAGCTTTGGAAAGCTCTCGAATACAATGGCGTCACCGGCGTGGTGCAATTCGCCATCGCCGCTGTCGATATCGCCGTGTGGGACATCCTCGGCAAGAGCGCCGGCCTGCCTGTGTACCGGATGCTCGGCGCCTTCCGCGACCGCCTGCCGGTCTACTCCATGTGCGGCTGGTACTACGATGACGATGCCGACCTCTCGCACTATCGCCTCTCGCTCGAGGCGGCGATGCAACAGGGCTATCACGCCGTAAAGATCAAGGTCGGCCGCGATGGGATCGACGATGACATCCGGCGCATCAAGCTCGCTTTCGACATTGTGGGCAAGGGGAAACGAGTCATGGTGGATGCCAACCAGGTCTTCAATCGCAACGAAGCGCAGCGACGCGGCCGCGTCTACGAGCAGATGGGGTGTTTCTGGCTCGAAGAGCCGCTCCCGCCCTATGACGTGGAGGGATTCGCCGAGCTTGCCCAGGCGCTCGACATCCGCATCGCCACCGGCGAGAACCTCGCGACCAAATACCAGTTCGCCGACCTGATCGCGCGCAAGGGCGTTGATGTGGTGCAGCCCGACAACCGACGTGCCGGCGGCGTCACCGAGTGGATGGAGATTGCCGCGCTGTCCGACGCTCACAGCCTCGAGCTTGCCAGCCACGGCGGTGGAAATACTAATCTCAACATGCTGCTCGCCATGCCGAACGCCATCTACATGGAGACCAGCGGCGCGCACAAGCTCGTCAACGGCGAGATGCTAGCGCCCGAAGAGCCCGGCATGAGCAGCGAAGTCTCGGAAGCCGAAATCCGGAGGTACCGCGTATGAAGCTGATGTTCCTGCCCGACCCTCAGCCGGGCCGCTATCGCGACATGATCGCCGCCTATACCTCGCAACGAAACGGCGCATGCACTGTCCGATGAAGCTCATCGCGCGGGTGCTAAATGCATGGCGGCCAATGGGTATGCGGCGTAGACTCCCCTAAGCGAGAATCTCTTTCACCACGCGTCCAGCCACATCCGTCAGCCGGTAATCCCTCCCCGCGTGGCGAAAAGTCAACTTCGTGTGATCGAAGCCCAGGCAGTGCAGAATCGTGGCGTGAAAATCGTGCACGTGGCACTCGTTCTCCAAAATGCGGAAGCCGAAATCGTCGGTCTTGCCGTAAGCCACGCCGCCCTTCACCCCGCCGCCGGCCAGCCAGCTCGAAAACGCGCGGTTATAATGCCCCCGGCCCATGGTGCCCTCCGGGCCCGGCGACCGGCCGAACTCCGTCGTAAACACTACCAGCGTGTCCTTTAGCAATCCGCGGCCTTTCAGATCGGCCAGCAGACCGGCCACGGGCTTGTCGATCTTCTTCGCCAGCGGGCCGTGCGTATGGATGTCGCCGTGCGCGTCCCAGTTGTTGCTGCTGCCCACGTCGATCAGCTCCACGAAGCGCACGCCCTGCTCGATCATGCGCCGCGCCACGAGACACTGCCAGCCGAATCCCGCCGTTGCGCCACGCTCCATCCCGTAGAGCTGCAACGTGGCATCGCTCTCCTTCGAAAGGTCCAGCACCTTCGGCATCGTCATCTGCATGCCGAACGCGGTCTCGTAGCTCTTGATGCGCGCGTCGAGCATCGGATCGCCCGGATGCGCCCGCTCGTGCTTGCGATTGAACCGATCCAGCAGGCTGAGCTCCAGCTTCTGCATCTCCGCCGATGGCGCCCGGCGATTGAGGTCCGGCACCGGCTCCGGCCCGCTCACGATGCGGGTTCCCGAATAGACGCCCGGCAGAAAATCGCTCGACCAGACCTGGCTTCCGCAATACGGCATCTCCGGGGCCAGCACCACGTAGCACGGCAGATTTTGATTCTCCGTGCCCAGCCCGTAGGTGACCCACGAACCCACACTTGGCCGCTTGAAGGTCACGCTGCCGGTGTGGATGCCCAGCGTCGCCTGAAAGTGATCGTTGTGGTCGCCCCGCATGGTGCGGATCACGCACAAATCGTCCGCGCATTCGGCGAGGTTCGGAAACAGATCGGTGATCTCGATGCCGCTCTCGCCGCGCGGCCAGGCTTCCCACGGCGAACCCATCACTTTGCGGCCGTTCTCCGCGGTCTTGCCGTCGCGCTGGTACTCGCCCAACTTCGGTTTGGGGTCGAAAGAATCCACGTGCGACATCCCGCCGCTCAGGTAAATGAAGATCACGCGTTTCGCGGTGCCCGGAAAATGCGGCGCCTTGGGTGCGAGAGGCGATGCCTCGGCGGCCAGCAGATCTTTCAACACGGCGGAAAAGAGGCCCGATCCCAATAGCAGGGACCGCACCATCTGCCGGCGATTGCATTCGCATGCCATATTCAATCCAAAGTCACAAACTCATTGGCGCTCAGCAGGACGCGCATCAGAGCGGCCAGTGCCTCGCGGTTCTTCCGGTCTTCCGGCACCGCCGTTCCAGCGAGCGACTCGCGCGCCTGCGCGAGGAACTGGCGGCAGTCCCGGACTTCATCCAGCGACGGCGTGCGCCCGTACACCAGCCGGTAGGCGTAGTTGAGGCGATCGAGGTCCGGCCCGTACGCCATGCCCACGCGCACTGCGAGAGCATCGGCCTGCGCGTGGAAAAACGGATCGTTCATCGTATACAGCGCCTGCAGCGCGGTCGTAGTCACCGGCCGCACCCCCGTGACGGCGTTGGGATCGGGTCCATCGAACAGGTCGAGGAACGGCTGGCGGCGGATGCGCTGCTGCATCAGGTAGACGCTGCGTTTGTTGTTTGCGAAGTCTTGCTCTTTCCCGATGAACGGCTGGTGCTGCGTATACCTCCAGGTCATCTCGGGCGCGAACGGGAACTCGCCACCCGGTGCCGGGTCGAGATTGGCGCTTGCCGCGAGCAGGCTGTCGCGCACCTCCTCGGCATCCAGACGGCGCCGGTTGAAATGCCACAGGTACTGATTCTTCGAGTCCTTCAACGCGGACGCCGCGTCATACGCACTGGACATCTGGTACGCGCGCGTCAGCATAATCATGCGGTGCAGGTTCTTGATGCTCCATCCACCTTCGATGAAGCGGCTGGCCAGGTAATCGAGCAGCTCGGGATGGGTGGGCGGCTCGCCACGAGCGCCAAAATCGTCGGGCGTGGCGACGATGCCCTGTCCGAAGTGCCAGCCCCATACGCGGTTCACAATAACGCGCGCCGTCAGCGGATTCTTGGGATCGGTGATCCACTCCGCCAGTTCCAGTCGCCCGCTGCCTGTTTCCTCGGGTGGAACCTTCTGCCCGCCCAGAATAGTGAGAAAACCTCGAGGCACTTCCGGACCTAGCGACGCGGGCTCGCCTCGCACCATGATCTTCGCGTTCACCGGCTTGCCATCGCTCACCGCGTAGGCTTTCTGGAGATACGGGTACTGGTTGGAGAGTCGCCGCAAAGTGGCCTGGTTCTCCGCCTCCGCCCTTCGCTTCTCGTCGTCGCCGGCGAATTTGATCTTGCCGGCCTTGATGTCCTCGATGCGATTGTCCAGCCCGGAAAGCTGCGTCTCGAATCGCTTCAGTTGGTCGGCCTGGTCCGGATTGAGCGCGGCGAATCCGTACGTGTGCGGATAGATCTCGGTGCCCGCGTGCGGATAGTTCGTGCTCTTGAAGATTCCGTAGAGCGCGTAGTAGTCGCTGGTGGGAACAGGATCGAACTTGTGATCGTGGCAGCGCCCGCACGCGATGGTCAAGCCGAGAATCCCTTTCCCGAGATTGTCGATCGTGTCGTCGATCGTGAGATGGAACTCCTGGATCCGCGAGCCGAAGCGCCGCGAATTGGCCAGGTAACCCGTGGCGATGATCTTCTCCTGCCACTCCTCCTTGTTCTTCTCCAGCAACCCATCACGCGCCGCGATGATGTCCCCGGCAATCTGGTCGCGCAGGAACTGATCGTACGGCTCGTCCTTGTTGAATGCCGCGATCACCCAATTGCGATACCGGTACATCGCCGGCACCGGAAAATCGGAGTTGTCGCCCGAGGTGTCGGCATAACGGACAACGTCGAGCCAATGCCGCCCCCAGCGCTCGCCGTATTGCTGTGAAGCAAGGAGGCGGTCCACCACTTTTTCGGTTGCCTTGGGCGAGGCGTCCTTGAGAAATGCATCGACCTCGTCCGGCGTGGGCGGCAAGCCCGTGAGATCGTACGTCACGCGCCGCAGCAGCACGAGCTTCGATGCTTTCGGTTGCGGCGTGAGACCCTTTGCGTCCAGTCGCGCTTTGATGAACGCGTCGATCGGCGACGTCCAGTCGGGCGATGAAACTCGTGGCGGCTTGGGATCCTGCACCGGCCGGAAAGACCAGTGCCGTCGCGCGTTCTCCCAAGCGGTCGAGGATGCCGCCGCGGCATCGCCACCCGTCCGCGGATCGGGTGCGCCCATCTGGATCCATTTTGCCAGCCGCTCGATCTCCTCCGACGTGAGCATCCTGCCTGGCGGCATTTTGATATCCGGTCTGCTGCCGAGAACCGCGCCGAGCATCAGGCTCTGTTCCGGCTTGCCTGGGACGATGACGCGCAACGTGCCCGCCCGTGTGTCGAGCATCAGGCCAGCCATCGGCTTGTCGAGTTGTGAGCTGTGGCACTGGTAGCAATTGGCTGCCAGCAGGGGACGAATATTCTTCTCGAAATACTCGATGCCCTCAGAGGTGGGCGCGTTCTGCGCCAGCAGCACAAGCGGCGACAGCCAGATGACGATCCTACGCATTCCCCTCCAACCGGTTGCATTCAGTATATCGCCGGGAAATCCTGGTAGCATCGGATTCAGCCGATGCGAAAGGCATCGAAATTGCGGATTTCCGAGCCATGACGCCCGCCACTGCCCGATTCCAGCCACTTAGCACGATGGGTGGCGGCAGCATGTCCCACCGGCGCCGAACGGCCCGCGGCAGGGTGCCGCTTCTGCTCTTTCTCTCGACAACCGCTCTATTCGGTCAAACCGTCCCAGGGCGATACATTTTGGAACTTTCCGGAGATCCGGCGGCGGTGGCGGCGACGAAGCAGGGCGCCCGCTTCGCCGCGCGGGGAGCTGCTTTCGCGGCGCTGCGGGCCGGAGTGCGGCAGACACAAACGGCCGCCCGCGCCGCGGTGGCAGCTCACGGCGGCACCGTCGTCGAGAGCTTGGACACCGTGATCAACGGCCTGATCGTCAGCATTCCCGACGCCCGCGCTACGGAACTCCTCCAGATTCCGGGCGCGCTGGCTCTGCATCCCGTTCACCGGGTTCAGCCGTTCCTCAACCACGCGCTTCCGCTGCATAAGGTACCCGACGCGTGGAGTATGCTTCCTCTCGGAGAGAACAGCGCCGGCGCCGGGATCAAGATCGGCATGATCGACAGCGGCATCGACGTAAACAATCCGGCGTTCAGCGACGCGCTGCCCGCGGTGGACGGCTTCCCCAAAGTGCTGGCCGCAGCCGACCGGCAGTTCACTAATGCCAAGATCATCGTTGCCAAGAACTACACGCCGCTCCTGCCCGATGGCGGCGACCCTGATGCCAACGACCGCGACGGCCACGGCACCGGCACCGCCCTGGCCGCCGCGGGAGGAACTGCTGCCACGCCCTATGGCGTCGTCACTGGTGTCGCGCCCAAGGCTTATCTCGGCAGCTACAAGGTTCTCGACTCCAAGGGTGGCACTTCCGATGTCATCGCCAAGGCTATCGACGACGCCGTCGCCGACGGCATGGACGTTCTCAACATCAGCCTCGGCGCCTACGTCACGTCGTACTCCGATATCTCCACTTCCGAGGTAGGAATGGCTGCCATCGAGAATGCAACCAAAGCCGGCGTCATCGTGGTCATTGCGGCGGGCAACAACGGCCCGGCGGCCGGCACCATCTCCGATTACGGGCACGCGCCGGACGCCATTACGATAGGCGCCATACACAACGACCGCAGCCTGGGCTACGGGATCATCGCCGACGGCGCGGCGTCGGCGTATCAGGCGTTCGCCGGCGATGGGCCAGAGCCCGGCCAGGTGATTTCGGGCACGCTTCTTGAAGTGACCAGGCTCGATGCCAGCGGTCTCGCGTGCTCGCCATTGAAGCCCGGATCCGCATCGGGCGAGATCGTTCTGGTGATGCGCGGCACGTGCACTTTCGAAGCGAAACTGAACGACGTGGCGGCGGGAGGCGCCGCTGCCATCATCGTGTACGACAACACGGTCGAAGGCCCGTTCGGCCCAAGCGTAGGTGCGGCGACGCTGCCCGCGCTATTTCTCACCAACGCCGACGGGCTCGACCTCAAATCGCGCGCTGCGCAAAATCCCGGCCTGCAGGTCTCGATGGACTTCACTGGCGCGACCTCGTTCCCCGCCCAACCGTACCTCAGCGATTTTTCCAGCCGCGGTCCGGGCGTGGGCACCGCGGTGAAGCCCGACCTGGTTGCAGTCGGCGAAGAGATCCTGACCGGAGCGCAGAACTCATTCCCGAGCGGCGAGTCCTACAGCGCATCCGGTTTCATCGACACCAACGGCACCAGCTTTTCCACGCCACTCGTTGCGGGAGCGGCGGCCGTGCTGAAGGCCGCCCGGCCGGGCCTCACGATGCAGCAGTATCGATCGCTCCTGGTCAACAGCGGATCGCCCGCGATGGCGACTGGCGGCAACCGCGCCACCGTCTCGCAGGCCGGCGCCGGCATGCTCAACCTGGCAGCGGCCATGAGCGCCGGTATTGCCGCCTATCCGACGTCGCTGAATCTCGGGACGGGGCCGGGCACCCTACGCAACACCGTCCAGCTGAGCCTTTCGAGCGTCGGAAGCGGCAGCGACACGTATAACGTTCAGGTTGTTGCTGTCAACGGCCCTGCGCCAACGGTCGCAGGAAGTGTGCAACTGGATGCCGGCGAATCGCAGCAGGTGCCGGTGATACTGGATGCTTCCTCGCTCGCGCCCGGCGAATACGCAGGCTACCTGGCCGTCACCGGCACGGTCAACCAGACAACAGTGACAATTCCCTACTGGTTTGCGGTACCCGGTTCCACCCCGGCCGGGATCTCGATTCTCTACCAGGACTATTACGATCCTGTCCGAGTTACGTCGGCTCAGGCTGTGGTGCTGCGCCTGGTCGACGTGGCGGGACTGCCGTATACTGGCCTTCTCCAACCGCGATACACTGTCACAGGCTCCGGTACGGTTCGAGCGTTCTATCGCACCGGCACCGTGCCGGGAACGTACGCGGTTGACATCCGTACCGGCACGTCGAGCATGCAACTGACCTTTACGGTAGGCTCGCTAAGTGAAACGGTCGTGATTCCGGTCTTCTAAGTCGCGGACGCGGTACCCGCCTTGGCTGCAGCCATCACCGGCTCGAGGAGGGCAAGCACAAAGTTCGCGGCGCCTTTCATGGCGATGAATTGATACGTTTCGAGTACGCCGGTCAAGGGCACGGAGTTTGGGCCGGAGTGGGCCGTGATGATGGCGTCCGTGCTGAATGACTTTTGGTCGGCGATCGTGCTTAGCGTAATCGCCGGAATCAGAATGCTGAACGAAGTGGAGCCAGTGTCGATCGTCATCTGGGTCGTCACGGTAACCAGCGTTCCGATTTCCGTATTGAGCGTTCGGATTTGCGACCCGGAAAAATGCCTTGTTGGACCTGTTCCCAATGTGAGATTCAGCGTCGGCTGACCGATGAAGCTGGTGGTTTCGTAGTCAACCTTCGTTTTCCCGTCGCTGCTCTGCAGGACGAATCGATTCGGTTGAATGTTCGCCATGGGGATTCCTTTCGGAGCGGCGCACAGTGAGTGCGGTTGTGGCCGTTCGGGGATACTGTACTCTCACTCGACGAGCAGTTCAATTCCAAATTGAGTACTTCCGATGAATATTCCTGAGGGAATGATCGAAATGATACGAACGGACTTACTAACTGGTCCGCCCTGATGGCCTACGGGCGGAACGTGCCTGGGCCTTGGCGTTTACAACCCGGTGCGCCTCGCGGATGAGCGCGCCTAGCTGCTCGTCGTCGACCTTGGTCAGCTCGACCCCGACCCATCCGGATGGGCCGACATAGGGCGGCCGGAAGTAGATCTCCGGGGCCTCCGCGATCAACTCGGTTTGCACACCGGGGGCCGCTGGAAGCCATACGGCCACGTGCCCGTCGCCGTGGTGGTTGTTTGAAAACATGGCAAAGACCCGTTCCGGCGTGAAGAACGTCGGCTCGCCGTGAGACAGCTTCTCGAAGGTCCCTGGGATGGCCACGCAGATTCGGCGCACTCGTTCGAGCTGGCCTCCCTTGTCCAGTTTGGGAGCGGGTCCGGACTTTCTGCTGGTGCCTTTTGTAGCCATCCGTTTATTATTACGCCTAATGCCCATCGTGTCGCCGGACGATATGGAGGCATGGACCAACGGAGCGAGCCGCGTTTTTCGGCTGATCAGGCTGTTTGGGTCACGCTGTTCGGCAACAGGGAGACCCGATTTCCCGGGTTCATCCGTAATGTATCCGGCCGCGGTGTCGGGCTGGAGGTAGGAGAGCCGGTCGCCGCGGGCAGCGCCGTCAAGATAGACCTCCCAGACGGTTTCCTGCTCGGAGAGGTCATCTATTGCCGCCGCGAAACCGGCCGGTTCTACTTGGGCGTAGAACTGGAACATGCTCTCTACGGCCTGGCAGGTTTGGCGGAGATCATGAAGGAGTTCCCCGGCCGGGAAATCCCCGGTCCTGACTGTGCCGCGAGACACCGTCGCTAGGCGGCGCTCACAAAACAGGTCGCGCTCACAAAAAAAGACCGGGCGTCACGGAGGATAGACGCCCGGTCTATCAAGTTACCTGTAATCCGCCTCGGAGGGTTGCGGATTGCAGGCTGTGGAGGAGCCTGTTACGCCAGCAAGCCGCCGTGGCCCAAACAGGCGATTTCCCAGCCGGTCACGTGGTACCGGGCCAGCAGCGGCGGCAAAATCAAATCCACGACATTCGGCTTGGCGGAGCGAAAGCAGCCAGGGGCCGAAACAATCGGTACATCATCCTTATACGACAGCAGCAACAGGTTGCCTGGCTCGACCGGAGCCAGGAAGCGCTCCACCTGTCCGCCGACTCGCATCATGGCCTGGCCGATCACGTCTTCCGGACCGGCCGGCGCGGTGGTCGATGCAACCAGGATCACGCACGGCTTGCTTCGCAATAGATGTTGTAGGCATCGGCCGACGGAATTCTCATCTTCCGTGCAAGCAAGAACGAAATTTGCATTGACGCCGAAGCGCTCGAGCCTCTGGCGCATGATGTTCTCGAACAACTGGCGCGCCCGCTCGCCGCTCACGGGGTCTGTGTAGAGCACACCAACTGTGGGATTCCGCACGGGGCGGGCCTGCAGAATCGGGCCGCGATCCTTCAAGATCCCGATCACCGCGTCCAACTGCTCCTTAGAGACGGCGAAGGGCGCGCTTTTGACGGTGGCGATCCGCTGCCCGGCGACCGCGTAGCTGAAGTTGAGCGACGTTGCTATCACCACGCTTGCCGGGCAGTTGATCTGCTTCAGCAATTCGTCATCCACCAGCACGCAGCAGTTCTCGGTGGCCAGGAGATTGGCCCGTCCTCCCGCCGCCAGGCGAATCTCGAAACTGCCGCACCCCATCTCGCTTGCCACGGCGCAAACGGCATCGTCCTCGCCGACTTCACCCTCTTCCAACTCGGTAACCCAAATGGTCTCCATGCCCTCGGACTCCAACACCCGAATGTCTTCGTCGCTGATGACATGGCCTTTGGCCAATAACTTCTTCCCGCCCGGCCGGAAAACGGTGCAGCAAAGGACCCGACCAGTTGAGGATTTCACATCAACCGTTTGCGCTCTCATGTCTGCCTCACAAGAAGTAGGATCTGGAATCTGAATTTAAGGCGTTCAAATCCTAAATCAGATTCTATGCTGAAAATCTTGAAAATGCGTGGACTTTTTCGGCGGTTTTTTGTGGGTGCAGGTGTACTCCCTACCTTTGGGGGGAGCCGCTACTACGTGCGTGGCGTCGGGATCCGAATCAACTCATCTTGGGGGGTAATCATGGCCTGCCCCCACGGGTGCGGCTGCGCTTCGGCCCAATGATCGGGCCTTAAGACTCGCAAAACCGCAATCTCGTCGCACGCCTGAAACTTCGGGCAGCGCACGCAATCCTTCCAAGCCTTGAGGGGCAAAGCACCACGTTCGACAGTTTCGAAGCCGACTTTGTTGAAAAACTCAACAACATAGGTGAAGGCAAAAACCGCATCGAGCTCGTAGGCTTCCGCTTCTACGACCAGAGCCTCGATCAGCCTACGCCCCACTCCGTGCGTCTTGGCGTCCTCGTCGACGGCGAGCGACCGGATCTCGGCGATGGTGGGACTGTAGAAGTGCAGCGCCCCGCAGCCGAGAAAACGGCTGTCGAGATATACCACGGTGAAATCCCGGATGGCCTCCGACATCTCGAACTCCGTTCGCGGAAGCATGATGCCCTTCGCGGCATAGCCGTTGATCAAGTCGAGGATCGGCTTGATATCGCGCATGAGCGCCTTGCGGACTGTGAGCCTCCGCGCCGCCCCCGGTTTTTCGACGAACGCGTCGGCTTGAATACTGCTAATCACTGAGTCACCATCCTTGTTCCGAGTTGCTCCCCGGCGAGAATCCGGTCGAGCACGTTGGCGGCAGCGCCCGGCGCGATCCGTACCTGCCCCACTCCGCCCGCCAGCGCTGCCAGAGCTGCGTTGAGTTTGGCCTGCATGCCGCCCGTCGCTGCGCCGTCCTCGATCAGGCGACGGCTTTCGTCCGCAGTGAGCATCGGGCGAAGCTGTTTTGCTCCGTCCATGACGCCCTCGACATCGGTGAGGAAGACGAGCAGTTCCGCGCCAAAGGCAGCCGCGCACGCCACCGCCATCTGGTCGGCATTCACATTGTAGATATGGCCCTGCCGGTCGCCGGCCACGCACGCGACCACGGGCAGGAATCCGTTGGTGGTAAGCACGTGCAACAGCGCGGGATTCGAGCCGATCACGCGGCCCACGGCGCCTAGGTCGGGATTCATCTGCTCGGCCTCCGCCAGAAGCGCGTCGATACCCGAGAGTCCCACGGCGAGCGCTCCCGCCCGGTTCAGGCTCGCCACGAGCTCGTGGTTCACTGTTCCGGCGAAGACCTTCAGCACCGCGTCCACGGTTTCCGGAGTAGTGACACGAAGACCGTTCACAAAGCGGCTCTCGATTCCCCGCTCGGCGAGATAGCGCGTCATCTGCTTGCCGCCACCGTGGACCACCGTGATCTCGTGTCCAACAGCGCGGGCTGCCGCGATCTGCCTCGCCAGGCAATCGCGCGAACCGGCTGCATCCAGCAGCGTGCCGCCGAGCTTCACCAACAGCTTCACTGCAGTCCCTCGGTTTCGGGCTGGCCGAGCATCAGGTTCATGTTCTGGACGGCCTGCCCGGCCGCGCCTTTCACCAGGTTGTCAATGGCGCTGACCACCACCCCACGTCCGGTCCTGGAGTCCACGTTCACTCCGATGTCGCAAAAATTGGTGTGCGCCACAGCGCGCACGTCCGGCACATGCCCCGGATTGTATAACCGCACAAAGGGCTCCGCGGCGTAGCGCGCTTCGTAGATGGCGAGCAACTCTTCCGCAGTAGCAGCGGTGCGGAAATATATCGTCTCCAAGATCCCGCGATCTAGGGGCAGCAGTTGCGCGGTGAAGCTGAACTCGCGCTCTTCCAGGCCGCTGATCTGCAGCACCTCCGGTACGTGCCGGTGCTTGAGGATCGAGTATGCCGAGAAGTTCCCGGTCACCTCGCAGAAGCTGGTCTTCAGGCTTGGCTTTCGACCCGCTCCGCTGACACCGCTCTTGGCGTCGCAGATGACCCCCGCCGCGCGGTCGATGATCCCGGCCTCCACGAGGGGCCGGATCGCGAGGTTTGCCGCCGTCGGATAACAGCCGGGGTTGGCAATCAGCCGGGCTCCGGGGATGGCAGCCCGGCAGAACTCCGGCAGGCCGTACACCGCCTCCGCTAGCAGCGCAGGCTGCGTGTGAGGCTCCTTATACCAAGTGGTGTAATTCTCCGGCGAACGAAGCCGAAACGCGCCGCTGAGGTCGATCACCCGTGCGCCCGCCGCCAACATCTGAGGCGCAAGCTCCATCGACACATCCGCTGCCGTCGCCAGGAATACCACTGCAACCCCTTGCTGCCGAACCGCTTCCGGCGTACACGGAACACGCTCCGTAGACTTCGCCCGGCGGATCG
>Ga0335077_10006370_pt1 | contig 14569 bp, 10 predicted proteins | sample Lox_Sample_31_FD_207151 | JGI IMG/M metagenome (GOLD analysis project Ga0335077, IMG submission 207151) | Soil microbial communities from Loxahatchee National Wildlife Refuge, Florida, United States - Lox_Sample_3.1 | ecosystem: Environmental > Terrestrial > Soil > Wetlands | place: USA...
CTCCGAAAGCCCGGGCCAAGTCTCCGCGTCAACGCCGCGCGCCGTCTTGCCGGACGAAACCAAGGTGACGCTGCGCGCCGAGGTGCGCGACAAAGCCTTCCAACCTGTGGCGGGCGCGGTGGTGGAGGCCCACATCGTGGGGCCGGACGGCGCCGCCACCAGCGTCGAGATGACGCCGCTCCCTGGCGAGGAGGGCTCCTACTCCGCCGATTGGGATGCGGAGAAACCGGGTTCCTACGTGGCCGAAGTCGTGGCCGGGCGCGATAAGGAGGAGCTTGGACGCAACGTCGTCATCTTCCGCCGCGAGGATGGCGTGGCGGAGAACTTCCACACCGCGCAGAATCGCGAATTACTGCAGAAGCTCGCGGTTGAAACCGGCGGACGATACTACACCGCATCGAATGCCGGCAAGCTGCCCGGCGAAATCTCGTACTCGGAAGCCGGCATCACGACGCGCGAAACCAAGGATCTCTGGGACATGCCCGCGGTCTTCCTGCTGGCTCTGCTTTTGCGCGGCTCGGAGTGGGTGCTGCGCCGGCGCTGGGGTGTGGTATGAGGCTGCTAGAGCCGGTCCGCCGCACAACCCGGCACACCTTTCTGTGCGTATTGCCGCTCCTCTTCCTTACCTCCGCCGCTCTTCCCGCGAGCACTTACTATCTCACTGTAAGTGGTCTGGGCGGAGAACCCGACTACGAACAGCACTTCGCCATGTGGGCCAACGATATCGGCAAGGCCCTCAAAACCGCACCCGACTCCAAAGTGGAAACACTGGTGAACGCCACCCGCGACCAGGTGCGCGCCGCGCTCGATCGCCTGGCCGGGTCCACTCAGCCGCAGGACGATCTGGTGCTGATGCTGATCGGTCATGGCAGCTTCGATGGTTATGACTACAAGATCAATCTGAGGGGTCCGGACCTGAGCGCCTCCGAGCTGGCCACGCTATTGGACCGCATTCCCGCCAGGCGGCAACTGGTCGTCGACATGACCAGCTCCAGCGGCGGCGCCATCCAATTCCTGCGCAAGCCGGGCCGCGTAGTCATTGCCGCCACCAAGAGCGGCACGGAGAAGAATGCCACCGTTTTTGCGCGCTACTGGATTGAGGCGTTGAACGACCCGGCGGCCGACAGCGATAAGAACGACGTCGTCTCGGCGCTCGAAGCCTTCCGCTTTGCGGATAAAAAGACCGCCGCTTTTTACGAGTCGCAGAACCGCCTGGCCACGGAACACGCCGTGCTGGAAGACACCGGCAAGGGTGAAGCGGCGCGCGCGCCCTCGCCCGAAAACGGCGAAGGGATGCTGGCCGCGCAGTTTCCCCTGTTGCGCATCGGCGCTACCGCGGCAGCCGCAAAGGATCCAGCGAAGCTCCAATTGATCGCCAAAAAAGACGAGCTGGAGCAGAAGATCGATAAGCTCAAGTACGATAAAGCCGCCATCCCTCCCGACGAATACAAGAAGCAACTCACCACTCTCCTGCTCGAACTGGCGCGCACCCAGGAGGAGATCGACAAATGAAGCTCCTGCTGGCTGTCCTGTGCGCGGCGGCGGCGCTCCCGGCGCAAACCCTCGAACAGGCCGAATCGCTCTGGAAACAGCACCGCTACTACGAAGCGAACGACGCATTTCGCGCTCTGGTGGCCGCGCATCCGCGCAACGCCGAATACCGCGTGCGCTGGGGCCGGCTGTTCCTGGAACGCTACAATGCACCGGAGGCCGCCAAGCTCTTCAACGAAGCACTGGAAATCCAGCCCAAGCAGGCGGACGCGCTGTTCGGCCTGGCTGAAGTCGCCGCAAATGGCTTCGAAGCGCAGGCGGTCGTCTTTGCTCACAAGGCGCTGGATGCCGATCCGCACCTGGTCGGCGCGCAGGAACTCCTGGCGCGAGTCGCGCTCGAAGATAACGATCCGGCCAAAGCCGCGGCGGAGGCCCACAAGGCTCTCGACATGTCGCCGCAAGCCACGCAGGCCAGGGCCATCCTCGCCACCATCGACTGGCTCAACGACAAAACCGACACGCCGTGGGATCCGCATGACGGCGCGGGCTACGAGACCGCGGCGCGTATCTTCGTCCTGAATCGCCGCTACGAAGAGGGGATCAAGCTGTTCCGCAAAGCTATCGCCGCGCAGCCCGACTTATGGAGCGCCCACTCTCAATTAGGCATCAACCTGATGCGGCTGGGCCGCGAGCAGGAAGCCCGCGCGGAGCTGGAGCTCTGTTATCAGAATGATTACCGGGATGCCGCCACGGTCAACACGCTGCGGCTGATGGATAGTTATAAGAACTTCGTAACTTATAAGACAGACCGGACTATCCTGCGCCTGCATAAGAAAGAAGCGGAGCTGCTGCATCCTTACTTCGAAGCCGAGATGCTGCGCGCGCTCAGAACTTACGACAAGAAATACGGCTACAAGCTGGACCGGCCGGTGCAGGTGGAAGTCTACCCCGACCATGAAGACTTTGCCGTGCGCACCATGGGCATGCCGGGGCTGGGCGCTTTGGGTGTGACCTTCGGCTACGTAGTAGCCATGGACAGCCCCTCCGGCCGTCCGCCCGGAACTTTTCATTGGGCCAGCACGCTGTGGCACGAGCTCAGTCACGTGTATGTTCTGAACATGACTGACTTCCGCGTCCCCCGCTGGTTTACCGAAGGCCTCGCAGTACACGAAGAGACTGCCGTGTCACCCGAGTGGGGAGACCGCCTCGATCCGCACGTCATCATGGCCATCAAGGATAAGAAACTCCTTCCCGTGGCGGAGTTGGACCGCGGTTTTGTGCATCCGACTTATCCGGCTCAGGTGGTAGTGTCTTACTTCGAAGCGGGCCGCATGTGCGACTACATCAATCGCGAGTGGGGCTGGCCGAAGCTGCTCGCCATGATACATGATTTTGCCGGCGGCGCCTCCACTCCGGCGGTGATTGAAAAAGAGCTGGGCATCAAACCTGAGGAATTCGACAAGCGTTTCCTGGCTGCCCTGGATGCCGACACCAAAAAGACCGTGGACAATTTCGATGAGTGGCGCAAAGGACTGAAGAAAGTAGCCGAGGAATACAGAGCCCAGGATTACGAAGACATGCTTCGCGATGGGGCAGGCATCCGTGATATGTATCCCGATTTTGTGGAAGCCGGCAATGTCTACCAGCTTTTGGCCGATGCCTGCCTGGCCAAGGGCGACAAACCGGGCGCCATCGCGGAACTCGAGCGCTACACCAAGGTGGGCGGCCGCAGCCCTGATACACTGAAGCAATTGGCCACCCTCCTCGAAGAGGCCGGCAATCGGAAGGAAGCGGCCGCAGTGCTCGACCGGCTCAACTACATTCAACCCATCGACGAAGACCTGCATCGCCGGCTGGGCGATTTATGGCTTAGCCTTGGAAATACGGCCGGGGCCATCCGCGAGTATCAGGCAGTACTGGCCAAGTCGCCGACCGACCCGGCGGTCTCGCACTACAATCTGGCCAGGGCCTACCGTTCGGCGAATCGCGCGGACGCCGCCAAAGATGAACTGCTGCTCTCGCTGGAGGCTGCTCCCGGTTTCAGGCCTGCGCAGAAAATGTTGCTGGAGCTGTCCAAATGAGAGTGGGGCAGTCCCGCCCCACAAGAAGATAACGATATGTCCACCACAGTCACACCCCAAATAGAACCCGACGTTTTGCGCACTCGCATTGAGCGCTTCCGCGAGGTGCAGGCGGAAATCGTGCGGCAGGTCCGGCGCGTCATCGTCGGACAGGAAGAGGTGCTGGAGCAGGTGATGATAGCCCTGTTTGTCGGCGGCCACTGTCTCATCACCGGTCTCCCCGGCACGGCCAAGACGCTGCTAGTCCGCACCATGGCGCAGACCCTCGGCCTGGTCTTCAAACGCATCCAGTTTACGCCGGACCTGATGCCGTCCGACATCACCGGCACCGATATCATCGAGGAAGACACCACCACCGGCCATCGCACGTGGACGTTCGTCAAGGGACCCATCTTCGCCAATGTGCTGCTGGCGGACGAAATCAACCGCACGCCGCCCAAGACGCAATCCGCCCTCCTCGAGGCCATGCAGGAACTGGCGTGCACCGTGCGCGGCAATAATTACAAGCTGCCGGCGCCCTTCTTCGTGCTGGCCACCCAGAACCCCATCGAGCTGGAAGGCACGTACCCGCTTCCGGAAGCGCAGTTGGACCGCTTCCTATTCAACACCGTGCTCGGCTATCTCAGCGCCAAGGAAGAGATGCAGGTGGTCGATCTCACCACGACCACCACCATCGCGCAAGCCGACCCGGTAACCAACGCTCAGGAGATTCTCGATTTTCAGCAGCTGGTGCGCATGGTGCCGATCGGCGAATCGGTCGCGCGGTATGCGATCGACCTGGTGCGCGTCACGCGCGCGAGTGACGAAAGCGCGCCGGACTTCGTCAAACAGTACGTGAACTACGGCGCCAGCGTGCGCGCCGCACAGTTCCTGGTGCTGGCTGCCAAAGCCAGGGCGCTCATGAAGGGCCGCTATCACGTGACCTACGAAGATATACGCGCGCTCTACACTCCGGTCCTGCGCCACCGCATCCTGTTGAACTTCCACGCGGAGTCCGACCGCCTGAAGCAAGACGACATACTGCAGCGCTTGCTCGACTACAAAGGAGCGCCGAAGGAATGAGCCCGAGCGCCGGGTGAGAACATGTTACAGCGCTTCTTAGACCCCGCTACGCTGGCGTCCATTTCCGGCCTCGACTTGGTCGCCAAGACCGTGGTGGACGGCTTCATTGCGGGCTTGCACCGTTCGCCGGATTACGGGTTCAGCCAGGAGTTCGCCGAGTACCGTGCCTACACTCCCGGCGACGACCTGCGCCACGTGGATTGGAATGTCTTCGCGCGCAGTGAACGCGTCTACCTGAAGCGGTACCGCGGCGAAACCAATACACAGTTGCTGATCCTGCTCGATACCAGCGCATCCATGGCTTTCGGCTCGCACGCCGTCAACAAGCTGGATTACGCGCGTTTCCTGGCGGCTTCGCTCTGCTACCTGGCTCATGCCCAGCGTGATGCCGCGGGCCTGATCGTCTTCGACGAAAATGTGCAGAACTACGTGGCGCCCTCCACGCGCCAGGGCCAGTTGTTCCGTCTGTTGCACGCCATCGAAAAGGCTCAGCCAGGCACCCGCACAGACTTTGCCAAACCCTTCGTGCACTTCCTGGACTTTACGCGCCGCCGCGGCCTGGCGGTGGTGATTTCGGATTTCTACGAGCGCCCGGAGATCATCATCAAAACCGTCGAGCCGCTGCGCTTTCGCGGCAACGAGGTGATTCTCTTTCACGTTCTCGACCCGCAGGAGATCGCCCCCGGATTCTCCGAGCCTGTGCTGTTGACCGACATGGAGACCAAGGGCACTCTGGAAGTCTCTCCCGAATACGCCCGCAGCGAATACCGGCGGAAGATCGATGCCCACATAGAAGCTCTGCGTGACAAGGCCAGAGGCGCCGGCCTGGACTACTTTCTCATGAACACCGGCCGGCCCCTCGACGAAGGTCTGCGCGAGTATCTGGGCGTCCGGCAGGGGAGGATGTAAATGGGATTCCTGGCGCCTTGGGCATTGGCGGGACTGGTGGCGGTGGGCTTGCCCGTCTGGCTGCACCTGCTGAAGAAACACAGGTCCACCCCCCTGCCGTTCGCCTCACTGATGTTCTTCGAGCGGCGCACGCAAAGCTCCATCAAGCACCGCCGACTGCAGTATCTGTTGCTGCTTGCCCTGCGCGCGGCGGTGATTGCTCTACTGGCTCTGGCCTTTGCGCGGCCGTTCCTGCAATCGCGCCTGGCGGCGCTCGCCGGCGGGCCGCGCCTGACCGTACTGGCCATCGATAATTCCTTCAGCATGCGGCAGGCCGATCGGCTCGCGCGCGCCAAGCGGGAAGCCGCCGAGGTCGCCGGCAAGTTGCGCACGGGAGACAAGCTGCAAGTGCTGGCCTTTGGCTCGCAGGTCCACGTGATGGGCGATTCGGCGGCCGCCATTCAATCGATCGAGCCGGGCGACACGCGCAGTTCCTACGCCGAGCTTTCCCGCGCGCTGCGCTCCATCGCACAATCCGCCCGCATGCCGGTCGAAGCGCACCTGTTTTCCGACATGCAGAAGTCTTCGCTGCCGGCTAACTTCGCCGATCTCCGCCTGGGGGACAACGTACGTCTGGTGGCGCATCCCGTGGCGGACCGGCGCGCGGCTAACTTCGCAGTCGAAAGCGTCAACGCGCCGCGCCGGGTCTATGGCTCGGGCAAAGTACGCATCGAAGCCACTGTCGCGGGCTACGGCACGGAGGCGGCCAGGCGCCGCGTCTCTCTGGTGGTGAACGGGCGCGAACTGGACTCCAAGACCGTCGATGTCCCCGCCGGCGGACGCGCTGCCGCCGAGTTTCAGCCGGCCGATCTGCCTTTCGGCCTCAATCGCGCCGAAATTCGCATCGATTCCGGCGACAACCTGCCGGAAGACGATCGCTTCTACCTCTCGCTGGAACGCGCCGAACCGCGCCGGGTGCTGTTCGTGCATGAAGCGCGCAATCAGCGCGACGCGCTGTATTTCCGCACCGCGCTCGAAGCCGCCGCCGAATCGGCCTATGCGCTGGACGCGGTACCGGTGGAGCAGAGCGCGAACCTCGATCCGCGCAAATACGCGTTCGTGGTGCTCTCGGATGTCGGCACGCTGCCAGCCGGCTTCGAATCTGCGTTGCGCGATTACGTGCGTGCGGGAGGATCGCTGCTGATTGCGCTGGGGCGCGAATCCGCCTTGGGCGGCAGAGTGCCGGTGTTTGACGAAAGAGTCATCGAAGCGCGCTACTACAGCCGCGATGGCGATCTCTTTCAAACCGCCGCGTGGCTGGACGAAGGACATCCATCCATACACAACGCGCAGCATTGGGATGACGTCCAGTTCTACCAGGCCGTGCGCATCGATCCGGGGAAGGCGCAGGTTGCCGCGCGGCTCGGCGATGATACGCCGCTGCTGGTCGACAAGCAGCTCGGCGAAGGCCGGGTGCTGGTGTTTGCTTCAACCTTCGACAATATCTCGAACGATTTTCCCTTGCACCCTTCCTTCGTGCCGTTCATCGAGCACACCGCGAACTATCTGGCCCGCCAGGAAGAAGGGCAGCGCAATTACACGGTCGGGGCCTACCTCGAATTACGGCAGGCCAAGGAACAGGGCGCGGCGGTGGAAGTTCTCGATCCCAAAGGCGGGCGGGCTCTGACGCTCGACGAAGCCAGCCGCGCGCAGAACATGCCGCTTACGATGGCCGGATTCTATGATGTGAAGCGCCCCAATGGGCGCCATGAACTGGTCGCGGTGAATGCCGACCGTCACGAGTCCGACCTCGACGTGATTTCTGCAGACACGCTGGCGTTGTGGCAAAATACGGCTCAGGGACCGCAAAATGCGGCCTCCGCAGGGGAAACCGAGGCGCCCCAGCCACTGGAGTTCTGGTGGTATGTCCTGATTGCGGTTCTGGCGCTCGCAGTGGCGGAATCGTTGCTGGGCAACCATCATTTGACGGTGTACAAGGAAACGAGCTGATCGCCGGGAGCTGATCCAATGAATCCATCGACCGGATTGTTCGATTATCTTCGCCGCATCGAGCGGCGCTTGCGGATTCTGGCTTTCACCAAAGGCGTGGCTATCACAGCCGCGGCTGCCTTGGTCTTCACGGTGCTGGCTGTGCTGCTGGCAAACGCTTTCGCGTTCTCCGATCCGAGCGTGACCGGCGCGCGCGCGATCCTCTTCGTGGCGCTTGCCCTGGCGCTGGGGGTAGGCCTGGTGGTGCCCTTGCTGCGTCTCAACCGTCGCAACGCCGCGCGCGAAACCGAGCGGCAATTCCCCGAATTCGAAGAGCGCCTGCTCACCTTCACCGAACGCGCCCAGTCCAATCCTGACGATCCGTTCCTGCCGTTGCTGGCCGCCGACACCCTGAAAGTCACGAGCCACGCCGAGCCGGCGCGCGTCGCCGGACGCGACCGTATCCTGAGTTTCCTTTCCGCCGCGGCTGGCTCTGTTGTGGTGCTGATCTGGTTGGGCGCCGCCGGCCCCGGATTTCTCGGCTACGGCACCTCGTTGTTATGGGGCAGGCTGCCTAAGGGCGAATTAGCGCCGTATTATGACATCTCAGTCACACCCGGCAATCGCACGGTGCGCCGGCTTGCGGATCAACTCATCACCGCGCAATTGAAGGGCTTTCAGGCGCAGCGCGTGCGTATGCTCGCCAGGTATGCCAGTTCGTCGAAATGGGAAGAGGCCGATATGCGTGCGCAGATCGGCGGGACCGGCTATGAGTTCCTGATCGCCGGCGTTCCCGAGTCGCTCGACTATTATGTGCAGGCCGGCGGCGTCCGTTCCAAACAGTACCACCTCAAAGTTATCGATTTGCCCGCGATCAAGAAGCTCAAGGTCACTTATCACTTCCCGGCCGGGACCGGCATGAAGGACAAAGTCGAAGATCCGGGTGGCGATCTGCGCGCGGTCGAAGGAACGGATGCCGATGTGGCCATCGAGACCGACAGGCCCCTGACAAACGGCGCCCTGCTTTTCGACGACGGCACCAAGCTGCTGCTGCGGTCGGACGAAAACGGCCAGCGCGTTGCCAGCGTGCCCATCCGCAAGGACGGCATGTATCACATCGCCGCCATCGATCAGGGTGAGGACGTGCGCCTTAGCCCGGACTACTTCATCGAAGCGCAGAAAGACGAGCCCCCCACGGTGCGCATCACCCGGCCGCAGCAGGATGCGCGCGTAAACCCCATCGAAGAAGTGACGGTGGCAGTCGAAGGCCAGGACGATTTTGGCCTGAACGAACTGGCCCTGCACTACTCCGTCAATGGCGAGGCGGAGAAGACCATATCGCTTCTGAAGAGCAAGGGATTGAAGACCGCCTCCGGTTCCACCACCATTGCCCTGGAGGATTTCAAGCTTTCGCCGGGCGATCTCATCAGCGTGTATGCGACGTCGCGCGACGCGCACTCGACCGCCCGAACGGATATGCATTTCATACAGGCCGAGCCTTTCGAGCGCCGCTACTCGCAGTCGCAGGAATCCGGCGGAATGAGTGGCGGCGGCGATCAGGATAACAACCAGATCTCCGAACGCGAGAAGGAAATCATCGCGGCCACGTGGAACCAGATCAAGGACACGTCCGGCGATAAGGCGGCGGCATCCGAGAACGCGAGCTTTCTCTCGGGCGTGCAGTCGAAGCTGCGCGACCAGGCGCACTCCTTGTCCGACCGCATGAAGGCGCGGCAGCTGGCGGGATCGAGTGAAGAGTTCAAGGCTTTCACCGCCGACATGGACGAGGCCGTGAAGGCCATGGGACCGGCTGCGGACAAGCTGCGCGGCTCGCAATGGCAGAACGCCCTGGCGCCTGAAGAAAAAGCTTTGCAGCATCTGCTGCGCGCCGAAGCAGTGATGCGCGATATCAAGGTGGCTTTCGGGAATCGCGGCGGCGGCGCGGGCGGCGCGAGCGGCGCCGAACGCGACCTGCAGAGCCTGTTCGACCTCGAACTGGATACCGAGAAGAACCAGTACGAAAGCGGCCAGTCGGCGGCCTCCAAGGACCAGCGGCAGCGCGAGCTCGACGAGGCCTTGCAGAAGCTCGAACAGCTCGCCCGCCGCCAGCAGGAGTTGGCCGAACAGCAGCGCCGCAACCAGCAGATATCCCAGCAGCGCTGGCAGCAGGAGATGCTGCGCCGCGAGGCCGAGGAGCTGCAGCGCAAGATCGAGCAGCTTTCGCGCAATCAACAGGGCCAACCATCCGGACAGCCGCAACCCGGCAGCCAGCAGTCGCAATCGTCCGCGGGCCAACCTTCTTCCGCGCAACAGCAGGGGAGCGGAATGTCACAGCAGCAACTGCAGCGCGCTATCGAACAGCTGCGGCAAGCGCAGCAGGATATGCGGAAGTCGACTTCCACCCAGAGCGAAGCCGACTCGCGCCGCGCCGCCGAGCGCTTGCAGGAAGCGCGTGACCTGCTCGCTGGCATGCGCGACCGGCAGGCGGCCGCGAGCGTGGACGATCTGGCGCGCCAGGCCGATTCCATCGCCAACCGCCAGCAGGAATCCAACGCGAAGATGCGCCGCGCGTTCGGCATGCCCGGTCAGCAACAGGGAGAGGGAGTCACGCCTCAACAGGCCGAAGAAATGGCGCGTGAAAAAGAGCAGTTGGCGAACGATTACCAGCGGCTGGAGTCCGCCATGGGCAGCGCCGTCCGCGACACGCGCGCCAACAACCGGCAATTGTCGAGCAAGCTGCGCGATGCGCTGGGACAGGTGCAGCAGAACGAGATCAACAATCGCCTGCGCCTGAGCGCCGACTGGCTGCGCACCGGCAGAGGCACGGCCGCCACCATGCGCGATGCCGTCACTACCCAGGCGTTGAACAACCTGCGCGATCAGTTGCGCGAGATCCAGAAGTCCGCGGGCAACGGGCAGCCCGGTGGCGGCGACAAGGACCGCCAGGCGCTCGAACAGGCCCTGGCGCAGACCGAGCGCCTGCGCCAGGAGATGGAGCGCGCCATGCGCGGCCGGCAGCAGGGTCAGCCGCAAGGCCGCCAGCCTGGCGACCGGCAAGGCCAGCAGAAAGGCCAACAGCAGGGTCAGCAAGCCGGTCCGCAGCCCGGCGAATCGGGACAGGCGCAACCGGGCGAAGGCCAGGTTGGCCAAATGGGTCCCCGCGCGAACGGCCGGCAATACGGTTTGCAGCCCTCCCCCGGCCCGGCCTTCGGCGATGCGGGTGACTTCATCCGCAATTATCGCTACACGCTGCACGAACTGGAGAGCAATCCGCAGATCGGCAAAGATCTGCGCGACGCCATCCACGACATGTACACTCTCGATCCGCGCCTGGCTCCCGGCAACCCCGAATTGATGAGCCGTATCGAGGCGCAAATGATGACCGGAGTCGAACAGATCGAACTCCAGTTGCGCCGCCTGCTTAACGACGAGGGCGGCGCCGTGCGCAGCGGCGCCGCCGAACCGGTCCCGCAAGGCTACGCCGATGCGGTCGCCGAATACTTCCGGCGGTTGAGCAAGCAAAAGTAAGTCCAGCCGCCGGCACTTAGCGCCCGGCACCCAATTGTGGCTTAATATATGTTGGCCCAATTGGTGCAAGAGCGGCAGCGTCCCACGCGCGTCCGGTATTGGGTCGTCGTATTCGCCGTGACGTTGTCGGTAGTCACTTACATCGACCGCGTCTGCATTTCGTTCGCGGCGCGCTTTATCCGCGCGGATCTTCACTTGTCCGAAGTACAGATGGGCTACGCTTTCTCCGCCTTCGCGTGGGCCTACGCTCTGTTTGAAATGCCGGGCGGCTTTCTGGGCGACTGGTTGGGCGCGCGCCGCGTGCTGCTGCGAATCGTGCTGTGGTGGTCGTTCTTCACGGCCGCCACCGGATGGGCATGGAACTTCGCATCGCTGGCCGTGACGCGTTGCCTTTTCGGCGCGGGCGAAGCCGGCTGTTTTCCCAATCTGACCAAGACTTTCACCACCTGGCTTCCGCAGCACGAGCGCGTGCGCGCGCAAGGCATCATGTGGTTGAGCGCGCGGTGGGGCGGCGCATTCACTCCGCCGCTCGTTTATCTTGCCATCCAGATGATGTCCTGGCGTCACACCTTCGAGATGTTCGGATGCGTCGGGATAGTGTGGGCCGTCCTTTTCTATGTGTGGTATCGCGATCATCCGCGCGACAATCGCTCTCTGAATCTCGCCGAGCGCCAACTCCTGGCGGCGAATGAGGCGCTGTCGGCCGGCCATGCGCACGTCCCCTGGCGCGATCTCGCCTCTTCTCCGCAGGTCTGGCTATTGTGCGGACAGTACTTCTGTTCTTCTTACGGCTGGTATTTCTACATCACCTGGCTGCCGACTTACTTGAAGGAAGCGCGCGGTCTTCAACTGGGCGCCAGCGCACTCCTCAGCATCCTGCCGCTGTTTCTAGGCGGGCTCGGTTCATTGGTGAGCGGGTTCATCGCCGCGCCTGTCACGCGCCTGACAGGCAGTGTGTTGACGACCCGCCGCCTGCTGGCTTATCTGGGATTCAGCGGCGCGAGTCTCCTGTTGATCGTCTCCACGCGCATTCATAACCCGCTCTCCGCGATGATCGTCATGGGACTCGCCAGTTTCAGCAACGACCTGGTCATGCCCGGCTCGTGGGGCGCCTGCATGGACGTCGGCGGGGAATACGCGGGTACTCTGTCGGGCGCCATGAACATGATGGGCAATCTGGGCGGCGCCGCTTCCCCCACGATCATCGGATACATGCTTCGCTGGACCCAAAACAACTGGAATATGACGTTCTACGTTTCTGCGGCAGTTTACGCGATGGCCGTCTTCATGTGGCGCTTCCTCGATCCGGTTACCCCGCTGGAGCATCGGCAGTAAGGCGATGGGGACCCGCATGAGGGGCGAGGAGCGGCGCGCGGCCATCGTGCAAGCTGCCATCCACCTGTTCGCGGAGAAGGGCTTTCGCGGCACGACCACGCGCGGACTGGCCGCCGCGCTGGGCGTGTCAGGCCCGGTCCTGTACCGGCATTTCAAAACCAAGCGCGATCTTTACCGCGCCATTATAGAGACGAAAGCCCAACAGCGGGACCGGCAACTCGCGGGGCTCACGGCCCTGCGGGACGCCGGCGACCATGCTTTCTTCCAGTATCTGGGCCACCGGATACTGGAACGCTACGACGATGATCCCGACTTCATGCGCCTGCTTCTGTTCAGCGCGCTGGAGCGCCACGAATTGGCCGACTTGTTCTTCGAGCGCCAGATCCAGGAGCACCTTCGCGCCGTAACCGCGTACATACAGCGCCGCATCGATGAGGGACGGTACCGGCCGGTCGACGCGCAGGCGGCCGCTAGTGGATTCAATGGCATGCTGAACTATTACGGTATGATGCGAATGCTGTTCGGCAGGCGCATCGCGGAGAAGAGTCGCGCCGAAGTGGTGGAGGAGATGGTCGAAATCTTCCTGCGCGGAATCCTGGCCCCGTGAAGCAGGCAGCCTCCGGTCTGCCTGCTATTCGCGATACAGCCCCTGGGCGCGTATGTAATCAAGCACCGGCCGAGGCACTTCCACACGATCGTCGCCTGCCGCCAGCCTGCGGCGGATCTCCGATGACGATACGGGCAGGTCCACGGTCTCCAGGCGATGTACCGTAGCGGCGTCTGGAATCACGTAGCGATGCCCCGGCCGGCTGACTACAATGAATTCGACGGCCCGCACCACGTCTCGCCAGCGGCGCCAGCTCTCGATTTCCGCGAAGGCATCCGCGCCTATCACAAAGAACAGCTTGTCGCCCGGCGCCAGGTGCGCGCGCACCTTCTCGATGGTGTCGATCGAATAGCTGCTGGCTGTCCCCTCCTCCAGGCGCGAGGCCTCCAGCCGCGGGTCGCCGCGGCAGGCCAGCTCGATCATCGCCAGGCGGTCGGCATACGGCGCGTGGGTCACGCCCTGCTTGTGAGGCGGCCTTTCGGCGGGCACCAGCCAGACCCGGTCGAGATGAAAGCGCGCGGCTGCCTCGCGCGCCACTGCCAGATGGGCATCATGAATGGGATCGAAAGTGCCGCCGAAGATCGCCAGTCGCAAGGTGGCCGGGCGTCCTTAGTTCAGGATCTTGATCCGGACGTTGCGGAAGTAGACTTCCATGGGCGGACCGCGATGCAACTGGAATGCGAGGATACCTTCCAGGCGCGCCGAATCGTGCAGATCGGCCGTCACCGTGCCGTTGAGCTTGAGCTGGATGTGATCGCCATCGCAAAGGATCTCGTAGTCATTCCAGCCGTCGAGCCTCACAACTTTTTCCGCCTTGCCCTTCCAGCCATCTACCAGTGTGCCGCGGCCTTTCTCTTCGTAGATGTTGCCCCAATAATTATCCTGTGCCGCGTCGGCCTGGTATCCGCGGACGACCCAATTGGGCAGGCGCTCGCTGCGGAATTGGATGCCACTGTTATGGTTGCGCAGCTTCATTTCCACGCGCAGGATGAAGTTGCGGTACGGCTTCTTGCTGATGAGGAACGAATTGTCCGTCATCGTCACACCCTCGGTGTGGCCCACGATCATGCCGTCGCGCACGCTCCACATGCGCGGGTCGCCATCCCAGCCATCGAGGTTCCTGCCGTTGAACAGCGGCTCAAACCCGCCCTGCGCGAAGGCAGCGGCGGAGAATGCCAACAACAGCAACGCGCGCTTCACGGCTCAGCTCCTCTCGATCTTGACGGAGTTGAGGCGCACCTCGTTGTCCGGGCGGTCCTGGCTCGAGCGCGGCACTTCGGAGATCTTCTTCACCACTTCGTAGCCTTCCGTCACCTCGCCGAAAATGCTGTGCTTGTTGTCGAGCCATGGCGTGGCGGCCACGGTGACGAAGAACTGGCTGCCGTTGGTGTTGGGCCCGGCGTTGGCCATGGAGAGAAGCCCGTGCTTGGAATGCTTCAGCGTGGGATGAAACTCGTCGGCGAATTTATAGCCCGGGCCGCCGCGTCCCGTGCCTTCCGGACAGCCGCCCTGGATCATGAAATTGGGGATCACACGGTGGAAGACGGTGCCGTCGTAAAATGGCTTGCCGGTTTTGGTGCCGTCGGCG
>Ga0335077_10006375_pt1 | contig 14564 bp, 13 predicted proteins | sample Lox_Sample_31_FD_207151 | JGI IMG/M metagenome (GOLD analysis project Ga0335077, IMG submission 207151) | Soil microbial communities from Loxahatchee National Wildlife Refuge, Florida, United States - Lox_Sample_3.1 | ecosystem: Environmental > Terrestrial > Soil > Wetlands | place: USA...
CAGCCAGCCCCGGAGAGCGAGGCGGAGAAGCCGGGCAGCATTGGCAGCGTGGTGCGACGGGTCTTCGGTGGCGATCACAACGCTATTCGCGTGGTCGGCCAGGGTGATCTCCTTGTGTACCGCGCGCGCTGTTGCAATCCCATCCGCGGCGAGGGCATTGTCGGCTACGTGACTCGCGGCAAAGGCGTGGCCGTGCACTCGCTCAACTGCCCCAATGTAATGAATCTGATGTATGAGCCCGAGCGCCGCATTGACGTGGAGTGGGCGCGCGATGAATCCACCCCCACATCCTATCCGGTGAAAATCACCGTGTTCTGCGATGACCGCTTCGGCATGCTCAAACAGATCACCTCCGTCATCAGCGACAGCAAGACCAACATCCGCAATGTGGAAGCCCGCACTTCGAACGGGCAAGGCACCATTGACGTCATCCTCGATGTTGCCGATTTAAAGCATCTCGACCAGATTCTGGTCGGGGTGCGGAAAATTCCCGGCGTGTACGATGTGCAGAGGCTGCAGAAGGTGTAGGACTGCGATTCCCGATTGGCAATCGCCAATTTTAGAAAGCGGCCATTCGCCAAGCCGTTTGACTTGCACTCGCCTCATCTGCGTTAATCTCCCACGGAGGCAGAATGCGCGAAGTCATCGCAACCAAAGACGCTCCCCAGGCTATCGGGCCGTATTCGCAGGCCATTCGGGCCAACGGCTTTATTTTCGTTTCGGGGCAGGTAGCCATTGATCCCGCAACCCAGCAGGTGATCTCGGGGGATGTGGCGGCGCAGACCGAACGCGTGCTGAAGAATCTCGCGGGAATTCTGAAGGCGGCGGGCAGTGGACTGGAAAAGGTCGCGCGCTCGACTGTTTTCCTCAAGAACATGGGAGACTTCGCTGCCATGAACGAGGTTTATGGCCGGTACTTCAGCGCTACGCCTCCGGCGCGCTCAACCGTCGAAGTGGCCCGGCTGCCCAAGGACGTGCTGGTTGAGATTGATGTGATTGCGGCGGGGTGATCTGGTGGAAACTCCACGTGCTCTGAGTCCTCTGTGATTGAATTGCGCTAAGGAGAGAGAATCATGCTGAATCGGCTTTTTATCGCAACCATCATTCTGGCGGGGAGCGCGGCCCTGGCGCAGAGCGGAACGGCGCATCACAAAACCGCCGCGCATCCGGCGAGCAGCGGACCGTCCAAGGTCGTGGGCGAGCCAACCAAGACCGCAGACGGTCTGGAATATTGGGACATCAAAGCCGGCGCCGGCGCTGTTGCCGAGCGCGGCTCGACCGTCAAGGTGAACTATACCGGCTGGCTGACCAACGGTAAAAAGTTCGACAGCTCGATCGGCCGCGGGCCGTTCGAGGTAACTCCGCTGGGTAGCGCGCCGGTGATCAAGGGATGGAATGAAGGCATTCTCGGTATGAAGGTTGGCGGCAAACGGCAGCTGCGCATTCCGCCGGACCTGGCCTACGGCCCCGGCGGTTATCCGGGCGTGATCCCGCCCAACGCCACCCTGATTTTCGATGTGACGCTGCTGAGTGTGAAGTAGGAGTTCCGATTGGAGATTGCCGGTTGCAAAAAGTCCTCGCTCGTCCAGCGGCAATTGCAAATCGGCAATTTGGAAATGGCTAGGCCTTGACCACTTTGCCGCTGCGCAGGCAGGCGGTGCACACGCGAATACGCTTAGTGGCGCCCTTGACCCGGGCGTGGACCGGGCGCAAGTTGACGTTCCAGCGCCGCTTAGTCACGTTGTGGGCGTGGCTGATATTGTTGCCGAATTGCGGCCCCTTGCCGCAGATATCACAAACACGTGCCATGACATCTCCGATCTAGCTTTGGTTCTTAAGATATAAATTTTACCGGAGCTTGGCGTTTTTGGCCACTGGCCAGCTTATCCACCCCTTATGGCCGGGAGATGGCTATCAGGGCCGAACTTCACTTAGTTTTTAGTTTCTTGTTCCCGGTTCTCAGTTGGATAATGAGGCATGTCTCTTCTGCGTTTTTTGATGCTGCTCTCGCTCATCGTTTGGGTGGGGGCGCTGATTTTCTTCCCCGTGGTTGCGCAGACTGCCTTCAGCGTGCTGCCCAGCACGCACCTGGCCGGCCTGGTGGTCGCGCGGTCGCTGAAAATACTGCACTGGATGGGAATCGTCTCCGGACTCGCATTTCTCGTGAGCTCAATGCTGTTCAACCGGCTGACCTCAGGCGCGGCGCACGTTTTCGCTGCCCGGCACCTGCTTATTTGTCTGATGCTGGCGCTCACGCTGGTTTCGCAGTTCGGCATCATCCCCCGCATGGACGCGCTCCGGCTCTCCCTCGGCGGGGATATCGCCTCGGTTCCAGTCACTAATCCGGCGCGCGCCCAGTTCGATGCGCTGCATCTATGGTCCACGCGAGTCGAGGGGGGCGTGCTGTTGCTCGGACTGGTTGCCGCCTACCTCACGGCGTCGGCACTGCGCTCTTAGCGGCTGGATTCGCGGTCCTCAATTTTCATTTATCCTCACGATACACGTGAAGTGGACTAATCAAAATCTATGAAGACCGGCATCATTGGGTTGCCCCAGGTGGGCAAGACGTCGCTGTTTCGCATACTGACGAAGGCACATCTCTCGGAGCATGCCTACGCCAATCCGCGCGAGGCGCATGTGGGCGTGGCCAAGGTGCCCGACGAGCGTCTGGACAAGCTGGCCGCGCTGTACAACCCGAAAAAACTGACGCACGCTTCGGTCGAGTACGTGGATGTTGGCGCCATCGGCCAGGAAGCGCTAAAGGAGACGGCTTATCTCGGCCATCTGCGTAATGTGGATGCCCTGGCGCATGTGCTGCGGGCCTTCGAGGATGCGGCTATTCCGCACGTGGGGCCGATTGATCCTCTACGGGACCTCAGGAATGTGGAATTCGACTTGATGGTCAGCGACCTGGGCCAGATCGAGAAGCGGCTGGAGCGGGTGGAAAAAGATTTGAAGAAGATGCGCTCGGCCGACTTGGAGAAGGAATTCGAACTGCTGACGCGGGCTAAATCTCACCTGGAATCGGAAAAGCCCTTGCGCGAGCTGGAGATGGACGCTGAAGACAAGAAGCGCTTTCGCGGCTTCATGTTTCTGAGCGAGAAGCCCATGCTTTACGTGTTGAACGTGAGCGAGAGCGCGGAGCTGGGAAAGCACTTGGAGGAGGCGGTCGGCAAGTACAAATTGACAGAAACTGCCTCCCGCCCGAATGCGGCGGCAACCGCCATCTGCGGAAAGGTGGAGGCCGAGCTGGCCGAAATGAGCGACGCGGATGCGGCAGAATTTCTTGCCAGCTATGGCTTGAAAGATAGCGGCCTGACGCGCCTGATCCGCACTACCTATGCCCTGCTGGGGCTGATTTCATTTTTTACGGCCGGGGAAGACGAGTGCCGGGCCTGGACCGTGCCTGTCGGCACACGCGCGGCACAGGCCGCGGGCGCGATCCACAGCGACCTGGAGAAGCACTTCATTCGCGCGGAAACCATCCGCTGGGACGAGTTGCTGGAAGCCGGCTCCGAAGCTAACGCCCGCGCCCGCGGTACTCTCCGCCTGGAAGGCAAAGATTACGTTGTGAAGGATGGGGATGTCATGCACGTGCGCCATTCCGGGTAGAGGGTTGGCCCGGGAGAACTTCAGTTCTCAGTTCCTGGTTCGGAGTTCCTCGACCTGAGAACTGATCAGCCCGAACCCTGCACCAACCAAACCCACGCCAGAAGAGGCCAAAGAACTGATATCATCTCACACCCATGCACCCGATCCTGCTGAGCATTCTCCTGGGCCTGAGTGCAGCCGGCGCCAATATTTTCGGGGGCGCCATTATCGTGCAAAGGCACTGGGAGCGCGCATATCTGAAGTATTTTGTGGCTCTGGGCGCGGGTTTCATGTTGGCCACCGCACTTGTCGAAGTCGTGCCCGCCAGCCTGGAGCTGAAGGGCAGGAGCGGGGCCTTTCTCATTCTCGTGGGTTACCTGATCATCCACTTTTTCGAGCATACGGTTACGCCCCATTTTCACTTCGGTGAAGAAACCCACGCCGATGAGTTCATCCACGGGCACAAGAGCTACTCGATTCTGCTCGGCCTGATCATCCACACCTTCTTCGACGGCATCGCCATTGCTTCCGGATTCATCGTCTCCAACTGGCTGGGCTGGATCATTTTTCTGGCGGTCTTCCTGCACAAAATTCCCGAGGGTTTTACGGTAGCTTCGGTGATGCTGGCGAGCGGGCGCAGCCGCGGCATCGCCTGGGGCGCGTCTGTGGTGCTGGGAGCGGCGACCCTGGCCGGGGTGCTGACCATGGCGTTGCTGCGGCACGAAGTGAGCTTCGGACTGCCACTTTCGGCGGGTGTGACCATCTATGTTGCGGCTTCGGACCTCATGCCTGAAGTGAACCGCGAACCAGGAGTGAAAATGGCGCTGGTAGTCTTTCTGGGCGTAGGGCTGCTATTTCTGCTCGACCGCTTTTTCCATATGCACTGATCGGGGCTCACTCCACGGTGTGCTTGGCGGTGTAGCCCTCGCGCGCAATGACCACGTATTTCACGTCCTTGCCGTGCTGGTCGCGAACCTTCAGCGGGCCTCCATTGGGGGCTACCACTTCCACTTTCAGCTTGCGGTAGGTTCCATCCATGGCAGAGTTCGTCGGCTGATAAGCCAGGGTGTACTGATTTCTTATATCGCCCAGAATCGAGTGAAAGACCTCGGGCAGCTCAGCTTCAAAGCGCGGCTGGTAGAAGCGCCCGCCCGTAAGCCGGGCAAAGGTCTGCATTTCGTTATCGGCCTGCAGGTAATCCATATTGGAGATGGGAATGCCCATGCCATGCGGCGCGGCCATGCCATGGGACTCAAAATACTCACGCAGCATCCAGCCGATGCTGATGGGAAAAATGGTCACGTTGGGCGTGGCTTTGATCTTCTTGAGAATCTGGTCGAGATTGAGCTTGCTGAAAGTATCCACCCCCGTGCTGATCAGGATGACGTACTTGCGCCCCTGGATGCCATCTACCCGGTCAAGCGTGTCGTAGAGCGCATCGAACAGGTTCGTCTCTGCAAAGCCGGGCATGCGCAACTCATTCAGCGCGCCGAAAATCGCGCTTTTATCCTGGGTAAAGTCCACCAGGATGTGGGGTTTCATGTCGTAGTACTCCACCGCTACCCAGTCGTCTTTCTTGAGCATGTTGGCGAACGAGTAGGAGGCATTGAGCGCATCCACCATGAAGTAATAATTCGTGGAAGCGAACTCGACCAGGAGCACGGCCGTAATCGGAGCCTGGGAGATATTGAAGTGCTGGATGGTTTGGGGTTTTCCGTCTTCGAAGACGCGGAAATTGTCTTCCTTCAGCCCGGGAATGAACTGACCATCCTTGGTAGTGACCATGACGTCCACGTTCACCATGGGGACGTTGACCCGGATGGAGTAATCCGGCAGTTCGGCGACTTTCTTGGGCTTCTCGGGCGGAGGCGCCGGAGGCTCTTCTTTCTTTTTGGGGATAGCGTAAGGGCTCACACTCTGCGGCCCACCGGCATCGGGAGGCGCGGGCGCCTGGTCCGGATTCTGTTGCTGGTCGCTTGCCGGGGGGGTGGAAGACTGGTCCTGCGCCGCCAGCGGCAGCACCAGCAGCCCGCATACGGCGAGGCTCAGCAATAGGATAGAAGGCAGCCGCCCGAAGGACCGCGTAAGGGCTGGAAATTGAATGGAAAACATGGAACCTCTTCGAAAAAGGCTATGCTAGTATAGACGCAGAGCTTCGCGATTGGGATGTTTTGCTGGGCTCTGGCCGCTCCCCTTCCGGCAACCGGATTACAAGGCGCGGAGTCTAGCTGAACAAGGTGGACCGCTGATGGGTCCCCCGGGGTAATTTTCATGAAACCAGCAGTTTTGGCGGGCGCCCTTTTGTCTTTTGTGCTGGGCGCCGGCCTGGCATTGGCGGCTCCTCCCCAGGCAAGCAAGCCGGTTGAGACCATCCCCCTTAGCCAGATCCACGCGGGCATGAAGGGCGTGGCCTACACCGTGTTTCAAGGCACCCAGCCGGAAGCGATGGGAGTCGAGGTTCTGGGCATTCTTAAGAATGTAAATGGCCCGAAAGGCGACATAGTTCTGGTCCGCCTGACTGGCGCCAAGGTGGAATATACCGGAGTGGTTGCCGGAATGAGCGGCAGCCCGGTCTATCTCGACGGCAAACTGGCGGGCGCGGTTGCTTTCCGCATCGGGGAATTCTCCAAGGAGCCGATTGCGGGCGTCACCCCGATTGGCGAAATGCTCGAAATCAACGCCATGGATACCACTCCGGGCGCGGGCCCGGTGGAAGCCAAAACCAGCGTGACGGTTCCGGCAAAAACTTCAGGCCCGGGCGCTCCCAGTGATCCGATCCGCGATTTTTCCAATTATTTGCGGCCGATCGAGACCCCGCTGGTGTTCAACGGATTTTCTGAAAGCGCGGTGCGGCGCTTCGCTCCGCAATTTGCCGCCGCGGGAATTGTGCCGGTGATGGGCGCGGGATCGGTCAGTGACGCCAAGCAGCCTGAGCCACTGGAGCCGGGTTCAGCCATCAGCGCGGTGCTGGTTCGCGGCGACATGGATATTGCCGCCACCTGCACCGTCACCTACATGGACCCGCAACGACTGCTGGCCTGCGGCCATCCTTTGCTGCAGTTCGGCAAAGTTGACCTGCCCATGACCAAGGCTGATGTTCTGGCCACGCTGCCCTCGCCGCTCGATGCCTTCAAAATTGTGAACGCGACCGAGCCGGTGGGAGCTTTCGTGCAGGACCGTCATACCGGCATTCTGGGCGAGTTCGGCAAGACGCCTGACATGATTCCGGTCACGCTCAGCATTCGCGGCGGCCCGGCGGAACGTGAATTTCATTACGAAGTGCTCAACAACGCCCGCCTCAGCCCTGTGGCCATGATGGCAACGGTGTTCAACGCTCTGCATGGCGTGAATGAATACGGCGAGGAAGCCACCTACCGCCTGAGCGGACGGATTCAGGTCAAAGGCTACCCGGATGTGGACCTGCAGAACATGTTTGCTCCGGCCGATGGCGGACAACCGGCAGCCATTCTGGCAGCGCTCTCCCTGGGCGACGATTTCGGCCGCATCTACGACAATCCCTACGACGCTCCCGGCATCCGCGGGGTGCAGCTGAATTTCGATCTGGTCCGCGAACGCCGCTGGGCGCGCCTGGAGACGGCGCGCACCGATGTCACCGAAGCCCGGCCGGGCAGCGAGATCACCATCGAGACCGTGCTCCGGCCCTATCGCGGCGAGCCCTTTGTCCGCCGCATTCCTGTCCACATCCCCACTTCCGTTTCCAAGGGGCCGCTGCGCATCCTGGTGAGCGATGGCGAGACGCTCGACCGCCTGCGCCACAGCGCTCCCCTCTTCAGCCGCAACCTCGACCTGGCCTCGACCATCGCGCTGCTGAACAAGCAGCACGTGAACAACCGTGTGTACGTCTCCCTGCTGGAAGCCGACCCCGAGGCCATGGTGGCTGACAAGGTCATGCCTGCCCTGCCGCTTTCCATCATGAACGTGATGGATGGCATGCGGGGCACGCAGGAGATGGTGGTGCAGGCCGAATCCTCGGTGGATGAATCCGCCACGCCGCCGCTGGATTACGTCATCTCAGGCGCGCAGATTCTGACCATCACCATCCAGTAGAGATTGGCGTTGAACCTGAAGCAGGCTGGACCGGCTACGTGGCCTTCTGCATGCGTGTTAATCTGAGCTTTTCCCGCTGCACGATCCCATCGAGGTAAAACACTTTGGATATCCGCTGGCGCTACTGGCTGATCGCAATCGCTCTCTCATTCTCAACCATTCTGGTATTTGCCGAGGGCACGGAGACCTGGGAGCAGTCGAAGTTCGAGGAACTGACCAAGGGCACGGCCAGCGGAGTGGCGATTCGCAGTGCCGGCGGCCTGGAACTTGCGCCCGCGTTCAAGTCCATCTCGACGACCGCCTCGGCGTATATCTGGTCCATCGCTTCAGACCCGGAGGGAAATCTTTACGCCGCTGCCGGCTCCCCGGCGCGGGTCTATCGCATCACCCCGCAAGGCCAGTCCACGGTCATCTTTGAGCCACAGGAACTGCAGGTGCAGGCGCTGGTGGTAGGCAAAGATGGCAGCGTGTTTGCCGCCACCAATCCCGACGGGAAGGTTTACAAGCTGGAGCGAATGGAAGCCGCCAGGGGCAAGGGCGTGGGCGCCGGAGGCGATTCCGGGTGGAAGTCTTCGGTCTATTTTAATCCTGATACCAAGTACATCTGGGACCTGTTGCTTGACCCATCCGGCAATCTCTATGTCGCCACCGGCGATCATGGCGAGATTTTTCGGGTCACACCCAATGGCCAGCACACTGTGTTTTTTACCAGTGATGAACCGCACATCCGAGTGCTGGCGCTCGATTCCAAAGGCAACGTGATCGCCGGCTCCGATGGCAGCGGGCTGGTGTACCGTATCGCACCCGACGGCAAGGCCTTTGTGGTCTATAGTGCGCCCAAGAAAGAGATTACCGCGCTCGCAATAGATGGCAGCGGAAACATCTACGCCGCGGGAGTGGGGGAGAAGCGGCCGGGCGTGCCGGGTCCGAATATACCGCTGACGCCGGCGCCAAGTCCGGCGACGCAACCACAACGCCCGGGAACGATTACGGCCACAGTGGCCCCGGCTACAGCGCCCATCGTGATCGGCAATTTTCCCATGCCCGGCGCGGGCGTTTCCGGCGGATCGGAGATTTACCGCATCGCTCCCGACGGCTCGCCCAGCAGCCTGTGGAGTTCCCACGAAGATCTGGTGTACGCCCTGGCCTTCGATTCTCATGGACGCTTGCTGGCTGGGACCGGGAACCGGGGCCACATCTTCGCCGTCACCGGCGAAGACGAATTCAGCGACCTGCTGCAGGCCAGCGCTTCGCAGGTCACGGCCTTTGCCAAGGCTCCGGGCGGAGGGCTTTATGCCTCGACCAGCAACCTGGGAAAAATATTTCTGGTCGGCGCGTCGCCGGAAGCCGAAGGCAGCTATGAGAGCGACGTTTTCGACGCCCATATTTTTTCCCGCTGGGGCCGGGTGGAGTTTCGCGGCGCCGGGAATGTTGATCTTTTTGCCCGCAGCGGCAACGTGGACAATCCCGACCGCAACTGGAGCGGGTGGCAGAAGGTTGACCTTCAGAAAAATGCAGAGATAGCAGTTCCGCCGGCGCGATTTATTCAGTGGAAGGCGGTGCTCCATTCCGGCAGCCCGGCGCCGCGCGTGGATAGCGTGATGGTGAACTACCTGCCAAAGAATGTTGCGCCAGATTTTGACGAGGTTACCGTGCAGGCGGGCGTACACTACACGCCGCTGCCCAAGGTGCAGGGCGTCAATGATTCAGGCAAGGGCGCGGGCCCCGCTCCACATTTTGATCAGCCGCCGATTGCGACCCCTGACATGGGGTCCATCGGCGTGAAGTGGTCGGTGCATGACGACAACGACGACGAGATGCAATATGCCATCTACTATCGCGGCGACGGTCAAACCCGCTGGCTGCTGCTTAAAGATGACCTGAGCGACAAGTTCTACTCCTTCGATGCTTCCTTGCTTCCGGATGGCGGCTACACCATCAAGGTCGTAGCCTCGGATGCGCCGTCTCATTCTCCTGGAGACGCGCTCAGCGCGGAACGCGAGAGCTCTCACTTCGATGTGGATACCACGCCGCCACGGATCGAAGGCCTGAGTGCAGCGGTGGAGAGCGGGCAGATTCACATCAGCTTCCGTGCCGTGGACAGCTTTTCTCCCATCAAGCGCGCCGAGTTCTCGGTGGACGCTTCCGACTGGCAGTTCGTCGCGCCGGTTGGGCAACTCTCCGATTCCAAAGAGGAGGCCTACGATTTTCGAGTTCCTCTGCCGCAGGCAATAGACGCTTCCACCGAGCATGTGGTGGTGGTGCGGGCCTACGACCGGTACGACAATATGAGCGCGGCAAAAACTTTGATCGGCGGCAGGAACCCAGCTGGGAACTGAGAACCGGAAACTAACTCAGGTTCTGCCTAATTGCCGGTGACCGTCAGCCGGTCAGCTTTGCGCAATTCTGGAAAGAGCCAGGCCCAAAATCCCACCACCAGCAGAGTGCCCACTCCTCCGAGCAAGACTGCGGGCACGGTGCCGAACCAATGTGCGGTCAGCCCAGACTCAAATTCGCCAAATTCATTCGAAGCGCCGATAAAGATCATGTCTACGGCATTGACCCGGCCGCGCATTTGGTCGGGGGTGGCGAGCTGCACCAGAATGCCGCGGATAATCACGCTGACCATGTCGCAGGCGCCGACCAGCAGCAATGCCACCATGGAAAGGGCCAGGCTGCGGGAGATCCCGAAAAGAATGGTGAACACACCGAAGCTCGCCACGCAGCCAAGCATAGTGGCGCCGGTGCGGCGGGCCAGCGGGCGGTGGGCCAGCAGAACGGCCATGGCTGCCGCGCCCACTCCCGGAGCGCTGCGCAAAAGCCCCAGACCCCAGGGGCCGGTGTGCAGAATTTCGCGCGCGTAAACCGGCAGCAGCGCTACCGCGCCGCCCAGCAGGACGGCGAAGAGATCCAGCGAAATAGAGCCCAGGACCACCTTCTGCTCCCAGATGTAATGCAATCCGGCCAGCACGGTCTTCAGGCTGATCTCTTCCCGCTGCCGCGAAGTTGGCCGCGGCTTGATTTGCAGCATGGCCAGCATGGCCGCCACGGCTGTGACCACTGCCATGGCGTACACCGCGGAAGGCCCGTGCGCAAAGGCGTACAGCAGGCCGCCCAAAGCCGGCCCGAGAATCGTCGCGGCCTGAAAGGCGGTGGCATTCCAGGCTACGGCATTGGGAAAGTGCTCGGTTGCCACCAACTGAGGAAGGAGGGCGCGGCCAGCGGGAGCATTGAATGATCGCACCACACCCAGCAGAACCAGCACGCCGTAGATTGGATAAACCATCAAGCCGCGCCGCAAGGTGATGGCCAGCAACAGCGCGGAGCACACGGCAAAGCCGGCATAACAGATCACCAGCACCTTACGGCGGTCGAAGCGGTCGGCCGCGTGGCCGGCGATCAGAAACAGCAGAATGCCGGGCAGGAACTGGGCCAAGCCCACCAGGCCAAGATCTAAAGGCCGACGCGTAATCTCATAGACCTGCCAGCCGACTGCGACCGATTGCATCTCGATCGCAGCCACGATAAAGAAGCGCGCAAGCTCATAACGAACGAAGTCAGGATAGGTAAATGCAACCCGGCCATCTCTTAAGGGGACCTCGGCTTCTGCCATCCTGTCTTAATGTGCCATAGAAGACGGCGGGACGCATCTTGCCTTACTGACCGCTGACGGCTGAATGCCGAATGCTTGGCTATAATCCGGTTTGGGCCGTAACGTCTCATGAAATTCGAGCTCTTTGTCGCAACCCGCTATCTGCGCGCCAAGCGGCGCCAGGCATTTATCGGCGTCATCACCGGCATCTCGATTGCCGGCGTGGCCGCGGGCGTGGCTTCACTCATCATTGCCCTGGCCATCAATAACGGCTTCCGGCAGGACTTGCAGGAGCGCCTGCTGGCCTCAACCTCGCACGTGAATCTCATGCGGGTGGAAAACGACGGCATCAAGGGCTGGCAGGCGCTCATCGCCCGCCTGGAAAAAGAGCCTCATGTTGTTGCCGCCGCACCTGCCATCTACGAGCAGGTGCTGATTTCGCGCGGACCGCGGGCGCGTGGGGCTGTCATTAAAGGCCTGATTCCCGCCGACGAACGCAAAGTCAGCAGCCTGCTGAATACAGTGACCATGGGTTCAGCAAATGCGCTGGAACCGGGCGCGGCGCCGCCCGCCTCTAATCCGCAAAGCCAGTCGCCCGATTCGCTCGAAGGCCTGCAGCAGCGCATTGCCGCCATGCCTCCGATTCTGCTGGGCAAAGATATGGCTGATGATCTGGGCGCAACTGTGGGATCGGTCGTTCTGGTGACCAGTCCGCAAGGCGAGCTGACCCCGTTCGGCATGGTTCCCAAGTACACGCGTTTTCGCGTGGCAGGAATTTTCAACTCCGGCTTCTACGACTATGACAACGCGTGGGCTTTCGTTCGCCTCGCCGACGCACAGCGCTTGTTTGGCCTGGGGGATCTGGTCTCGGTGATCGAATTCAAAGTGGATGACATTTACAAAGCCGACAAGATCGCGAATGAACTGGAGCAGGCCGCCGGCCCGGGTTTCATGGCCACCAACTGGATGGAGCAGAACCAGGCGCTCTTTCACGCTCTGCGGCTGGAACGGCTGGTGACCTTCATCACCATCGGGTTGATCGTATTCGTGGCCGCCCTCAACATTCTGATATCTCTCATTATGATGGTCATGGAAAAAACCAGAGACATCGCCGTGCTCATGTCCATGGGGGCACGCAAAGCGCAAGTGCGGCGGATATTCGTTGCGCAGGGAGTACTGATCGGGGTGATCGGCACCGCGCTTGGACTGGGAGTGGGTTATGCCCTTTCTTGGGCGGGGGCAAGCCACCATTTCATCGCTCTTTCACCCGAGGTTTATTCCATCAGCTACGTACCCTTTGCGCCGCGCCTGATGGATGGCGTCTGGGTAGCGCTGGTAGCAATCGGAGTTTCGCTGGTGGCGACGATTTATCCTTCGTGGTCCGCTGCCCGCATTCTGCCCGCCGAAGCCCTGCGGTACGAATAACCACAACTAAGGGAGGACTTACGCGATCACCAGCTCGCCGCCGTGCTGCTTCTCGAGCTCCATGGCCTGGTCGAGAGCAACGATGGCGCATTCCGCCTGCTCGTCGCAAGGGGGCTGCGTGGTGATGCGCTGCAGCCAAAGGCCGGGCGCGGTCATCAGGGCGAAAAGCGAGCCGCGGTGGCGGGCTGCGAAGCGGATGATTTCATACGACAGTCCGGCAATCACCGGCAGCAGCGCAATGCGCACGGCAAAGCGCGCCCAAAACGTGGTCACCGGAACCAGCGTATAGGCGACGATGCAGAGGATCATCACCGTCATCAGAAAACTGGTGCCGCAGCGGGGATGATAGGTCTGATATTTCTGCACCGCGGCAACCTTCAGCGGATCGCCGTTCTCGAAGGCAAACACCGTCTTGTGCTCTGCGCCGTGATACTCAAAGACGCGGTGCACGTCGCCCATCCGCGAAACTCCCCAGATGAAGAGCAGGAACAGGGTCAGGCGGATGACGCCATCCACCACGTTAAAAACGATCTGGCCACCGAAAATCGGGTTGATGCGCTTCAACTCGGTCGCGGCCAGCAGGGGCACGAACTTATACATGAAGATGAAGAAGCCAACCGAAAGCAGGATGTTGACCGCCGCCAGCCAGCCGCTGATCTCGAATTTGTTGGGCGGGTTGTCGTCCTCCGCCGGTTCCTGAAATTGCTCGAGCGCTACATTGGCGGAGAATTTCAAGGCGCGAAAACCGAGCGTCATCGCGTGGCCCAGGGTCATCACGCCCCGAACCACGGGCCAAGCCATCCAGGGGTACTTCTCGGAAAGCCGCTCGAGCGGCTCGCTATGAGTGGTGATCTCACCCGAGGGCTTGCGGCAGGCAATGGCCCAGGCGTGCGGCGAGCGCATCATGACGCCCTCCATCACGGCTTGGCCGCCAACCAGGGTTTCCTCCCCGCCTTCGAGAGCCGGCAGCAACTGAATGGCGACCAGAAAGCGCCACATGGTGCGCAGAAATTGCATATATGCGTTAGATGCAGAGGTTCCGTCTGCGAATCTTTAGGGTACCACGAACCCGGCTGAGTTCCGATAATCTCCCGCTAATCAGGGGGTTGGGCCGTAGTAACGATAATGCCCGGTGATCTTCCAGTCGAAGAGGACGTCTTCCATCTGAGGCCCGCGCCCGATGTTATGGACTACCTCATAATGCCCGGTGAGCATGCTCTTGTGGTCCACCACAATACCAATGTGATCCACTCCACCGCCGAGGTCCCAGGTAACCAGGTCGCCGGGAGCGTAGTCTGCGGCGCGATTCGTGATCGGCAGTGCTAGTCCCTTGCGTTGGAAGAAGGTTCTAAGATTGGGCACGCGGCGGTGGTCAATATTGGTATCCGGATGACCGAGCCAACCCCGCCGGTGTGGATAAGCGGCGAAATTTCGGATCATGTCTTGATGAACTTCCTTTTGCAGGTCGACTCCAACGGCGCGGTAGGCGCGGATAATCTCGTCGGTGCAAACGCCGGTATCGGCGGGCACATCCCCACCCGGATACGGAATTCGAACGTAGGCGGAGACATAGCGGACTCGGTGATCGGTGCGCTCCACAGCAGCGAGAACCAGCCGCCGGGTGAAGTCGTTGCGGGATACTGAATTAGAAGCGGGACTTTGGGCAAATCCCTGACAGCTACCGACCAGTAGGCTTGCGATTACTATTTTGCTGAGTCCAGCCGGGGAGATGAACATCACAAGACGCCCCACGTCACAATGTTAACGCCAAGCAGCGTAGCACAACGTTGGGCTAACTAGTCGAGAGAGATTGATACAGAGCCATGCAGGATTTCGCTGAACTTTGCGAACGAATCGCCGCCACCACCAAGAAATTGGAGAAGACGGC
>Ga0335077_10006376_pt1 | contig 14563 bp, 16 predicted proteins | sample Lox_Sample_31_FD_207151 | JGI IMG/M metagenome (GOLD analysis project Ga0335077, IMG submission 207151) | Soil microbial communities from Loxahatchee National Wildlife Refuge, Florida, United States - Lox_Sample_3.1 | ecosystem: Environmental > Terrestrial > Soil > Wetlands | place: USA...
AGCTGGACGAGGTTGTCGAGGGCGAGCCCGAAGAAGCCGTCGATGTCGCCGCGCACGAACCAGCGCAAGGGCGCTCCCTTCCGGCCGGGGCCGGCCGAGGGCGCATGCTAGACGAAGAGAGGCTCGCGGGTCTCGGGCGCCTTCACTTCGCCGCGGCCGTCGCCCGGGCGATGGTGTAGCGGTTCGCTCCCACCGGCTTCCCGTCCCGGTAGACCGTCCACTCCGCCTGGAGATGGGTGGGGTCGAGGAAGCGGAGGAGCGCGGAGTGGATGTGGCCGTCCTTCTCCGGCCGGAGGTTCGTCCCGCCCGTGAACTCGAAGCGGAGGTCCTTCGGCGTCGCCTCGGCGAGCCGCATGCGGGGCTGGTTCCCCATGGCGCAGTAGTGAGTGAGCACGAGCGCGTCCCCGTCGAGGTGGTACATCGTCACCATCTCGTGCGGGGTCCCGGGGAAGAGGTCCTCCATCACCACGCTCCCCCCGGAGGCAAGCCGGTAGGTGACCGCCACCTTCTCTCCGGACGGGGTCTCCCCCTGCCACTCGCCGACGAGCCCCCGGAGCCTCTCGAAGGCGAGCGCGGCCTCTTGGGCGCTCGGCGAGGGTCCCTGCGAGGGGGCGGGGTCCGCGGCCCGAGCGGGTGGGGAGAGGACGAGGAGGAGGGCGGCAGAGAGAGAGAAGGGGCGGACGAGGTCCATGGCGGTTCGAGCCTCCCCGGCGGGGCCGGCGTTCACAACGGGAGGGGCGATCCTCGGCTCCGCCGGGCTTCGCTGTCAAAGGGAACGCCGGGGTGGGGTATCCTCCCCCTCCCATGGGCAGGGCTCCCTCGACCCCGGCGACGCGGCTCCTCCGGGAAAACGGCGTGGAGTACCGGGAGCACCTCTACCGGTACGAGGAGCACGGCGGCACCGCGGTCTCGGCGCGCGAGCTCGGCGTCGACGAGCACGAGGTGGTGAAGACCCTCGTCCTCGAGGACGACGGCGGGGAGCCCCTCGTGGTCCTCATGCACGGCGACCGGGAGGTCTCGACGAAGGCGCTCGCCCGCCAGATCGGGGCGCGGGGGGTCCGCATCTGCCGCCCGGAGGTGGCGAACCGCCACAGCGGCTACCAGGTCGGCGGGACGAGCCCGTTCGGAACCCGGCGGAAGATGCCCGTCTACCTGGAGCGGAGCGTCCGCGACCTTCCTCGCCTCTTCGTGAACGGCGGTTCGCGCGGGTTCCTCGTAGAGATGGCCCCGGCCGACCTCGAGCGGCTCCTCTCCCCGACGCTCGTGGACGTGGCCATCGCCCCGTAGAGGGCGCGGCCACCTCGGCGCCCGCCGCCCTAACCGAAGAGGGCCCGGACCACGAGCACGGAGGCCGCGAAGCCGGCCAGGTCCGCGAGGAGCCCCGCCGGGAGCGCCTGCCGGTAGCGGGAGACGCCGACCGCGCCGAAGTAGACGGCGAGGACGTAGAAGGTGGTCTCGGTGGAGCCGGCCATGACGGAGACGAGGTACCCGGCGCGGCTCTCCGGGCCCTCGCTCCGCAGCACCTCGCCCACCACCCCCAGGGCCGCCCCGCCGGAGAGGGGGCGGACGAGGACCATGGGGAGCACGCTCGCCGGGACGCCGAGCCGCCCGGTGACCGGGGCCACGAGGGCCGCGAGCGCCTCGAGGGCGCCGGAGGCCCGGAAGGCGCCGAGGGCCACGAAGACGGCCACCAGCGGGGGGATGATCCGGATCCCCACCCGAAAGCCCTCCCGGGCCCCCTCGAGGAAGACCGGGTACACCTTCACCTTGCGGGTGAGCGCGTAGAGCGGGATGCCGGCGACGAGGAGCGGGACCGCCCAGGCGGACGCTCCCTCGAGGAGGCCCCGGATCACGGGCCGCCCTCCTGGCGGGGGGGCGGGGCCCGGTAGAGACGCGCGAGGAGCTTCGCCGCGACGACCGCGGTCACGGCGGCGGCGGCCGAGGCGAGGAGCGTCGCCCCGAGGATGTCGGCGGGCTGTCGCGCGCCGGCCGCGGCCCGCAGAGCGATGACGCTCGCGGGAACGAGCTGGAGGCTCGCCGTGTTCAAGGCGCAGAAGAGGGCCTGGGAGTCGGTGGCGGTGCCGGGGGTGGGGTTCGCCTTCTCGAGCTCCTCCATGGCCTTCACGCCGAAGGGGGTGGCGGCGTTGCCGAGCCCGAGCACGTTCGCGGAGAGGTTCATCACCATGGCGCCCATGGCGGGGGAGTCCTCCGGGACGTCGGGGAAGAGCCGGCCGAGGAGCGGCCGAACGAGCCGCGCGAGGGCCGCGACGAGGCCGGCCCGCTCCGCCACCTTCATGAGCCCGAGCCACAGGGAGAGCATCCCCACGAGCCCGAGGGAGAGGGTGACCGCCCGCCCGGCCGATTCGGCGATGGCCCCGGAGAGGAGGCCCATCCGGCCCTCGGCCGCGGCCACCGCCACCGAGGCGACGAGGAGGAGCACGAAGACCACGCCCATGGGGCGCGATCAGAGACCCGCCGGGAGCCGAACGCCAGTTTCTGTTAGAACACTCGCGAACCTGGAGGAGCACCCGCGCATGAGATCGAGGCCCTTCTTCCTCGCCGTAGCCCTCTCCCTCGCCCCCGGCCTGGCGACCGGGCAGGGCCCGGTCCCGGCGCCCCCGGGTCCGGCGGCGCCGGGGTGCCGGCCGGACGCCTCCGTCCTCTCGGTGAAGCGGCCCGTGGGGAGCGAGTGGTTCGGCCTCTACCTCCGCGACAAGAAGGCGGGCTGGCTTCGCACCGAGGTCGCGCTCGAGAAGCGCTCCGGCGAGGACGTGCTCGTCACCCGCCAGGAGATGACCATCGAGGCCAAGGTGGGGCCGCGCACTGTGCGCCGCGGGCAGACGGACGAGAAGGTCTACGAGGCGAAGCCCGCCGGGCGGCTCCTCCTCTACCGGAGCGAGCGGGTGGGCGACGGCGGGAACCGCAAGACCGAGCTCGTGTGCGGGGCGAAGACCTGCAAGGCCACGCTCACCGCCGAGGACGGGACCCGCAGCCGGGAGCTCAAGCTCCCCCCGGAGACGGCCGAGCAAGCGGATGCGGCCCGCCTCGCTGTGGTCCGCTGCGGGGAGGTGGCGGGCGCGCAGGTGGAGCTCGAGCAGCTCCGCGTGAAGCAGATGCGGGACCGCTTCGTGGAGCGGAGCACGCTCGGGGGCGCTGGGGTGACGGTGCCGGTGGCGGTAGTGGAGGAGATGGAGGACGGGGACCGCATCGCCGCCCGCATCCTCATCGGAGACGACGGCCGTACCCTCGAGTTCCGCTATGGGGACGCGCTCGTCGCCAAGGCCGAGCCCGAGGAGATCGCGCGACGCACCGACACCGTGGACCTCTTCAACCTCTCCCGGGTGGCGCTCCCGGGGCCGCTCCCCCGGGACGTGCCCATGTCCATCACCTTCACGGTGAAGGGGCTGCCCGCTACCTTCCTCGGCGAGGACGCGCGCCAGGTGGCCCGCCCCGGCGAGGCCGGGGAGACCCTGCTCACCGTCCGCGCCCGCCGCCCGGCGGCCGACGACCCGGCGAAGGACGTTCCCCGGCTCCGGCCCGACCCGGCCGGCGGGGAGGACCTGGAGGCGACCCCGGAGGTGGACTGGGACCACCCGGACATCCGGGCGCTGGCGGAGCGGGTGGCCGCGAAGACCCCGGGCCGCTGGGCCGCCGCTCGCAAGCTCTCCCGGGAGGTGAACCGAAGGATCGCCAAGGTGTACGGGGAGAGCCGGGATCGCGCGAGCGAGGTGCTACACACCGGGAAGGGGGACTGCACCGAGCACGCTCTCCTCTTCGTAGCGCTGGCGCGCGCCGCTGGCATTCCAGCCCGCGGGGTCCACGGCCTCGTCTACGCGAACTACGGGGGCGGGGGGGCCGGGCTCTACTGGCACGCCTGGGCCGAGGTGAAGGTGGGGGAGGAGTGGATCCCGGTGGACCCGACCTTCGACCAGGACGTGGCCGACGCCACCCACATCACCCTCGGACGCGGCACCAAGGTGGACGCGGTCGGCCTCATCGGCTCGCTCACGGTGACCCGGGCCGAGCCGCGCGCCCTCTAAGACGTGCCGGCCGCCGGTTGACTCCGCGGCGCCGGCCGTCTTTGATTCCCCCGCCAACCCCGCGCACCCGGAGGAAGCATGAAAGGCCTCGACCACGTCGCCATCCTCGTCGCCGACCTCGACGCTGCCGTGCGGCTCTACCGCGACGTCTACGGCCTCGAGCTCGCCGAGGTGGAGGAGGTCCCCACCGAGAAGGTCCGGGTGGCGATCTTCGGCCACGGCCAGGGGCGCATCGAGCTCGTCTCCCCGAGCGGCCCCGACAGCCCCATGGCGAAGGCCATCGAGAAGCGCGGGGAGGGGCTCCACCACGTGTGCCTGGAGGTGCCGGACATCGAGAAGGCCATGGCGGCGCTCCGCGCCCAGGGCGCTCCCCTCCTCGACGAAAAGCCGCGCCCCGGGGCCGGCGGCGCCCGGGTCGCCTTCGTTCACCCGAAGGGCAGCCGGGGAGTGCTGGTGGAGCTTCGCCAGGGGCCCGAGAGTCCTTGACCCCGGAACGAGGCGCGTGGTTAGTGAGGGCCCCATGATGCGCCTCCTCGTCCTCGCCCTCTCCGCCCGCCTGCTCCTCGGCGCGGCCGTGGCGCAGACGCCGCCCGCCCCGCCCCAGCCCACGCCGAAGTCCGCCGCGCCCCTCACCCAGGCCGAGATCGAGCGCCAGATCCAGGAGGGCGTGGAACGCGAGGTCGCCAAGGTGAAGGAGCAGCTCCGAGACGAGGTGCGCGCCGAGATCCAGGGGGCGCAGTCGGCGGCCGAGTTCATGGGCGGGGAGGAGGAGAAGAAGAAGCTCTCCTTCCTCGAGCTGAACGGCTACTTCCGCTTCCGCTGGGACCTCTTCAGCAACATGAACATGGGCCTGCCCGCCGACCCCACCGGCTGGTACCTGTGGCTCGGCAACAACCCCAACATCGACCACAACGGCACCCAGGCGAGCGGGAACATGCGCCTGCGCGTGGACCCGACCGTGAACGTCTCCGAGCAGGTGCGCATCCGCGGCACCGTCGACTTCCTGAACAACGTGGTGCTCGGGTCGAACCCCGTCGGCCCGAATTACAACGCTCTCGAGTTCTTCTCCGCGAGCCAGACGTCCCCCATCGCCGGGTCGAGCTGGTACACGAACGCGGTGGAGGTGCAGCGCATCTGGGCGGAGGTGCAGACGCCGGTCGGCCTCCTCTCCTTCGGACGGATGCCGGCGCACTGGGGCATGGGGATCTACGAGAACGCCGGCCGGGACATCGACAACGACTACGGCGACAACGTGGACCGCATCCAGTTCGCCATCCCCATCGGGATGGTGCTCGGGGGCATCGCCATCATCCCCTACTACGACTGGTACAGCGCCGGCCTCACCTACAACCCCATGCCGGTCGGCATCGGGCAGCCCCTCAACTACAGCGACGCCGACGACGTGGGCGCGGTGGGCATCCGGTTGGTCCGGGAGGACACTCCCGACCAGGAGAAGAGGAAGCTCGAGAAGGGGCTCATGAGCGTGAACTACGGCCTCCTCTTCAACTACAAGTCGCAGGCGATGACCTGGACCCAGCTCTCCCTCCAGGCCCCCTCCACGGTGGGGCAGGTGGCCCGCAACGCGAACGCCACCACCCTCGACGTCTTCGGCCGGCTGGTGGCGAAGAGGTTCGAGCTCGAGGCCGAGGCGGTGGGGATCCTGGGGACCGTCGGCAACGCCTCCTTCAACTCCGACCCGACCCAGGCGGTGGGGCCGGAGAGCATCCGCCAGGGGGCGGCGGCGGTCCGCGGCAAGGCGAAGATCGGCGAGAGCGGCAGGTTCAAGCTCGGGGCCGAGCTCGGCATCGCCACCCCGGGCGGCGGGCCGGGCATGGGCGTGAACCCGGGCCGCAGCTGCAACTTCTCCGTCACCCCGGTGACCTGCGCGCAGACGCCCGGCACCTTCGACGGCCAGCAGTACGCCGGCACCGCCGGGAGCTCCGGGAGCCTCGACAACTACCGGTTCAACCCGGCCTACTACGTCGACCTCATCCTCTGGCGCGAGCTCATCGGGACGGTGACGAACGCCTGGTACGCGAAGCCCACCTTCCGCTGGGACGTGCTCGACGGCCTCTACGTCTGGTCCCAGGTGGTCTACTCCCAGGCGCTGAACGCCTATGCCACCCCCTCGGAGGTGAACCGGCCGCTCGGGGTGGAGTTCGACCTGGGGATGAAGTACCAGTCCGACGACGGCTTCGTCTTCTTCCTCGACTACGGGCTCCTGAAGGGCCTCTCCGGCCTCAACGTGACGGCCGCGACCGGCGGGACGCCGAGCGTCTTCAACCCCTCGGGCATCGCCCAGAACCTCCACGCCGGACTCGGGATCGTCTACTAAGGGTGCGCCGCACCCGGGGCGGACCTCCGCCGCCCCGAGGCGAGCCGTTCTAGGACGGAGCCGGGCGTGGTAGCCTCGCCGGCCCCGATGAAGACACGAAAGAAGGCAAAGCCCGTCTCCCGCGCCGCGCTCGCCGGAGAGGCCGACCCGCGCCTCGTCGCGCTCTCGGTCTCCATACAGGACGACGGCGCCCTCTACGCCGAGGACATCCGCGGCAGCCAGGCACACGTGGACATGCTGGCGGCCCAGGGGATCGTGCCCCGGGCGGTGGCCCGTCGCATCCACCGCGGACTCGAGCAGGTGAAAGACGAGTTCGCCCGCGGGAAGATCCGCCTCGACCCGACCCTCGAGGACGTCCACACCCACGTGGAGCGCCGCCTCGGGGAAATCGTGGGTCGGGACGCCGGCTACCTCCACGCCGGCCGCAGCCGGAACGACCAGGTGGCGCTCGACGAGCGGCTCTTCGTGGTCGCCGCCTGCGAGCGCTGCCACCGGGCGCTCGGCGAGCTCATGGGCGCGCTGCTCTCCCAGGCGAAGCGCCATGAGCGGACGCTCCTCCCCGGCTACACTCACCTGCAGCGGGCCCAGCCGGTCTCCCTCGCCCACCACCTCCTCGCCTACCTGGAGATGCTCTCCCGCGACCGGGAGCGCTTCCTGGAGACCCGGCGGCGCGCCGCCGTCTCGCCGCTCGGCGCCGGGGCCCTCGCCGGCTCCACCCTCCCGCTCGACCGGGAGCGGGTGGCGCGCGCGCTCGGCCTCGACCGGGTCACCGCGAACTCCCTCGACGCGGTGAGCGACCGCGACAGCGCGGTCGAGCTCGTCTTCGACTGCGCCCTGGCCGCCGTGCACCTGTCGCGTCTGGGGGAGGAGATCGTCCTCTGGACCACGCGGGAGTTCGGGTTCTTGGAACTCGACGACTCCTTCGCGACCGGCAGCTCCCTCATGCCGCAGAAGAAGAACCCGGACGTGGCCGAGCTCGCCCGCGGCCGCGCCGGCCGCGCCCTCGGGGACCTCGTGTCGCTCCTCGCCGTCCTGAAGAACCTGCCGCTCAGCTACAACCGCGACCTCCAGGAGGACAAGCGGCCGCTCCTCGGCGCACCCCAGTCGCTCGTCGCGACCCTCGAGGCGCTCGCCGGGGCGGTGGCCACGGCCCGCTTCGACGAGCGGCGCATGGCCGAGGCCCTCGGAGGGGGAGAGTCCCTGGCCACCGACGCGGCCGAGCTCCTCGTCGCCGCCGGCGTCCCCTTCCGGGAGGCGCACGAGGCGGTGGGCCGGGCGGCGAGGCAGTCGAGCCGCGAGGGGAGGGCGCTAGAGAGCCTCTCCGCGGAGGAGTGGAGGCGGTTCCACCCCCGCTTCGGGCCCGGCCTCGCTCCCTCCTTCGACCCGCGGCGAAGCCTGGCGCGGCGGGAGATTCCCGGGGCGCCCGGGCCGCGAGAGGTGGCCCGCCAGATCCGGCGCTGGGAGAAGGAGCTCGCCCGGTGAGGGCGTTCCTCCTCCTTCTCGGGGCGCTCGCCCTCGCCGCGGCCTGCGGGGTGAAGGCCCCGCCGCGGCCGCCGCTCCCCGCCGCCGGGGCGGACGGGGGCGCGGGCGAGGAGGCCCCGGGCGGCCCCCCGTGCGAGGCGGACGGAGGGCCCTGCAGCCGATGAACCACTTCCAGCGCCACCGCGGCGTCCTCTGGGCCGAGGACATCCCGCTCGGGGATCTCGCCAGGGCCTACGGGACGCCGCTCTACGTCTACTCCACGGCGACGCTCCGGCGGCACTGGAAGGTGCTCGACCGCTCGCTCTCCGGGATGCGGCACCTCGTCTGCTACGCCGCCAAGGCGAACTCGAACCTCGCCGTCCTCCGCCTCTTCTCCGACCTCGGCGCCGGCTTCGACATCGTCTCCGGCGGCGAGCTCTACCGGGTGCTGAAGGCCGGGGGCGACCCCCGCAAGGTGGTCTACAGCGGCGTCGGCAAGACCGACGAGGAGATCGCCTTCGCCCTTTCTCAACAGGTCCGCTGCCTGAACGTGGAGAGCGCCGCCGAGCTCGGCCGGGTGTCGGTGGTGGCCCGGAGGCTCGGACAGAAGGCTCCCGTGGCGCTCCGCGTGAACCCGGACGTGGACCCCCGAACCCACCCCTACATCGCCACCGGGCTCAAGAAGTCGAAGTTCGGGGTCCCGGTCGAGGAGGCGCGCAGGCTCTTCCGCCTGGCGAAGGGGGACCCGGCCCTCGACGTCCGCGGGGTCGCCTGCCACATCGGGTCCCAGATCACCGCGGTGGCCCCCTTCCTGGACGCCATCGCCCGGGTGCGGGCCCTCCTGGGAGACCTCTCGCGGGCCGGGATCCGGATCCGCCACCTCGACATCGGCGGCGGGCTCGGCATCCGCTACTCCGACGAGGCCCCCCCCCACCCCGAAGCCTACGGGGCGGCGGTGAAGCGAGCCCTCCGGGGCTTCCGCGGCGAGGTGGTCCTCGAGCCGGGGCGGGTGCTCGTGGGGAACGCCGGCGTGCTCCTCACCCGGGTGCTCTACGTGAAGAGGAGCGGCCGCAAGCTCTTCGCGGTGGTGGACGCCGCCATGAACGACCTCGCCCGGCCGAGCCTCTACGCCGCTCACCACGAGGTCGAGCCGGTCGCGGACCCCGACGGGAAGAAGGAGGCGGTCCTCGACGTGGTGGGGCCGGTGTGCGAGTCGGCGGACTTCCTGGCCCGGGCCCGGCGCATGCCGGTCCCGGAGCGGGGGGACCTCCTCTGCATCCGCTCGGCCGGGGCCTACGGGTTCGCCATGTCCTCGAACTACAACGCCCGCCCGCGCGCCGCCGAAGTGCTCGTCGACGGCGAGATGGCGCGCCTCGCCCGCAGGCGGGAGTCCTGGCCGGACCTCGTCCGGGGAGAGAAGCCCCTCCCCGCCGGGCGGCGGTTCACTCGGGCGCACCGGATCGGCTAGAGTCGCCCCCACCGCCTGGAGGACCCCCATGAAGCTGCAGGGCTCGATGGTCGCCATCGTCACGCCTCTCAAGGACGGGAAGCCGGACCTGAAGGCGCTGCGTGAGCTCACCCAGTGGCAGATCTCCGAGGGCACGGACGGCATCGTGCCCTGCGGCACGACCGGGGAAGGCGCCACCCTCACCGTCGCCGAGCGCGCCGAGGTGATCCGCACCGTGGTGGAGGTGGCCAAGGGCCGGGTGAAGGTCGTGGCCGGAGCCGGTTCCAACTCCACCGCAGAGGCCATCGAGGGGGTGCGGCTCGCCCGCGAGCTCAAGGCGGACGCCGCCCTGGTGGTGACGCCCTACTACAACAAGCCCACCCCCGAGGGTCTCTACCGCCACTACATGGCCATCTGGGACGCGGTCGGGTTCCCGGTGGTGGCCTACAACGTCCCCTCCCGGACGTCGGTGGACATGATGCCCGAGACGGTGGCCCGGCTCGTCCAGTCGGGCGCCATCTGCGGCATCAAGGAGGCCACCGCCAACATGGACCGGCAGGTCCAGATCGTCGAGAAGGTGGGCCGGGACGCCATCTCCTTCCTCTCCGGCGACGACTTCACGGTGCTCCCCTACATCGCCTGCGGCGGCCACGGGGTCATCTCGGTGGTCGGAAACGTCGCTCCCCGCGCCATGAAGGAGCTCGTCGCCACCGCGCTCAAGGGAGACTACGCAGCCGCGCTCTCCAAGCAGGTGGCGCTCGCCGAGCTCAACCGGATGATGTTCGTGGAGACGAACCCGGGTCCGGTGAAGGCGGCGGTGGCGCTCCTCGGGAAGGCCGGCCCGGACATCCGGCTGCCCCTGTGGTCCGTGTCCGCGGCGAGCCTGACGAAGATCCGGGACGCCATGGTGCGCTTCGGGCTCGTGGTCGCGGCGTAGACGGAGGGGCCCCGAACCCCCTCCCCCCAGGGAGCGCCGGAGGCTTTCGAGCATGGTGAACGTGGTCGTGACCGGGGTCGCCGGGCGCATGGGCGGCCAGATCCTGAGGATGCTCGCCGGCGAGGAGGGCCTCGTCGCGGTGGGCGCAGTGGAGCGGCCCGGCTACCAGGGCCCGGACGACGCCGGCCTCGCCGCCGGTCTCGCGAGGAGCGGCGTGCCGCTCGGCGACGACCTCGGGATCATGCTCGACCGGGTGAAGCCGGCGGTGGTCGTCGACTTCACCTCCTTCGAGGTCTCGGTGCGCTCCGCGGAGGCCTGCGCCCGCCGCGGCGTGGCCATCGTCATCGGCTCGACCGGCTTCACCCCCGAGGCCAAGGCCGAGGTGCGGGAGGCGGCGAGGAAAATCCCGGTCGTCCTCTCCCCCAACATGAGCGTGGGTGTGAACGCGATGTTCGCGCTCGTGGCCGAGGCCGCCCGGGTGCTCGGGGACGCCTACGACGTGGAGGTCGTGGAGATGCACCACAGCAAGAAGAAGGACGCGCCGAGCGGCACGGCGGTGCGCCTCGCCGAGGTGGCGGCGGAGGCCCTGTCCCGCGACCCCGGGAAGGACCTGGTCTTCGCCCGGCAGGGCATGGTCGGCGAGCGGACCCCGAAGGAGATCGGGGTCCTGGCGCTCCGCGGGGGCGACGTCGTGGGCGAGCACACCGTGTACTTCGCTGGCCAGGGGGAGCGGCTCGAGATCACCCACCGCGCCACCTCCCGGGACCAGTTCGCCCGCGGCGCGCTCCGGGCGGCTCGCTGGGTGGTGGGGCGGGCCCCGGGCCTCTACGACATGCAGGACGTCCTGGGTCTGAGGGGGAGCCGATGAGGACCTGCCGCTTCCGCAAGGACGGCCGGGAGCGCTACGGCGTCGTCGAGGGCGCGGAGGTCCGCGCCCTCACCGCCGAGCCCTGGGCCGGCGGCCTGCCGGAGGGGCCGCGGATGGCGCTCTCCGAGGTCGCGCTCCTCGCCCCGGCGTGGCCCTCCAAGGTGGTGGCGGTGGGCCGCAACTACGGCGCCCACGCCCGCGAGCTCGGGCAGGACGTCCCCAAGGAGCCGCTCCTCTTCCTCAAGCCCTCGAGCGCCGTCATCGGCCCCATGCAGGAGATCCGGTTGCCGGAGCAGTCGAGGGAGGTGCACCACGAGGCCGAGCTCGCCTGCGTGATCGGGCGCGTGCTCACGCGCGTCGGCGCGGCCGAGGCGCGCCGGGGCATCTTCGGGTACACCTGTCTCGACGACGTCACCGCCCGGGACATCCAGAGGGCGGAGGCGCACTTCACCCGCTCCAAGTCCTTCGACACCTTCTGCCCCATCGGGCCGGTGGTGGAGACCGACCTCGACCCCGCCGACCAGGTCGTCTCCTGCCGTGTGAACGGAGAGGAGCGCCAGAGAGGGTTCACCCGGGACATGGTGGTGGACCCCTACGCGCTCGTGGCCTTCATCTCCCAGGTGATGACGCTCCTCCCCGGCGACGTGGTCACCACCGGGACCCCGGCAGGCGTGGGCCCGCTCCGGCGCGGCGACTGGGTGGAGGTGGAGGTGAGCGGCATCGGGGTCCTCAAGAACCCCGTCACCTAGCGGGCCTGGCGGATCGCCCGCGCCCCGACTCCCCATGCGCGCCTACGTCGCCGTCGGGACGAACCTCGGCGACCGCTTCGCGAACCTCGCGCGGGCGGCCCGCCTTCTCCGGGAGGCCCCCGGGGTCGCGGTGCTGCGGGCCTCTCGGGTCTACGACACCGAGCCCGTCGGCCCCCCTCAGCCCCGCTACCTGAACGCGGTGCTGGAACTCGAGACCTCCCGTCCCCCCGGCTCCCTCCACGTGGCCCTCGTCCGCGTCGAGGCGGAGTCCGGAAGGCGCCGCCTCTCGGAGGTGCGCTGGGGCCCGCGCACGCTCGACCTCGACCTCCTTCTCTACGGCGACCGCACGCTGCGGACGCCGCGCCTCACCGTGCCGCACCCGAGGCTCGCAAGCCGCCGCTTCGTCCTCGCCCCGCTCGCGGACCTCGTCCCCGGCCTGCCGGTGCCCGGTACCTCCGCGACCGTGTCCGAGCTCCTTGCCCGAGCTCCCCCCCTCGAGGTCTCGCTGGTCGGCCTCTACCCGCTGTGACGGGGGGACGCCCGGCCCTCGGCCGTCCTCCACGGCCAGGAACCGCTGCGCGCGGCCCGGGGGCCGCTACCTCCGCGGTCTCGGGGGCGCGCCGCCCGCCGCCAGGATCTTGGCGACGGCCTCGGCGGCCAGTGGCTCGCAGCGCCCGAGGAGCCTCGAGAGGAGCGCGACCTCGCACACCCGCTCGAGCGTCTCCACGCGGTCGAGCGCCTGGAAGAGGTCCCGCCCCAGAGCCAGAGCCCCGTGGCGCTCGAGGAGGAACACCTCGTGGCCGGCCCACAGGGGGGCGAGCGACTCCGCCACCTCGCCGGTGCCGGGGGTGGCGAAGGGAGCGACCGCCACCTCCCCGAGGACGAGCACCGCCTCCGGCAACAGGTCGTTCGGAGGCGGGACCCCGGCCACGGTGAAGGCCACCGCCGAGAGCGGGTGAGCGTGCACTACCGCGCCCGCGTCCGGCCGGGCCTGGTAGGCGGCGAGGTGCATGCCGAGCTCGGTGGAGGGGCGCGCCCGCCCCCCCACCCTCTCGCCCGCGAGGTCGACGACCACGAGGTCGCCCGGTCCGAGGTGGCCCTTCGAGGCCCCCGACGGCGTGACGAGGAGGCGGTCCTTTCCGACCCGGCAGGAGACGTTACCCTCGCCGGCGCCGATGAGGCGGCGCTCGTGGAGCCGGCGACAGACCTCGACGAGGTCGCGCCGGAGCCCCCGCTCCGCGGAGAAGGCGCGCCCGGCACCGGGCCGCGCCCGCTTGGCGGCGCGCCTGCTCGGGCCTCTCGGCGGCCCCTTCACAGCACCCGGGCCGCGAGCAGGTCCTGGACGTCCAGGATGCCCACGGCGCGCCCCTTCCCGTCCACCACCGGGACCTGGTCGATCTGGGCCCCGCGGAGCACCCGGGCGGCGGTCATGAGCCGGTCGTCCGGCCGCACCGTGCGCGGGTTCCGGGTCATCACCGCCGAGACCGGCACGCGGAAGTCGACGGCCTCCCGTTCCACCATGCGGCGCAGGTCGCCGTCCGTGAAGATGCCGACGAGCCGTCCCTGCCCGTCCACCACCGTGCAGGCGCCAGGCCGCCCTGGCGTCCGGGTCATCACCGACACGGCCTCCCGCAGCGCCGCGTTCTCGCGAACGAGCGGGTTCCCGTCCCCTCCCCGCATGAGGTCTTCGACCCTCATGAGGTGGCGCCCGAGCTTCCCTCCGGGGTGGTAAAGCGCGTACTCCTCCTGCCGGAAGGGGCGGTTCTCGAGGACGGTCATGGCAAGGGCGTCGCCCACGGCGAGCAGGGCCGCGGTGCTGGCGGTGGGAGCGAGCCCCATGGGGCAGGCCTCCTCGATGTCGCCGATGGCGAGCACCAGGTTCGCGGCCCGGGCGAGCGGGTTCTCCCGATCCTTCGTCACCGCCACCACTCGGGCCCCGATCCTCTTCACCGCCGGCAACAGGCGCACGATCTCCTCGGTCTCGCCGCTGTTCGACAGGGCGACGAGGATGTCGCGGCGCGACACCCGGCCGAGGTCCCCGTGGGCCGCCTCGGCGGGGTGGAGGTAGAGGGAGTGGGTGCCGGTGGAGGCGAGGGTGGCGGAGATCTTCTGGGCCACGAACCCGGGCTTCCCGATCCCGGTGAGGATCACCTGGCCGCGGCAGGCGAGGATCCACTCCACCGCGGTCGCGAAGGTGGGCTCGAGCCGGAGCTTGGAGATGGCCCGCGCCTCGCTCCGGAGAACCACGCGGCCGTACTCGACGAGCGCCCGGACCCGATCCGGCCGGGTCGCGCTTCGCCCGCGCCGGTCAACGGACGCTTTCCGGGGCGCCATGCCGGGTCCGTATAGCACCTTCGCGGCGCTTGCGGCACGTCAGACCCTTTGGATATTCAAGGTTCGCAAGACGAGCAGCCCGCCCGAGCGGAAGACTGCCCACACCCCGCACCCTGGAGGTCGTCCCATGAAGTTCTTCATCGATACCGCGGACGTCGGCGAGATCCGCAAGGCCCTCGACATGGGCCTGTGCGACGGCGTCACCACCAACCCATCGCTCGTCGCCAAGACCGGCCGCGCCTTCGACGACGTGCTCCGCGAGATCGTGGGGATCGTGAAGGGCCCCGTGTCCGCCGAGGTCACCGCCGTCGAGTGCGAGGGCATGCTCAAGGAGGCGCGCTACTACGCGAAGTTCGCGGACAACGTGGTCGTCAAGATCCCCCTCATTGTCG
>Ga0335077_10006377_pt1 | contig 14563 bp, 10 predicted proteins | sample Lox_Sample_31_FD_207151 | JGI IMG/M metagenome (GOLD analysis project Ga0335077, IMG submission 207151) | Soil microbial communities from Loxahatchee National Wildlife Refuge, Florida, United States - Lox_Sample_3.1 | ecosystem: Environmental > Terrestrial > Soil > Wetlands | place: USA...
AACTCACCGGAGCGCGATGCCAAAGAGCCGGACCGGTGTCCACCGTAACTCCCGCGGCATCAATCACCAGTTGGGGCGCCGCCGACACCTGGAGGGTACCGGTTACGATCCAGCAGGCCGCGGCCAGTATCCCGACTCCCGCGGCGGGAATCCAGCGGATCTGCGACATCGAAAGCTCCTTGAGAATAGACACCAGGAGAATAGACACCAGCCGGGGATTGAAGTGCCCTTTCTTCATGACTTCCTCCGCAGCCGCGCGATCTCCTCCAGGTCCTGAGGCGAAAGGGAATGATCTTCCACCAGGTGCACGAGGAGCGGCTCGGCCGAGCCGTTGAAGACCCGGTTGATGAAGTCGTGGACCATATTCCCGATGACCTGGCGCTTGGGCTGAGCCGGCTGGTAGACGTAGGCACGGTCCAACTGGCTCTTTTTCAAATACTTCTTTTGCTCCAGGATCTTCATCATGGTCATCACGGTGGTGTACGCCACTTTGCGGCGTTCCAGCAGCGCTTCGTAAACGTCCCGGACCGTGACGCGGTCGCGCTCCCAGATGATCTTCATGATCTCCAGTTCCTGCTCGGTAAGGGTGGTGCTCTTCCGTCGCATACTAATTTATTAGTACTAAAGGCGGCGGATGTCAAGAGGAATCTTTCGACAGACGGGAAAAAGGCAAAAGGAAGAGGTTGGAAGGAACTTACTTCCCTGGCACAACCGCGCAAGTATTCAGCGCCGCCACAATATCTCCAGCGTTCGCCGGGTCGATCGGACGCGCCGTCAGCCCCGTGCAAACCGGGCGGCTGCTCAATCCCGAGAGTGCCACGCCGGGAATCAGCGCCGGGTCTTCACCGCCGGCCCCGATTTCCATCTCCCCGCGCACTGCCGCAACGAAGCCGCTCAGCGACGGATCCGACGCGGACGACTGGAACAACTCGTCGGCCGTGACCTTGCCGTCCCGGTTCACGTCCATTCGCTGGAACACGCCCGGCAGCGTAGCCGCGTCGTTGAGGTATGGCTGCACCTGGGCCGTAGTCTGAAATCCGATCGATCGCACGAGCTGCTGCTGCGCCAGTGACGCAATCCGCAGCCACATCTCCTGCGCCGCCGTGCTGCTGCCGGGCGTTGCCGCGCACACCGGAGCCAACAGCCGCTCGTCCATGGTGCACGTCTCCGTGCCGGTTTTTCCGGGCACCACCGGCTCCGCCTGCGCCACAAACGACTCCGCTGTAACCGCAGTCACCGCGTACCGATGTCCCGCCCCCACTCCGGACGTCAGATCAAAAGCCAGACCGCAGGGAACCAGCATCCCCAAGTCCGTGACGTACGTGCCGTGCAACTTCTGACATTTCACCTCGGCGATCGCGATCTGCGCGAGGTTATTCGCGGCCTGGGTCCGATTGGCCGCCTCCCGCACTTTCTGCACCGCCGGCAGCAGCAGGCCGATCAGGATCGCAATGATGGCGATCACCACCAGCAGTTCCACGACGGCAAATCCTCTTCGTTCTGTATTTCTCGACATTGGTTTCTCACCTCCTGTCGAGAGTACGAATGCCGCCCGCCCCAGAAGCGTGAAGAGGCTGTCAAAGTTTTGTGAATCTCGCCGCCAGCAGGCCCGTCACGTTGGCCACCGCGAAACTGATGCCTTTCAGGTTCCGCTCAGGTGGCACCCCGGGAATCGGCCGCGGATAGCCCGAGGCCCGGTACAGGGTCCGCCCGTCCGCCGGCCGGCTGGTGCGATACTCGTCGCGAGGGCAATCCCAATCCAGCACCACCGGCGCTCCCACGCCCGGCAGGCAGCCCGGAAGCCAGCGCGTGCCGTTGTCCTCGTCCGCCGCCACCAGCGTGATCCCCTTCTCCTGCACGCGTTCGAGCGATTTCAGCAGCACCGGCTCGTGATCCGGATTGCTCGTGCCCAGGCTCAGGTTGATCAGGTGCATCTCGTTTTCGACGCACCACTCGATGGCCCGCACCAGCGTCTCGATCCGGGTGGACAGCCGCTCGTGGAAAATCCTGACGGCGTAGATCGCGGCTTCGGGCGCCTTCTCGCAAATCACCGCCGTCACCGCCGTCCCGTGGCCGATGCGGTCGGTGTAGTCTTCATCCTTCCGCCCGTCGGGGTAAATCGCGACGCCCCCGGCCACTCCCGAAATGTGCTGGTGCGTGGCATGCACGCCGCTATCGATCACGCCCACGCGCACTCGCGGCAACGGCGCCTGAGCGGTCATGCCGGGTTTGCCCGGGACAGCGCTGCCGCAGCAGCGAAAACCACTCCTTCGCCGGACTCAAGACGGCCGGCAAGCGCCGAGATGAGTCTCGGCGCGGCAGCCTCGAAAACCCCTCGCCGCCACTGGCACTGTACACACCCGACAAGCGTCCCCATGAGTGGGGACGCGGCAGGCAGGAGTGCCCGCGCCACACTACTTACCCGGCATGACATAGAGATTCGTCGTCATGTCGGCGTCCAGGGTAATCGTCCGCAGGTATTTGAAGTTCGACGTGTCGTACAGATCGATCGTGTTCCCCGCAACGTGGACGTACAGCACCTTTCCGTTGGAGCTGACCTTCAGTCCCATCCGCGGCCTTCCCGGGAATTCCACGCGCGGCCCGAGCTTGTGATTTGCCAGGTCGAACGACCAGAACTCGTACTTGCCGATCTCCTGGTGCAGCCCGTAGGCCCACTGCCGCCCAGGCGCCAGCGCGAAGCTCACGCCCGTGGCCGGTCCCAGCGGGAACCAGTCCACGCTCTTCTTTTCCAGATTGACGCGCGCCACGCCCATGATCCGCCGGTTCTGCACCGGGTCCTGAACGCTGAACACGCCGGTCAGGTAGCCCGACTCTTCGTTATTGTCGTCCAGGCTGTTGAAATTGATCCTCCCGAATCCGTCTTCGATCGGATGCGAGAGTTCCCACTTGTCCACCTGCTTGAAGTCGGTGGTGTCGTAGATCAGCACATCGTCGCCGAAGAAATACAAAAACTTGCCGTCGGGCGAAAAGCGGATGTTGGCGAACTCGCGCTCTTCTCCATTGGGCCACGGAATCGTGCGCGTCACCTTGTGCTCTTTCAGGTCGTATAGCTGAAGCGTGGGCGCGCTGATGTCGAACCGGTCCACCTGCTTAGTGGCGGTCTTGGTCAGGATCACCATGAAGCGATTCAGCGGATCGGCCTCGAAGCCAAAGATGCGCGCCTTCTTGTTGCCCTCGCTCAGACGGAAGTTGTCGATCACCTGTCTGGACGCGATGTCCACGATCTCCACGTCTTCGAACGCGATATTCAGCAGGTAGAATCGCTTCTTATCCTGCGAGAGCGTCAGATCGGTGGGCGTGCCGGTCTTGCACACGATCTCACCGGTGACCTTCTCGGTGGCCTCGTCGATGATGAAGATCCTGTTGGGACGCCCGCCGAGGTACAGCGTCCCGTTGCCGCCGGTGATTTTGTCGGCGGCGTACAGGGAGACAGCCAGAAAGAGAATCCCCGTCCACGACGCGATCCTCATCATGGAAACACCAGGTCGAGCTTGCGCCAGTCCTTCTGCGCGGAGGCGCACTTCGCAGTCCAGTTGGCGGCGTGGTTCAGTTGGTCGGGCACCTGCGCGGGCCAGTAGCACCCTTCGTGGCAATCGAACAGATCGCGCTCCACCGGCGTACACAGTCCCGCGGTCCCGCCGGTGCGGTCGGCTTCCCACCCCGGCGAAAACACCAGTGTGCAGCCCAGCGGAATGTGCGGCGCGGCCGGCGGCTGCTGCGGCCCCTGCTGCAGCGCCACCACATCGTTCTCGCCATCGAAATACTGCTCGATGCGCTCCGCCTTTCGGTTAATTGACCTGAGATGTTTCATGCTCCCCTTCTTCGTTGAATTGCTCCAGGTACCGAGGATTCTTTACGGACAGTTCGGCGTAGATTTTCAGGCAGGTGTCCGTCCACCCGCGGATCCACTCGCAGTAATGCAGGTTCGCCCGCGCCGTATCGCCGTAGCGCGTGTGCGCTTCGTGGTAGCAGCCGCCCGAGCACAGCGGACGCGCCCAGCACTGCCGGCAATCCGTCTTGTCGTCGATGTGGTGCTTCTCCAGGAATCCGATCTGTACCAGACGGTCGATGCCGTCGCGCACGGTGCCCAGTTTGTGAGCCTCCGATCCCGCGAAGCGATGGCACAGCGCGACGTCCCCGTCTGTAGACACGCCCATCAAGCCCAGTCCGGCGCCGCACGGATACGCCTTGCTCACGCCCTTGTGAATCTCTTCGAGCGTATCTTTGACATTCGAAAAGCCGTGGTGCCGGTTCTGGAGAGCGTATTCCAGGAACTCCGCCGCCAGCGCGCGGAACTGCTCCAGCATGGTATCGAAGCCCGTCTCGGCGATGGCGTATTTGCGGTTTGGCGCGGTGGTCACCGGGGCGAAGCCCACCTCCCAGAAGCCGATCTCCTCGCGCAGATGCCGGAAGATCTTGCGGACGTCGAGATTCTGCGCGGTGAGGGTGACGCGCGCCCCAATCGGCCGGCTGCGGTGCCGGGCCAGCAGCTCGCGGATCCGCGGCGCCACCATCTGGTAGCTGCCCGTGCCGTTGTGGAAGATCCGGAACTGGTCCTGCACTTCCTGCGGGCCGTCGATCGAGATGGTCACGCCCACCCGATTCTCCGCCAGGAACTCGATCACGTCGGGACGCAGCAGCGTGGCGTTTGTGGTGAGGCTGAAATCCACCTGCTTCCCCATCTCGGCCGCACGCTCCCGCGCATACGGGATCGCGAACTGCAGCACCGGCAGATTCAGCAGCGTCTCACCGCCGAAAAACGTCAGGTGCGCCACGCGGTTCGGGCCCGATTCCCGCAACATGAATTCCACGCTTTCGCGAGCGGTCTGCTCGCTCATGAACTTCGGCTTCCGGCCGTTTTCCGTATCGACGATCTTGTCCTCGCCGTACTCGTAGCAGTAGGTGCAGCTCAGGTTGCACTGGTTGGTGACGTTGAGCACCATGGTGGTCAGGGGAATGGGTTTCCCGGGCTCCGCACCCACCGCCGCTCCGATGGGCAGCACCTTCGGCAGCGCCGGCATCTTCTGGGGTGCGGCTGGCGCGATCGCCTGCACGCGCGCGAGTTCCGCGAGCGTCTCGCGAATCTCGGACTCCGCAAAGCGTTCGTTCAAGTCGGCCACGATGGTTTCGAGCGCGGCAGGCGCCTCGGCGAGCCTGGCCAGGATCGCCGACGCGGCATCGTCCAGCTCGAACACTGCCGCGCTCGGCACCAGGTAGACGAACTCCTTTCCCGAAGCGTGAAACGGATGATACTCGGCGTTGCGGAGGATCGCTGCCGCGACAGGGGCCGCCATCACACCAGCACCTCCGACGGTACGGGCCCGGCCGGCCCGTGGTGGCGTCGGCACTCATGGCGACGCTTTTTGGTCGCCTCGAACTCCTGTGCGCGCCCGGCAGGCAGGAGTGCCTGCGCCACGTCCCCGGCGCAAGGGTTTTCACGTCGCTTCGTCACTGCGACACCTCGGGCTGATCGTACAGGATGTAGAGCGGCACCGTCACCAGCAGGTGCGCCCTCGCACGGAGCGTCTTGCCTTCGGGCGTCTTATAAGTTGCCACTACCCAAACATCGCCGGTGTTGTTGGCGTTGCGCGGGCGCTTGGGATTCGGCCCGTCCACGTTGGGCGTGAACAGGCCGTGCTGATCCAGGGTGCCCACGTAATCCATGTCATGATCGTCGAAGGTCGCCGGGTACTCCTCGATGCTCCAGGTAACGTCCACAGGTCCGAGGTTCAGGTCGTCCTTCGTATCCGGCTTCCCATCCGCGCCGTTGTGCCACGCGATGGCTTCGAACTGCTGGAATTGCTTTGGAAAGTTGAGGCCGCCGGTGCGCGCCATTCCTGCCTGCGGAGACACCTTGATGGCGTCGATCCTGTCGTAGACCATCGCGGCGCCGGCGCGAAAAGCACCTGCTACCGATACGTCGCGCGGCCCGGGTGTGGCATCCTTGGCGACGTCCACCTCCACCTTGGCCACGCTGGTGGTGGAACTGATCACGCGCCTGACCGTCACTCCGCGCCCGAAATCGATGGCCGAGGCATTCAGGTTGGCCGGGAAATTCGCGCCGTGAATAGACACTTCGCGCGGCCCGCCGGTCTGCAAGGCGACCCGGTCCAAACCCAGGACCACCGGATCGTTGCCCAGCCTCGTGAGCGTCACATCGATGCCGGTCTCGTTGTAAGCGCCGGTAAACCATCGCCCCGTCAGTTCGTGCTGATCGCGATCGAGCAGCATCACTTCGCGCATGCCGGCCTTGTCGGACGGGCCTTCATTCGACCGTCCGCGCCACTCGAAACCCGTATACACCAGGGCCTTGCCCGTACGGTGAACGGCCTCGCCGCTGCGCACCTGCAGATAGTGGGTTTCAGTCTGAAACTCGTCGTTCTTCTCGGTCGCCTGAATGTTGGTCTCCCCGTAGAACGGCCCGCGCCCCGGCTGATAACCCGAGAATGCCCAGCGCCCCTGCAGCCTGGCCGGCCGCATATTGGCCGCCCATGCCGACCACTCCGGCGTCTTCAGCGGTAACTGCTCGGCGAGCTTCGGAAGGATCTTGTCCATCGGGTGCCGGTTGTCCGGGGGACGCCCGTCCGGACCAGGCTGGGTCTGCGGCGGCCCGCCTCGGCGGAACGCCTGGAAATCGGACAGGGGATAGTATCCGCGGTGCATCGCGATCAACAGCTTCCACTCGCCCTCGCTGCGCCGCTGCGACACCACCCGGCCCATGGAGTGACACTTCGAGCACACGCCTTCCACGTCTTTATCGGAATACTTGTAGTCGATCATGCGCTTTTCCGGCTCGAAAGCGGCGGAACGCGCTTCTTCGGGAGCGAGCCCCAGGTTGTTGGACAGGTACTTGAGCACCTCGCGCGCGTCCTCCGGGGTGATCTCGAGGCCATTCAGGCTCACCATCCGTTTGATGGTGAACTCCCAACCTTCCGGCGTGGTCCGCCGCCACGAAATGCGCGAGAGCCGGCCCTTTTCATCGGGCTTGTGGCAGGGAGAGCAGGTCTTCTTCACCAACTCGCTGGTGATGGGAATGCCCGAATCGATCTCTTCCTTCTCTTTTTCGGTAGGTTCCTTCGGCGGCTGTTGCGGCGGCGCTTGAGCGATCAGAAGCGAAACCATCGCCCCCACACAGACTGCGCACCCTGTAAGCACCCTCATGTTGAAGACAATTATATTGCAGAACCCCGATGTGGACCAGACTTTCAGTATGCCCCTCCCGCTCCAGGCGAAGCAGGGTTGCATCGCGGAGGAGCTTTAGGGCCCCGGCCTGATGGAACGCGGCCAGGGTGGTGGTTTTCAGCCACCGCCGGGCTTCGAGCATCCCGTTAAGCATTTGATTCCAAAAGCGATCTCGTTTGGCACCTGCATTGCACTTCCGCTGGCGTGTTCGAGAGATCAGCCATGAGACGCTTGTCGAGGTTCCGGTCCTTCGCCGTGGCAGGCACGATCCTCCTGGCCGCCGGTTTGGCACTTCCGGTTCACGCTCAGGATCCCGATGACATGCAGCGTGGTGTAGCTCGGATCAGTTTGATGAATGGGGAGGTCTCCGTTCGTCGCGGCGATTCGGGCGAGTGGGTGGCTGGTGTGATCAATGCGCCGCTGCTTTCGGACGACCGGATCGCGACCGGCCCGAATTCCCGCGCGGAGGTGGAGTTCGACGCCGCCAATATCCTGCGCATCGGCGGCAATGTCGAGGTGCGGCTGGCGCAACTGGAGGCGAACCGTTTCCAGATGGAACTGGCTCATGGGACCATCACGTTCCGGGTTCTGCGGCCATCTACCGCCAACGTCGAGATCGATACTCCGAACATCTCGGTGAGACCATCGAAACAGGGAATCTACCGAATCACGGTAACCGAAGCGGGAGAGACGGAGGTAACCAGCCGGGCGGGGGATCTGGAGGTATTCACTCCGAAAGGCTCGGAATGGCTCAGCGCCGGTCAAACCCTGATGGCCCGCGGAAACCCGACGGATCCGGAGTTTCAGATTGTGAACGCCATCCCCGGCGACGATTGGGATCGCTGGAACGACAGCCGCGATCAGGCCTTGTTGCAGTCTCAGAGTTACCAGTACGTCGGCCAGGGTGTATACGGAGCCGAGGATCTCGATGCCGCCGGCACATGGGTGGATGTCGCGCCCTACGGGCGGGTGTGGCGGCCGGTTGGGGTTCCAGGCGATTGGGCTCCTTACCGATACGGTCGTTGGGTTTGGGAAGACTGGTATGGTTGGACCTGGGTCAGCTACGAGCCGTGGGGATGGGCGCCTTATCATTATGGACGCTGGTTTTATGGCACGGGCTTTGGTTGGTGCTGGTATCCGGGCGGACTGGGGATCCGGCACTACTGGTCTCCGGCGCTGGTCGGGTTTTTCGGTTTTGGCGGCGGCATTGGGGTAGGCTTCGGATTTGGCAGCATCGGCTGGGTTCCGCTGGCGCCGTTCGAGCTGTTTCACCCCTGGTGGGGACGCGCCTATTACGGCCGTGGATTCGACCGTTTCAACGTCACCAACGTGAGCATCACCAACGTGTATCGAAATGCCCGTTATAACGGCATTTCCGGGGTGAGCGCGAACGACTTCCGCAACGGACGGTTCACCGGCATCTCCCGCGTGTCCGGAGAACAGGTGCGGGAAGCCGGCCTGGTCCGCGGCCAGATGCCCATCAGCCCGAGTGCCGCCAATACGCGGTTTTCGGATCGGGCGGCGACTCACGTTCCGCAGACCAGTGCGAACACTCGATTCTTCAGCCATCAGCAGCCGAACGCGGCGCCGCGAATGCCGTTCTCGCAGCAGCAGGGCCTGGGCGGCGCGGGGAACCGTGTGGGGACCGAGGCGCAAAACCGGGGCTACAACAACCCGGGTGCGGGCGGGAGGACGGCGCAGGGAAATTCCGGCGCGGGCGGATGGCGGCGTTTCGGCGAACCATCGGGCCAGGGGAGTTCTGCGCGGGGGACGGCTCCGGGCAACGGGTTCGCGTCGCCGGGAAATCGGAGCAATGAGAATTCGCGCCCGGCTCCGGCCTCCGGTGGTGTTTTTCAGCGATTTGGCCAACCAGGAGGCGGATCACAGGCCTCCGGATCGAGCGCGCCTCGTTATAACGTGCCGCCCGGTTCACGGTCGGGCGCTCCCGGTTACGGTGGTCCTTCGGGCTACAGCGCGCCTGGTTCCAGTGCCCCGCGAACTTACAGCGCGCCGGGCAACAGCTCGCCCGGCTACAATGGCTCGCGTTCGGGCGGCGGCGGAGGAGGTTACAGCGCTCCGCGGAGCTCGGGCGGCGGCAGCGGAGGCCATTCATCCGGTGGTGGCGGCGGCAGCCGCGGTCACCGCTAAACGAGTTTCTGAACAGCGGGTCAGTTTCTTCCCATGGGCCCGGTCCCGTTCAGCGGGGACCGGGCCTTTTTTTCGTGGGAACGAGCCGCAATTGTGGGGTGTCGGTTCGGACCGGGCGCTCCCGTGGAGCGTTTCCCCCAAGATATCGCCTCGCGCCGGCTGGTGGACGGAACATCGAGCGCGCTATGGATTTCTCCGCGTCGAGGCGGAAGCGGCGCACGGATTCCATCAACCGGAGGCACTCCTCGGTTGGAGAAAGCAGGGGGTCGTGAGGACTCTCGCGTAGCAGCCTGTTCGCCGTGCGAATCAGGCGAAGAGCGGTGACAACCAATCGACGGGCAACAGCCAGTTCTTGCTCGAGGGTATTGGAACTCGGCATGATTGGGGACCTTTCCAAAATGTTGGTTCAAGCCATTCCAGCGCCAGCGACTTGAGCTCTTTCCGCTCTTTTGGGTGCTGTGACTTTTGGACGGCTGACTGGAATGCTTCTGGTTTTAGCGGATAATTGTTCCAGGTTGGCGATCGCTTTGTCGAGCAGGTCGCGCTCCCTGATTAATTCGGCGAGCACCCTGTTTAGATCCATCGTTCAAGCCTCCGGAAAAGCACGAAATTCGCAGGCCTGCTTGGCAACCGGGAGGTGAACCAGGTTGTCCCGGACCAAAAACGGCCCTTTGCTTTTAAGGGCGCAAAGTGGGAGGAAATAGTGCCAAAGCACACGCTGTCGCCGATCGCTTTCCACGTCTTCCGCCCCTCGAAGCCGCGGTCCGGCCTTTCGAAATGCCCGAAACTAATTGATTCGAAATTGATTTCGTGGGAGAGTGAAGTAGTAAAGCAGTTCGAGTCCAGCCCAGGATGTGATCCCTCGGATTAATAATTGATTAATTTTTCACATTTGGAATTAAATGATACCCTTTAACCATGGGGCTGCCTCAAGGTAACGGGCGAATGTGCGTTCAATACCGCGAAAAACCTTGAAAGCCGCAGATGTTTTAAAACCGATTTTGGAACCACTCAAACATGGATTTGTATGAGACAATCCAGGACTTATATGCCGAAAAAGAGCGGCTGGAACGCGTAATTGCATCCTTGGAAGCCTTGCTGGGAGTCGGAAAACAGGAGCCGCCCAAGGTGCGTGGGGCGAAACGGGGCCGCAAGTCCATGAGCGCCACGGAGCGGGAGGCGGTGTCCATCCGGATGAAGAACTACTGGGATCGCCGCCGCCGCGAACAAGGGAAGCCCGCCACCTAAGGGCCGCGGGCCCACCCGGCCCACCCCGCCCGAACGGCCAAATCCGCCGCAAGATGATAAAATCGCGAGCGAGGCTTGGCTGTCTTCGCATCCGGGAATCTGTGCCTGCCGGGGGGAATGATGAGACTCTGGGTACTGCTGCTGTTGGCCACTCCACTCAGCGGGCAGTCGGTCGACGCGCAATTCTTTGAAAAAGAGATCCGCCCCGTTCTGGCGAACAGGTGCTACGGCTGCCACTCGTCGAAACTGAAGTCCCCGATGGGCGGTTTGGCGCTCGATACCCGTTCCGGATTGCGGAAGGGCGGAAACGGCGGCGCCATCGTGGTTCCTGGCGACGCGAAGGCCAGCCGGCTTGTGGCAGCGCTCAGCTATACCGATCCCGAATTGCGCATGCCGCCCACCGGCAAGCTGACTGACCGGGAGATTGCGGCTTTTACCCAATGGATTCAGGGAGGCGCGCCCGATCCGAGGGAGGATGTTGCTCCGGCTACTCCCGCCACCACGGCCTTGAAGGGAATGGACGTCGAGACCGGGCGAAAATGGTGGGCTTTCCAGCCGGTGGTGGAAGCTCCTGCCCCCAAGGTGCGCGACGCCTCATGGCCGCGGCGGAAGATCGATTCCTTTGTGCTGGCCAAGCTCGAAGAGGCGAACCTGAAACCGTCGGCGCCTGCCGATCGCGCGACGCTGATCCGCCGTGTGTACCTCGACCTCACCGGTCTGAAACCGACGTACGAAGAAGTGGAGGCATTCCGCCGCGATCCCGCGCCGGATGCATATGAGCGGCTGGTGGACCGCCTCTTGGCGTCTCCCGCCTACGGCGAGCGCTGGGGCCGCTACTGGCTGGATGTGGCGCGCTTCGCGGAAGACAATCCGACTTCCGAGGCCACCAATCCGCCCTACGCCTTTGCGTGGCGGTACCGCGACTGGGTAATCGAGGCGGTAAGTCACGATATGCCTTACGACCGGTTCGTGAAACTGCAACTGGCTGCCGACCAGATGCCGGGCGTCTCGCGCTCGGACCTGCGGGCGCTGGGCTATCTGGGCACCGGACCGGTGTATCACAAGGACGCCCGTCTTTCGAAGGATGTCATTGAAACGCTCTTCACGGACGATTGGGACGAGCGCGTGGATGCCGTGTCCCGCGGCCTGCTGGGGCTGACGGTGGCGTGCGCGCGCTGCCACGACCACAAGTTCGACCCCATACCGACCCGCGATTACTACGGCCTGGCGAGCGTTTTCGCGTCCACCGTGCAGGCGCCCCGGCCGCTGAACGAAATCGATCCGGAGACCGAGAAGCGCTTCATGGCGGCGGCGCAGCAGATGTTTTTCCTGAACTACGCCTCGAACCTGATGCGCGGCGAGCCGGGGACCAAGCCGGAGGAATCGTTTCAGAAAGCCGACCGGTACCAGAAGGAGTGCGAGAGCATCCTGGCGGCCATGGAGCCGCTGGTGAAGGACAAGCACCCGGAGATGTACGCTTACCTTTCGCGAATGATCCCAAGGCCCAAGCCGGCGGCTCCTCAGAAGCCTGCTTCGAACACGCCCGCGGCCGCCAATCCTGCAACGGTGCCGCAGGGTCAGGTGCAAGCCAAGACGGACGCTCCGCCGCCTCCGCCGCCTCCCCGGCGGCGCGCCGGAGCATCCACCGAACCGTTCACCAACTCGGTGTTCGACGCGGGTCTCTGGGTGGATGGGTCGGACCCCGACCTCACCACGCTCGACACCAAGCCTGGAGTTCCCCGCGATCTCCACATCCTGCCGCACGGCAACGTGGCGGCTCCCGGCGATCTGGCGCCGCGCCGATTCCTGGCGGTGCTCTCGAAGAGCGATCCGGCATTTCATCAGGGATCGGGCCGGATGGAATTGGCCGAGCGGATCTTCGGCGACGCAGCCTCCCTGGCTGCCCGCGTGATCGTCAATCGGGTCTGGGGATGGCATTTCGGAAAGCCGCTGGTGGCCACCGCCAGCGATTTCGGAACGCAGGGAGAGAAGCCCACTCACCCCGAAATGCTGGACGACCTGGCCGAGCGCTTCATGGCCAACGGATGGTCGCTGAAATGGCTGCATCGCGAGATCCTGCTTTCGGCTACCTACCAACAGGCGAGCCAGCCGCGTGAGGACGGGATTCAGGCGGATGTCTCCAATCACCTGCTGTGGCGCATGCCGCCGCGGAGGCTCGATGTGGAAGCTTATCGCGATTCAATCCTGGAAGCCGCAGGCACCTTGGATCGTACGGTGGGCGGGCCATCCATCGATCTCGACCAGGACGGCAACGTGCGCCGCACGGTGTACGGCCGCGTGAGCCGGGGGAATCTGAACACGCTGCTGCGGCTTTACGATTTTCCGTCCGCCAACCAGCACAGTCCTGGACGCGAGCTGACGACTACTCCCCTGCAGCAATTGTTCGTCATGAACAGCCCGTTCATTCAGGAGCAGGCGGAGGCGCTGGTGAAGGCGGTGGATGCGAAGTCCCCGGCCGATCAGACAGCCATGGTCCGTGCTCTCTATCGCCGCGTGTTCGCGCGCGATCCCAATGCCAGGGAGGTTGACCTGGCGATGACGTATTTGAACGGGAGCACGCTCGCGCAGTACGCGCAAGCGCTGCTTTCCTCCAACGAGGTGATCTTCTGGCCATGATCCAACGATATTCACGCCGCGACCTGATTCGTTCGCTCTGCGGCGGCCTGGGCTCCATCGGCCTGGCGGGCATGCTCGCCGGCGATGCGCGCGCCGCTTCGGTTCACACCGTCGGCCCGCACTTCAAACCCACGGCCAAACACAACATCTTCCTGTTCCTGGTGGGCGGCCCTTCGCAGTTGGACATGTTCGATCCCAAGCCGTCGCTGGTGAAGTACGCGGGCCAGCGGCCGCCATCGACCGCGGGCTTTCGCACCGAGCGCGTTACGGGCGGATTGCTGCCGTCGCCGTTCGAGTTCCAGCGCTACGGGCAGTCCGGGATCGAAGTCAGCGAACTGCTTCCGAATCTCGCCAAGAGCATCGACGACCTGTGCATCATCCGCTCGATGTACACCTTTAATCCCACCCATACGCCGGCGCGCAATCTGTTTCATTCGGGGAACATCGCTTCGACGCGGCCGTCGATGGGTGCGTGGATCTCGTACGGGCTGGGGAGCGAGAACCAGAACCTGCCGGGGTACGTGGTGCTGAGTCCGGGCGGCGATGGCGGCGGGCTGTGGCGCTCGGGATTTCTGCCTTCGGAGCACCAGGGAACGCAGTTCAACGATGCGGCGACCGAACCGGACAAGATGATCCGGTACCTGCAGAACAAGCAGCTCGACCAGCAGCAGCAGCGGAAACAACTGGACCTGGTGCAGGCGCTCAATCGCGAACATGAGCAGTCGTTCGGTGAAGACGAGTTTCTGGACGGGCGGATTCGGGCGATGGAGACCGCTTACCGGATGCAGTTCGAGGCTCTGGATGTGTTCGATCTGCGCAAAGAGCCCGAGGCGGTGCGCGAAGAGTACGGCCACACGCCGTTCGCCAACGGCTGCCTGCTGGCCCGGCGGCTGGTGGAGCGAGGAGTGCGCACGGTGCATGTCTTTTATGGACCGGGCCAGCCGTGGGACGATCACAAGGCCATCAACAAGGCGCTGCGCGACCGCTGTCCCGATATGGATCAGGCATCGGCCGCGCTCCTCCGCGACCTGAAGCGGCGCGGCTTGCTTGGCGAGACAGCGGTGGTGTGGGGCGGGGAATTCGGCCGCACCCCGGTCTCGGAGAGCGGAGACGGACGCGATCACAATCCCTATGGATTCACGATGTGGATGGCCGGCGGAGGCGTGAAAGGCGGCCTGGTCTACGGCGGGACGGACGAGTTCGGCTTCCAGGCTGTCGACAAGCCTGTCTCAATCCATGATCTTCACGCTACGGTGCTGCATCAGCTCGGCATCGATCACGAGAAGTTGACATATCGGTATGCGGGCCGCGATTTCCGCCTGACGGA
>Ga0335077_10006378_pt1 | contig 14561 bp, 15 predicted proteins | sample Lox_Sample_31_FD_207151 | JGI IMG/M metagenome (GOLD analysis project Ga0335077, IMG submission 207151) | Soil microbial communities from Loxahatchee National Wildlife Refuge, Florida, United States - Lox_Sample_3.1 | ecosystem: Environmental > Terrestrial > Soil > Wetlands | place: USA...
CGGCCGCCCGCAGGACGGGGGGGGCCTGGGGGTCGAGCGACCGCAGCGCCCAGGCGCCCAGCGAGACGATCGCGGCGGGGCGGAGAAGGTCGAGCTGGCGGTCGAGGAACGGACGGCAGGTCGCCGCGGCCGCCCGGTCGAACCGATTCGCGGGTGGCCGGCATTTGAGGACGTTGACGATCCCGATCGCGTCCGGGGCAAGGTCGAGCGATCCGATCGCCGCGTCCAGAAGACGGCCGGAACGACCGACGAACGGGATCCCGGTCGCATCCTCGGCTGCCCCCGGGGCCTCGCCGACGAAGACGACCCGGGGCGCGGCCCCTCCGCGATAGACGACCGCACGGGTGCGCGAGCTCCCCAGCGGGCAGCGGCGGCACGCTCGGATCTCCTCCCCGAGCTCGGCGAACGCGGCCGATCGCCCGGCCGCGGAGCGAGGCGCGCCCGCCCGCGGGACGGGTCCGACCCCTCGCTGGACGCGCTCCGGTCGCCGCGACAGCTCGCTCTCCGCCGGACCCGCCCGGTCGGCGGTGCGAGTCGGCAGGGACCTTAAATAGGGACGCCTTGTGGCACGGCCCCTATCGACCGTCATGCCGCCCCCGTCCGGTCTTCACACTGCTGGCCGCCTGTCGGCCCTCCGTCAGCGTCGCCGCTGGTCGGACCGGTACTACAAGCGGCGGACGCTCCATCTCAAGGAGCGATCCGACCCGCTGGAGGGTGCCCCCCAGGGTCGAGGGATCGTCATCGAGAAGGTCGGCGTCGAGGCGAAGCAGCCGAACTCCGCCATCCGCAAGTGCATCAAGGTCCAGCTGATCAAGAACGGCCGTCAGGTCACGGCGTTCGCCGTCGGGGATGGCGCGATCAACTTCATCGACGAGCACGACGAGGTGATGGTCGAAGGGATCGGCGGCCGGATGGGCCGGTCGTACGGGGACATTCCGGGCGTCCGCTACAAGGTGATCCAGGTGAACGGTGTGTCGCTCGACGAGCTCGTCCGCGGACGCAAGGAGAAGCCGGCCCGATGAGCGGGAATCCCGAGACGTTCCAGGTGCCCGAGCCGCAAGGCGAGGACGCCGGTCCGATCGTCCAGCGGCCGCAACCGCCCGCCCCGCCCCCGTTCGCGCTCCCGCCGCTGTTCGGGAAGTACCCGTTCGAGGGCGTGGAGGTCCACGACCCCGGGCTGCTGCCGTACCTGTACCTTCACCCCGTCTACGCCCCGCACACTGAGGGTCGGCTCGCGGGCCGTCCGTTCCTGAAGGCGCGCATGCACCTGGTCGAACGGCTCGCGAACCACCTGATGAAGGGCGGGAAGTTCACGGGCAAGAAGTCGAAGGCGCTCGGCACGGTCCGCCGGGCGTTCGACGAACTCGCCGCGAAGGACGGCAAGAACCCCCTCCAGCTCCTGGTCGACGCGGTCGAGAACGCCTCGCCTCGCGAGGAGGTGACGCGGCTGCAGTTCGGCGGGATCTCCGTGCCGCGCGCCGTCGACGCCTCGCCGGCTCGCCGCCTGAACGTCGCGATCCGCAACCTCGCGCTCGGCGCGATCCAGGCATCCCACAAGTCCACGAAACCGATCCACACATGCCTCGCCGACGAGATCCGCCTCGCGGCCAAGGCGGACCTCACCGCGTTCTCCATCGGCCGGAAGGAAGAGGTCGAGCGCGTCGCCCAGTCGGCGCGCTAGGCCGGGACGGTTCGTCGATGACGCACATCCGGAGCGAGCTGGCGAAGGCCATCCCCGAGATGATGCGGAACGTCGACCGGATCCGCAACATCGGGATCGTCGCCCACATCCACCACGGGAAGACGACCCTCTCGGACAATCTGCTCGCCGCGGCCGGAATGATCTCGAACGAGCTGGCGGGCAAGCAGCTCTACCTCAACTTCGACGAGCAGGAGCAGGCCCGCCTCCTGACGATCAACAACGCGGACGTGACGATCGTCCACGAGTTCGAGAAGGAGAACTACCTGATCAATCTCATCGACACGCCCGGCCACGTCGACTTCGGCGGGGACGTCACGCGCGCGATGCGCGCGGTCGACGGCGCGATCGTGGTCGTCTGCGCCGTCGAGGGCGTGATGGCCCAGACCGAGACCGTGCTCCGGCAGGCGCTCCGCGAGAAGGTGAAGCCGACCCTGTTCATCAACAAGGTCGACCGGGCCATCAAGGAGCTGCAGCTGACGCCCGAGTCGCTCCAGAAGCGGTTCGGCACGATCATCGCCGAGGTCAACGAGCTGATCCGCAAGATGGCCCCCGAGGAGTTCATCGACGAGTGGTCGGTCGACCCGCGCAACGGGTCGGTCGCCTTCGGCTCCGGCTACGAGAACTGGGCGATCAGCGTCCCGTACATGCAGCGGACCGGCGTGAAGTTCCCCGACATCATCGACTTCGTCTCGACCGGCCGGTCGAAGGAGATCGCGCAGCGCGCGAAGATCAACGACGTCGTCTTCGACATGGTCGTCCGTCACCTGCCCAGCCCCCGGGTCGCCCAGAAGTACCGGATCCCGAACATCTGGAAGGGCGACACGGGCTCCTCCGTCGGCAAGGCGATGGTCGAGACCGACTCGGCCGGCCCGGCCGCGTTCATGGTCACCGACATCACGATGGACCCGAGCGCGGGGGAGATCGCGACCGGCCGCGTCTTCGCCGGCCGCCTCCAGAAGGGGATGGAGCTGAGCGTCGTCGGGACGAAGACGAAGAACCGGATCCAGCACGTCTCCCTGTTCATGGGCCCCGAGCGGCTGATGGTCGAGGAGGTCACGGCGGGCAACATCGCGGCCGTGATCGGGCTCTCGGACGCCTTCGCCGGGACGACGATGGCGGCCGACGCGGGGATGGCTCCGTTCGAGGAGATCCGCCACGTTTCCGAGCCCGTCGTGACGGTCGCCATCGAGCCGAAGCGGATGGCCGACCTCCCGAAGCTGATCGAGGTGATGCGGAAGGTCGCGAAGGAGGACGCCAGCCTCCGGGTCGAGATCAATCAGGAGACGGGCGAGCACCTCCTCTCCGGGATGGGCGAGCTCCACCTCGAGATCACCCAGTACCGGATCGTCAACGACTACAAGGTCGAGATCGAGGCGTCGAAGCCGATCGTCGTCTACCGCGAGCTCGTCCGCCACCCCGGCGGCCCGTTCGAGGGGAAGTCCCCGAACAAGCACAACCGGTTCTACTTCGAGGTCGAGCCGCTGCCCGCCCCCGTCGTCCAGGCGATCAAGGACGGCGAGATCCCGCAGGGGAAGTCGTTCAAGGACCTCAAGTCGCTCGTGACCCGGATGGAGCAGCTCGGCATCTCGCGCGACGAGGGCCGGGGCCTGGTCGCCGTCGAGGGGACGAACATCCTGTTCGACGTCACGAAGGGGATCCAGTACCTGAACGAGACGATGGACCTGATCGTCGACGCGTTCAAGGAGGCGATCAACCGCGGACCGCTCGCGAACGAGAAGGTCTACGGCCTCAAGGTCCGCCTCGTCGATGCGAAGCTGCACGAGGACTCGATCCACCGCGGTCCCGCCCAGACGATCCCGGCCGCCCGGTCGGGCGTCTACGGCGCGATGGTCCTCGGCGACCGCCTGCTGCTCGAGCCGTTCCAGAAGGTCACGGTCAACGTACCCCAGGAGGTCCTCGCCGGCGCGACCCGCGAGCTCCAGCGGCGGCGCGGCGAGATCCTCGATATGACGAGCGTCGGCGACCTGCAGACGGTGTCGGCGAAGGTGCCGGTCGCCGAGCTGTTCGGGTTCGCCTCCGACATCCGCAGCGCGACGGCGGGCAAGGTCCTCTGGTCGACCGAGTCGCTCGGTTTCGAGCCGGTCCCGGTCGAGCTCCAGCCGAAGGTCGTCGCCGAGATCCGCCAGCGGCGCGGCCTGAAGCCGGAGCCGTACGACGCCGCGTACTACGCCGGGTGAGCCGCGCCTCCGCCGAGGCCCTGCTCGCTCCTACGACAACCCGTAGTAGCTTTGGGTCCGCGTCCGCTCCGACGGCCGACGCGCGCCGGCCCCAGATGCTACTACTGACGGTAGTAGCTTAGGGGGACGCCCGGCGGGACGACCGCCCGGCGGGCGGCTCGTCCAGGGTCCGCTGTCCACGAGGGCGGGGCCCTTCGGCCGATCGCGAGCGAAGCGGCCAGGCGCCCTCGTGGTCGAGCAGCCACTTCTTCCGCCAGAGGCCGAGCCCGAAGCCGGTGATCGACCCGCCCTCGCCGACGACCCGGTGGCAGGGGATGACGATCGGGATCGGGTTCCGCCGCATCGCCCCGCCGACCGCGCGGGCCGCCCCGGCGTAGCCGGCCCGACGGGCGAGCTCGCCGTACGTGACGGTGCGCCCGCCCGGGACCTGGCGGAGCAGCGTCCAGACCTTCCGGTCGAACGTCGAGACCGAGTCCGGATCGACCTGCAGGTCGAAGTCGGAGCGCTCCCCCCGGAAATACTCCTGGAGCTGGCGGGGCGGGCTCCCGGCGGCGTACGGCGGCTTTCGACGTGCCGCCCCGGGCGGGACGCCGCTCTGCGGCAGCCCGTTCTCGAGGAGGTCGACGACGCGCACGCTCCCGTCGGCGTAGACGACCCGGAACGTGCCGATCGGGGTCGTGACGTCCGCGAACTCGGTCGTCCCGGCCATCGGCGCGGGACGGTCGCCCGGGCTTATCTCGGTTTCAACCCGAGGCGAGGCCGCTCGCCGTGATACGGAAATCCGCCGCCCCCTCGGGGCGCGCGCGGTGCTTCAGGAGGACGGCCCGCCGGCGGTCGCCGGGCAGGCGGTCGAACCGGAGGATCGTCTTCGCGGCGTGGCCGAGGAACGACCCGCCGACCGGCTCGAGCGTCCCGTCCCGGACGCTCCGCCACACCTGGTTCGTCAGGACGGCCGGGATCCCCGCGCGCGCGGCGGTCGCCACCAGGTCGGCGACCGAGAACGCGAGCGTCTGCCGGGCCCCGTCCTCGTCCGGTCCCGAGAGCGAGAGCCGGTAGAAGTACGTCCCCGAGTCGACGACGAGCAGCCCGACCGGGCGCTTTCCCTCGCGGGCAAGCGCGCAGGCGGTCGCGACGGCCTGCCGCTGCTCTTCGAGGTCCTTGGGCGTCGAGAGGAGGAACCGCTTCAGGATCCGCTCGAGGTCGTCGCCGGCGATCGCGCGGAGCCGGTCGACGCTCACTCCCTCCGTGTCGACGTAGAAGACCCACCGGCCCTCGCGGGCGACCCGGACCGCGACCTCGAGGCAGAACAGCGTCTTCCCGCTCCCCGCCTCCCCGTAGATCTCGGTGAGGCAGTCGGTCTCCAACCCCCCGCCGAGGAGCCGGTCGACCGAGCCGATCCCGGTCGGGAGCCGGTCGTCCGCCATCGCCCGGCCGAGGAGGCCGGGGGCTTAACCCCTCGGCCCTCGGCCGCCCCCGATCGGGTACGCCTCGCCGAGCTCGGGGAGCCGGAGGTGCGCCGAGGCGGCGGCGAACGCCTCGGGGTGCTCCGTGTGGATCGGGAAGAGGGTGCCCGGGCGGACCGAACGGATGATGTCGAACAGCTCGGAGCCGGAGGCGTGGCCGCTCGCGTGCATCTGGTGGAACTCAAGGCCGAAGTGGTCGAGCCAGTTGTGCATCACCCGGTCGTCGACGTCGTCCTCGCTGAACGGCTCGCTCATCGAGTGCAGGAACGGCACCCCTTTCGGCGGACGGAGGTCGATCAGCTCGGGGAAGTGCATCAGGTCGAGGGCGAGGAGGTACTGCGGACCGGCGCGGCGGACGTCCTCCGAGTCGATCGCCCCCTCGAGGAGCGGCTTCTCCCAGTTGAAGTAGCGCTTCTTCCGGCGGTGGTAGACCCGGATCCCGTCCGTGCGACCGGGCACCGGGACGCTCCCGGCGGGGAACCGGGGCGCGACGGTGGCGAGCAGATGGGCCGTCCGGGGCGAGACGACGAGGTCCCGGCCGCCGCCCCGGGCCGCCGCGTAGAGCGTGGCGAGCCGGTCGACGTCCCGCGGGTACGTGCAGGCGAGCGCGAGGCCCGGCCGCCGGGCGAGCAGGCGATCGGCCTCGCGCCGGACGCCCTCCTCGGTCAGGTTGTGCCGCGGATCCGGCCCGGCGCGCGTTCCCTCGATGAGCAGGGCGACCGGCTCGGCGTCGGCCGCCGCCCGGAAGAACGCGTGCGTGTCGGCGGCCCGGGGCCCGTGCTGGCGGAAATCGCCCGTGTAGACGAGCGTCCCCTCGGACGTACGCACGAGGAACCCGTACGCGAACGGGATCGAGTGGTCCACGGGGTACGGCGTCACCTCGATCCGCCCGAGGCGGACGGGCTCCCGGTCGCGGAACGTCCGCCACGGGTGGTCGCCGTAGCGCATCGCGGTCGTCGTGTCGATCGCCTCGAGCAGCGCCCGGGTGCCCTCGCCGAGGTGGACCGGGATCTCGGGGTGGAGGAGCGAGAGGTAGCCGGCGTGGTCGGCGTGCGCGTGGCTGACGAACACCGCGTCGACCGCGGGCGGGCTCTTCGCGCCGTCCGCGTCGCCGAGCGCTTCGGGCGCGTAGAGGCCCTCCAACGGCGGGACGAGGCCGAACTCGAGGAGATCCTTCGCCGGGCTCGTCGACCGGGGCTGCAGGTAATCGACGTAGTACTGCTCGAACTTCGGGGAGAACGACGGCCCGAAGTCGAAGAGCACGCGGTCCGAACCGTCCTGGATCAGGATCTTGTTGCCTCCGATCTCCCGCACCCCGCCCAGGAACGTGACGGTCGGACGCGACATCCGCCCCTCGAGGCGGCCCGGGTTGAAACGGTTTAGTCCGGGGCCCCGCCCCCGCGGGGCGAAGCCGTTACGGTCTCCGGTCCCACGCGGCCGGCGATGGGGTTCGCCTACGTCGGGATCCGGGTGACGGAGCTCGAGCGATCGATCCGGTTCTACACCCGCGGGCTCGGATTGGTGGAGGCCGACCGAGGGACGATGGCGCACGGTGGGCGGTGGGTCGCCCTCCGCGACCCCGTGACGAACGCCGAACTCGAGCTCAACTACTACCCGCCGGGCCACCCGTACGCGACCGCGTACGTGCCGGGGGAAGGGCTCGACCACCTGGGATTCCAGGTCCACGACGCCCGGGCGTCCGTCGAGCGGCTGCGGGCGATGGGCGCCCGCGTGGCCGTGGAGCCGTGGCTGGAGGAAGGGCGGTGCTGGATCGGGTTCGTCGAGGACCCGGACGGGCTCTGGGTCGAGCTCGAGAGTCCCGTGAAAGGGGCCGCGCCGACCCCTACCGCGCCTTCAGCACCTTCTTGACGTTCGGGTGCTCCTTCGTGAAGATCTTCCCGCCGCAGTTGTCGCACCGGACGCCGAACAGGTTCGCGTCCGACGGGAGCGCCTCGCCGCAGCGGATACACCGGAACATGCGACCGTCCTTCGACCGGCGCCCGCGAGCTTAACTCTTGCCCGGCCCGGGCTCGCGCTCCGCCCGGCTGATCGGGGGCGGCGGGGCGAAGACGTAGGCGTTCGAGGCGTAGCGGGTGCCGCAGCGACGGCACTCGTAGATCCCGCTCGCGACCCGGCCCAGGGTCGTCGTCGCGCACCGGGGGCACGCCGACGGACGGCCCTTCGCCCGGTCGATCTCGAGGACGCGGCGGCGGATCCGGATCCCGTAGCGGGGGCCCATCCAGCCCGTCGCCCCGACCTTCTTCGTCCGCTTGCTCACGTCCGACCTCCCTTCACCAGCGCCCGGAGCCGGTCCCCGTGGACGAACGCACGTCGGACGACCGATTTGACGTCATCGGGGGAGAACGCCCCGACCAGGCCCTTCTGCATCGCCACGACCCGCCCGGTCTCGTCGGTCGCGACCGTCAGCCGGCCCTGGGCGGCCTGCTCCTCGTCGAACGTCGGGTCGACCACGATGCTGTCGCCGAGCCGGACGAACGTGCACTCGATCGGGAGGTGCTGGACGTCGAGGGGCTGGTCGTCGTCGGCGATCCCGAACCGCTTCCTCGGCAGCGTCGCGTGGCTCAGCGCCGTCACCGCGGCGAGGAGCGCGGTGTCGATCAGATTGCCGCCGTGGCTCAGGACGTGCATGTCGACGTAGCAGACCCACGTCTTCTCCGCCGGGGTGACGCACAGCTTGGTGAGGTCGATCGTCTCGGCCGCGCGGATGGCGCGGTCGACGACCCGGGAGACCTCGATCGCACCGGGCTGGGGCGGGCCGGGCTCGAACGTCGGGCTCGACAGCGGGACGAGCTCGGCGTTCGTCGTCAACACCCCCGCGTTCGGCGTGTCGGGGAACGGCTTGCCGGGCTCCAACTTCACGCCGCACAGCACCGTCGTGTCGCCGACGCGGGCGAGCGCGCTCCCGTCGGCGGTGACGACGAACCCCGGGTCGAGCACGATCGGCCGGTACTCGTCGAGCCCGCGGCCGTCGACCCGCTTTCCCGAGGCGGCGAGGTCGAGGATGTGCGTCGTCTGGATGTCGGCCGTCACCTCGTCGCTCACGGGGTCGCCTCCATCGGCGTGACGGCGTAGCGGGTGCGCAGCGCCGCCTTCATCTTCTCGTAGATGTCGCGGCAGCCGCCGACGCCCAGCTCGAGGGCGCGGCCGAGCTCCTCCTCCGTCATGTGCCCCTCCATCTGGAGCAGCACGAGACGGCCGGACTGCGGGACCAGAGCCAGCGGGAGGTCGGCCTCGCCGAAGTTGTCCTCCTCCTTCTTGAGGTCGAGCGCGATCGCGCCCGCCACCTTGCCGACGGCGACCGCCGGCAGGAGGTCGACCATCGGGATGCCGGCGTCCGCGAGGGCGACCGACGCGGCGACGAGGCCGGCGCACCGGGTGCCGGCGTTCGCCTGCAGCACCTCGATGTAGACGTCAATGCTCGTCCGCGGGTACTCCTCGGTGAAAACGACCGATTGGAGCGCCTCGCCGATGACCTTCGAGATCTCCTGCGAGCGGCGGTCGAGCCCGGGCCGCTTCCGCTCGTCGACCGAGAACGCCGCCATGTTGTACTTGCACTGGATCACGGCGCGATCGTTCTGCTGGAGGTGGCGCGGGTGGACCTCGCGCGGCCCGTAGACCGCGGCCATCACCTTGTTCGCCCCCCACTCCACGAACGCCGAGCCGTCCGCCTGGCGCAGCGGACCGGCCTGGATCTGGATCGGCCTCAGTTCGTCCAATCGCCGTCCGTCGATCCGACGCCCGTCGGGCGTCAGCAGGACGGGAACCTCTTTCGCTCCCACGCTTCCCATCGTCTTCCTCCTGGATTCTCCGTTACTCGTCCTCGGGCGGGCCGAACGCGGCGTCGTCGTCGTCGACCCCGCTCCCCTCGCCGATACCCGCCGGGTCGACCGCCGGCTCCGGCGGCTCGCCCTCGGGCGGATGGCCGATCGGCGCGCCGGCCGACGCGGTCGGGGTCGTGGCGAGCAGGTAGCTTTCGACCCGGCTCGTCAGCCCCGAGCGCTGGCCGTTCTCTTCGATCATCCGCAGCACGTCCGTAACCCGCCGGATCGCCTCGGGCGACCCGTCGACCCAGACGCGGCCGTTCTGGCCGATCGCGACGTGCGCGCCGGTCTGCTGCGTGATCGTCTGGATCATCGAGCCGCCGCGGCCGACCAGCCGCGGGATCCGGGCCGGGGAGATCCGGACGAGCGTCCCGCCGTCGAGCTTTCCCAGGCCCTCGCCGATCATCGTGACGCCGATCCGGCCCGTCGCCTCGAGGTTCTCGACCTGGACGACGACCGAGTCGCCGACCCCCAGGTACCGATCGGTCTCGCCGATCTCGACCTTCCACGGCGCGCCGGTCATGTGCAGCGGCGCCCACCGCGGAGCGCCGATGTCGAGGAGCCAGAACGTCGTTTGGACGTCCGTCACCGTGCCGATGACGACATCCCCGGCCTTGGGGATGTACCGCCCCGACAGGGGAACGACGCGGAGGAACGGCGGCCGCTCGGAGAGGAGCCCGAGCTGGCTCGCGTAGAGCTTCCCGCCCATGCGGTAGGTGCCGGGACCGGGTTTGAGACCGCGGCCCGGCAGCTCCTCGCCGGGGAGAACTAGTACTCTGCCTTCGGAAGGATGCGAGGGGTTCCCCTCGCGGCCGGGGCCCCGGGGGCCCGGTCGATGACCTCTGGACATATTGCCTGCTGCACCGGCCCGCTCGACCGAGGTGCGCTATTTAACCAAAGCGGTCTCGGCGGCGCCCTTCGTCCGTGCGCTGAGCTTCTCGTACAGCTCCGTCTGCACGCCGGCGGGGATCTCGACGATCCCGCTCCACGACCCGTCGCCGAGCCACTCCTCCGAGAGGAGGCGACCGATCCCCTTCACCTCCCCGATCACGCGCGGGTAATGCTGGGCGGGGAGCCGGATCTTCACCTTCACGACGTCGAGCCGGATTGGGATCAGCGGGCGGAGTTTCGCGAGGACGTCCTGCATCTGGGCGTCGACCGAGCGGAACGGGTCGATGTGGACCTTCGCCTCCTCCATCGCCGCCTCGATCCGGGCGGGCGGATGGGGGGCGCCGGTCTGCGGGTTCATCGCGTTGCGGGCGATCGTCGCGACGATCTGCTTGCGCTTCGCCTCCTGGAGGCGGTGGCGCTGCTCGGTCGTGACCTGGACCTCGCCCTTGAGGACGATCTGCCGCGCGATCTCGGCCAGGACGCGAGTGTGGAACGTCTTCTCGAGGTGCTCCTCCGAGATCTTGTCGCCCTTCTTGGCGTCCTTGAACACCTGTTCGAGCGCGAGCTTGTCGGAGAGGTCGACGGGCTTGCCGTCCTTCAGGTCCTGGACGGCCTGGGGGTCGACGAGGACCTCGAACCGGGAGCCCTGCGTCTCCCACCGCGCGATCACCGCGTCCTCGACCTTCACCATGGGAAGGTCCCGGCCCGTCCTACGACCGGCCGCTCCGGGGCGGGCTGCCGCCGCCGGGCGGGAGGCGAGCGACGAACTTCTGGATCTCGTCCGAGCCGAACCGGGTCATCCCCTCGTCCCGCTCGACCGTGCAGACCTCGACCTGGGCCAGGTTGCCGGACTCCTCAAGCCCCGCCCGCAGCGCTTCGAGCGCCAGGAGGACGGCGGCGTCCCGGTCGAGGCCGGGCTTGAACTTCTGCTCGAACACCTCCATCACGGGGCCCTTGTTGCCCCCGGTGCTCGCGGCCTTGAAGCTGGTGAGCGAGCCGGACGGCTCGGTCTCGAACAGATGGATCCCCGCGTCGTCGTAGCCCCCGACCAACAGCGCGGTCCCGAACGGACGCACGCCGCCGAACTGGGTGTACTGCTGCTTGTAGTCGCAGATCCGCCGGACGAGCAGCTCGACCGTCATCGGCTCGGCGTACGTGACGCGGTTGACCTGCGCGGCGAGGCGGGCGTAGTCGACGAGGACGCGCGCGTCGGCGACGAGGCCGGCGGTCGCGCAGGCGATGTTCTCGTCGATCTGGTGGATCTTCTCGAGGCTGGACGGCTCGGCGAGCCGGGGGTTCGGGATCCGCCGGTCGGCGATCAGCACGACCCCGTTCGCGTAGACGACCCCGGCGGTCGTCGCCCCGCGGCGCACGGCCTCTCGGGCATACTCGACCTGGAACAGGCGGCCGTCCGGCGAAAAGACGGTGATCGCCCGGTCGTATGCCATCTGGCCGGGTTGCATCTCCATGCACGCCGCTCCGGGGCGGGCACCGAGGTCCCCCTTATAACGCCCGCGCGGGAGGTGGCGTCCTCGTCAGCCGGTTACGGCGGGCCCGCGCGCGGAACCGCCCCCGGCCCGACAACCGTAAGAGCCGTGCGCGGCCCGGGCAGCCGATGACGGAGCCGGGCGACGCGCCGGGGGCCCCGCGGGCGCACCGGCTGGCCGGGGCGACCTCGACCTACCTTCGCGCGGCGGCGGAGCAGGCGATCGACTGGCACCCGTGGGGGACGGACCCGTTCGACCTCGCCCGCCGTTCCGGCCGCCCGGTGCTCCTCGACATCGGCGCGTCGTGGTGCCACTGGTGCCACGTCATGGACGAAACGACGTACGCGGACGCCGAGGTCGCTCGCCTTTTGGGCGAACAGTTCGTCGCGGTCAAGGTCGACCGGGACGAGCACCCGGAGGTCGACCGACGCTACCAGCGGCAGGTGGGGGCCCTGACGGGCGAGGGCGGGTGGCCGCTCACCGCCTTCCTCACCCCCGACGGCGAGGTGTTCCTCGGGGGGACGTTCTTCCCTCCGACCGATGGCCACGGACGGCCGGGTTTCCGCCGACTTCTCCGCGAGGTCGCCCGGCTCTGGAAGGACGAGCCGGAACGGATCGCGGAGAACGCCCGCCACGTTCGGGATGGGCTCCGCCGCCTCCGGGACGCGCGCCCGGGATCCGGCCGCGCCCCCGCGGCGTTCGCCGCGGCCGTCGTGGCCGAGATCCGAGCCAGTGCCGACCCCGTGCACGGAGGGTTCGGCGGGGCGCCCAAGTTCCCGCACCCGACGGCGATCGCGCTGCTCCTGCACGACGACTTCCTCGCGTCCGACGGAGGGAGCGCGCGGCTGGCGCAGGAGGCGCTCGTGGCCCTCGCCGACGGCGGGATGTACGACCAGGTGGGCGGCGGCTTTCACCGGTATTCGGTCGACGCGGGCTGGCACATCCCGCACTTCGAGAAGATGGCCGTCGACAACGCCGCCCTGCTCGGGGTGTTCGCGGACGGGCACCAGCGGTTCGGCGACGTCCGGTTCGCCGAGGTGCTGCGGGGCACCCTCGGGTGGGTGCGCGAGGTGCTCGGCGACCCCGCGGGGGGCTGGGGGGCGAGCCAGGACGCCGACAACGCCCCCGGCGACGACGGCGGGTACTTCACGTGGAGCCGGGCCGAGCTCCGGGACGCGCTCGACCCGATGGAGCTCCGGTTCGCGCTGCGCGCCTTCGGGGTTGGCACGGAAGGCCAGATGCCGCACGACCCGGACCGGAACGTGCTGTTCCGCCTGCTGCCGCCGGACGACGCCGCCGCCGGGCTGGAGCTGGGCGCGGCGCCGCCGGCGGCGCTCCTCGAGGTCCTGCGGAAGCTCAAGCGGGCGCGCGACCGGCGCCCGGCGCCGCAGGTCGACCGCGCCTTGTACGCGGACCTCAACGGCCGAATGATCACCGGGTTCGCTCGCGCGGCGCCCCTGGTCGGGGATCCGGGCGCGCTCGCCGAGGCCTGCCGCGCGGCGGACCGCTGGCTCGACCGGGCGTTCCGACCCGAGCAGGGGATCGGCCATCGACTCGGCCCGTCGGGTGGTGAGGGTTTCGGTCTCCTGGAGGACCAGGTCGCTTTCGCCGCGGGGCTGATCGAGCTCGCCGCGGCGACCACCGAGCGGCGATACGCCGACGCCGCGGGGAGCCTGCTCGGGCTCGTCGACCGGGAGTTCCGGGGAGAGAGCGGGCTCCTCCGCGACCTCGCCCCCCGGCTCTACGACGGGCCGGCGGTCGGCCAGATCGGGGAGCCGGCGTACCCGCTCGAGGACACGCCGCACCTTTCGGCGAACTCGGCGGCCGCCCTCGCGTTCCTTCGCCTCGGGGCGCTCCTGCACGACGACAACTGGACCGAGAAAGGTCGGGGGCTCCTCGCGCCGCTGGCCGCCCGGCTCGGCGGAGCCGGACTGTTCGGCGCGGGCGCCGCGGTCGCGGCGACCCTCGCCGGCGTGGAGCCAATCACCGTCGTGATCGACGGGAACGGCCCCGAGGCGGCGGCGCTGGAGGCGGCGGCCCGGAGTACGTGGCACCCGAACGCCTTCGTCTATCGCGGGAGCCCGCCCGCCCCGTTCGCCTCGACCGTTACCCCGACCGGCGGTTCGGGGGGCGCCCGCGCGCTCGTGTGCGCGGGGACCTCGTGCGATCCACCGGTGCGCGAACCCGCGATGCTCCGGGAGCGGATGCGGGCCCGTCGGCCGGCCCCGCCAGCGTCGGGATGACCCCCAGGTCGGTCCCGTCGAGCAGGTAGGCGCGGGCGGTCGAGGCCGCGAGGAAGCGCCGGTACAGGAACGACCGGCCCCGCGCCGGCCGATCGCGGTTCAGCGCCTCGAGCCCGGCGAGCGGGTGGAACGGAGGGAGCACGATCAGCTCGTCCGGCACCCCGGCGGGTCGCCCGCCCGACCCCGCTCGCGGGAACTCCGCCCGGACCCAGCACGGGCTCTTTCCGTCCGGATGGTCGGAGGTCGGTGCGAACCGGTACCCCGGATGGAGGTGCCCCGTGACCCACCGACGGCAGCGCTGGACCTCGGGCGACGGCCAGCGGTGCCCGTGGAAGATGCCGACCGCGTCCCGGATGGTGCCGGTCGCCGGGAGCACCCTGACCTCGCGGGGCAGATGTCGGACGAGCCCTCCGTCGTGGTTTCCGAGCACGACCTCCACCGCGAATCCTTCGCGGAGCAGCCCCGCGAAGAAGTCGAACAGGACCGGCCGCAGGGCCGGGGGCGTGCCGACGATCGGGTGCTTCACGTCCCCCACGATCACGATCCTCCGCGCCCGAGCGGCGCGGGCCAGGTCGACGAGCCGCCGCCAGATCTCCTCCGCCGAGCCGCCCGGGGGGCCGAGCGGCCGATCCGGGGTCGCGGCGAGCCCCAGGTGGAGGTCCGCAACGAGCAGCGTCGTCGACCCGCGGCGCGACGGGCCGCGGAGCACCAGCGCCGGAGCGCCGTCGACGGGGG
>Ga0335077_10006379_pt1 | contig 14561 bp, 10 predicted proteins | sample Lox_Sample_31_FD_207151 | JGI IMG/M metagenome (GOLD analysis project Ga0335077, IMG submission 207151) | Soil microbial communities from Loxahatchee National Wildlife Refuge, Florida, United States - Lox_Sample_3.1 | ecosystem: Environmental > Terrestrial > Soil > Wetlands | place: USA...
TGCACCGCAGTGACGAGGCCCCAGGCATCCGCACCCCGAGGAATGACAATTAAATCTGCGACTCTCACGTCCTTGGCGACGCGGAAAGGAACCCGGTCCCCTGCCTTAGCCGTTGCCGAAGAAAGGTCCTGCTTGGTACGCAACATGACTGGAGTTGCATCTTCCAATTTCATGGAAGAATTCGTATCCGTAATGGAAGGAACTTGCACGTCCGAGGTTGGTGCTTGCGCGTAGCAGAACCCACAAAAAACAAACAGAATCGCACCAACTAGAAAGAAATCGCTGCTCATCGGCAGCCTCCTCCATCCTGAACCGCTTGGAGCGGAGACCTGAATGGCGTGATTATAGCCCCAGAATAGTGGTCTAAATGCTCGTCTCCACGCGCACATACCTGGCTAACGCTCTTGCGAACTAGGAGCTGTTCGTCGTTTTGGATGCCACGCGCGCGCTCAAAAGCTCGATGGCGGTTTCCAGGCGCTGGCGTTTTTGCCAGAAGGCGCCCCAGAGATCACCCTTTTCTTTCAGGCGCGTGGGCATCGTTCTGATGTTAAAGGTTTCGGGCTTGAGATTGGTGCGCAATTCGCGCGGGAGCAACGGCGTCGAAACCGGCGCTTTGGGAAATGCACGCACGGAATACGCCGCCGCCAGCGGCCGGCCATGCGCGTTCTGCGCCACGTCGATGAGCACGCGGCCGACGGGGCGTTTGGCCACGATGCGTTCGTTGGTCACAAGATTCTTATGCTCTTCGGTGACGCCGCGGGCAATGATTTCGGCGAACGTGCGCAGTTGCTCGTAGGTGTAAACCGGTTCCACCGGAACAAAAATGTGAAAGCCCGTGGCCCCAGAAGTTTTCAGGAAATGCGTGACCTGCAACTCCTCCAGCGCTTTGTGCAGCGCCTGCGCGACCGTCATCACCACGGAAAATTCCGTCCCGTCCGATGGATCCAAGTCGAAGAAAAAATAGTCGGGATGGTCGTAGTCGTCGTAGCGGTTGGACCACGGGTTGTGGTCAATGCACCCAAGCCCGGTTAAAAAGAGCAGTGACGCGCGATCGTCCGCGGTAGCGTAATGAATTTCCTTTCCCTTCCCCTCGGAATCGATCGGCACCGTCTTGAACCACTCCGGCAATCCCTCGCGCACATCCTTTTGAAAGAAAGCCTGCCCCTTGATGCCATCCGGATAGCGGCGCAATACCAGGGCGCGGCCGCGCAGAAACGGCAGAATGTAATCGGCCATCTGGTAGTAGTAAGCGAGCAGATTGCGTTTCGTATAGCCAGACTCCGGGAAATAAACTTTGTTGAGATTGCTAAAGCGCAGCCGTTTGCCGTCCAGTTCGATATTTATGGTCTCCGCCCGGCCTGCAAACAGTTCTTCTTCGATTTGCGCCTTCTTTGTGATCACGCGGCCCACCACTGCCGGCGAGCGCACCACCACGGGAGCGCCGGCCTCGGGAACTGCACCATCCCCATCGCTGCGAGCTGGATCGGCCTGCGCGACCTCCGCCTCCCACTGACAGTCGGCAGGTCGCACGTCTTCGCGAAGTGCAATAAAAACGGGATGGCGCAGCGCGTTCTCTTGCGTCCACCCGCTGTACTTGATGCGCGCCACCAAAGCCGGCGAAACCCACGACGGCTTCTCGTTCGCTTCGGGCATCGTGTCAAACGGACACGACGAAGCCGCCAGTTCCTTCAACTTGCCGCTCAGCTCTTCCAGCTTTTTCCCGTCGAAGCCCGTGCCGACGTGGCCGATGAATCGCAGTTTCTTGCCTTCGTAGAGCCCCAGCAGCAGCGAGCCCAGCGGAAGCGCGGCGGTGCGCGACGCTGTCCATCCGCAAATCACGGCGTCGAGCGTCTTGGTGGCCTTTAACTTCACCCAACTCATGCTGCGATCCGAGACGTAAATGCTGTCGAGCCGCTTGGCGACGATGCCTTCCAGGTCATTCTGTTTCGCCAGTTCGAATAGTTCTTTTCCGTGCTGGATTTGATGGTCGGAAAAGCGAAATCTGTCCGACGTCTGCAAAAGGCGCTGCAGCAGTTGCTTGCGCTCGATCAGCGGCGACTTGCGCAGATCGTAGCCGTCGCAATAGACCAGATCGAACGCGAAATAAACGGCCGGTACCCGCGCGACGAGACTTTCTGACGGCGCGCGCACGTGCATGCGCTCCTGCAAACGCCCGAAATCGCTGTGGCCGCGCGCGTCGAGCGCCGCAATCTCGCCATCCAGAATGGCCTGGCGCGCGGACAGGGCCTGTGGCAACGCAGCAAGCTCCGGATAGCGCTGCGTAATATCCGTACCACTGCGCGCGCGCAAGGTGAGCACGCTATCCTCAATCCAGGCCAGCGCGCGCACGCCGTCCCATTTAATCTCGAAAAGCCAGTTGGGGTCGGAAAACGGCCGCTCGCCGATGCTCGCCAGCATCGGTTCGAGGCGCGAAGGCATGGCCGCTTTGTGCGCGCCTTGTAATTCGTCCGGGCGCAACGGGCTGGGATCTCGCTTGGGCGGAAGTTCCTGTTTGATTTCTTCAATAATCCGGCCGGTCAGCACAGAGCCGTCGTGTTCATCAATATTCCAGTTGGGATCTTCGGCGGCGTCCTTGTGCTTGATCATCAGCCATTCATTGCCCTTTTGGCTTTGCTTGAGCTTGACCAGCACAAAACTGCCGCGCAGTTTTTCCCCGTTAAGCCGGAACTTGATTTCGCCTTTCTTCACTTGTTGCGCCGCGTCCAGATGGCTCCCTGGCGGATTTTCCACCGCGTACGTGCCGCGGTCCCACACCATCACCGTTCCCGCGCCATAGTTGCCTACCGGGATGTTGCCTTCGAATCCCCCGTATTCCAGCGGATGATCTTCGGTCTGCACCGCCAGCCGCTTGTCGGCGTGGCTCAGCGAAGGGCCCTTCGGCACCGCCCACGACACCAGCACGCCATTCATCGCCAGCCGAAAATCGTAGTGTAGCCTCGTCGCGGAATGTTTCTGCACCACAAATGTGTTTCCATACCGCGCCTCGGCCGGAACTTCCGCCATAGCCAACTTCGGCTTTGGCAGCCGCTTGCGCTTTCCTTCCGCCTTTCCCGCACCCTCCGCGCGCTCTACTTCCTCGTGGACGTGCTGAAGCGCCTCATCCGCGCGCTCCACGCCCTCCGGCTCACCAGACGGCTCCGGCGTCCGGTCAAACCGCCTCTTCTTCCGATACTCCTCCAGCTTCGCCATAGCGACGGATTCTAACTCAGAGGCTTGCTTCACCGCAGTTCGTGGCCTCCCATGGATTGCTGGCTGATACACAAACAACTTGTAATTCGTATTGCGCGTAGCCTCAGGGCGCGGCTAATCTTAGAAGCGCGGGCCCTATCTTAACTGGTTGCTGGAGGAGCTTTTGCCATGGCCACGAGTGTCTGGAAGGGCCACCTTACCTTTGGGCTGATTTCGATTCCCGTGCACATGTCGGCGGCGGCGCGCGGCGAACGTATCAGCTTCAATCAACTGCACAAAGTGTGCCACTCGCGGCTGAAGCAGCCGCTGTTTTGCCCGGTGTGCAACCGCAACGTGGAGCGCTCGGAAATCGTCAAGGGCTACGAGTACGAGAAGGATCAATACGTCCTGTTCAACGAAGACGAGTTGGACAAGATCGAGCCGCCCTCGGCGCGCGTCATGGAGATCCTCGAGTTTGTGAAGCTCGATGAAATGGATCCGCTGTACTTCGACTCCTCTTATTACCTCGCGCCGGAAGAAGGCGGCATGAAAGCCTACCAACTGCTGATGAGCGCGATGAAGGAGTCCGGCTACGGCGCCATCGCCAAGCTGACCATGCACCAGCGCGAGCACATCGTGATTATCCGCCCCGGCAGTAAGGGCCTGACGCTGCATACAATGTTTTACACGAATGAAATTCGCGCAGCTGAGTCCGTTCCAACCGACAAGGTCGAGCTGAAAGACCAAGAAAAGAAGCTGGCGCAGCAACTGATCCAGAGTCTCGCCGCGCCTTTCGAGCCGCAGAAATACCGCGATGAATATCAGGAAAATGTCCGCGGCATGATCTCCGCCAAGCTGAAGGGCCAGGAAGTAACGGAAGTGGCGCAGCCGCACATGGCCCCGGTGATCGATTTGATGGAAGCGCTGAAGAAGAGCCTCGCGGAGAAGCAAGCGCCTGCGGCAGCTCCTGCCGCAGCGGCTGCTTCCGCCGCGGAAGCGCCTGTAGGCAAGAAGCCGCCAGCGCGCGCGCTGCAACCGGTTCCTGTGGTGCAAAAGAAAGCAGGGAAAAAGGTCGCTGGCTAACTTGGCAACGGGTGCAATGGATCGCTTCAGCCCGGACGACGTCCAGCGCATCGTGGGCGTCAGCGGGAAGCAGTTGGATTACTGGGACCGTCTGCGCCTTGTTTCTCCCCGAAAACAAAAAGGCAACCGCTACTACGACTTCCGCGACTTGATTGGCCTGCGCACCGTCAAGCAACTGGTGGAAGAAGGAGTTCCCGCGGGCCGCTTGCGGCATGCGTTGGCGGCGCTGCGCGAGCAGCTTTCGCAAGTGCATACGCCGCTGGCGGAGCTGCGCATTCTCTCCGATGGAAAAGACATTCTGGTCGAGCATGACGGGGCGCGCCTGGAGCCGCTCTCCGGGCAGTTTGCGCTCAACTTCGGGACCAGCGAACTGAGTCAGCAGGTGCGCGTGATTGCGAGACCGGGGCCGAATGCGGATGAGTGGGTGGCCACCGCGCTGGAGTATGAAGCCGAGGGGGAAACGCCCGCCGACGCGATCGAAGCGTACGAGCACGCGCTGCGCCTCGATCCGAAGAAGCTGGACGCGCTGTTGAACTGCGGGACACTGTGCTACGAAGAGGGCAACCTGAAAAAAGCGGCCGAATATTTTGGCCGCGCGCTGCAGGTCGATCCGCAAAACGCGTTGGCGCACTTCAATCTGGGAAGCGTGCTGGAAGAAGTAGGCCGGCTGGAAGCGGCGCGGTTGCATCTGCGGCATGCCGTGCGGCTGGATCCGAGTTATCCCGATGCCCATTATAATTTGGCGTTTGTGTGTGAAAAGCTGGGAGCGCGCAACGAAGCGCGGCGGCACTGGGAAGCGTACGTAAAGCTGGACCCAGCCAGCCCGTGGTGCGGTTACGCGCGGCAACGGCTGGCGTCGTACACGCTGGGAAAATCGGCGGGAACGACTTAGCGCTGAGCGCAGAAAAATCCGCGCCGCGCATGCAACCGGCAGCGAACCACAAACATCGTTGAGCAAGAGAGGTTCAGAAATATGTGCAGGAATATCCGACCGTTGTTCAATTTTGATCCGCCGGTTACCGAAGAAGAAGTGCGCGCCGCGTCGCTGCAGTTTGTGCGAAAAATCAGCGGCTTTACCAAGCCATCGAAGGCCAACGAAGCGGCGTTCGAGGCGGCGGTGGATGAGGTCGCGCAAGTGTCGGCGCGGCTGATTCGATCGCTGGAAACCACGGCGCCGCCGAGAAACCGCGAGGAAGTGGCGGCCAAAGCCAAAGCGCGCGCGGCCGTTCGATTTGGTGCGCAAGGCTGACCGCTCTGCGGGAAGCACGGCAGGGATGGCGGCGGTTTGCGGCATGTTTGCGGCGTAGCAGTCGCGCGACGAACCTTCTTAGTGAAATACAATTGACTTCGCGCCGCAAAGTCCGGCCACGAAGGCGCGGTTTCAAACGCGGTAACGAGAGCGTAGAATTTGTGCCACTTCCACGGAGAGCGAAAAACAATGCGCCGGTACCATCACATCGGAATTCCCACTACCGAAGCGAAGCCTGGAGAGACCCACTTGAAACACCTGAAAGTCTTTGTCGTCAGCCACGAGAAAAGCGAATTCGGCGTGGAGTGGATGCGTTTCGAAGCGGACGCAGCGGTCCCTGATCTCGTCCGGCACGTTCCGCACGTCGCCTTTGAAGTGGCGGATCTCGCTTCCGAGCTGGCTGGCCGCGAAATCCTGATTCCTCCTAACAGCCCATCCGACGGCGTGCGCGTCGCGTTCATCGTTGAAAACGGCGCACCCATCGAACTGCTCGAATTCACCGACCCCAACCACCCGGCCCGCCGCCCGCAGAGCAAGATGCTGATACAAACACTCGGCGACCCTTCTTAGCGATTCATTCTGTGACCTTTCCCAGAAACGACTGAAATTCGCTGACAATCCGGGCGGGCAATTCGCCGATGGCTCTTTTGGCGAGGAGGTCGTGGGCTGCGCCGTCGACTTCCAGGAGTGCGTGCGGCGCCGGAATGAGTTGGAGGGCGGAGCGCATTTCGTCAGTTGTGGCAAAGGGGTCGCGCGTGCCGTGGACGAAGAAGGCGCGCGTTTGCAGCTTGGGAAAATGGCTGGTGCGGAGCTGCGCGGGTTTGTCCGGCGGATGCAAGGGATAGGAGAGCAGCAGCAGGCCATCGGCTAGCGCGGCATCCTCGGAGGCGAGAATCGTGGCTTGGCGTCCGCCGTAAGAATGGCCGCCGAGAAAAATGGAGCCACGCGTCTTTTCGTTTGCGCTTTGTTCTTTCATGAGCGTAACCGCACGGCGCAGGCCATCGCGGTCGCGGGCGGCATCGCCGGGGCGAGGCGGCCCGAAGCGGCGTTCGTTGCGGAAGGGCAGGTCGAAACGCAAGACGGTGAAGCCGGCGTCGGCGAAAGCGTCCGACACGGCGATCAGCAGCGTGGACTGACAGTTAGCGCCGGCACCATGGGTCAGGACAATCGCGCTGCCATTGGGCTGCGCGGGCTCGTGCAGGTAGCCGCGAATGTGCGGCTCGGCGGAAAGGTCAGTGGAGGGTGTAAACATGTTGCTCTCGGCGAGATTGTATCCGATTTGCGAGGAGTGGCCCGTGTCCCGTGTTCTGTGTTCGGTGTCCCGTGATCCGTGTTCCGTGAGGAGAGGCGGAGGCGAGAAATAGGAAGTGAGGAACTATTGGGCGTTGGAGGCGCGGGAGGTGAAGGAGGCGAAGGAAGTTGAGGAGGTGAAGGAGAAAGACGGCTGGCGGGACGAGTTTGACGAGCGGAGCACGCAGACCCCTCTTGGGCGCGTCCTCCCCGCGTCAAGATGGACGATAGCACGGGATTGGCGAGGGAGTACAGTAGCTTACATCGAATGGTCGAAATTGGGGGTTGAACTGCTATTAGGGGGATTGAACGGCAAAGCGATGAATCGGCGGTTGGTGATTTCCGCAGGAGGTGCTTGTTGCCGGACGTGAATAGCCCGCCGGGATGGTGACAGCTTCTCAGTCTTACTGGACTGAGGTTCGGAATTTCCGATAGTGCTTCTGCATCCATTTTGTCGGCGAACCGTCATTGCAACGCAGGTCGAGCCTGTGGCTTGCGCCGGGATTCTTTGCTTCGCTCAGAATGACAGTTGTGTGCGGTGGCATGGAAAGGGGAAAAGCGACCCGAGGACCCAGGTTCTGAAAAACGAACCTGGGGCACCCGCGCAGAGAAAACGCAGATTCCTCACCTGCCAAAAAGGCAGGTTCGGAATGACAGCGTGGTGGAGCTGCGCCGCGGTGGGTTCGGACTGACAACAACCTGCCCTTCCGGAATACAATGCTTCGCGCTTCTCCCAATCCTCTAGTTTGGTTTTTAGGCGGCGCGGGGCATGACGTTTCACGTTGGTCTTGTTGGCGGCGGCAACATATCGGAAACGCATGCGCGTGCTGCAGGCGCCATTCCCGGTGTCAACGTTTCCGCGGTGTACGGCGGCAATGCTGAAAAAGTGGCGCGGCTGGCGCGTGAATTCTCGGCCACCGCGTACCACGATTTCGGCGCGTTCCTGCGACACCGGCCGCTCGATCTGGTTATTATCGGCAGCCCTTCCGGGCTGCACGCCGAACAGGGTATCGCGGCGGCGAAGCGCGGGCTGCATGTGCTGACGGAAAAGCCGCTGGACATCTCGACGGCGCGCGCGGACGCGCTGATCGCCGCCGCGGAGAAGGCGCGCGTCAAACTCGGCGTGCTGTTTCAAGACCGGCGCAAGCCGCATCTTTTGCAGCTGAAATCCTGGCTCGAGCAGGGCCTGCTCGGGAAAATCCTATTCGTGGACGCGCGCGTCAAGTGGTATCGCCCGCCGGAGTATTACGCTAGTTCACGCTGGCGCGGCACGTTCGCGCTCGATGGCGGCGGCGCGCTCATCAATCAGGGCATCCACACCGTGGACCTGCTGCTCTGGCTCCTCGGCGATGTGTCTCGCGTCCAGGCGCGCGTGGCGACGCAACTTCACAAAATTGAGGCGGAGGACACGGCCACCGCCATCCTGGAATTCTCGAGCGGGGCTCTCGGCGTTTTGCAGGCCACGACGGCTGCCTATCCCGGCTATCCGCGGCGCGTGGAAATCAGCGGGAGCGAAGGATCGGTCATCGTCGAACACGACCGCATCCTCTCCGCCGAGCTTCGCGATTCGCCGTCGGCCGCGACGATCTCCGCTGCGCTCGCAAGCCTCGCTAGCTCCACACGCGACCAAAACGCCAGCGCGACTTCCGCTGCGGTCAGCGACTTTCGCGGCCACCAAGCGATCCTCGAAGACTTCCTGGAGGCCATCCAGCACAACCGCGCGCCAGTGTGCGACGGTCGCGAAGGCCGCCGCAGCGTAGCGCTCGTGGAATCGATTTATCGGGCCGCCCGAAACGTATAGGGCAGGCCAAGAGTTAAGGCGCGGTGACGCGTCTATCTGACGGGAAAGCGTGGGAAGCGCGCGCCCAATTCAGCAAGCAGCAAGAAGCACGTGGCTAGCTGAGCGCGAAAAAGTGAAAGGCGCCGATGTCGATGGAGTGCTTGAACTGCGGGGAGGAGGCCCATTGCGGAGGATGGGCGTCCAGGCTTTTGTCGTAGTAGCTGACCGCTCCGGCGGTGGTGTCTGGATCGCCATTCACAACCGATTGGGCGCAGGCTTCGGCGTCGTCGTAGGCGGCGTCGCCGGGCTGTGGATACTTGTTGGCGTTGGGATCGTTCGCATTGAAGCTGCTGTACTGCCAGGGATCGAGGATCACGCTACGGTAGTCGCGGCCCCACCAGCGGGGATGCTGCACGCGGTTCCTGATGGAGCAGCCCACCGCAAATTTTCCGGCGTGCGTTTCTCCGCGAGCTTCTCGCCAGATGCACAAGGCAAGCAGGTCCTGATCGGAATAGTTATCGTAGGCCATACGCTTTTCCTCTTGTGTCGGCAGGTTCGTCGAGGTGGACTGGGCGCGGAGGGGCGGGTGGACCGGCTTTGTGCGTGTGAAAATTGGCTGACATGGAGTCCGAGGAGAGAATAGCAGCGTGGCTCGTCTCTGCGCTACCCGCTGAGAAGAGTCGACTGGGCACAGGGAACGCGGTCGTCGCGTTACATGGGGTCGCGTAGGGTTTGTGGCTTGCGCCGGGATTCTTCACCGGTTTGCAGGGGGTCTTAGTGGCAGGGGGCGGAGCCGGAGTCAGTGAAGGATTTGCCGGGTTCGGGGAGGAATTGCCAGTCGTAGGAGCCGGCGCGGAGGGTGAGTTTGAGGACGCCGAAGGCGGTGGCGTCGCGGACTTCGCTATTGGGCTTGGGGTCGCCGAAGGGGCGGTGATTTTTGCCGCCGGTGCCCACGACAAATTCGCGGATGCCGCGAGCGGGGTCGGCGACGCCGTCGGGATTTTGCGGGGCGAAGCGTTCGTAGTCGTGATCGTGGCCGTTGAGGACGACGTCGGCATTGGCGTCGTAAAGAGCCTGCCAGAGGGGCTTGATTTCGGGGTCGTTGCCGTGGGCGCCGCCGGAGCTGAAGAGCGGCTTGTGCCAGTAGGCGAGCGTGCAGGCGACGGGATGCGCGGCGAGGTCGGCGCGGAGCCACTTTTCCTGGGGCGAACCGGCATCGCAGCCGGCGACGTCCTTGCACTCGCTGTTGAGGACGATGATGTGCCAGGAGCCGAGCTCGTAGCTGTAGTAACCGGTTTTGGGGTCGCCGGCGGCGGCGCCGAAGTAGTCGAAGTAGGGGGTGGCGCCGGAAGAGTGTAACTCGTGATTGCCGGGAGCGGGGCGGGTGCGGGATTTGGCGCGGCCCCAGGTTTTGTCGTAGCAGACGAAATTTTCTTTGGAGCCGTCGGGATAGGCGAGGTCACCGGCAGCGAAGACGGTGCCGGGGATGTGGTCGAGAAGATTGGCGGTGGCTTCGGCGCCGGAAGGGTCTTTGCAGTCGGAGATGTCGCCGGCGCCGACGAGGATGGCGGGCTGGTCCTTGGCGGGTTGATGCTTGGATTGTCCGGGGCGGGAAGAGAGCGAAGCGGCAAAGGAAAGAACGAGGAACAGCGAGGCTGCGAGGCGAAACGTTTTGTTTGCGGAGTGAGTGGTCATTTCGATGCTTCCTGCCGAGTGCGAGAAATTTTAGCTGCAAGACCTAAGAAAAACCCCGCGGTCTAAAGACCGCGGCTACAGAAAGCGGGTACAGAACGAAGGCCGGGGCGCGAGTTGGTTGGGCGCGAGCCCCGGCTTTCGTTTTGGGGTGGTTAAAAGCGGAAACGCAGCATGAACTGGAGTTGCCGGGGCAACCCGGTGCCAGTATTTGGAGAAGCGGCGTTGTCGTTGTTGTTGTTGAAGTTGACGGTGGAAGTGATGACGCCGAAATTGCCTTTGGGCTGAAGATTGGTGAGTTGGCCGCCGACCACACTGCCGGGAGCGTACTCGAGAGTGAGAACGCCGGGATCGCCAAGCTGCACGTGGTTGAAAATGTTGAAGGCTTGCACACCAAACTGCATGGAGACGCGCTCGGTGAGTGCTGTTTCTTTCATAAGCGCGAGGTCGATTTGCCACGAGGGCAAGGCGCGAATAATGCCGTTGCCGGCGTTGCCGAAGCGCGTGAAGTTGCCATTGGCATCCACCGGCGGGGCTTGAAAGGCCGCCGGGTTAATGAGGGGAAGGCCGTTGTGGCCGCCGCCCGGGAGGGTGAGAGGAACGCCGGGAACGATGTCCGGCCGCTGGGAGGTCTGATCGTTGCCGTCGGGGAGAAGGAAAGTGTCGGAGAATCCGTTGAAGGGAGAACTGGGGTTGGCAATGGAGTTGTCGAGGCCCATGGAGACAGTGAGGGGATGGCCGGTGTGCCAGATGCCGATGCTGCTGGCTTCCCATCCGCCGACGAATTTGCCGAGCAGGCCGGGATCTTTCAGATAGGTCTTACCGGGGCCGAAGGGGAGTTCGTAGATGGCGTCGGCGGTGAAGCTGTGGCGGATGTCAAAAACGCTGGGGCCCTTGTCGCAAGGGAGACAATCGACGTTTTCGGGGCCGTTGGACTCGCCGCCGCCGACGGAGCCGTCGTTGATGGAATGGGAGAAGGTGTAGCGAGACTGGAAGGAGAAGCCGGTTTTAAAGCGGCGCTCGAGAGTGACCTGAAGAGCATTGTAGGTGCTGGAGCCGATGTCGTGCTTGATGTCCACCGAGCCGAAGGGATTGCCGGCAGGATAGTAAGGGTCGAGAGTGCGGAAGCAATCGCCGTCAGCGGGATTAAAAGTGAGGGGCTCGGTGCAAAGGTCCACGCCGCCGCGGGAGAAAAGGCGGACGCCGTGGCTGCCGAGGTAGGCTGTGGACAGAAGAAAACCGACGGGCAACTGCTGGTCGATGGTGAGGCCCCACTCCTCGGCGTATAGGTCGCGGCGACCTTCGCGCTGGAGAGCGCGCGGATGCGAAGCGGCCTTGGTGCCGCCGAGGCCGGTGAGATCGGGAAAGGCTTGCGCGTAGGCGGAGAGCAAGGGAAGCGTCTGATTGACGGTAACGCGGAAGGTGTCGGACTCGAGGCCGGCATTGAGGTCGTCGTTTTGTGCGGCGCCGTGGTAAATGCCGAAGCCGGCCCGGACTACCGTTTTGCCATGAAGCATGGAGGGAGCCCAGGCCAGGCTGACGCGAGGATCAAAATTTTTGTAATCGGGATTGTACAGAGAGGGATTTGTTGGGCAGGGAGGAGTGTTGATGGGGCCGGGACTGGGTGCCACGTTGAAGGAGCCGGAGCCGAGGCAAACGCCGTGGAACTGATCAAGGTCAAAGACGGTGGTGCGATTGGTGGCTTCGTGAGCGACCCCATAGTATTCCCAGCGGAGGCCAGCGTTGACGGTGAAGGTCGGGGTAACTTTCCATTCGTCCTGGAAATAGGGCATGTAGAAAGTGCGGCGGAGACGGTGGCAGCACCAGGGAGCGATGAAGTTGATGCCGGAAAGCTGGGCGTCGATGAGGCTCTGATCGTCGGAGAAGTTGAGGGTGCTGTTTACGGTTTGGCCCTGATTCAGGCGCACGCGACGAATCTCCATGCCGGTCTTAAAGGCGTGTTTGCCGTGGGTCCAAGTGAGGTTGTCAATCACGCCGTAGGTGGTGCCGACTTCGACGTCTTCGGTGTTGTTGTTGAGGCCGACGAAGTTGTCGGTGTTGACCGCAAAGGGCAAGATGCTGGCTTGCGGATTGTGAAAAGGAGCGCGGTTAATGTAGACCTTGGCTTCGTTGAAGATGTTGGGAGAGAAAACGTGCTGGAGAGCCAGCAGATAGTTGGCGGGGTGATTGATGGTGCGGACGCGGTCGAGAGCGACGTTGCTGCCGTTGGGAGCGTTGACGAGGCTGATGTCGCGCTGGGCGCGGCCGTAGAGCAGAGTCTTGTCGCTGAACTTGTGGTCGATGCGGATGAGCCAGGTGTCTTCGTGGACGGTTGTGGGCGCCGCGGTGGTGAAGAGGTCCTGGTCGGGCGAACCGCTGGAGGCCTGGGACTGGAAGGAAGCGTCGGGGAAGATGAACTTGGGAGCGCAGCCGGCAATCGTGCCGGTGGAGGCGCGCCAGGGAAAAGCCTGCATGATTTCGCACATTTGAGGAGAGTTGGTGATGACGGCCTGCTGAAGCGTTGGCGAGGGGACAATGGCCTGGGTGGTGGTGGATTGCAATTGGCGCAGACCTTCGTAGCTGAGGAAAAAGAAGGTGTTGTCTTTCTTGATGGGGCCGCCCACGGTCATGCCGTACTGGCCGAGGCGGAAGGGTGGAATGGCCGGGTTGCCGTTGATGTCGAAGTCGTTGAAATTGCGCGCGTCAAAGACCGAGTTGCGGAGGTAGCCGAAGGCCGTGCCGTGAAAGTCGTTGGTGCCGGACTTGGTGACGACGTTGATCTGGCCGCCGGCTTGCGTGCCGTACTCCGCGTCGTAAAGGGCGCTGTTGACGCGGACTTCCTCGACGGCGTCTTCGGAGACTTGCAGGCGAACCTGGGATTTTTGGGCTTGTTCCTGAATGCCGCCGGCATCCACGCCGTCGAAGTTGAAGTTATTGTCGTCGCGGGCGCGGCCCGCGAAGCGGATGGTACGCTGGTCGCCGCCGCCGTCGTCTTGGGCGAAAGGTGCGAGGAGATTTAAGTTAGACCAATCGCGGCCGTTGACGGGAAGGTCGGCGATCTGCTCGGTGGTGATGACGGTTGCGGCGGCAGCAGAAGTGCGTTCGGCGGGACCGGCGTCAGTGGTGATTTCGACTTTCTCGGAGACTTCCCCGACAGCGAGGGAGACGTCGAGAGTGTGATTTTCGCCGACCAGGAGGTTCACCTTTTCGAGCACCTGGGTTTTGAAACTGGGGTTGGAGACGGTGACGGTGTAGCGGCCGACGGCGAGCCCGGGGAAGAGATAGTAACCGTTGGAGTTGGCCCGGCGTTGGGAGTTGATGCCGGTGCTATTTTCCGTAGCGATGACCGTGGCGCCACTGATGGCGCCGCCGGCGGAATCAGTGACGGTGCCTTCGAGAGTGGCGCGATCCGTCTGGGCACGGGATGGTGGAGCGGCGGAGAAAGCCGAAATGAGACCAAGAGACACTATCAGTGCGGCACACAGGTAATTCCTAAAATTCATGAGTATTCCCCTCTTATGACACGCCTGCCTTGGCTTACATGAACCGAAACAGGTTCTTCTTCCCCGCCTCAGCACTTCCGAAAGACTGGGCTATGTTTGTTCGCAGTATTTGGCGCCAAGCATAGGAAACGGACGATGAATGGCCGTGAACAAAAGGTTAAAAACAGGCTGAACTTTTTTCAGAAAGGCCGCGGTCGTGACAGGTAAGAGTATTGATTTCAGGCATTTGACGCAGCCGGTAAACGAACATGAAAGACGGAGCCAACGCCGAGGCGGCTCTCGGCTTCGATGGAGCCGCCATGGATTTCGGTGATCCAACGGGCGATCGCGAGGCCGAGGCCGGCGCCGGGAGTTTCGCGGGAGCGGGCGACGTCGGCGCGAGTGAAGCGCTCGAAGATGCGATCGAGGTCGGACGCGGAGATGCCGACGCCGGTGTCACGGACAGCGATGTGGGCATGGTCGTGATCGTGAGAAAGTTCGATGGCGCAGCGACCGCCGGTGGGGGTGAACTTGACGGCGTTGTCGATGAGAATGAGGAGCAGGCGGTCGATGGCGATGGTGTCGCCCCGAACCCAGACGGGCGCTGGCGGCGTTTGCGCGGTAAATCGGACGGTCTTCTCCGCAGAAAGGACCAGGGCGCGCTCCTGGGCTCGGCGGACGCTGGCGCTAAGGTCCAGCGGGTGCATTTCCAAACCGACAGCGCCGGCGTCAGCCCTGGCGAGAGTGAGGAGGTTTTCGAGAAGCTCGGAGGTTTCGACGGAAGTTTTGAGAATGC
>Ga0335077_10006381_pt1 | contig 14559 bp, 7 predicted proteins | sample Lox_Sample_31_FD_207151 | JGI IMG/M metagenome (GOLD analysis project Ga0335077, IMG submission 207151) | Soil microbial communities from Loxahatchee National Wildlife Refuge, Florida, United States - Lox_Sample_3.1 | ecosystem: Environmental > Terrestrial > Soil > Wetlands | place: USA: Florida...
CTTGTTACCGGAGAACTGGCCTTGGCACTGCTTCTGCTGATCGGAACTGGGTTGTTAATGAGTGGACGTCTTCAAGTCGAGCATCAGAATCTCGGTTTCCGGCCTCAGCACCTGCTTACCGCAGGTTTAACGCTCGATAAAGCCCGTTACGCCGATACTTCTCAACAGCGGAGGTTTGTGCAGAATCTACTCGGTCGCCTGCAGGAGACCCCTGGTGCTGAGGCGGTCGCCGTTGCTTCCGATTTGCCAGCCACCGGTCCCGAGAGTGTTCCCCTGCGAATCAATGGACAACCTGACTCAGAGCCGGACCGGCGGCCGAGCGCACTGGATGTTGTTGTTACTAATGGTTACTTTTCCTCCGCAAGCATTCCGTTGTTACGTGGCCGGACCTTTACCGACATGGACAATTTGAGCGCGCCACGCGTGGTGGTCGTAAATCAAGAATTTGTCCGCCGTTTTCTGGCCGGTCAAGACCCGCTAGGGAAGCAAGTCAAGCTGGAGCTGAGCAGCGGAACCACGGAGTGGAGCGCGATCGTTGGGGTGGTCGGGAACGTAAAAACTTATTCTGAGGAGGTTCGTTATGATCCCGAAGTTTATGAGCCCTATTTGCAACGGCCGGTTTCCTCCTTCTCGATCATGGTTCGGGCCAGCGGTGACCCGGGTGGGTTGAGCGCAAGCCTCCGTCAGACCGTCACGCACATGGATAGCGAACTTCCTCTCGCTCGCGTGATGACCATGCCAGCTCTCATCGAGTTACAGAAAGCCGGCAATCCATTTTTTATGAATCTGATGAGCAGTTTTGCCTTATTCGCCTTGCTGCTCGCCGCCATCGGCATTTATGGCTTGATTGCTTTTTCAGTAGCCAAACGAACCCATGAAATTGGGATTCGCATGGCTCTGGGCGCCACGAGCCGGGGTGTTTTGATTTTGATTTTGCGGGAGGGTGTGAGAATGGCCAGCGCGGGAGTGCTGATCGGAATCGTGCTGGCGCTACCATTGCCCAGAATCTTCGAGGCTAGCTTTAATCTTTTGGGCTTCCAGTTCCGTGAGCCTGGATTGTACTTCGCAGTTCCGGCAGTAATTCTGCTTGTTGCGCTACTAGCGGCTTATATTCCTGCGCGTCGTGCTGCCAAGCTCGACCCCATGGTAGCGCTGCGATATGAGTGAGGTGAATCTTGAGGAGAGTCATGACTTTCATAAATCCAGTTTCATCTAGACTTCAGAAGTTCGTGTTCATGCTTGCATTCCTGGGCTTGAGTGTCACCACTGTGGCATCGGCGCAGAGCTTTCTCGATTATTCCAAGCCAAAATCGTATTTCCCCAACCCATTCGCGCCATACACCGCGCGGCAAGTGCCACCTCCCAGTTTTGGCAACACGCCTCGAATCGAAACCTTATTGAAAGACGGCAAGCTGCGCCTGTCTTTAACCGATGCGGTTACGCTCGCTTTGGAAAACAATCTGGATTTGGCCATCGCGCGCTTCAATCTCTCCATCGCCGATACTGACATTTTGCGGGCCAAATCGGGGCAGGCAGTTCGCGGTGTGGATACCGGATTGGTGCAGGGAACCCCAGGCGGCGGCATCGGCGGGTTCGGAACTGGCGCGCCAGGCGCAGGCGCGGGCGGCACGTCGGGAGGCGCAGGCGGCGCGGGCACGGGCGCATTAGGCTTGGTGCAGTCGACTCTCGGAATAGGTACCCCCATCGACAGCTTCGACCCAATCATTACTGGCGGAATGAATATTGACCACGCCACGATTCCCGAGGCCAGCAAGGTGCTTTATGGCGTCTCGTCTCTCCAACAAAATTCCGGCATCGCCAACTTCAATTACTCGCAGGGCTTTGCCACTGGCACATTAATGAGCGTCATTTTCAACAACGACCGCATTACCAGTAACAGCTTGTTCGGTATTCTTTCGCCGGAACTCGACAGTGGATTCAGGGTGAGCCTCCGGCAGCACTTGTTGGCTGGATTCGGTTTAGGCCCCAACATGCGATTTATCCGAATTGCCCGCACCAACCGGGAAATCTCCGATGTTGCGTTCCGCGCCCAAGTGATCGCGACGGCTTCGCAGATCCAAAACATCTATTGGGACCTGGTGAATGCCTACCAGGACGTCAAGGTAAAGGAACGCTCATTGGAACTGGCAGAGAAAACTCTATCGGATGACCGCGAGCAGGTCCGCATTGGTGCAATTGCCCCGATGGAAGTCATGAAGGCTGAGAGTGAAGAGGCGACGGCCAGCCAGGACTTGCTGCTCTCGCAAAATGAGTTGCAGTTACAAGAATTGCTGATCAAGAACGCTGTCACGCGCGATCTCAGCGATCCGCTCTTGGCCTCTGCTTCGGTGGTTCCAACGGATACGATGGACATCCCCGAAAAAGAACCGGTCACCCCCATACAGGATCTAATCAAAGATGCCGAGCAACATCGTCCGGAACTGGCTGAGGCGAGGATGGACTTGACCAACCGCGAACTTTCAAAGAAGGCCGCCGCCAATGCCATGAAGCCACAACTCGACCTGGTGGCTTGGTACGGTGCATATGGTTTGGCCGGCCTGCAGAATACCGCCTACGGAGGGCCGCCAATTGAGCCCGTAAATCCCACCGGATACTCGACCGCGTTCACGAACCTGTTTAAAAACAACTCGCCCGATTATGCGATCGGCCTGAACTTGAATATTCCTATTCGCAATCGCGCCGCGCAAGCCGACCAGATTCGCTCCCAACTCGAATACCGGCAAGCGCAATTGCACTTGCAACAATTGCAGAATCAGATTGGCATTGAGGTACGAAACGCACAATTCGCTCTGCTGCAAAATCGCTCACGGGTCGACACCGCCCGAAAATTCCGCGATCTTGCGCAGCAAACATTTGAGATCGAGCAGAAGAAGAAAGCGTTGGGCGCTTCAACCAGCAATCTTGTTCTGCAAACACAGCGCGACCTGGCGCAAGCGGAATCGAATTATGTTGCAGCCACGTCCGCGTACGAAAAATCGCGCGTGGAACTGGATCGTGCTACCGGTTTGACTCTGACCCATGCTGGCATTGAAATCGAAGACGCCGAAAAGGGGGTGGTCCACGGATTGCCTCATTTCTCGGGAGTAGCTCCCGCTCCCGATACTCCGGCGGAACGCTCGAGGATGGATCAAAATTGAATCCTTTACCTAATATCGAAAAAGAGGCAAGCGCCGGCCGTGTATCCCCCACCGCGACTGCTCGCTCTTCGACCAGGCTGCTGATTGCGGATGATCAACGAGATGTATTGGAAGCGCTGCGCCTACTTCTGAAGCCCGAAGGTTTCGTGTTGGAGGCTGTCAGTTCGCCTGCTGGAGTTCTTGATGCCTTGGCCACACATGAATTCGATGCGCTCCTGATCGATCTGAATTACACCCGCGATACCACGTCAGGACAGGAAGGTCTCGACTTACTTTCCCGAATTCAGGCAATCGACAGCACTTTGCCGGTAATCGTTATGACGGCATGGGGAAGCGTGGAATTGGCGGTAGAAGCCATGCGCCGTGGCGCCCGCGATTTTGTCCAAAAGCCCTGGGAAAATGCGCGATTGCTCGCCATATTGCGCACCCAAATCGAGTTAGGAGCCGCGCTGCGGGTCAGCCAACGTCTCGAGGCCGAGAACCGCTTGTTGCAGGCGGAGGGTCTGCCCAAGTTCATCGCGCACTCGGAAGCCATGCAGCCGGTATTGCGGCTAATTACGAGCGTGGGCCCGTCCGATGCCAATGTGCTGGTTATGGGCGAGCACGGCAGTGGTAAAGAGGTGGTTGCCCGAACTCTGCATGCGCTTTCGACGCGGTCTACCCGTCCGCTGGTTGCCGTCAACACCGGCGGGTTGCCCGAAGGTATCTTCGAAACGGAATTGTTCGGCCATGTGAAAGGGGCGTTCACGGATGCTAAGACTGACCGCATTGGCCGCTTCGAACTGGCGCACGGTGGGACCTTGTTTCTGGACGAAATTGCCAATGTTCCGCCTTCCCAGCAAGCCAAGTTGCTGCGTGTTCTTGAAAGCGGAGAAATGGAGCGCGTGGGTTCTTCTCAGACACGCCGTGTGGATGTGCGCGTGATTTCCGCCACAAATGCGGACTTAGACCATGAAGTTTCTGCAGGACGTTTTCGGCAGGACCTTCTGTTCCGGCTGAACACCATCGAAATCCATATTCCTCCCCTGCGTGAACGGCGTGCCGATATTCCTCTACTTGCTAACCATTTTCTCGATAGATACAGCCAACGCTACCGCAAGCTAATCAAGACCTTCGAGCCATCGGCCATGCAGTTGATGTTGGAATATCCATGGCCGGGAAATGTGCGAGAGCTGGATCACGCGGTGGAAAGATCGGTGCTTCTGTCCAGCGGAGATGTCGTTCGCACCAGTGATCTCAATCTGCGAGCGCCACGCGACGCCAACCCACGGCTGGAAGAACTTAGTCTTGAAGAGGTGGAGTCTCTCTTGATCCGCAAAGCAGTTGACCGTTATGGTGGAAATATCAGTCAGGCCGCTGAGGCACTCGGACTGAGCCGGAGCGCTCTTTATCGGCGCCTGCAGAAATATGGAATCGGAAGCAGCTAAGGCCATCGAAGCTACTGCCGCAACCGCGGCCACCCCGGCTTTACCGCACCGAGTTCAGCCATTCCCAAAACCCCGACGCGGATTCACGCACGAGAACCGGATACTGCTGCTCGCGCTCAGTTCCGGAGCGCTCCCAATCCTGGTTGCACTGATCTTCCTTTGGTCTGGGGATCACGACCTTAACACGCGTTGGAGCCTCACGTTACTTCTCATTGCGACCTGGTTGGGTTTTGCCTTTGCGGTGCGAGGAGCCGTGGTTCGGCCACTGCAGACCCTTGCGAACATGCAGTCCGCTTTGCGCGAAGGAGATTTTTCCTTCCGGGTTCGCGGTGCGAACAGCGGAGATGCGCTCGGTGAACTCATGCTTGAGGTGAACACGCTCTCGGAGATTCTCCGCGAGCAGCGTTTGGGTGCCATGGAAGCCAGCGCCTTGCTCACCACGGTCATGACCGAAATTGACGTTGCCGTATTCGCTTTCGACGGCGACCGTCGGCTTCGTCTGGTAAACCGGGCCGGGGAGCGGGTGATGGGGCAAAATGCCGAACGCCTGCTGGGCAGAGACGCGGAGGAATTGGAGTTGCTGGAGTGTCTGGAGGGCGAATCGGCACGCACATTGGAGAAGAATTTTCCCGGTCAGTCCGGCCGTTGGGGATTTCGCAGATCTGTTTTTCGCCAGGGAGGCAAGCCGCACTATTTACTCGTGTTGGCGGACCTGAGCCGCGCTCTGCGAGAAGAAGAACGACAGGCATGGCAGCGCCTGGTCCGCGTCTTGGGACATGAGTTGAATAATTCGCTCGCGCCGATCTGTTCCATCGCCGCCAGTCTGGAAGACATCATGAAGCGCGAAGCTCGTGCGTCGGACTGGGAGGACGATCTCCGCCGCGGTCTGAGGGTCATCCACGAGCGTTCCGATGCTTTGAGCCGCTTCATGCGCGATTATTCCCGGCTCACGCGCCTGCCCAAGCCACAACTTCGTCCTACAGATCTTGGCACCCTGGTCCGAACCGCGGCTGGCTTGGAGACTCGTGCCCTCATTGAGATCGAACCCGGTCCGGAAATTACACTTAATGTTGATCCCGATCAATTGCAGCAGGTCCTCATCAACCTGATCCGGAACGCAGTGGATGCCGCGCTCGAGACAGGCGGCGCTGTAAAAGTTGGATGGTTAAAGAACGGAAGCTGGATCAGCTTGCTCGTCCAGGATGAAGGCCCAGGTATTGCCAATCCGGGCAATTTGTTTGTGCCTTTCTTTACTACCAAGCCTGCGGGGTCGGGCATCGGCTTGGTGTTGAGCCGCCAGATTGCAGAAGCCCACGGCGGCAGCCTGTCTCTTCGCAATCGCGCGCACGCCAAGGGTTGCGAAGCGATTATCCAAATCCCAATCACAAACTGAGCACAGCCGAACTTCTGTGGACTGTCGCCTGATGCGGTAATCTCCTTTTTGTTCTGCGCGGCCTAAGCTTTGAAAGGAAAGGTGCTGGTGCCGGGAGGAAGAATTGAACCCCCAAGGTACTAAGTACCGGCGGATTTTGAGTTCACACTAGGAATCTGATCGGTTGTGAAAATTCTCTACTCTACTCCGTTTGTCAAGCAGTTACAACACGCTGCATTTGATCCGAATTGATCCGTTTCGACCCGTTCTGAACACAAAACTACTACAGTTTTACTACAGTGGGAAGCCAACAGACTTCGTTGCGCTGAGATCCGCTGCTGTAACCGTCTGTCGTCCCCGTCGGATTTTTGTTCCAGCGGGGAAGCTCATATCAGTCGCGGCCGTTATAAACACGATCACATTTTTCGCGTCGGTTTTCGACTTCCTGCAGCGCCTTCTTGTGATCTTCAATGGATTGATCAATTTTATCCTTGATCGTTTTCGCGAGTTCACGAATCTCCGGATCCGAATCGCTTTCGGAACTGAGCTGGCTGGACGCATCCTCGAACTTCGACATCACGTATTTCCGCTTGTCGATGCACTGTTTCGCGTTTTCAAGTCGTTCCTTTGCAATATCACGATCTTTCTCGTCCGACTGCTTTAGATCCGCGCAGCCCCGTTCACGGTCTCCGGTGCACCAGTCCCGCTGTTGGCTATAGGCATCGCGACAGCTAGAGTTAAGGCTGCTGTAGGGAATCAGGTCGCAGCTGGCGCCGTTAACCGAAGCAGCTTTCTTAAAATCGTCCTTCTTGTCGGCAAGAGCCGGGACAGCGAGCAAAAGTAACATCCCCAAAGGTAAGGTCAATCGACGCATACAATTCCTCCTTAGGCGTTGTTAGGCACGCAATTTCGAACGATGGCTGTTTGAGCACCAGCTAGTAGGAGAAGGACCCAGAGAGTACGAATGCCCAGTTTCATCTCTCACCCACGCAAAGAAGTGAAATATCCGTGGCCCCGAGAACCCCAATCGCGAGTCGCCGTGCGAGTACGGCACAAGTGGGTGAAGAGATTTTACCCCTCCAATTGAACCGGATAACAGGAAAGCTATTCTTGTTACGAAATCCGGACAAGCCTAGTGGGTCGGCGATCTTACTCCGATTGGGAAGACTTCTTGTCGCATCGGGATAGATCATCCGCCGGTTTTGAAGATCACCTGGAGGGTTCTGACCCGTTATGAAAATTCTCTACTCTAACTGATTCTTCACCAGGTTTCCAAATCCGCGAATTGATCGGTTCTGATCCAAATAGCCCGGTTCTTACCATAGAACTATCACGTTTTTATCACTGCGGCGATCCCAAAGGGGACGGGGAATCGGACGTCTGCTCCTTCTCGTCAGAGAGGTGATTAAGAACTTGCTTTGCGCGTGATGCATTCTCCGTGTTCGGTTCCAACCTGAGATAAGCTTCCAGTTCAACGCGGGCCGCCGACTGATTTTTCAAACCAAGGTACGCATAGCCTTTCACGAGGTGAATTTGGGGATAGTCATTAGGAGCCAAGGTCGACGCCTTAGCGGCTTCGCGCAAAGCCGCTTCAAAATCTCCCTTGTACAACATTGCCCTGCTCATTTCGTGGTGGCCCTGCCAGGATGCGGGAGCGATCTTGATGCCCTGATCTAACGTGAGGATTGCATCGTCCAATCGATGCACATCAATATAGATGGCGCCTAGTACAAAATGAGCTTTTCCGAAATTAGGGTCATATTCGACAGCTTTCTGAACGTCGGCCAACGCCAGATCTGAAGAATTGCGATGACGTTCTATAAGTGCCCGCAGTGTGAGAGCCTCCGGATACCGCGGCCAGAGATTAAGTGCTTTCTCAACGAAGTGGGTTGCGTCCGCCCACTTATAGCTTCGGAATGCCTGTTCAGCCTTGTCTAATTCGCCTCGGGCCTTGCTCGGAACCGCAAGCTGGGCTGCTGAGACGGGTTGGCGGCTGTCGCCTGATTGTTGGTCAGAGCGGATGATAAGGGTCACGAAGTTTGACACAGGTGTTGTTGAAACATGCTGACTATCTGTGTAAATCCCTTTGTTTGCGATCACGTCATATTCACCCGTGGGGAGATTGCACCGGGTGAAGGTCCCATCCCTAGCACTGTAAGTGGAGACAAGCGGCCTGGACGACGCCAGTTCGACCATCGCGTCCTGCACCGGTCGCCTCTCGGTAGTCTGGACTACACCTGAAATACATGATGTATCTTTCGGCTTTATTGGCCCGTTCGTCGTGACATCGGACGGTCCCCATCCGATCTGTGCCGGAGCATGCAGTGAGAACAAGCACGAGAGGAACAAGAGGGATAAGATGGACCTCAGGGGAAGACGCACGGCATTCCACATCGCAACAGCAGACTAGCCGCGGTGGCGGTCAAAACTAACTGTCAGAACTATCAGAGAGGGATCGCGTGTGCATTCACGGTCCTGTAGCTTTCAGGGCGTTTACAGTTAAACCACCTGATGGATGCACAATTCTAATGCTTCCCAAAGGCACAGATCGTGAAATACAGTTGTGCTGGCCACCCGACGACCCACCGGCAAAGTTACACCACTTCATTTGGTGCAACCGAATAGCCGCAAAGCGGGGAGGAGATATTCAGCAACACATTATCAACCATCGCAAAATTAGTCTTCTTTCGGCTCACCACAGGGACCTAATGAAATCCGCATTAAAAAAGTAACCACCGTCAGCAGAGAACAGCCACTCCCGCACCGACACGGGACAGCGCCGAATTCCTTTATCTCCTCCTTCCAACCGTTGCTGATTTCCGACGTACTTCAGGCAAGTGTCACCTTCTGGAGCGTAATTAGTTGTTGCACCAATGGCGCTGCCCTCCAGAACAGCTGCTTGCCTGGTCTACTCCCGATCTGCGGAGGTTAGGGACGGCACTGTTTTCGCGGCGGCTTTTTTCAGAATGGCGATGGTCAGTCCTTCGTTGAATCGACTATTTCGCACGACTCCTGCTCTGGCTCTGGCGGGCAGGTCAGGGGCTGTCAGTTTTAACAGTAGTGTGAGCGGAACCGTGTGCTGAAGTTACTAAGTCGTCTGTTTCGAGATTAGCAGAGAAGTCGAGAGCATTCGTAGGTTCTTCTATGTTCTCCGCTCAAGGCGAATCGTTACATTTGCCCAATCGTTTTCTTACCCTCAGCTTTGGGTAGTTTTGTCATGAAAAAGCCATCAATAATTCTGACCTATAGACAGAAAACACGACGAAATTGCTCGCGTTCGCCGGTGCATTCAATTGCGAGATCACAGAGGAGCACTTCGATGCCCATCCTTAAGACGATTTCGATCGTGGCAGTTGTCTTTCTATGTCTTTCGTCATCGGCCCAGGTGGCAACCACTTCTCTGCACGGAACTGTTTTTGATGAAAACGGTGCCGTGGTGAATGGAGCAACTGTGGTGCTGGCAGACCCGGCCGCCGGGTTTTCCCGCACTACCCAAACCACCCAGCAAGGTGAGTATCAGTTTGCCCAGCTACCTCCGTCAACATACGTGTTGACCACGACAGCCCACGGATTCGCCACGATCAAGCAGAGTGGCGTCAAATTGCTGGTTGACACTCCAGCGACGATAAATGTGACGCTGAAGGTTGCGGCCGAGAACGTGACCGTGGAAGTTGCCGGAACGGCACCGATGGTGAACACTCAAGATGCGACCCTTGGCCACGCATTCGAAGCTGAACAAATCGCTAGCCTTCCATTCGAGGGGCGTGACCCTACGGGAATTCTTAGCTTGCAGCCCGGTGTTGTTTTCACGGGCAACAGTTCGCAGATTCAAACAGCCTCTGATAGCAGAAGTGGTTCGGTGAGCGGCGCACGCAGCGATCAAACCAACGTCACTCTGGATGGTGTCGATAATAACGATCAGCTTCTGGGCACCGCCTTTAAAGGCGCAGTGCGCGTGCCATTGGACTCGCTGGAAGAATTTAAAGTGACCACTAGCAACTCCGATGCCGACACCGGTCGTTCTTCGGGGGGGCAAGTTTCCCTTGTGACCAAAAGTGGGACGAATCATATCCACGGCGGAGTCTATGAATATTACCGCCCAACATTTACGACCGCGAACGATTGGTTCAATAAGCAGGCTGAACTCACGGCAGGCCAGCCTAACGTACCTCCCTTTCTGTTGCGAAATACATTTGGAGCATTCGTCGGAGGGCCAATCAAGAAGGACCGGCTGTTTTACTTCTTGTCTTACGAGGGCCAACGTAGGCGTGAAAACCTGCCGGTTACGCGTGTTGTGCCCAGCGCCAATTTGAGACAAGGGATTATGCAGTACCCGTGCACGGGGGATCCGCTGTGTCCCGCCGGCGGGGTGGAAACCCTGAGCAGGGCAACTCTTACTACTATGGATCCAAATTGCTCGGGTCTGGGGACATGCCCTCTCGGGCCTGGGCCGAATCCTGCCGTACTGCAGATGTTTCAGCAATATCCCTTGCCCAATAGCGACACCGTGGGAGACGGTTTTGATTATCGCGGTTTCACTTTCTCGTCTCCGCTTCCCGCCAAACTGGACGCCTACGTTGCGAAAGTGGACTACAACATAACTGCGGATGGAAAGCACCGCGTGTTTGTCCGTGGAATCCTGAACAACGATAACCAGGCGGATCAATTCAGTTCCAGCGCAACGTCGATTAGCGGCAACGGGGGAGAACAGTTTCCTGGGCAGCCTCAGCAGACGGTGCTTCGCGCTAACAACAAGGGCATCAGCGCCGGCTACACGGCAACCCTTAGTAACACCCTGATCAATAACTTCCATTTCGGTTTTGTGCGTCAAGGTTTAGATGAAGCGGGCCTTCAAACTCTGCCCTTCGTGCACTTCCGCGGTATGGACGACCTCAATGCAGAGACCCCGACGATCAACACCAACGTGCCCGTTTTCAATTGGCTCGACGATGTTACAAAAATCAAGGGGAGCCATACGTTGCAGTTCGGCACCAATATCCGGAAGGTCGATAACGAACGCGTTTCCAATGCACAATCGTTTTTCTTTGCCGAAACAAACGTCTATTGGTTGTCAACGTCCTGCATCGCGGGATGCGGAACCAGCTTCGATCCCTCTAACTTTCCGGCTCTCAACCTGCCGGCCGTCGTGAGCTCATTCGGCGCCAATTATGACTTCGCCATGGCCGCTTTAGCCGGACTGGTTACCGAAGTTGGCTCCAACTATCAACTGAACAAGAACTTGCAACAGCTGCCTTCGGGAAACCTTGTTCCCCGTCACTTTCGCGATTGGGAGTACGAGTGGTACGTGCAGGATCAGTGGCGCATAAAGCCCAATCTGACGTTTACCTATGGAGCGCGATACAGTTTGTTACAACCGCCTTATGAGACAACCGGCACACAGGTATCGCCAACCATCAGTCTAGATAATTGGTATAAGAGTCGCGCTGCGGCGATGTTGCAGGGCAGTGTGTACGACCCGATAATTCAGTTTGGATTATCAGGCCAGGCGAATGGTAAACCGCCTTTTTGGAGTTGGGATTATAAGGACATCGCGCCGCGCGTCGCACTTGCCTACTCGCCCAGTGGAGATAGTGGCTGGCGCCAAAAGCTGTTCGGCAGTACAGGTCAGACCTCCATTCGTGTCGGGTATGGCATGTATTACGATCATTTCGGGGAAGGCATCACGAATACCTTCGACCGAAACGGTTCTTTTGGCTTGACAACCTCCATTACGAACGCAGCTGGCATACAAACGGTGGACGGCTCCGCGCGCTTTTCAAGCGTCCACAGCATTCCGACAATAAGTCAGTCACCTACGGGCACTTGCGCAGCCAATTGTCCGATCGTTGAACCGCCTCCGATGGGCCCTTTTCCGGTTACTCCGCCCCTGGGAGTATCGACAGGCGGTTTTTCAATTTATTGGGGCTTGGATGACAAATTGAAGACGCCATATTCCCATGTCGTGGACTTTTCGATCACGCGGCAGATGCCGAGAAACTTTGTTTTTGAGGCTTCTTACGTCGGACGTTTCGCGCACCGCTTGCTGCAAGAGGAAGATCTTGCAGAACCGACGGACTTGGTCGACCCCAACACAGGCACGGACTATTTCCACGCGGTGCAAGCTTTGGCAGCGCAATATTACGCCGGCACGGGCATCCAGAGCATTACTCCAGCGACCATCGGTGCCAAAGCCTATAGATATTGGCAGGATGTATTCCCGGGCGCCGCTGGGCCTGCTTCAAGCCAACTTCTCGACTCAGCCCCTTGTCTCGGAACTGGCCCGGCAAATGTGACGGCCACGCAAGCGATGTATGATTTGTTCTGTAACTTCAAAGGAAATGAAACCACCGCACTTGAGCTCGCAGACGTTCCCGGCGTAATAACTTCCTCCAGTTGTTTCCCATCCTGTGCAACGATTCACGGTAAGGTGACGCCTTTCGCCTTCTACTCGCCACAGTTCTCTTCGCTGTTCGCGTGGAGAAGCGATGGCAACAGCGCCTACAACGGAGGGCAATTCAGTCTTCGCCGCCATGCAGGAGGCTTGGAATTCGATATCAACTACACCTATTCCAAATCAACTGATTTGGGATCGAACGCCGAGCGCATCAATGAATTCGAAGGTGTTGGCTTCGGCAGCCAGATCATCAACTCCTGGATTCCTAACCAGAACCGTGCAGTTTCGGATTTCGACACCACACATGCCATCAATGCCAACTGGGTATATGAATTGCCGGTGGGCAATGGTAAGCAGATCGGCAACAGAATGGGCCGGATTATGAACGCATTCTTTGGCGGTTGGAGCATTTCCGGGCTGTGGCGTTGGTCGACAGGATACCCCTTCCAGACCTTCAGCCCAGAGTGGGCGACAAACTTTCAGTTGGAATCTCCGGGTGTGCTAATTGGGAAGAAGCCGGAAACAGGAAGTTTTACTGTCACTCAGGTAAGCGGAGGGCCGGGACCGAACGTGTTCAAGGATCCTGGAATCACCGATCCCAACAATCCGAATGCCGCCATCAACCAATTTCGACCGGCGTTTCCTGGTGAAAAGGGAGACCGGAACATCCTGCGCGGCCCGGGTACGTTTGGCATCGATGCAGGTCTGAGCAAGGCCTGGCACACGAGGGAAAGCCAGATTCTGAAATTCACCTGGGAGGTGTTCAACGTTACCAATACACCCCGATTTGACGTTGGCAACATGTCGCTGATCGGAAATACAGGTTTGTCCAGTGTTACCGCTTTCGGCAACTTCACCTCCACGCTTACTAACGCGCGTGTGATGGAGTTCGCGCTGCGTTACAGCTTCTAGATTCGTCATTGCAAACAGAATCCCGATCTTCGCTGTATACGAATTGCCGAGGCAAAAATGGCTATTCTTGATCGCGCTAAAGAATTAGAAGAAGCACAGGGCAGGGATGCTGAGTGCCAAATTATCGAGGATGCAGCAAAGCTACTTAGGAAAAATGAAATGACAGTGCGCATCCGTCGTCCGAGACGGTGAAATCGCTTCGGACATAGCGGCCCGGCCCCTCGCCGCCGAGCGGCGGCTGAATACCTAGCGGAGCCGGGCCCAATTCGGAAAGGTATTCAGTTTTGATTCCTCCCAGGATTATTGAACTCTTTTCGACGGCTGCTGTCAGTGATCTCACCTGTCAAACACGTGAGCGCCGAATCCACGACAGCTGTGTTATCGGAAGCTTCGTCACTGATGCAAGTCGTGCAATCGCCTGATTTCAGCACCTCTGGCGCTCAGCTTGAGCGATAATCAAAGTATCCTTTTTCAAATGCCTGTAACGCTCACAATTGACCGGGAGCGGCGGATTGTTTATTCAGCCTTCTTGGGAGCGATTAGCAAGCAAGAATTTCTGGGGCAAGCCGACTGTGCAAGAACTCAAATTCAGTGACTCTGAGTAAGCGGAGATCGGGCATCGGAGAAACTCCGTTTCCATAGATCGCAGATCGCGCTCGCTAATCATTGGCCATCTTCTTCAACGCGGACTTATTGCGGATCACCAAAGTATCGTCCTTGACCAGTGCGATCTGCCGTTTCCTCAGGTCGGCAAACACACGAGTTATGCTCTCGCGTGAAGCGCCAATCATTTGTGCCATCTCTTCCCGAGTGATTGCCTGCTTGATCCGCGGCTCCGGTTTCGCCCACTCTCCGTTCTGCGAACCCCACTCCACCAGCAATTTAGCCAATTTCTCCCCAAGCGAATGGGAAAGCCCTAAGGACCTGAACCTGACCCCATTGATCGAGTGCGTCGACGATACTGGCTCGAAGTACTATAACCGCATCGTGGAATGTCGCGATTCAGAGTAGTTAGCAAGTTCGCGGCTTGCGTGTTAGTTGAACCGTTTGCGGATATTTCCTGTTGCAGCTTGTCGCGCGCGACCAGCGCCCGCCGCAATTGCGCAGATGGCTATGAAGTCGAGCGAGGGCAGTCCAATCGAGCCAGGTAAGCAAGGTTTCCAGATCGTTTTGCACCGCAGGCGGCCTGGTTGACGCATGATTATGGCGAACCCGACCCCGAAGAGCGACGTCCACCCGATGCCGGTTACAATCCGCCGTTCGGCGCCACCATCTTCTTCCACATTCCCGAGAACT
>Ga0335077_10006383_pt1 | contig 14556 bp, 11 predicted proteins | sample Lox_Sample_31_FD_207151 | JGI IMG/M metagenome (GOLD analysis project Ga0335077, IMG submission 207151) | Soil microbial communities from Loxahatchee National Wildlife Refuge, Florida, United States - Lox_Sample_3.1 | ecosystem: Environmental > Terrestrial > Soil > Wetlands | place: USA...
TGATGTTGTGATGCCCGGCAAGGACGGTCTTTCGCTGCTCGAAGACTTGCGAAATCTGGGGGTCGCGTTGCCCGTTGTCATGGTTTCGGGCCAGGCCAATATCGAAATGGCGGTACGCGCTACACGCCTGGGCGCGGCCGACTTCCTCGAAAAACCGCTCTCCACCGATAAGCTGCTGCTCACGGTGGACAACGTCCTCAAGCTGAAGCGCCTGGAAGAAGAGAACCGCGAGCTGCGGCAGCGCGTAGGCAAGCATGAGATCGTGCACACGGGCGAGGCCATGCGGCGGGTGATGGCGCAGGTCGACCGGGTGGCCGCGAGCGAATCGCGGGTCTGCATTTTGGGCGAGACCGGCACCGGCAAGGAGCTCATCGCCCGTGCGCTTCACGAACGCAGCGCCCGGCGCACCGGGCCGTTTGTCACCTTAAACTGCGCGGCCGTTCCGGCGGAATTGATCGAGTCGGAACTGTTCGGGCATGAGAAGGGCTCATTTACCGGCGCGGCTTCGCGCCATCTCGGCCGCTTCGAGCAGGCCCATCACGGCACGCTCTTCCTCGACGAGATCGGTGACATGCCGCTGGTGATGCAGGCCAAACTGCTGCGCGTGCTGGAAGAGAGCCAGGTGGAGCGGGTCGGCGGCGACCGTCCGATTCCCGTTGACGTGCGCGTCATCGTGGCCACGCATCGCAATCTGGATGAGCTGGTCAAAAAGGGCGTCTTTCGCCAGGATCTGTATCATCGCATCTACGTGTTTCCGCTGCTGCTGCCGCCGCTGCGCGAGCGGGCCGACGACATCCCTGCGTTAGTGAGCCATTTCGCAGCGCAGGTTGCGGCGCAAAACGGTTGGAAGCCCAAGCCATTCCAGCCGGAGGCGATTCAGGCCCTTTCGCGTTATCCCTGGCCTGGCAACGTGCGCGAGTTGCGGAATGTGGTGGAACGGCTGCTGCTGCTGGCGGAAGGGCCGGTGGATCTGGAGGCAGTACGGTTGGCCTTGCCGGCAGCGGCGCCGGTGAACGGGCCGGCCGCCGCCGCGGCTCGTTTCGACGGCCCGCTGGCGGAGCGCGTGGACGCGTTCGAGCGGGAGACCATCCTGGCCGAACTCAAGGGGCACGACTATCGCATGACGGAAACGGCCAAGGCCCTCGGCCTGGAGCGCAGCCACCTTTACAAGAAATGCCAGGCGCTCGGAATCGACGTGCAGGCCATGCGAAAGGGCGAAGATGCCTGAGACTCAGGAGGTCGTCCACGCGCTGTTCTGCGACTTCTTCGAACGGGGCATCCGCTATTTCTTCCCCGATGCCGAACTGCGCGCCACCGGGAGCGCCGAGGAAACCCGCCCATCGCTGATCTTTCATCACCGCACCGACGGTGGACTGGAGTTAGAGTGGATGGGCGTCCGCTACGATTGCCGGCGAAGCGGACGCTCTTTTACCGAAGACCAGCTACGCCTCATCGGAGCCATTGGCGCTGTGCTTTCGGTGCGCTACCGCAGCATTTTTCACGCTGCCTCGGCGGCTACGCCTCGTGCTTTCGCGGGCTTGGCCGAAGACCGGTTCGTTTCGGCGTTCCTCGATCACACCCGGTACCTGGACGAGAATGAACTGCCGGCCGCGCGCAACATCGTTGCCGATGCCATCGAAGTGCTCCGCGAGAGTTCGCTGCTGACTTATGAGAACCGGCGCATCTCGACGGGAGTCATTCTGGTGGGAGCAGGAGACGATCCCTATAAGCGCGTGCGTGAGATGCCGCTGGGCGCTCTGCCGTATACCAGTTCACTGGTGGCCATCAAGAGTTTTCATCGCCTCTGCGACGGCCTGAATACGGTTTTTCTGGTGAACCGCGACGGCATGCTGGTGGACCTGGTCGACATCGAGCAGTTCTCCAATGCATGCGGCGCATCCCAACTCCCCGTTCCCAGCCCGGCCCGCTACCGGGCGCATTGCCTGGGCACGCTGTTCTGCGGTCACATCTGTCTGGTGCTCACGCCCAACGGCGAGATCAAGGTCTTTGCCGGCGGCGTGCAGGCCTTTCATTTCCTGGAGGGACGCTGGAAGCTTACCGACATCCGCGAGAAATATCACGAATTCCGCAAGGCTGTCGGCGATCGGGCGCTGGCTGAGCGGCTGTTTGCTGTTTCGATGAACCTCGCAGAAAGCCGGAGGGGCGGGCTGTTCGTGTTGCTGGACGAGCCGGAATCGGCTCAGGGGCTGGTGGCTCCCATGGACCTGCTGGAGAAGAATCTAATGGAGAGCGGCTTGACCGGCACCTACCAGAAAGCCCAGGTGCATTATCTGCTGCGCACCAAGCACCTGCTCGAGCTGGAGACAAGCGTGCTGGAGTGCATCGCCCGCGTGGATGGCGGCATTGTGATGGATCGCATGGGCCGTCTGCTGGCTTTCGGCGCGATCCTGCGCCACACCGGCGCGTCGTGGGCTGCCCAGGATGGCGGCCGCACGACCGCTGCAGTGCATGCTTCCCGCTTCGGCCTGGCCATCAAGATCAGCGAAGACGGAATGGTTTCGTTCTACCGGAATGGCAGCCAGGTCTGGGAGATCTGATCGCCTCTCCGGCTCGGGGTCCGCACGGTTGACAACGCAACCGGCCGCTCGACGTCTTAGACAGACATCAGCTTCTGGAAGAACGAGCGGTATTTCTTAAACGCGACGCGCAGGTCATCGGTGTTCACGTCGCCGCCGCGTGTCCATTGGCCTTCCAGGTTCGCCCGGGCTTCGGTAAAGCTTTCCGAGAGCTTCTTAATGGCGTGGGCCACCAGTTCGTCGGCCTGTTTCACAGCGTCGCGCGGCTCATCCACGAAGCCGACTTGGACGTTGTCCCAACGTTTGCGCAGATCTTCCGTGATATCCAGCGGAAGAAGCGGAAACGATGAGTCGATATTCGCGGGCGCCGCCGCGGATTTAGTAGTGTGAGTTGGGCTGGTGGGCTTATAAGCCGGTTCAGCCGGAGTAATAGGTTCGTCCAGTGCTAGAGTTGTTTCGTTCGCCTTCCGCTGCAGAAATGCCATGTTGAGTTGCTCCTTACGAAGAGTTGTTGATTTCGCGACCTCGCAGCCACGCTTCCTCGGTCTGATCGTAGTGTGCCACGTCCCAATAAATTGGAAAAGCTCCAGTAGTTCTGTCGGTACTGCGTTACTATCCGAAGTTAGTAGTTATGTGCTTTCTTCGGTAAGTTTCTAAGGTCGCGTGGCGAATTTCCCTTAGGTTGACGGTAAGTCATCCATCGCGCAGAGCGCTTGAGCCGCGCGCGACTAACTATCCGGCAGTATTTCGAAAAGACCGTCTATGGACGGTGCAGAGGTTCGAGGTTCTTCCAGCGCTCAATGAATTGGACGGAGGCAGCCGTGAAGGCATCCACGTCTGCCCGGCCGCGCCCGGCAGAAGCTTCCTTTACGTCGTCGCGCTCGCCGAAGACGCCGGTCGCGCTGATCTCTCTGGTTGACGTTTGCTTCCCGGTTTCACGAGGTTTTAGCGCCTCTGCGAGAAATATCTGCCGGGCTACCGGATCACCCGCTACCACCTGAGGCAGCATCTTGCGCAGGTGATCCGGAAGTGTGAGGTCTGCCTTGGGTGCTTTACTCATGTCCAGGAGATTTGGAAACAGGTACAGGCCAATCGAGGTTTCGGTGACGCCCGCGTGTGCGTCGTAGCGGAGCTCACCAGACTGCGTCCCAGTCAAGCCCCGATCCGTGTTCTGTAGCAACGGCGCCACTGCCTGGTTGAGTATGAGGGCCGTCGCGGGCGTCTCCTGGTTGATCCGATCCGCGATGTAAGGTGCCGCGTACTGGTCGCCGGCGTGGCCGACCAATAACAGGAATCGGCGAAAGCCATGATGAATGAGACTCTGTGCAGCCTCGAAATAGACACGCACCACCGTCTCTTCGGAAAGCGAGATCGTTCCCGGGAAATCCATGTGATAGGGCGAGATACCCGGCAGCAGGATCGGCGCGACCAGCACATCTGTCTTTTGGGCAATCAGTTTCGCTCGCTCGTTGGCTGCAAGGAAATCAGTCCCGATCGGCGCGTGAGGCCCATGCTGTTCGATGGCGGCGATCGGGATGATCACCATGTCCGTCCTGGTGAGTAAGTCCTGAACTTCAGGCCAAGTCATGTGCGGAAGGTAGTTCTTTACCTTCTCTTCGTGCCAAAGCGGGTTTGTTTGTGCGCGTGATGGCGACGCCAAGAAGGCGGCGCCACAAACTACAGTTACAGTGAGAAGAAAACGGCGGAGGGTCATTGAGACATGATAGATTACCAGCCGCACGGTTGACGGGATAGGCGCTAAAGGGCTCGGAAACTGCTCTTAATCTACGAAGTAAAGATCATGAAGGTGATCAACCAGCAAGTTCGAGCCCTGTGTTTCACCATTACGAAGAGGGCTTGGGCGGCTCTGTCAACGGCAGTCTCTCTGGACCGGGTCTTTCACTCTGCTTCCGCTCCTTGCTCGGAAGCATGGAAACCAAATACGCCTGCGCCGCCGGTTCTTCTCGGATAGAGTTCCAACTCTTGAATGCGTCGGCGATGAGATCGATGTGTAGCAGAACTTCAGTCGAGTTCCATTCGCGATCCATATTGTAATCCGCTTCGTTTCTGTGATACTGCGCTTGTCCAAAGGCGTCGGCAACATTACGGAGATGGAGGGCGACGGTTTTTTTCCGGACCCTCTGGTGGCTTTGTCTTGAAATAGTCGTTGAGTTCCGCACCTTTTTGTCGGCTGCTTGCTTCATCGGACCATGATCGAATACCCGTCCGAGGGCGGCTCGTAGTTCAGGCCGCTGCCAGTTTTTGGTGGCTTCCGAAATTAGCAAATGAAACAGGGCATCGTACGCTGTGGAAACAGCTCTGCGCAAACTGGGCTGGTGGGGAGCGTCGGGGTGAAGATTGGCTAGCTCCTGAGCGAATTCCAGCAATTCCTCAGCGTAGGCCACGCATCACGCCCACCTTCTGGCCTGCTCCGACTGCGTCAGAAAGTTGAAGTAGGGAAGGACGCCCCATTCTTCGAGCGGCTGCACTTGCTGAACGATAGATTGCGAGATCTGTCTGGTGAGAGGGAGAAGTTGGACGCGCGGAATACCGTCGGCCAGAACGACCTCAAAAAAACAGCCGATTCTCCGTTCCAGTCGGTGCCGAGCGTAGGCGTAACCGTGACGACTTGCGGTTGTAAGGCCCTGGCTCCTTGCGCGACGGCCGCGAAAAACTGCTGTTGTTGAGCGAAAGCCTTCGCGAGGTAAGTCAATTTATTATTACTCACCTCGCGGCCGTCGGCCGAAATGAGGCACAGGGGCACAATAAAAGCTAACGACCTCGTGTCCCGCTGTTGCGGGCCGTACGGCGACGCGACTTGGCGGTGTCACGCCCATAAGCGGAAGTGGGCGTCCAAACTCCCGGCGAAGTCCGGTGCGGTTCCTTCACGCCGTCAGGCCCTGGACGACGCATCTTTCGTTTATCTGCGGCCCTGAGTGGACGAACTCCTCAATGAGGCCACGAACATTCACGCCTCTACTTCGAGGGTTGACACCGCCACACCGCCGCATGTAGCATCGCGGTAGTTTTCCAGGAGCATTTATGAATCGCCGATTGTTGAGTGTTACCGTCGGTGTGCTGGCGGCAGGGACGCTCCTTTCCCTCTCTTCAAGGGGCCAAACGTGGACGCCGCCGAAGACGCCGTGGGGCGATCCGGACATTCAAGGTTGGTTCAGCAACACCAACGAAGATGGCACACCGCTGGAGCGTCCTGACAAGTTCGCCGGACGCAGCCTGGATGACGTGAAGGGCGCGGAATTGGCCGCCATCAAACAGGAGACTCAAGACCGGACGCTCAAGACTTTCTCGGGGCCCCTGCACGCGCCCGAGCATTGGTGGCAGGACGATCTACACCTGGTGAAGGGCGCGCAGGCGTGGTTCCTCATCGATCCGCCCGATGGCAAGATTCCGCCGCTCACGCCGCAGGGCAAGGAGCGCGCCGCCACGCGCGAACGCACGCGCCGCCCTCCCGGGAGCCGTCCCGACTCGTGGTTGGATCTCACGCTCTACGATCGCTGCATCACACGCGGTCTGCCCGGTTCCATGATGCCGGCGATCTACGGCAATTCCTACCAGATTCTGCAATCGCCCGGCTATGTGGCCATCCGTTACGAGATGGTGCACGAGACGCGCGTGATTCCGCTCGATGGCAGCCCCCATGCGCCGACGAGCGTCCGTTCGTACATGGGCGACGCGCGCGGGCACTGGGAAGGCAATACGCTGGTGGTCGAGACCACCAACTTCCGCGACGATTCGGTGTACCGCGGCGCCAATGCCTCGACGCTGAAATTGATCGAGCATTTCACGCGCATAGCGCCCGATAAAGTTCGCTGGTCAGTTACGGTGGATGACGCCGAGACGTGGACGCGGCCCTGGACGTTTTCGATGCCGCTGACAGTCGACGAATCGCAAAAGGTGCTCGAATACTCCTGCCATGAAGGCAACTACGGCCTGCGCAACATTCTGAGCGCTGCGCGTGCCGCGGACCAAAAGGATGCCGCCAGCGGGGCCAAATAGGCGCCAAATAGGAGACGCGATGATCGGGAAATCTGCTTGCGCACGCACGTTCGGAACGCTCGGAGCACTCGGTTTGCTGCTCGCGGCAGCGCCGCTGTGGAGTCACCACGCGTTTGAAGCCGAGTTCGACGCCAACAAGCCGGTGACGTTGCGCGGCACCGTCACGCAGCTCGAATGGATCAATCCGCACGTCTGGATCCACATGGATGTGAAGGGCGCGGACGGCAAGGTAGTCAGCTGGATGGTGGAAGGCGGCCCTCCCAACGCGCTCACGCGCCGCGGCTGGAACAAGAATTCGTTACCCGAGGGCACCGAGATCGTGGTGCAGGGCTATCAATCCAAAGACGGCGCGCCCCGCGCCAACGGCCGCGATGTCACGTTCCCCGACGGCAGGAAACTGTTCGTAGGCTCGTCAGGGCCTGGATCGCCCGATGGAAAGGGCGAAAAGTAGGAAAAACAAGAGCTGCTATTTCCCTACGTAGCTCACCCGCCAAATCGATTTCGAACCGTCATCGGTAACCAGGAGCGAGCCGTCTTTGGCTACCGCCACGCCCACCGGTCGGCCCCAGACCTGTCCATCCGCCGTCACGAAACCGGTCAGAAAGTCTTCGTAAATTCCGCTGGCGTGCCCGCCTTCCAGGGGGACGCGGACCACCTCGTAGCCGGAACGGGTGGCACGATTCCAGGAGCCGTGCTCGGCGGCGAAGAGGTCGCCGCGGTACTCCCGCGGGAACTGCGAGCCCTCGTAGAACGTGAATCCCAGCGAGGCGTTATGCGGCGTCATCAAAACGTCGGGTACCAGCACTTTGTCTTTCAGCTCCGGATGCTTGCCTTCGAGGCGCGGATCGGGATGCGCGCCGATGTAGTAATACGGCCAGCCATAGAATCCTCCCGGTTGGACGTGGGAAATATAGTCCGGCACTAAGTTGTCTCCAAGCGCATCGCGTTCGTTGACCGAGCACCAGACTTCACCCGTCTCCGGATTCACGCCAATACCAGCGGGGTTGCGGATGCCGGAAGCATAGATCCCGGCAAATTTGCCATCGGGCGCGTACTCCAGGATGTTGGCGCGGTGCTCCTCCGGCGGATTCGTGTCAGGGTCGTTAATGTTGGAAGCGGATCCCACGGCCACGAACATCCGTTTGCCATCCTTCGAAAAGGCCAGGTCTCGGGTCCAGTGGCCGCCCGTGGGGAGCCGCGGAATGATGGTTTCGGAAGCGCCGCTGGCTTTCAGATCGCCGTTCTTATAAGCAAATCGCACCACCGAATTGGTGTTTCCGATATACAGCCACTCCGGGCTCGAGCCCGGAGGGTAGAACGCGATCCCATACGGCCGATCCAAGCCCGTGGCGAAAGTCGAAGTCTGTTCCGGCTTACCTTCTTTCCCGATGCCGCGGAAAATCAGGATCTCGCCCTTGCCGCTCTCGGCCACGAAGAAGTCGCCGTTCGGAGCAGTTACAATCTTGCGCGGCTGGTTCAGCCCGTCCGCGTAGAGATCCACTTTGAATCCGGCCGGCGCTTTCGGCCAGGCGTCGGCAGGCCGGGGGATGATCTGTGAGCGGTTCGTCGAGGATTTGGTGGCGAACGGCTGCGGCAGATCGCCGGCGGTAATTTTGTGGAAGGTTCCAGGCTTCAGCGAGGGCGCATCTCCGAATGCTCCGTTGCCTACCACCAGATTGCTGTTGTCGATCTTACCGGCGGCGTACAGCCAGCCGCCCACCGCCCCAGCCATCGACAAGGACGCGTAACATGCCGTGCGAACAAACCTCATGAGCTCCTCCAAACCGCGACCATTATATCGATGTAGTGGGGCAGACGATCGCTTTGTGTCGTCTGCCAGGGTCGGGCGCAGGCGGCAGACCACAAACAACGATGGTCTGCCCTACAGCACGTCGTCACGTGCGGATCATAACCGCCGTGACTAATCCCGCGTGCTACTGTCGGAGCTATGGGCAAGTTTCTTCTGGGTCTGATCACCGGTGTTGTGTTGGTCTTCCTTACCATCGTGCTCCTGTTCTTCGCAGCCCTCAGGTTTCGTGAGAGACCGCCCACAATCGCAGCCGATTCCGTCTTGGTGCTCCGTCTGAACGGTGACATTCCCGAGCGGGCGCCGGTCGAGATTCCGTTCTTGAGTCAAGGCCCCAGCCTGACGGTGGCCAATGTGTGGGGGATGCTGCGCAAGGCGGCCGCCGATCCGAATATCCGCGCGGTCGTATTGGAGCCGGAGGGGTTGAGCGCCGGCTGGGGCAAGCTGGAGGAGTTGCGGTCCGATCTCGAACAGTTCCGCAAGTCGGGCAAGCCGGTGTACGCCTTCTTACGCACGCCCACCGCGCGCGAGTATTACATAGCCACCCCCGCCGACCGCATCTATCTCAGCCCCGCCGACCAGATGTATCTCAAGGGCATGCGCGCCGAAGTCATGTACCTGAAAAACACTCTGGATAAGTTGGGTGTCACGGTGGATGTGGAACACGCGGGTAAATACAAAGACTTCGGCGACACCTTCACGCGCACCAACATGAGCCCCGAAACACGGGAAGTCATTACGTCAGTGGTGGACGACCTGTATGGCAACTTAGTCGAACGCATCGCGGCGGCACGCAAGATGACACCGGACCATGTGCGGGAACTCGTGGATGACGGCCTCTTCCTGGCCCCGGAGGTGAAGAAGGCGGGGTTGGTGGACGAGCTACGGTTCGAAGACCAGGTTTGGGGCGAACTGAAATCGCGGCTGCAGGTAAAGGACGTGAAGCGCGTCCGTGCGGAAACCTACCTGCGAGTGCCGTTGGAATCAGTCGGACTCCGCGGCAAGAGCCGTGTAGCGCTGATCGTGGGGGAGGGAGACATCATTCAGGGCAGTCCCGACAACAGCACTGCCGATGAAAGTGCACTCACCTCCGCCGGATTCGACCGGGTGCTGCGTGAGGTGGGCAACGATTCCTCCATCAAGGGGGTCATTGTCCGGATCGATTCGCCGGGCGGTGAGGTGACGGCATCCGATGACATCTGGCGCGAGATGAACCTGCTCAGTAAGAAGAAGCCGATGGTGATTTCGATGTCGGATCTGGCGGCGTCGGGCGGGTATTACATGGCGATGACGGGCGATCCGATCGTGGCCTATCCCGGCACCGAGACCGGCTCCATCGGCGTGGTCTTCGGCAAGCCCAATTTGCACGGCTTTTACGACAAAATCGGAGTTACTAAGGATTTCGTCCAGCGCGGCAAATACGCCGGCATCGATTCCGACTATACATCGCTTAACCCCGATGAACGGGCCAAACTGCGCACGGGTGTCGACGCCAGTTACCAGGATTTCGTGACTAAGGTGGCCAACGCGCGCCACCGCTCATTCGACCAGATCGAGCCGGTTGCCCAGGGGCGTGTCTGGCTCGGCTCGCAGGCCAAGGCGCGGGGGCTGGTAGACGTGCTGGGCGGTTTGGACACGGCGATCGACCTCGTGAAAAAACGCGCCAACATCCCGGCGAGCGAGTTGGTGACCGTCATCACCTATCCGCCGCCTCGGAGTCTGCTTGATCTCGTCACCCGCCGGACCGAAGAGGACATGCTCGACGTCCGGTTGCGCCAGGTATTCGGCGGGATGCCGTTCCACGCCTGGATGAAGGGCGGGTTTCTGCGCCTGATGCCCTACTGGATTACGGTGCGATAGCCAGTTGCACCGGTCAGCCGTTACCGAGCCGCCATCAGAGGAAGCGCTGAATTTCGGGTCTCCCTGTACTACAAGTATTTTCTGCTTGCGGGTTTGCGGGCGGATGAGCCATAGTGGAAATGGCGTCAGAATAAAGCCGTGTAGAGCGTACTAGTTCGTCTAAGTCGAAAGCTTGTCCCGTACGCATGCGAGCGATGTGTTGGCGCCGGGTGCTTTCGATGTTGGACAACTTCCTCTTCTTCACGGAGCTGACATCGCTGCCGGTGAACGACGTCAAGGGACGCCGCATCGGGCGCGTGAAGGACGCCGCCTTGGTCCCGGTCGTCAACCCCTCGCGGATTGACCGCTACCTGGTCGGCGGCGGAGTTGCCTGGTTCACTGTCCGCTTCGACCAGATTCAATCCATCAGCCTGGACAAAGGAATTGATCTGAGCGATGAGCACCTCACTCCCTACCACGACGACGAATACATGATGCGGCTGGGCCGCGATCTTCTGGATCAGCAGATCATCGATGTGACTGGGCGCAAGGTGGTCCGGGTCACCGATTTGACTCTCGAGCTGCGCAACGACGGAGTGCGCGACTGGCTCATTGTCCGCGATGTGGACGTGGGAATCCGCAGCATCCTGCGGCGCCTTCTGCAAGGAGCCGTGCCGCCGCGCTGGATACGCCGGCTGCAGCAGCCGATCGCGCCCAAATCCATCTCCTGGGATTTCTGTAACGTGGTGGAACCCGACCCGCAAAGGCGGCTGCGGCTGAATATTTCGTACCAGAAGCTGGAGGATATGCACCCGGCCGACCTGGCCGACATCGTCGAGGAGTTAACCCCCGCCGAGCGCGAGGCCATCTTCGAAACTATCGACAGCGAAGTGGCCGCGGATGCACTCTCGGAAATCGATCCGAAGATGCAGGCCAGCATCCTCGAGGCGCTCGAACCCGAGAAGGCCGCCGATATCGTGGAAGAGATGTCTCCCGACGAAGCCGCCGACGCGCTCAACGAATTGGAGGAGACCACTTCCGAGGAGATCCTGCACGAGATGGATTCGGAGCCAAAGAGCGAGGTTCAGGAGCTGCTCGATTTTGAGGAGGACACCGCCGGCGGTTTGATGAACACGGAGTATGTGGCGCTCGGCGACGACGCCACCGTGAGCCAGGCGCTCCAGGCTCTCCAGGAAAACGAGGAGCTGCTGGAAAACCTCAACACCATCTTCCTGGTGGATGAGGAGGGCCGGCTCTCTGCCGCCATTCCCCTGGCCCGCCTGTTCCTCGTTTCGGACGGCGCGCCCCTCAAGCAACTCGCTTCGGAATCGTTCATTCAAGTAACCGTGGAGGAACACCAGGACCAGGTTCTCGAACTGTTCGACAAATACAACCTGCTCACTCTGCCGGTGGTGGATGAAAGCGGCAAGCTCGCCGGCGTGATCACTGCCGACGACGTGATCTCGGTGCTGAGGCAAAAGTGACGGATGCTGAAAATCCTGAAGCGGTTCCGCTACCATCTGGCGGTATTCTTAGCCGTCCTCGGCCCGGGCTTCATTACCGCCAACGTCGATAACGATTCCGGCGGCATCTTCACCTATTCCGCGGCGGGCGCGCGTTATGGCTATTTGCCCCTATGGACGCTCGTCCCCATCACGCTCGTGCTCATCGTCACTCAGGAGATGTGCTCCCGCATGGGGGCGGCTACCGGCAAGGGCCTGTCCGACCTGATCCGCGAACAATTCGGCCTGCGCATCACCTTCCTCATGATGGCGCTGCTGGTGATCGTGAACCTCACCAACGTTATGGCGGAGTTTGCCGGCGTTGCTAGCTCGCTCGAGTTATTCAGCGTCAGCCGCTATCTCTCGGTGCCGCTGGCCGCCGTGGGAGTTTGGTTCCTGATCGTCAAGGGGAATTACAAAAGCGTCGAGAAGATCTTTCTGGTTGGTTGCGCCCTATATGTCACCTACATCGTTTCCGGATTCCTGGTGAAACCCGACTGGAAAGAAGCGGCGGTGTACAGCGTCAAACCGGTACTGATGCTGGAGCCCGGCTATATTTACATGCTGATCGGCTTGGTCGGAACCACCATCGCTCCCTGGATGCAGTTCTATCTGCAATCCGCGGTGGTCGAGAAGGGCATCACGGCCAAGGAATACGCCGCCTCGCGAGTTGAGGTGATCGTGGGCTGCATTGTTACCGACATCGTCGCGTTCTTTATCATCGTGGCCTGTGCCGGCGCCATCTACAGCGTCAAGCCCACGGACATTCAGGATGCCAAAGAGGCCGCCCTGGGGCTGAAGCCTTTTGGACAATACGCCTTCCTGCTGTTCAGCGCCGGCCTGTTGAACGCTTCCGTCTTCGCCGCTTGTGTGCTGCCCCTATCCACCGCATATTGCGTCTGCGAGGGCCTGGGTTTCGAGTCCGGCGTCAATCGGCGCTTCGGAGAAGCCCCGGTCTTTTACGGCCTCTACACATCCCTGATTGTCGTTGGCGCGGCAGTTACCCTCATTCCAGGCTTCCCTTTGGTCACTATGATTCTGCTTTCACAGGTGCTCAACGGGATGCTTCTGCCGTTCGTTCTCATTCCCATGGTGCTGCTGATCAATAAGCACGACCTCATGGGCGAGTTCGTTAACCCCCGCTGGTTCAATCTGGTTGCCTGGGTCACGGTGGTGGTGATCATCGGCATAAGTATGGCGTATCTGGGCTTCCTGATCCGCGGCGTGCATTGAACCGGAAACGCTCGCCTGTAGCCGCTGCGCTACAATGGCGTTTGCGCTATGCAGGTGCTCCAAGCCGGGCAGCACAAGCTGATCTATCTCGAGGTGGAACCCGATATGGTCACCAGTATCGCGCGCCAGGCCGGCTTCGATACCAAAGCCAAGGACGGCCCCCGAAGCCTCCAACTCGAAATCAGCTTCCCCCGGCACTCGCCGTTATTGCTGTTTGACGCCTCAGATCCGGCCAATCTCGGATGGTTCTCGCGCTGCCAGTTCTATGTCGACGGGCGCTCGGGCATGGTGATGCAGACGCCGCTCAGCCTGGCCAATAAGCGCGACCGCGGCGGACGGGCACAACGCAATGCCGTGCGCCTGTCGATCTCGAAAGAGTTGCCTGCGACGTTTCGCCTGCCCGGCAAACAGCCCCTGACCGAGCAGGTTTTCTACCACCTGCTGTTCGATTTCCTGAACGCTCTGGCTAAAACCGGCGTGGCCGTCTGCGGCGGCGGGGTGGTGCAACCCCTGGCCGGGCGCACGCAGCCGGTTGTCACTCCCAATTAGTTCCCTGAACCGGATGTGGGGCAGACGATCGGTTTGTGTCGTCTGCCGGCGCGCTCTGCGCGCGAGACAGACCACAAACGACGATGGTCTGTCCTACAAGCATGAAACGCATCGCCCGTTTCCGGAATCCTAGTTAGTGAAGGCTCGGCTGAATGACGTCCGGGGGGAATGTCTTTCGGCTATGTTGCTTTTGCCGGCTCTACGGAGCCGGCTTTTTTCTGCGCGGCTGCCAAGGCGCGGGCCGCCACGTCCTCCACTTCGGAACGGTACTTACGCAGTAGCTCGGGGGTGGTAGCCTCAAAGCGCATCACCAGCACTGGCTGCGTGTTCGAAGAGCGGACCAGCCCCCAGCCTTCCGGGAACAGCACGCGCACGCCGTCCACATCCACGGTTTTGTGCCGGGACTGTAGCTCCGCGGCCGCCAGGCGCACCACCTCGAACTTGAGCTCATCCGGACAATCGAAGCGGATTTCCGGCGTGGTTACGGTTTTGGGCAGATCGGAGAGTTGCGCCGAAAGCGGATGGCCGCTCGCAGCCACGATCTCCATCAGCCGGCATGCGGCGTAGAGCGCATCATCGAAGCCGTAATAGCGGTCGGCAAAAAACATATGGCCGCTCATCTCGCCGGCCAGTTCGGCGTGGGTCTCCTTCATTTTGGCCTTGATCAGCGAATGGCCGGTCTTCCACATAATCGGATTGCCGCCGCGCGCCGCCAGGTCGTCATACATCAGTTGCGAGCACTTGACTTCGCCGATGAAGGTGGCGCCGGGTTTGCGGGTGAGGATCTCCCGCCCGTAGATGATCATCAACTGGTCGCCATAAATCACGTTCCCGGCGTCGTCCACAGCGCCGATCCGATCGGTGTCGCCGTCGAAGGCGATCCCCAGGTCCGCCCGGACCTCCCCAACTTTGGCGATGAGCGGTTCGAGATTCGACACCACCGTTGGGTCGGGGTGATGGTTGGGAAACCGGCCGTCCATCTCGAAGAACATTTCGGTCGCTTCGGCGTTGAGCTTCGCCAGGATCCGATGCATGACCGGACCGCCGGTGCCGTTGCCGGCATCCACCACGA
>Ga0335077_10006384_pt1 | contig 14556 bp, 16 predicted proteins | sample Lox_Sample_31_FD_207151 | JGI IMG/M metagenome (GOLD analysis project Ga0335077, IMG submission 207151) | Soil microbial communities from Loxahatchee National Wildlife Refuge, Florida, United States - Lox_Sample_3.1 | ecosystem: Environmental > Terrestrial > Soil > Wetlands | place: USA...
GGCAAGCTGGGACGGCAGCGGCGGCGGCTCTCCTGCATCATCCTTGCAGGGTTGCTCGGCATGTCGACAGCCGCCTTTGCCTCGGACGCGCAGCGGATGGTACTCGCTCCGGCAGCGTGCCGCGTGCTGGCGCCGGGTGCCTATGACGATGTCGACGCCTATTGCCTCGACCAGTCCCGGGCGCGTCCCGCGGATGGCGCCATCTTGTCCACCGTCCCCGCGGCTGTAGACGACGCGTCGGTCAAGATCACCGGCATGCCGCCGCTGACGCTGTCGCAAGCCCTGGCGCAGCGTATCGTCGAGATCGCAGGCCGTGGCAGCAACCGCGTCGTCGGGCTGAGAAACCTCACCGACCGCACTGTGGAGATATGCGTTGATGGGCCGACGGTTGTGATGGGTGCTGACGGCGACACCCGCGATGTCGAGCGCATTCGCGACCAAATCGCGCGGCTGCTGCACGCGCGCGAGGGTGCTCAGGGAGATTCGCATGAGGCGATACAGCAAAGGCTGTGGGCGGCGGTCAACGCGAGCGACGACACCGAAAGCAAGAAATCGACGCGCGATCTCGTGCCCCCTGTGGTTTTCCCGCCTTTGCAGAAACCTGCTTCAGCGGCGCCGCTTCGCAAGAAATGCGCCGGTCGAGCGGACAACGTCGATGTCGAGATTTGTACGGAATAGGCGAGCGTTATGAAGGAGCCCGGCGCCGCACCTTCGCGGAGACCGCCCATGCGTCGCCTTGTTGCTGTGCTCGCCGTCGCCGGCGTGCTGCAAAGTGCTGGCGTGGCCACTCATGCCCAGAGCGAAACCGGGGAGCCCGGCATCTCGCAGATCCGCGACGCCGAAATCGAACAGGATCTCCGGCAATGGGAGATGCCGGTGTGGAAGGCGGCGGGCCTCGATCCGAACGCCATGCACATTATTCTGATCGGCGACGATGAGATCAATTCGTTCGTCGCCGGCGGACAAAACATATTCGTTTACACCGGCCTGCTCACCCGTTCGGACAGCGCTAATCAGGTGATCGGGGTAATGGCGCATGAGACGGGTCACATCTACAGCGGCGATCTCGCACGGATGCGCGAAGCCCTGCGCAAGGCTCAAATCGCCCAGATCGTCGGTATGATCGCCGGTGCGGCGGCCGGCGTCGCGTCGCGGGATACGAGTTCCGCGGTGGCCGGAATGGCGGCAGGGGAGAGCTTCGCAGAGCGAAACTTCCTTTCCTTCAGTCGAGGCCAGGAAGGCGGGGCGGACAACGCGGCCATAGAGTTCCTCGAGTCGACCGGCCAATCGCCTCGGGGGCTCTTGCAGTTCATGCAAAAACTTCAGCAGGAAGAGACGTCCATGGGCATCCACGAACTGCCCTATCTGCGCACCCATCCTCTAACGCAGGATCGCATCGACAATCTGGAGCATGCCGTCGCCACCTCGAAATACGCCGACGCGCCAGAGCCCGCCGCTTACGCGGTGGAACACGCGCGCATGGTGGCGAAGTTGGTTGGCTTCCTATGGCCGCCCGCGCGCGTGTTCGAAAAATACCCGGAGACCGACAACAGCGTCGCAGCCCGCTACGCCCGCGCCATCGCCTATCATCGCATGAACAATGAGGACAAAGCTCTGAAGCTCGTTGACGGCTTGATCGCCGAAGCGCCGAACGACCCATTCTTCCGCGAACTACGGGGACAATTTCTTTTCGAGGCGGGCCGGGTCGGCGAAGCCGTCACGCCCTATCAACAGGCCGATCGACTCCTGCCGGACAACCCGCTGATCGAGACCGAGATGGCGCAAACGATGGTCGAGACGGGCGACCGACGCTATCAGAAGGAAGCACTCGACGCGCTGAACCACGCTGCCGTCAAGGTGCCGGACGATCCGCTAACCTGGCGTCTGCTGGCGACGCTTTCAGGACAGGAGGGGAAGGAAAACCAGGCAATCCTTTACACCGCAGAAGAAGCTTATGCCGAGGGCCGGTACAAGGATGCGAGGGGCCAAGCACGGTATGTGGAAAAGCTGTTTCCTTTCGGCTCGCGTGATGCGCTCCGGGCCCAGGACCTCGAGAGCGCGGCTCACGATGCGCTTGACGAATCGAGGTAGCCGCGCACCAACAGCATGCGGCCGAGGCAGCCCCGGAGATGCGCGACCTTCACGGCCGCCGTTAGGCCGCTCTGCAGCGCCGGAATTGGTCACCGGTGCGGCATAGCCCTGGCGCTGCGCCGGATCGAGACACACTTCCAAAATGCGTCGAAGATGGGGGTCATCTGCCCGCAGCGCCGCACGCTTTCTGCGCCGCCCGCAACAGCACTCGGCGCTGGTGCCGGATCCCTCGCGCGGATAGTTGTTCGGGTATCGCACGCCTTCGGCAGCAGGCGCGGATCATATTACTCGACGGGACACGACCTGTCCCAAGCCGCAATTAAAGAACTCAGCGTAGCCCGCGCTTCTTCACGCCGCTGCCGATACGTTATACTATTACGCGCCCATCGCCCGGAGGTGAGGCAATGGCCCATTCGCCCGCAGCGGTTATGCCGTTCCAGACCCAGAGCCATGACCATGAGAGGTGCGTCGAGGACGCGCTCGACCTCGCGGCGCAGCTTTGCGCCGAGCGCGGCGCCCGGCTCACCGAGCTGCGCCGCCAGGTGCTGCAGCTCGTCTGGCGCGGCCACGAGCCGGTCGGCGCTTATGCCGTGCTCGAGGCGCTGCGCCGCTTGCATGCAGGCGCCGCGCCGCCCACGGTCTACCGCGCGCTCGATTTTCTCATCGAGCACGGCCTCATCCACCGCATCGAATCGCTCAACGCCTATGTCGGCTGCCCGCGGCCGGAACGGCCGCATGTGAGCCAATTCCTCATCTGCGGCGGCTGCGGCGCCACCGCCGAGCTCGACGACCCCGCCATTGCCGCCGTGCTGCGCCGCGCCGCCAAACTCGGCTTTCTCGTCGAGCAGCAGACGATCGAGCTGCGCGGCCTCTGCCCGCGCTGCCGGCCGTCCGCCAGCGCCGACGGGGCGGCCTTGCGCGCGCGCAAGTGCCGGCCAAGCCATGGACTAAGCACATCCCACTAGCATTCACCCGTAACTGTCAATTTGCTTCCAACCGTGACCCCCTTTTCGCATCCAATACTATTGCGCGCGAATTTACAACCAGGCACAGGTTGACTTCGCACAATTCCAAGTCGTCTTCACCGACGAGCCCGCCGTGACGCGGATCGTCTGGTTGTTCTCGCTTGTGCTCGGCTACAGCCGCCTGATCTGGGCGCGCTTCGTTGCGCATCAGGACCTCCAGACGGTCCTGCGTTGCCACATGGCCGCCTTCGCGGCGCTCGGGGGCATCCCGCATGAGATTCTCTACGACCGGATGAAGACAGCGGTCACCGGCGAAGATGATCAGGGCCACATTGTCTACAACCGCGCTCTCATCGACTTTGCCGGCCACTATGGCTTCCACCCGAAGGCCTGTCGGCCCTACCGCGCCAAGACAAAGGGCAAAGTCGAGCGGCCGTTCCGATATATCCGTGAAGACTTCTTCCTCGCCCGCAGCTTCCGCAACCTTGATGATCTGAACGGCGAGCTCGCTTACTGGCTCGCCACTGTCGCGAACCCGCGCCTGCACGCCACGACGCAGCGCATCGTCAACGAGGCCTTTGCCGAGGAGAAGCCGTCGCTGCAGCCGTTGCCGCTGACGCCGTTCCGCGCCGTGCTCAAGCTCGAGCGGCGCGTCTCGCACGAGGGCATGGTGAGCGTCGGCGGCAATCTCTACAGCGTGCCGGATGCCACGCGCAAACGCCTCGTCGAGGTCCACACACTTGCCGATGAGATCCATATCTTCGAGGCCGGTCGTTTGATCGCCGTCCATTCGGTCCTCGAAGGGCGCCATCAGCGATCCGTCGCGCCTGGCCATCGCAAGGTGACCGTGCCGGCGCGCGGAATTGCCGGCTCCGAACCGGTACTCCTCGGCCGCGCCGGCGATGTTGTGGCGCGGCGTTCGCTCGACTTCTACGAAGCCGTTGCACGACGGCTGGCAAGCGATGGAGGCCGTCCATGAGCGCCGCCGCCGAGAGCTTCTCCACCCTCGACCGGATCCGTCGCAGCTTGGTCGGCCTCAAGATGCCGCGCGCGCTCGAGCTCCTCGACCATACCCTTCGTCAGCTCGAGCGCGGCGAGGTGAGCGCTCTCGAGGTGATCGACACCTTGCTGGCCGAGGAATTCCTGCTGCGCGAGAACCGCCGCGTGAAAACCGCCCTCGTCATGGCGCGACTGTCGACGATCAAGACGCTGGCCGGCTTCGACTTCTCCTTCCAGCCCTCGCTCGACCGTGGCCGCATCCTGGCGCTCGCCGAGCTCCAGTTCATTGACCGCAAAGAGGTGGTCCACTTCCTCGGGCCGCCGGGCACCGGCACATCGCACCTCGCCGTGGCACTCGGTGTCGAGGCCGTCAAGGCCGGCCGCAGCGTCTACTTCGCCACCCTTGCCGAGATCGTCGGCGCACTCGCCAGGGCCGAACGGGAGGGTCGGCTGCGCGAGCGCATCCGGTGGTTCTGCCGCGCTTCGCTCCTCATCGTCGATGAGATCGGTTATCTCCCCGTCGTTGCCGGCGGAGGCAATCTCTTCTTCCAGCTCGTCAACGCCCGCTACGAGCGCGGCGCTATGATCCTCACCTCAAACCGTGGCTTTGCCGAGTGGGGCGAGGTCTTCGGCGATCCCGTCGTCGCCACCGCGCTGCTCGATCGCTTGCTGCACCACGCCGTCGTCATCCAGATCGAAGGCTCGAGCTATCGCCTGCGCCAGCATGCCGACCTCATCCCCGAGCACCTACGATCCAAAGCCATCGTCAATCCGCCATCCCCGCCGGAACCGCCACGCCGTCGCGGACGCCCGTTGAAAACCCGGCCCCTCGATCAGCCGGCCGGCTGATCGAGGGGCATCTCGACCTGGGGAATTTTACTTCGGCATAGGTGAGGAAAGTTCGATCGGCATTGACACTTGGGCCGTGTCATCCGCGACATCGCCCGCCGGATCGACGGCAACGCCGAGCTGCAAGCGCGTTTCGGCCCTTTGCTCGATCTCGCCGCCAAGGTCCGCTTCCAGGATCAGCGCCGACGCGGCCCCAAGGTCTATTCGCTGCACGCGCCCGAGGTCGAATGCATCGGCAAGGGCAAGGCGCAGGCGCCTTATGAATTCGGCTGCAAGGTGTCGATCGCGACGCCAGCGACCGCGCCCAAGGGCGGCCAGTTCGTGCTGCACGCTCGGGCGCTGCACGGAAACCCTTATGACGGCCACACGCTCGGGCCGGTGATCACCGAGCTTGAGGCGCTGACCGGCGTCGAGACCCGCCGCATCCATGTCGACAAGGGTTATCGCGGCCACAGCCACCCGCACAAGTTCCGTGTCTGGATCAGCGGCCAGGTGCGCCGCGTCACGGCCGCCATCCGCCGCGAGATGCGTCGCAGGGCCGCGGTCGAGCCCGTCATCGGCCATCTCAAGGCCGAGCACCGCATGGACCGCAATTACCTCAAGGGACGCGACGGCGACCGCATCAACGCCGTCCTCGCCGCCGCGGGCTACAACTTCGGCCTGTTGCTGCGCTGGCTTGCGGAGCTTTTGCGTGGCCTCGTCGCGATGCTCTCTGACATCCCCCGCACCGCCTAAACCACGCTCAAGCCGCGTTCTTCACGGACGACTACTTACGGGGGCGGCACATCGCGGTCGCCCGTCGGCTCGGCCGGGGACAGGCCACCGCAGGGAGCGATCGGGTCGCAGATATCCGCAGTTATCTATGCGCTGGAATTGCCTTCCGTTTGACGAAGGCCCAATGGCTCCCGAAGGGGTCGATCACAATCCTGACATCGGGTAATTCGCGAGTAGGGCCGAGTCTGCTCCCGGCTTCGAGAGCGCGGCGCGTGGCAAGCTCAGGATCATCGACGTAGAGCACTACCGCGAGGAAGTCGGAACCCAGCTCCGCTGCGAGACGGCCGAGTTGTGGCCGTTCCAGTTGCCCCTGGCTTTCCGATGCAATCGTGAATTCGACCTTGCCGACGGCGAAGCCGACGCGCTGCGGCGCGCCGGTATTTGTGGCCTGGCGAAATACTTCGCGCGCCCCAAGCCCGGCGCGGTAGAAAGAGGTCGCCTGCTGGACGTCCGGCACCGCGATCTCGAATCGCCGCTCATTGCCTGCCAGTTCCCAATCGATCAGCACATCTAGGCTCCTTGCTTTGTGACTTGAGGGCCCGCAGCTGGCTGCTTCTCTACGGTATTTCCATATGAGCCAAGCGTGCTTCGGTGGTCCCCCCTCGGCCAATTTGCGCTCTGGCATGCCGCAGAAACGTTACGTTATAACATAACAGGCCGGAGCATGTAAGCGGCAGAGGGACGTGATGCGCGAGGCTGCTCAAATACCAGTGACTGTCCTGACGGGCTATCTCGGCGCGGGCAAGACGACGTTGCTCAACCGGGTGCTCAGCGAGACCCACGGCAAGCGATACGCGGTCATCGTCAACGAGTTCGGGGAGATCGGCATCGACAACGAGCTCGTCGTCAATGCCGACGAAGAGGTCTTCGAGATGAACAACGGTTGCATCTGCTGCACCGTGCGCGGCGACCTTATCCGCATCATCGGCAATCTGCTCAAGCGCAAGGGGAAGTTCGACGGCATCCTGATCGAGACCACGGGCCTTGCCGATCCGGCTCCCGTGGCCCAGACCTTCTTCGTCGACGAGGACGTGCGAGAAAGAGCCTAGCTCGACAGCATCGTCACCGTGGCGGACACCAAGCACCTTGCCGCGCGGCTCGACGACAGCCACGAGGCGGCCGAGCAGATCGCCTTCGCGGACACGATCCTGCTCAACAAGGTCGACCTCGTGGACGCCTCCGAACTCGCTCGGGTGGAGGCGCGCATTCGTGCGATCAACCCGACCGCGATCATCCACCACACCGAGCGCTGCGCGCTTCCGATCCTCGATATCCTCGACAAGCGCGCCTTCGATCTCGACCGCATTCTCGCCGTCGAGCCGGCGTTCCTCTCGGAAGACGACCATCAGCATGACGAGGCGGTGACGAGCGTCGCGCTGAGGGAGGCCCGCCCTCTCGACCCCGTCAAGTTCGACCAGCGGATCATGGGTCTGCTGCGGACGCGGGGGCAGGACATACTGCGCTCGAAGGGCAACTACGATGACCGCATGACGACAACTACGCCGCGTTCCGTTTGATGAACTCGACCGTCCCCATCACTGTCACAATGGCTCGGACTCGATTCGGCCGATGTCAGTTACGGCACCGTCGCGTTGTTCACTCGACCCGAGATGCGCTAGTCTGAACCACTGGCCTCTGCTATTTGCGGGCTCTCGACCCGGACCGCGACGCGCAACTGCCCTGCGTTCTTAAAGGTCAGGCTCAGCGGGAAGGTCTCCCCTGCCTTCAGCGGCTGCTTGAGCCCTTCGAGCATCACGTGCGCCCCGCCGGGCTGAAGGACCGTGGACGCTGCACCGGGACTGACCTCGATCGCATGGACGGGATGCATGCCATAGATGCCGTTCTCCACATTGAAGACATGCAGTTCCACCTTCTGCGCGACGGGAGTACTTGCCGAAATCAGCTCGTCGGGTTTGGTTCCCTGGTCAGTCAAGCGCATGTAAGCGGCGCTATTGGTGAGCTTGGGCCCAGTCATCGGCGGCGCCCATGGATGAGCGACCACGATGTCTCCGACCTTGTCGGTTTGGGCAGAAGCGGCACCGACGACTAAAACGACCAATGCCGTCGCAATCGCGATCCGTTTCATATTGCGCGCTCCTGTGAATGAGCCGCTCGAAACGCTGTTTCGATTTGCCAGCGGCGAGCGGCAAGCAAAACAACGCGCGGGGCGCGAACCGGTTCCCGGTCTAGCGGCGCGGAACTCGGTTGCCGGTATCTACGTGGGCTCAGGATCACTTCACGTCATTTCAAGCGTGAATCAGCCACTTCCGGCGTACCCTGGCTCCGGACGTATCGCTGAGGTTCGCCACCGAAATCCAAAAATGGAGAGCGGCGGACCGATCTCCCAGTTACGGCCGACTGGCTTTCTACCAACGCGTGGGTGCGTGCACGCGCGCGAAGCCGGCGACGCGGAGCAGCTCTGTCGGTATCTTGTGCGCCATCGAAACGATGGCCGGCAGATAGACGCGCGCCCGATGCACGTCGCACCAGGCCTCCGCCCTGGCGCGCAACCGGTGCACCGCAAAAGACGCGCTCGCCCATGAAAGCGGCGTCTCGAGGATCGCCGGAGATGAAGCGACACCCGCTCATATGCTGCCCTCCTCCACCGGGGCGCGATCAATTACTTGCCGCAATATCGGGATCTGCTATCCGCGCGATGTGAAGCCGTCCTCGTCACCCTTCGCGCGGAACTTATCGGCCGTCTGCTGCCGCCGTGACGTTCGATGATGATCGCGGCAGCGCGCCAGATGTCGAGGTCGCGGACGGGCGAGTTGATGACGAGCGGATCGCTCTGTGGCTCTTGATCTCTGTGGCGGTGCTGGGGGTGGCTAGGCTGACGCGAAAACGGTGCCCCGAACACCGCCGTCTCCCCGCCACGGTCGCTAGCGCCTAGGGATGCGCGGCGTGCCAGACCTTGTTAACACCGTCGCCGGTGGTGTCGCCGGGCTTCTTGTCCTTCTCCCAGCCATAGAGCGGATGACCCTTGTAGGCCCATTGCTTGCTGCCGTCGGCGCGCGTAATGACCGACCAGTTGCCGCTCGGCTTCGCGTCGGCCGGTGCCATCAGAGGCGGCCAGTGGTTGGCGCAGGTGCCGTTGCAGTTGGACTTGCCGGGCGGGTCCTTGTCAGAGGTATAGAGCGTCATCATCTTGTGGTCGGTCAGGACCTTACCGATGCCAGTATTTTCGGTCATCGCCGGTGTCGCCATTTCGGCGGCCTGCGGCGAAGCAAGGCCGAGTCCGACGACTGTGACGGCAGCCGCGGTCAGAAGTAAAAGCGAACGCATGATTGTCTCCTCCTCTTCCGTCGTTATCCGCATTGGCTCCGGTCCCGACGAAACCGACTGCGCCAAAGCCGATCACTAAGCCTGCCCAAATAAGCCACTTCCGTGGGTTGCTGAAACCCTTCGTCTGGCGCAAGCCAACGGCCGTGCAGCCGGCGCAACGCTCGCTATATGCCGACCGGCCACTGACGGGGTCCTCTTCCGCCCCGTAGTCCCGTATCCTCTCTTTGAGGTGAAGCGAAATTATTCTCCGCCGGACGGATAGGGAAACCATACGCACTCTCGCATGCCAAACCTAGAAGATCCCGCAGGGCCGCAGTGAGAGCTGCATGCGTCAGCAGGCTCGGATGGATGATCTTGGAAGTCGTAGTAGCAGTTGCCTAAACGCGGCGCCTCACTAAGAGTCTGAACCTCCGGCTGCTTCGCTGGCTGACAGCTAAATGAGATCAAGGCAACGACTATCGTCAACGCCCTTCCGAGCATGCCTTCCCCGCGGTCCCTTTTACTTCCATGCCATCCCAAGATCGCCAATTCCTCTTTGACAGGCGCTAAACCGATTCCGCCGCGGACAGCCCGAACGCGACCTTCGTGCCTATGGTGGCACGACACCGTGGTGTCCTGGGCCTGCAAGAACGGCCGGCCCTTGCCGACGAAGATCGGCGCGGTCGGTAGGTTCAGGAGGTCGGCGGCTTCCTTCGCGGGATCGGTCGGCGGCGTCGGCGGCATCGCGAATGATGCGCAGAATCGCTCGCAGGACTCTTTGATCCAGATCAAGTTTTGAGGCTGGCCGCCGGCGCCCGGCTCTGGCGCCGAGGAGCTGCTGGTCGATTTCGGGAAAGAATCCCGCGAAAAACGGGAAGCCTCGCCCTATTCCTGCGCGGCATCGCCGGGCACAATCGGGCTTCGTCTCATAGAACTCCTTCCTCAGCCCGGCCTCCGCGCCGGGCTTTTTCTGAGCGACCGATGCGGCCGTCGTCTCGGCCCACAAGTGCTCCCAGCCATCGTTATACCTTCGGCGGCGGCGGAGCGGTGAACTGCGCCAGGTCGGCAAACCCGAGCGCCTGTTCAATTTGCCCGATTTGGGCGACCGCGTCCTCGAAGCCGTCCTTGCCGAATTGCTCGTGCTCGATGTCCTCGAATTTGTCGCCCAGCTCGTCAAGCTGGCGCGCGGTGAGCACGTTTTTCCACGCCGGAAAGACAATCGTGTCCTCACGTGCCGTGTGGTTCTGATACATGAGTACGAAGCTCTCGAACGCCCGCGCCAGCGGCTCCGCATCGTTGCTCAGCGCCCCCTTGCCGGTAACGGCGAGGATATAATCGGTGACCTCGCGGCCTCGGTCGTGTTGCGCCTTGAGCACATCAATGTAGCCTGCGGCTTGCCCGCCCGCCTTTTTGACAGCCGGAAAGATGTAGGGCTTTTCAAGCCGCCTCTCGTGATAGTCCTCGCCAAAGGCGCGGAATAGCTTGGCCGTGCGCGCAAGCGCGTCAGCCGGGATACTGGCCGGATTGGCGCGCAGCTTGGGACGGTTTCAATGTAGACCAGCAGCGCGCGGCGCAGCACACCGTGCTCGCGCATCAAATCCTCGACGGCGCCGACATCCTTCTCCTTGCCGGCGCCGTTCGTCGATCGTTGCCTCGCCGGTTCCGCGGTGAAGCCAGCGGCGGTCGGCAGCATGAGCCCGGCCCCGGCGGCGCTTAGGAGCAGGGTCCGGCGGCGAGTGTGGTGGAACTCGGCCATTGTATATGTCCTCGCTACAGGGCGGCGGCACGCGCGGCCCCAAATGGTCAACAGTCCTCGGCGACAGGTCGCGTCGTGGCATTGAGCGCGAACGACCCCGTCATCGAGGCGGGCAGCGGCTCGTGCCTGACATATAGGCGCCGGCCGGCCCGCGATCCCGTTGTGATGCCGGGCACGGCGACGGCGCATTCGGCGAAGGCCGGCTGACCATGCCCCGCCGCCCGCCGCAGCCGCGGAACCCGATCGCCGCCTCGCTGAGCCGGCTCGGTGCCCGCGTGAAGCCGAGCGCGAAGGCGTATCGTCGGCGGCCGGAGAAGTGACGCTGGATGGAAGGGCCGACCACCTTGGTGCCGCTACCATCATTGGTGCTTCGGGCGGGCACGAGAGCGGCGCGCTAAGGTGCTCCCAGAGTGCGCCAGCTGCCGGCGGGAACCATCGCCGTGGTTTCCGTTCGAGCTGGTTTCCGTTCGAGCTTGCCGCGTCACTCGTATCGCTCTACTGTTAGCCCGAGCTTCAGTCTCGCTCAGGGGCGAGCGCCGATGACTTCGAGGAGGCAGCGCCACGCGATTGCCGCTTGGCTCGCCGTGCTGGCGCTGCTCCTCAATGGGCTCGTTCCGATCCACCTCAGCTTCGATCTTGTCGACGCGCTCGACGCGAGCCACTCGCATGGCGGCCACGCTGCCGTCGACCCCTCGCATGAACTCTTGGCGAAGCTCGTAGGCCACGAGGGGCATCCTGACCAACACGGCCGCGATCATCATCATCGCACGGACTGCGCGGTGTGCAGCTCGGTGAGCACTCTCGCCGCGTTTGCAGCGCCCCCGCCGGCGATGCTGCCCGCTCCGAACGCAGCGGCGCAGCCGGTGGTGCTCGCCAAGAGCCGCGCCGCCTTCTCGGCCGCATCCCCGGCTCCCTATCGCTCGCGCGCTCCGCCTCTCGGGTGATCCCCATAGACTTGTCGCTTCTACCGGACCGTCTCGCAGCGGTCCGGCGCCTTTGGCTTTTCGAAGTTGCAACCGTCCTGATGGAGCGTTCCCATGCGCGCAATCGCTCTAGCCTCTGCCGTCTGCATGGCTGTCATTTCGTCTGTCTATGCGCAAACCAGCTCTCCGATCGAGATCAACCATGCCTGGGCACGCGCCACCGCCGCTTCAGCGGCGAATGGCGCGGTTTACCTGACGATCACTAATCACGGTACAGCGGACGATCGCTTGACGGCAGCGTCGACAGCGGTTGCATCGAAGGCGGAACTGCACATCACACTCAACGAGAACGGCGTGATGAAGATGCGGCCGATCGCCGATGTGCCCGTCAAGGCCGGCGGCCGCGCCCAATTCAAACCCGGTGGCATGCACATCATGCTGCTCGGACTGAAACATCCCCTCAAGGCCGGGGACAGCTTCCCGCTGACGCTAACCTTCGACAAGGCGGGCGCCGTCGAGACCATGGTGAAGGTTGAGAAGGCAGGTGCGGCCGCTCCAGGCACTATGCCCAGCATGAAAATGTGAGGTGCGCCGGAAGCGTGAGCCGCGTCATGCTTGAGCACTTTTGATCAACCGCGCCGCTTTCAGGGATTAGCGGCGGGAACGCTGGCGCAAAAGGGAGGGAACCGTGATCCGTACCCGACAAATACTGGCAATTGTTGCCGTGTTCGGCACCCTCGGTGGGTTCGCCGTCGCGGCCGACCAGGGCGAAACCAAGATGCCGATGAACATGCCGATGTCAGATGCGCCGGCGCATTTCAAGCCGACGCGCAGCGCCTATACCGAGCATCATCTATTCCTCGTCAAACTGCTCGAGGTGCCAACGCCGATCCCTTACGAGAAATATTTCATCATCCGGCTCGGGGTCTATGACGGCGCGGCGCCACATAAGAAGCTGTCGGACGCGACGGTCGATGTCTATGCCGGCATGCGCCACGGCATGAAGACGGGCTTCGCCCACGGCATGAACTCCTCGCCGAAAGTCGCGACCGATGGCGGCATCGTCGACGTCTCCGGCATGTACTTCCACATGATGGGCGCTTGGACCTTGAAGGCGACGGTAAGGCAAGGCGGCAAGGAGGATGTCGCCTATCTCCAACTGCCTTGCTGCGGCCAGTGAGATGATGAGGTCGAACTGCGCGATCTCTACCATGCGCTCTTCCGCCGGCGATGCGGCGCTCCGCGGCAGTTTCACCCCTGATGAAGGAGGCGCCGATGCAACCAGCGTACGCCTGTGTCCTCGCGATCCTGTTGTGCGTCGGCGCCGCGAAAGCCAGCGCAGAAACGGTGGATGTCGCCGTGGTCTTTGCCGCCGACGTGTCGCGCAGCGTCGACGACGACGAGTTCAAGCTCCAGCGACAGGGCTACGCCGCGGCGATTACCGATCCGGGTGTTCTGAAGGCGATCGCTGCCGGCCCGCATGGCTCCATTGCCATTTCCTTCGTCGAATGGTCAGGGCCGGAGGAGCAAGAGGTGGTCGCCGATTGGACCGTGGTGCGCGACGGCGAGACGGCCGCAGCTTTCGCGTCCACCTTGCTGAAAGCACCGCGCTCCTTCGTCGGGCGCACCTCGATCAGCGCCGCGCTCGATTTCAGCCGCGGCTATTTCACGAAATTGAAGGCGGCAGCCACGCGCCGCGTCATCGATGTCTCCGGCGACGGCGACAACAATTCCGGCCGCCCCATTGTCGACGCGCGGAACGAAGCGATAGCGGCTGGCTTCACTATCAATGGCCTCGCCATCATCAACGCGCATCCCAACCCCGGCTATTTCGCCCATGTCCAGCCGCTTGGAGGGTTGCCCGCATATTACCGCGAGAATGTGATTGGCGGTCCCGGCGCCTTTCTTCTGGTCGTGCAGGACTTCAGCACGTTTCGTGAGGCGATCACCAAAAAGCTGGTGACCGAGATCGCCGCAGCTCGGAGTTTGACCTATGCATCTCTGTCGCCTCGCTAGCGACGGGTGCGCAGCGCGCGCTTATATCGCATACCGCCGTGGCGACGATTGGGCAGCCTCGGAACGGGCAGTAAGCGGTTTCGGCTAACGTAGTCGATCTCGCCAACGAGGCGACGTTCGACAGTGAAGAAGCGGTGACCTCGGTCGGCCGGCCAAGCAATCGCACCGGCGGCGAAATCAGCCTCGGTTACGCGCCGACGCCGTGGCTCTCCCACAACGGCGATTTTGCTTTCACTCGGGCACGCTTCACCGCACCGGATACCGGCGTGGCCGATGTCTGGCCCGGCCATCCCGGGAACTACGTTCTGGAGGTGGCGAAGGAGATCGGCTCGGCGGAGATGGCAATACAGAACCTCGGCAGTTGGGACGGCGGTCTGCGAGTCCGCTATTTCGGGCCGCGGCCGTTGGTCGAGGACGGTAGCGTCCGCTCCGGCCCTGCCGCGTTGTGGGATGCTCGGGTCGGCTATCGCTTCAAAGCGAGCTGAGCCGCCGGCAACGTCGGCAAGCAGCAGATTGCGTTGCTGGTGCCCGAACATCCATGCCGCTGGCGCGTGAGCCGCAGACCGGCACGGCGATCTGCTTGCGCCAAGGTATGAAACGTTCCAATTATTTGCGCGCGATAGCAATGGGGGGCAGCGTCCCAGCATCGGGCCAATCCTCCTTCCTCTCCCGAGGCTCGCGGAGCTGCATCGCCCGCTCGGCGCAAACTGGAATGCGTCGGGCGCGGCTTTTTCTCGGGCAGTTCAACCCAGATCGCGCCAAGTGCGCTCCGCCACCCATCCCTTCGACATCCCTTCGCGGGCTGGTCTGACGACGAACCAATATCTGGCCGCTTGCTGCTCAGTAGATCGAGCCCGTCCTCGCCCGTCCCGGCCTCCACCGGGCGATACTTGCTCGCGGCGAGTCCGCGCTTGAGTAG
>Ga0335077_10006386_pt1 | contig 14556 bp, 9 predicted proteins | sample Lox_Sample_31_FD_207151 | JGI IMG/M metagenome (GOLD analysis project Ga0335077, IMG submission 207151) | Soil microbial communities from Loxahatchee National Wildlife Refuge, Florida, United States - Lox_Sample_3.1 | ecosystem: Environmental > Terrestrial > Soil > Wetlands | place: USA: Florida...
AGCCAATTGCTGACCCTGAGCCGCCGCGAGACTCCACGCTTCCAGATTGTGGATATCCAGGAGGTGATCAGCGAAATGCGGCCTTTGCTCGCGCATAGCCTGGGAGGAGGCCGCACCCTGACGGCAGCGCCGGGACAGTCCCGTGGATTCGTTCGCGTGGATCGCAACCAGGTCAAGCAGGTCCTGTTAAACCTGGCCCTGAATGCGCGCGACGCCATGCCGGCCGGCGGAGAATTTCGGATCGAAAGCGCAACTCTCGAGCTGGATGCCGAGAGCGCGCCGGCGCGCGGGGTGCATGCGGGAGTGTACGTCCGGCTGCTGGCGTCGGATACCGGCATCGGGATGGATCGAGCCACGCTGGAACGGGTTTTTGAGCCGCGTTTCACGACTAAAGCCCCCGGCTTCGGAACCGGCCTGGGCCTTTCCATTGTGCACAGTATCATCCTGCAGTCCGGCGGCAACATCAGTGCCCGCAGCGAGTTGGGCAAAGGTAGCTGTTTTGAGATTCTGCTGCCGTGCGTCGGCACGTTTCAGGGCACGGGCGCCGCAGACATCTCCGGGGATTCCAGGAACGACTCCGGACCGACGGTTCTCCTCGTGGAGGATGAAGACAGTATCCGGCGCCTGATGCACAAGTTTCTGGAGCGGGAAGGATACCAACTGCTGGAAGCGAGGAACGGACAGGAGGCGAAGGACCTCGCCGAAGTCTATCGCCGGCCGATTGACGTCCTGGTGACCGATATGGTCATGCCCGGCATGAGCGGGACGGAGTTGGCCGAGAAACTGGCGCCCCTCCGCCCCGACATGAAGGTGCTTTTCGTTTCCGGATACCGGCACGATACCCTGGAGCATCAGGGGCTTCTGAAGCGCGATTTGAACCTTCTGCCCAAGCCCTTTCCCGCCATCGAGCTCGTGCGGCGAGTTCAAATGCTGCTGCGGTCTGAGGCCCGTGTCACCCCGTGATCCCACGATCGGGCCGATGCGATCTGGATCTTCTGCGGCGTTACGGCGCCGCTCTCGTGCTGTCCTTGGCGGCGCAGTTGGCGCGGCTTCCGTTGGCCTCGCCGACCTCGATTCCGTACATCACGTACGTTCCGTTCATCGTGACTGCCGGCGCCCTGGGAGGATTCGGGCCGGGTCTTCTGGCCACCGTTCTGTGCACGCTCGAGTCGCTGTATTACGCCACCGACCCGGTGGGAGAATTTGCTGCCAGCCAGCCGGTTCATTGCGTAGGGCTGGGAATTCTGGCCCTTACAGGCCTGCTCGCCAGTATGTTGCTCGGCCGACTCATCCGGACACGGCGCGAAGCGATGTCAGCGGCGGAAACCAGGATCCAGCTCGCCGAGGAAAAGGAAATGCGCCAACACCTGCTCGAATCGATGGTTCAAAACTCTCCCGCGGCCATGGCGCTGCTGGTTGGGAAAGACTTCACCTTTGAAATGCTCAATCCGTCCTATCAGGCGCTGGCTCCCGGCGAACCGATGGCGGGACGGACGGTCAGTGAGGTGTGGCCGGAAGCGGCTCCCCTGGTCCTGCCGTTGCTTCAAAGCGTGCGCGACACCGGCACTGCCTTCCATGCCCGTGAGTTCGCGGTTCCCTTACACCGGGTGCCCGGGCGGCCCGCGGAAAAACGCTACTTCGACTTCTCCTACGTGCCCTTGCGCGGTTACGCAGGCGCCGATGATCTGGCGGTGCTGGTGGCCGCCAACGAGGTCACCAGCTACAAAGCCGCCGAGGAGTCGTTAAGCGCGGCCTATTCGGAGCTGGAGGCCATCTACGAGCACGCTCCCGTCGTCCTCCTGGTGGTAGATGAGCAGCTACGGGTGCAGAAGGTCAACGAACTGGCATCCCGATTCGCCGGCCGCCCGATCCCGGACATGCTCGGGGTTCTGCCGGGAACGGCGATCGGGTGCGGGAACTGCCTCACCGACCCGCGCGGGTGCGGCTATGGAGCGGATTGCCCACGTTGCCCGATTCGTTTGTCGGTTCTGGATGCTCTGCAGGGTGGTACGGGCAGGCGCGTCGAGGGCTGGCTACCACTCGCCGCTGACGGTGGGCAGCAACCGCGGTGCCTCCTGGTCTCGACCGCGGCCATGGATTTCGGCAACGGCCGGAAGGTGCTGGTATGCGCGCAGGACATCACCGAGCTGAAGCAGGCCCAGCTCGAGCTGCTGCGCCGCGAGGAGGCCCTCCAGCAAACGGTTGCCAGGCTGCAGACCGCGTTAGCGGATAAGACGGTCCTGTTGCAGGAAGTGCACCACCGGGTGAAGAACAACCTGGCGGTGATCTCCAGTCTGCTCGTCATGAAGGCGGACGCGGTGGCCAGCGGGGAAGCCAGGGCTGCCCTGGCAGAAAGCCAGCAACGCGTTCACTCGATTGCGCTGATTCATGAACATCTGTACGGAAACGAGCACCTCGACCGGATCGACTTCGCCGAGTATGCCCAGCAGCTGGTGGATGGAATCCGCGCGGCCGCAGCCGGAGAACGGTTTGCCATCGAGACCGGCCTCGAAGCGGTCGAGCTCGGGATTGAACGCGCCGTACCGTGCGCTCTGGTGTTGAACGAGCTGCTGTCAAACGCCTTGAAATATGCGTTTCCCGACGGGCGAAGCGGCAGGATCCAGGTGCAGTTTCGGGAAACGCAGGCCGGGGTTCTGGAGTTGGCCGTGGAAGACAATGGCGTTGGATTGCCGCCCGGCGGTCTGGTAGCAGGCAACAGCAAGTCTCTAGGCTTGCAGATCGTCCGAATCCTGGCACGCCAGTTGGACGGGGCGGTGGAGCAAGAGGCGTGTCCGGGCACCCGCATCGTACTGCGGTTTCCCGCAAAGCCTCTCGCGCCGCGTGAAGTGATCTGAAATCCAGCCTTACGCTTTGGCCAGAATTCCAGTTTCCTTCCTCGGTAGCTGATCCACGATCGTCTTCGAAATGCTGAAGTTGTCTTCCAGCAGCGTACTCGGATTGCCGCCCAGCCAGTTAGCCAGCGAGATCTCCTGGAACTCGCCGCTGTTGAACAGAATCAGCACCTCGGTGGGCTCGTCTCCGATCTGCTCGATGTAGTGGCCATACCCTTGCAGAACGAAGCCTACGTTTCCGGGGCCGAACTCCTCGGTCCGGACACGCCCGTGCGAGCCGAAGATCCCGACCCGCGCGCGCCCCCGAACGAAGTATTGCCACTCGTCGGCGTGCGGATGCCAGTGCAATTCGCGTAATGCTCCCGGCTGAAGCTCCATCTTGACCGCCGTCAGCGTGGTCTGGATCGGGAATTCCTTGGAGGAGACGATGTATTCCATGCCGCCGGGAAAAACCCGGGGAGGCTGGTGGTCGAGACGATATTTATGTGAGAACTGGCTGGGCTGCAGCCCCCCGTTGCGCAGCGCCTCGGAAACGGGCGGCATCCGGCCGGGCCCGATGTAAACTTCTTTCTTGGGAAACTGGGCGACCGCCGAGACAGGAATGCCAAGCGTCCGCGCCACCACTGATGGCGGCGCGGTCGCGATCCAATCGGTAATGCTGAACGTACCGAATTCGGAGAAGTGTCCGTTGTCGAATCCCAGGAGAAAGTGGCAGCCATTCGGGCTGGTGGCCTGCAGTGCGTGACCGTGCCCGCGGGGAAAATACCACGTGTCGCCGGGTCCGAAGTCTGCCATCTCCGCCTGGCCGTTGGGCGTGATGACCGTGCCGCGGCAAGTCCCCTCGAGCATGTAGGCCCACTCCGCGGCAAGGGAATGCCAATGCAGTTCGCGCATCGCGCCCGGCTTCAGACGCATCGAAACGCCGGCGATGCTTTGCGAAATCGGAAACTCGGCCACCGTGGCTTCCTTGGCGGAGCCTGCTGGTCCGTGCCAGCCGCCGGTGGAACCCTCGATATCAAACTTGAAACTCGGCAGCGGCTCGAACTTGGTTTCCGCAGGTGCTGCTTCCATCTGGCTGGCTGCCAGCGACGCCAGCGCGGCGGCGCCGAATATGCTGCGCCTGCTCAAGCCTTCGGTTTTCAGGTGTTTCGTTTCTTCTGACATGCTTCTCCCTCTCGTGAGTGTCCCTGGTCAGATATAACACCGATGGCGCCATGAATACAACCGAGCTTCATGCGAGAAGCCTAGTCCCGCAGCAAAACTTTGACCAGGGATGGGTGGACTGCCAACACTTTCTTGTCTTCCAGGAACCCCAACTGGCGAAAGCGGTCCATCAGGAACCTCACGCGAGAGCGCGTGGTTCCGATAATCTCCGCAAGAGTCTCGTGGGTCATTTTCGGCAGGACCGAGTCCGGTTTAGCCTCGTTACCGAAGCTGGCCAGCAGCAAGAGTGCCCTGGCCAGCCTCTGCTCGCTGCAAGGAGGCAGGCGCTCTGTCAGGTTTTTCGCAGTCCTGTCGTTTCTCATGACCAAATGCCGAAGGAACAGTTGCGACAGCGCCGGCTCGCCTTGGATCAGGGAGACCGCCGTGGCTTTGGCTATCCGCACCAGCAGGCAGTCGGACAGAGCCACCGCGCTGAACATCCTGACAGGATGGCCCGCCAGACACGACTCACCCAGGAAATCGCCGGCTTTCAGGATCGCGACAGAGGCCGGCTTTCCACCGGGTGAAGCTGCCACGAGTTTCACCCTGCCTCTGCGAATGTAGAAGAGCGAGTCCGCCGGCTCGGCCTGCGCGAAGATCGTCTCGCCTCTGGCATGACGGCTCGTAGACTTGCCGGCGCCTGACTTGGCCAGAAAGATATCGGCTTTCAATGGTGGGCTCCGTCTGGCTTTCATTCTTCCCCGCGAACCGCAAAACCCGGGATGCCTTGGGTTTGATGCGGGCTGCAAGGAAAACCCGGTGCCCGCGATTCGTAGTCAGTGTAACGGTCAGCCGGTTCTGCGTCTGGTCAATACTGCACAGGCCTTTGGCCGGCTTGTTGCTGACATGTGATGCAGGCGCGAGGTGCTCCAAAAATGCTACAAAGAAAGTAGGATTTTTTCGCCTTCTTTCAATGACAACCGCCATTACGCCGTTACGGGAAATCGAAATCACTACCCTCTCCAATGGTGTTCGGGTGATCACCGAGCCTATGCCGCACGTGAGGTCGGTCTCCGTGGGTGTATGGATCGGTACTGGCTCCCGGCGCGAAACGATCGAGCAGAACGGACTGTCGCACTTCATCGAGCACATGTTGTTCAAGGGCACGACCAGCCGGTCGGCGGAGGACATCGCGCGTTCGGTGGATTCGATTGGCGGAAATCTGGACGCCTTCACCGCGAAGGAATTGGTTTGCTTCAATACCAAGGTCCTCGACCAGCACTTATCCCAGGCGTTCGATGTCCTGTCCGACCTGGTGCTCCACCCCTTGTTTCGGGAAGACGATATCGAGAAGGAAAAGGGCGTCATTTTGGAAGAAATCAAAATGGAGGAGGATAGCCCGGACTATCTGGTCCATGAGATCTTTTCGTCCAATTTCTGGAAAGATCACCCGCTCGGAAAGCCCATCCTGGGCACTCCTCAAAGCGTGAAGCGTTTCGATCGCGCGATGATTTGCGCGTATTACGAGGCGGTGTACGCTCCTGCCAATCTGATGGTGACGGCTGCCGGAAACCTGACCCATGAGCGCCTGGTTGCCCTGGTGCGCGAGCACTTCGAGGGCCTGCCGCCAGGACCTCCTCCGGCCCCCGACTCGGTTCCCGCGACTCATGCCCGCATCGCCCTGCGCAACAAGAAAGCGCTCGAGCAGGTGCATCTCTGCCTGGGGGTGCCTTCCTATCCCCTTCCTCACAAGGAGCGGTTTGTCTGCTACGTTCTCAACACCCTGCTGGGCGGAGGCATGAGTTCGCGGCTGTTCCAGAACATTCGGGAACGGCAGGGGCTCGCGTACGCGGTCTTCTCCGAGCTGAGCCCCTATCGTGATACCGGCTGCCTCTCCATTTATGCCGGAACCTCGCTTGAATCCGCGCGCAAGGTGGTTGAATCCATCACCAACGAATTCCGGCAACTCAAACAGCAGCGAGTGACCGACGAGGAATTGCGCAGGGCCAAGGATCACTTGAAGGGTTCGCTGATGTTGAGCCTGGAGTCCACGGCCAACCGGATGTCGAACCTCGCGCGACAGGAGATGTACTTCGGGCGGTTCTTCAGCCTGGACGCGCTGCTGGAGAGCATCGAAACGGTAACCGCCGAAGACGTGCAGCGGATCGCGCAGACCTTTTTTGATCCCCGGCAAATTGCGTTGACGGTTCTAGGCAATCTGGAAAATTTCAAGATCGGGCGCGAAGACCTGGTTTGCTAGACTGGCAAGATACTTCACAGGGGCCGCATTTCCGGCCCACGTTCCGAGAATTGCACCTTTTCGTAGACATCCGCGAGTTTGAGCCGGCACTCGATCGGTTCGAGTTCGATGATGTCCTCCGGGGTCTTTCCTTCCGACGTCAGCGTCCATCGTCTCTCGGCTTGGCGCGTAAAGAGTTCGGCGGCGATCAGCTCCGACGAGACCATGAGATAACCTTTCAGAGACTCGATGCCCCGATACAGCGAGAACTTGCGCCCACGATCGTAGGCCTCGGTCGATGGTGAGAGAACTTCGACGAGGAGAGTGGGATTGATCAGGGTATCGAATTCACGGTCGACGAACTGTGGCTCCCCGCAGACCACGACGACGTCCGGATAGGTGTACAGACCGGCCGGTGAGACTAGGACGCGCTGCTCGTTGGAGTACACGAAGCACGGACGGGCATGAAGCTGCGACCCGAGCCGAATGACCAGATTCGCGTTAATCAGGTTGTGCGGCGCCCTTGCGCCCGCCATAGCGAACATCTCGCCGGCGAAGTATTCGCTCCGGAACTCGGCTTTCCGTTCGATTTCCAGGTATTCTTCGGGAGTCAGATAATGCTTGGGCTGCGTGGACATGGCGAACGCCTTCACCTCAACTTACCATGCCCACGCCGTGCGGCTCTGTGGTGTTAAACGCCCCTACGCCGTCCGCATCGCTTCGGACTTGTCGCCCGAAATCGCCGCTTGCGCCGCCGCCAGGCGCGCGATCGGGACACGGTATGGGGAGCAGGAAACGTAGTTCATGCCCACGCGATAGCAGAACTGCACCGAGCTGGGTTCGCCGCCATGCTCGCCGCAGATGCCAATCTCGAGTTCCCGCCGCGTCTTCCGGCCTCCCTCCACCGCCATCCTGATCAGCTTGCCGATGCCTTCCTGATCGAGCACCGCAAACGGATCGCTGGGCCAGATCTTGCGATCCTCGTAGTCTTTCTTGAACGACGTGTAGTCGTCGCGTGAAATGCCCATGCCGGTCTGCGTCAGGTCGTTGGTGCCGAAGCTGAAGAATTCGGCTTCCTTGGCCACCGTGTCCGCAGTCAGCGCGGCGCGTGGAATCTCGATCATGGTGCCCACCATGTACTTCTGATCCTTCATGCCGGCCTTCTCCAGCACTTCGTCGGCGATCTGCGCCACGATCTTCTTCTGGTTCTCGAGTTCCTTGACTCCCCCGATCAGCGGGATCATGACTTCGGGAATCACCTTCTTGCCCTTCTTGGCGACTTGCACGACCGCTTCGAAGATGGCGCGCGCCTGCATCTCGGTGATCTCGGGATAGGTGACGCCCAGGCGGCAGCCGCGATGGCCCAACATGGGGTTGAACTCGTGCAACTCTTCCACGCGCTTCAGGAGATCGGGCAGTACGGTCTTGAGGGTCTTCACCTCCGCGCCGAAACGCGCATAGGTAGCGGCCAGTTCCTTCTTCTTCTTGATGTCCGCGTAGGGCAGGATGGCGATGTCCACCATCAGGTCTTCACGCTTGGGCAGAAACTCATGCAGCGGGGGATCGAGCGTGCGGATCACCACGGGGAATCCGTCCATAGCTTCGAACAGCCCTGCGAAATCCTTGCGCTGCATGGGCAGGAGCCTGGCCAGCGCCTTGCGGCGGGACTTCTCGTCGCGCGCCAGAATCATCGCCTGCATGTGCTCGATGCGGTCCTCGGCGAAGAACATGTGCTCGGTGCGGCAGAGCCCGATGCCCTCGGCGCCGAAGTTACGGGCGGCCTTGGCGTCACGCGGGATGTCCGCGTTGGCGCGCACGCCGAACCCGCCGCGGAACTCATCGGCCCAACCCATGAAGCTGGCGAGAACGCCGGACTTCGGGTCTGCATCCAGAGTATTGGCCTTTCCGCCATAGACTTCGCCGGTGGACCCGTCGAGCGAGATCCAGTCGCCCTCATTCAGGGTTCGCGTCTTGCCATTCACGCTGATCGAGACCTGCTTCTTCTGCTCGCTCACCAAGAACGCCTCCGCGCCCGCGACGCACGGGGTCCCCATGCCGCGGCAAACCACGGCCGCGTGACTGGTCATACCGCCGCGCGACGTGAGAATGCCCTTGGCCACTTCCATGCCGTGGATGTCGTCAGGCACCGTCTCCTTGCGGACCAGCACGACTGGCGTCTTCTTGGCATGCTCCACGGCATCATCGGCAGTGAATACGATCATGCCGACGGCCGCGCCCGGAGACGCCGGCAGGCCCTTCGCCAACATCGTCAGCGATTTCTTGGATGCCGGATCGAGCACCGGGTGCAGGAGCTGATCGAGCTGCTGCGGGTCCACACGGAGGACCGCCTCTTCCTTCGTGATCAGGCTTTCACCGACCATTTCGACGGCGATCCGTACCGCCGCGGGGCCGGTGCGCTTCCCGTTGCGGGTTTGCAGCATGTACAGCTTGCCATCCTGGATGGTGAACTCGAAATCCTGGATGTCGCGGTAGTGGTTCTCCAACATCGTAGTAATCTCGCGAAGCTGGTTGTACACCGCGGGATTCCAGGTTTCCAGATCGGAGATCGGATGTGGAGTGCGGATGCCGGCGACCACATCCTCGCCCTGCGCATTCTCCAGAAACTCGCCATAGAAAACCTTCTCGCCGGTGGCGGGGTTGCGGGTGAAGCCCACGCCCGTGGCCGAGGTCTCGCCGAGGTTGCCGAACACCATCGCCTGCACATTGACGGCGGTGCCCAGATCGTCGGGAATCTGGTTCATCTTCCGATAATGATTCGCGCGGGGATTGAACCAGGAGCGGAACACGGCATTGCGCGCACCTTCCAATTGCTTCAGAGCATCCTGCGGGAACGGCTCGCCAGTCTTCTTTTGCACCAGCTTCTTATAGCCGGCGATGACAGCCTGCAGGTCTTCGGCGGTGAGCTCCGTGTCGAGTTTGGCCTTGGCTTTTTTCTTTTGGCCCTCGAAGATCTCGTCGAAATCGTGCTTTTCAATTTCGAGCACCACGTTGCCGTACATCTGGATGAAGCGGCGATAGCAATCGTGGGCGAAGCGCGGGTTGCCGCTCTTGGCTTCCAGGGCCTTGACGGTCTTGTCATTGAGTCCCAGGTTCAGGATGGTGTCCATCATGCCCGGCATGGAGAACTTGGCGCCCGAGCGGACGCTGACCAGCAGCGGGTTTTGAACGTCCCCGAGCTTCTGCTCCATGCGCTCTTCGAGCGTGTGCAGCGCGGCCAGCATCTCCTCGTGGATTTCCGCCGGAACGGAGTTGTTGTTGTGAAAGTAGATGTTGCAGACCTCGGTCGAAATCGTAAAGCCCGGGGGCACCGGCAGCTTGGCCCGGCACATTTCCGCCAGCCCGGCGCCCTTGCCGCCGAGCGTGTCTTTCATCTTTCCATCACCGTCGGCGGTTCCATTGCCGAACGAGTAGACATGCTTCTTCATGCTTTATCCTTGCTCCTATGAGTTGGTAACAATTTCCGAAAAATCCGCCACCTTAGAGAATTCCTTCCGCAGCTCGAAAAGCAGTTTCAGGCGGTTTTGACGAACCTCTTCCTGAGGCGCATTCACCAGCACCTTGTCAAAGAACAGATCGACCTTGGGCCGAAGACGGGAAATCACGCTCTCAATGGGCTGACCCGCGATTCTCAAGTACTCGCCGTAGAGTTCCTTCTCGGGGCCTTCTTCCAGCAGGGCGGGATTGAACCCGGCTTCACCGGCAAATTTCGCCTGCTCCAGAATGTTGCGGATGCGTTTGAAGCTGGCAGCCAACGGTTCGAAGTCCGGCGTGAAGCGGAGGCTCTGGATGCGGCTCAGGCGCTCCTCCAGGTCCACGAGATTACTCCAGCCGGCGGCCATCGCCGCGTTCACCTCGTCATATTTGAAATTGCGCGCATCCTTGAAGTAAAAGCGGATGCGGTCTTCGAAGAATTCAATCAATGGCTGGTTGCCCTCCAGCAGGTCGAGCAACGCGACTTCGATCTTGCCTTCCACGAGAATGCGCACCACGCCCTGCGCGGCGCGGCGCAAACCATAGGGATCGCGGGAGCCGGTCGGGATCAAGCCCACACGGAAACAACTGATCAGGGTATCGATTTTGTCGGCCAGGGATACGATCTGCCCCGTGCGGCTTCGCGGAATCGCATCCTCCATGCTCTCCGGCTTGTAGTGATCGTAGATCGCTTTCCAGGCTGCTTCCGGTTCGCCCTGCGCCTTGGCGTAGAGGCCGCCCACCACGCCCTGCAATTCGGTGAACTCCTTTACCAGTTCCGTCGTAAGATCGCACTTGCACAGACGGACGGCGCGCCGTGCATCCCCATCGCCACCGAGCTTGTCCGACAGTGCGGTAACCCGCCCGACCTTTTCGTAGTACGACCCGATGTCTTTCTGGAAAGTCACGTTCTTCAAGTCGTCCACCCGGTCCGCCAGCTTCTTCTTCTGGTCGGTCTCCCAGAAGAAGCGCGCGTCGTTAAACCGCGCCCGCAGCACGCGTTCGTTGCCGTCGCGCACGTAGCCTTTGGAGTCGGCATCGATATTCATCACCGCCACGAATTGCGGCGCCAGCCCGCCGTGATCGTCTTCCACCGAGAAGTATTTCTGGTGGTGCCGCATCACCGTCACCAGCACCTCTTCCGGCAGTTGGAGGAATTGCGGATCGAACGAGCCGGTGATGGGAGTCGGGTACTCGGTAATGTAGACCAGGGTCTCGAGCAGCGCCGCGTCCGGCTTGACGCGTACGCCAGGCATGCGGTTCGCGATCCGCTGCCGCCGCTCCTCCGCCGAAAGAATTACATAATGATCGCGCAGGCGCTGCTCGTAGTCTTCGATGGTGACTACGACCTCGGGCGCGCCCAGCCTTCGATGGCCGGAACTGAGGTTGCCCGACCGTACACCGGCCAGCTCGAATGGTACGGTCAGATCGCCCAAGAGCGCTACGATCCACCGGATCGGCCGGATGAAGCGCACTCCACCCTTGCCCGTCCAGTACATGGTCTTGGGGAAGTAGATTTGCGGGATGATGGCCGGGAGTGCCTCTGCCAGAATGTCGATGGTGCGCCGGCCTTCCACCTTCTTCAGAAAACTGTAGTACTCGCCCTTGGGCGTGGATTCCACCGCGAGGTCTTCCGGCTTGACGCCCAGCTTGCGCGCGAAGCCGGCAACCGCCGGTGCGGCCGCGGACTTCGCCGGTCCCATCACCTTCTCCTGGCTATCGGCCTGCCGCGCGGGCATCCCGTCGGCGCGCAGCACGAGGCGGCGCGGAGTGGCGTCCATGGTCACCGATTCGTGCGGAATCTCGAGTTTTTCAAAGAGCAGGCGGAGATTCTCCAGAGCCCCGGGAATCATCCAGTCGGGAATCTCTTCGACGCCGATCTCGAGAAGGAAGCGCAAGCCGGCGGCTTCGGTTGCGATACTCACTGTGCCACCCCCTGCTGTTGGTCCTGCTGCTGATCGGACCAGGCCTTAGCCACCGCGACCGCCAGCTTCCGCACCCGCTGGATCACCATCTGCCGTTCGGTGACGCTGATGGCGCCCCGCGAATCGAGCGTATTAAAAAGGTTGGAACACTTCAGCACCTGATCATAGGTAGGCAGCAGCGGAAAGCGCCGCTTGTCGGAAGACTTGGGGTCGTACGCTTTCAGCAGGCGCGCCGCCTCGCCCTCATGCAGTTCGAACAGCTTCCAGAGCGTGGGGATGTCGGCCATTTCGAAGTTGTACACGGAGTATTGCAGCTCGTCGTTGTAGCGGACGTCGCCGTAGGTAAAGTCCTTCGTCCAGTCGATGTCGTAGACACTGTTCTTCACCTGCAGGAAGGCGGTGATGCGCTCCAGGCCGTAGGTGAGTTCGGCCGGCACCACCTCGAGGTCGATGCCGCCGCATTGCTGGAAGTAGGTGAACTGGGAAATCTCGAGGCCGTCGAGCATCACCTGCCAGCCGATTCCCCACGCGCCCAGGGTCGGCGCTTCCCAGTTGTCCTCTTCCAGCTTGAAGTCGTGCTGGCGAAGGTCGATCCCGATGGCTTCCAGGCTGCCCATGTACTGCTCGATCACATCTTCCGGCGACGGTTTCAGGATCACCTGGAGCTGGCAGTGTTTATAGAGGCGGTTGGGATTGTCTCCGTAACGTCCATCGGCCGGCCGGCGGCTGGGCTGGACGTAAGCCACGCGGTAAGGTCTGGGGCCCAGCACCCGCAGGAAGGTCTCGGCGACCATGGTGCCCGCGCCTACCTCCACGTCGTAGGGTTCCTGGATAATGCAGCCACGCTCGGCCCAATACTGCTTCAGCTTGAAGATGATTTCTTGAAAAGATAGCATGTCGCTCATGTAGAGTCTGGGTCCCGGAAGGCGACGCGCCCCACCTCATGGGGCGCTGATGCGCTGTTCCAACAACGGCGCCGTCACCAGCTTTCGTTCCACGTGCGCCTCGATCTGCTGCACCAGAAACCTCCGCAAATCAGCCGCCGTCCCCTGGTCCCAGTCCGTCCGCGAAACTTGCGAGACCGGCGTCCGCAACATCTCGGCGGCGGTACTTCGAGACGCGGAACTCAACTCCCAACTGCTTCCCGAGCCGGGCATGCGGTGGCAGTCCATGCACATCAGTCCAGCCTGCCCGCGGCCGAAGAAGGCCCGCTCGGGATCGGGATCGTCCAGCAGGCTGCCGCAACCCAAACACACATGCAATTCCGGCAGCCAACCCGACAGCCGCACGGCCCACAATGAATAATACGTTACAGCGCGCCACACACGGCCCGCCGCGGCGGACTCGCTCCCGCACGCCGGCCGCAGATACTCCAGCACTGCCAGCAGAAGGCGGAAGAACTTCTCATTCGGCTCCGCCGCGGGCAACAACTGCTCGGCCACCTCCACGAAATAATCGAGCGCCACACTCGCCCAGTATTCGGAAGCGAGTCCGAACTGCGACCGGATCAACTCGCACGAATCCAGGTTAACCAGCTCGCGGGTTTCGCGCTGGAAATACGCCATCCTCACGTATGACAAGCGCTCCAGACCCGAGCCGAAAGCGCTCTTCGGACGCCGCGCCCGCCTGGCTACGCCACGCAACCTACCCTGGTCCCTCGTGAAAAAGCTAACGACGAGGTCCGCTTCCTTCAACGGGTAAGTTCGCAGAACAAGAGCTTCGCTGACACGCGCCGGCACTCGTGGAAATTTCAGAGTAACACAGATGAAAAAGCGCACGCTGGAGCCAGCTCTCACTTGACAGGCACAGGCGTTGGGCGTAAGCTCTCCTATAGCTGGCTATGGGGAGGCCGCCCGATGTCCTGGGTGAATCGATTTGCCGATTTGTTTCGCCGCGGCCGCGTACAATCGGAGATCGACGAAGAGATGCGGTTCCATCTGGAAGCCCGCATCCGGCAGAACCGGCAAAACGGCATGACCGAGCGTGATGGGCGCCTCGATGCACTCCGGCGCTCCAGGATCTGCGATACAGCCTGCGCGCGATGCGCCGCAATGTCGGATTCACTTCCATCGCCATCGTTACTCTGGCGCTCGCCACCGGCGCCCTCACCACGGTTTTCAATCTGGCCAACGATTTTCTGTTTCGCCCGCTCCCGGCTGAACATCCCAACGAGCTGGTGCGCGTCTCCGCAACGCGCCGCCATGGGAGCATCAACGCCCCGGTCTCCTGGCCGGACTACGTGCGCTTCCGAGATCACACGACCACTCTCGCGGGGCTCGCGGCGCACTATCCCACGGCGCCGCTGTTCGTCTCCGTGCGGAACAATGCTCAGGAGATCAACGGCTCGGTCGTCTCGGCGAACTACTTCCCGTTGCTGGGAATTCAGCCGCTGCTCGGACGCTTTTTCCGCCCCGCCGAAGATGCGGTGCCCGACCGCGACCGCGTCGCCGTGATCAGCTATGCTCTCTGGAGCCGCTGGTTCGGCGCTTCTCCGGACGCCTTGGGCGCGGCTGTCAGAATCAACAGCGTGCCCTTTACGGTGATCGGCGCCGCACCGCGGAACTTTCGCGGAGTAATTTCCGCCCCGAGCGAGATCTACATCCCGGCGATGATGCTCGGTGTAGGGTATCGCTGGTGTGACGATTCGCTGTCGGAAGACTGCACGATCCTGAGCATGTTGGGCCGGATGGCGGCCGGACGGACGGTCCAGGAAGTGGGCGCCGAGATCGCGAGCCTCATGCCGCCGCGCTGGGAACATGCCGAAGAGGGCGATAACAGCGGCACCGTGGTACGCTCCGATCGCGGGGCTGATCGCAGCGAAACAACCATGTTGCTCATGAGGCTCCTGCTGCTGGTCGGCCTGGTGCTGCTCGCGGTGAATTGCGCGAACCTGGCCGGAATGGCG
>Ga0335077_10006389_pt1 | contig 14553 bp, 10 predicted proteins | sample Lox_Sample_31_FD_207151 | JGI IMG/M metagenome (GOLD analysis project Ga0335077, IMG submission 207151) | Soil microbial communities from Loxahatchee National Wildlife Refuge, Florida, United States - Lox_Sample_3.1 | ecosystem: Environmental > Terrestrial > Soil > Wetlands | place: USA...
GGCATCGGACTCGTAAGCCCGAATCCGACGGTTGGGTGTGTGATCGTACGCGGCGGCGAAATGGTCGGCGAAGGATTTCATGAGTACGACAAACGCGATCATGCGGAGATTGTCGCGCTGAAAGCGGTCGGTGAGAGAGCGCGAGGCGCGACGATGTATGTCACGCTGGAACCGTGCAACCACATGGGCCGGACGGGGCCCTGCACAGAGACAATTCTCGCTTCGGGCATTTCGCGGGCGATGATTGGCATTGAGGATCTGAATCCCCGAGTCAAAGGCGCGGGCGCCGAACGCCTGCGGGAATCAGGAATGCAGGTGGACTTCGCTCCTGCTGACCTGCGCCAAACAGCCAAGGAGCTGAATGAAGGATTTTTTCGATGGAGCGCTTCGGGCAGGCCCTTCATCACGCTGAAATCGGCGCTGACGCTGGATGGACAGCTCGCGCTGCCTCCATCGGGCAAAAAGAAAAAACGCGAATGGATCACTTCGGAAGAAGCTCGAGCGGAAGTGCATCGGATGCGCCATGCTTCGGACGCGCTGCTTACTGGGATCGGAACGGTTCTGTCCGATGATCCGCTATTGACCGACCGCAGCGGTTTACCGCGGAGACGCAAGCTGCTCCGCGTGGTGCTGGATGCGAAGCTGCATCTTCCCGTGAGATCGAGCCTGGTTCGGGACTGCGAGGGGGATCTGCTTGTCATTACGGCGGCGCCAGCGAACTCGCCGCGAGCACGACAACTTCAGGAGGCTGGCGCTGAAGTCGTACGAGTCTCAGCGGTGCGCGGGATGCTCGATTTGAGGGCAGTGGTCCGGGAGCTTGGAAAGCGCGAGATTTTGAATGTGCTCCTGGAAGCGGGGCCGACGCTCAATGGGGCCGCGCTGAAAGCAGAAATTGTGGACAAACTCGTGCTTTTTTATGCCCCGAAGCTGGCGGGGAGCGTGACGGTGCCGTTCGCGAAAGAAGGGCCAGCCCTGCGCAGCGGTTTGAGAACCAAAACTCGAAATCTCGATTTGGGTACGGTATGCGTCGTGGAGGCATGGTTGAGAGATTAATGCGGCAATCCGGAGAGATTGCAGCGTGCGGCGTTTGCGAGTTGCGATAGAATTGGTTGGAAAATTTCGAAAGTTGATGTGCTACAGCGATGCAAAAGCGGCGGTCTGATTTGAGGTGAACTTATGTGCGCGACGGCAGTTTCGGACGTTCGGATTCCACACTTTATCGGAGGGCAGTGGACCGCCTCGAAATCCACGAATTGGCAGGATGTCGTAAATCCGGCTACGGCGGCGGTGCTGGCGAAAGTTCCGCTTGCGGAAGCGTCGGAAGTGAATGCTGCAATTGAAGCTGCTGCCGCCGCGTTTCCCGAATGGCGGCGAACACCTCCCGAAGACCGCATCCAGCCGCTGTTCAAATTGAAAGTGCTCCTCGAAGAACACATTGACGAGCTGAGCCGCTCGATCACCGCGGAGAATGGAAAGACGTTCACCGAAGCGAAGGCGGAATGGCGGCGCGCGATCGAGAACGTGGAGGTGGCGTGCGGAATTCCTACGATGATGCAGGGGTACAACCTGGAAGACGTGGCGCGCGGCATTGATGAAATGATGATCCGCCAGCCGCTGGGCGTCGCGGCCGCGATCGTGCCTTTCAATTTTCCGGGGATGATCGCGTTCTGGTTTCTTCCGTACGCGATTGCCACCGGCAATACCTTCGTCATCAAGCCGTCGGAACGCGTTCCGCTGACGATGCAGAAGACGTTCGAGCTGCTGGAAAAAAGTGGCTTGCCGAAGGGCGTGGTGAATCTCGTGAATGGGGGGAAAGCAGCGGTAGACGCGCTGCTCGACCATCCGAAAGTTCGCGCGATCAGTTTTGTCGGCTCGACTCCCGTGGCGAAGTACATCTATTCGCGCGCGGCGGCCAGCGGCAAACGTGCACAGTGCCAGGGCGGCGCGAAAAATCCGGTAATCGTACTTCCCGATGCGGATATGGACATGGCCACGCAGATCATCAGCGACAGCGCGTTCGGCTGCGCAGGGCAGAGATGCTTAGCGGTTTCGGTGGCAGTGGCGATTGGCGAGGCGCAGAAGACTTTTCGCGATTCCATGGCCGAAGCGGCGTCGAAGATTCGCGTGGGCAACGGATTGGATGCGGGCGTGCAGATGGGACCGGTGATCACGCCGCAAAGCAAGGCACGTATTGAATCGTTAATCGGTCAAGGAGAGAGAGAAGGCGCAAAGGTGCTGGTGGACGGGCGAAATGCGAAAGTGCCAGGCTGCGAATCGGGCAATTTTGTGAGGCCGACGATTCTAGACGGCGTCGCGCCACAAAGCGAGCTATCACACACGGAGATTTTCGGGCCCGTGCTGAGCATGGTCCATGCGGACAGCATGGATGACGCACTTTCTTTTCTCGAAAAGAATCCCTACGGCAATCAGGCTTCGCTCTTTACGTCGAGCGGCGCAGCGGCGCGGCGTTTTCGCTATGAGGCACCCGCCGGCAACATCGGCATCAACATCGGCGTCGCCGCCCCCATGGCCTATTTTCCGTTCACGGGATGGAAAGACAGCTTCTTCGGCGATTTGCACGGCCAAGGCCGCGATTCTGTCGAGTTCTACACTGACAAGAAAGTCGTTGTCGAACGCTGGGCCAAGGAACACTCACGAAAGTTCTAGCGCAGGTCCCGTCAGGAATGCGGTGACGGCAGGGTCCGTTCTGTGCTTCGTCTTGCTGTCGCCATCTCTTCCTTCTTTTTCTGCGTCCTCTGCGCGCCGTGTGGTAGAACTCTTCTCCTGTTTCTACCACTGTGGCTGAGACCGCAAATCGCTCCGCGCTGAAATCCGCCGTTGCAAAAGCCGGCATCTTTTCGTTCGTCTTCGTGATGTACTCCTACACGACAGGCGGGCCGTTCGGCCTTGAAGAACAGGTCACCACCTCCGGTCCGGGAATGACGCTGCTCTTCGATCTTCTGATTCCTCTCTTCTGGTGCATTCCGATTTCGTTTGTGGTGGCAGAGCTGACCACGGCGATGCCCGTGCAGGGCGGTTTCTATCGGTGGGTGCGCGCGGGCTACGGCGACTTCTGGGGATTTCTGGCTGGCTGGTGGAACTGGTCGGCTTCGTTTCTGCTGGGCGGCGCGTACGCCGTACTTTTCACCGACTATCTCGCCGCGTACTTCCCCGCTCTTCACGGCTGGCGGCACTATGCAGTTTGCCTCGCGTTCATTGCACTGATCATTTACATCAACGTGCGCGGCATCAAGTTGGTCGGGGAAGTTTCCGGGGCGATGGAGATCTTCGTGCTTCTCCCCGTGCTGGTGATGATCGTGATCGGCCTCACGCACTGGCACCACAATCCTTTTGTGCCGCTCACGCCTCCCCGCAAACCATTCATTCAGGTTTTCGGGGTGGGGCTGGCGTTGGGGATTTGGCTTTATTCCGGCTACGAGCAGATGTCCACAGTGGCGGAAGAAGTGGAAAATCCGAAACGAAATTATCCCCTGGCTCTTGCGATCGTCGTGCCCCTCTCCATCGCGACCTACTTCCTGCCCACTTTCGCTTCTCTGGCAACCCTGAATAACTGGCGGGATTGGAACTCGGGCTATTTCTCGACAGCGGCGAAATTGATCGGCGGGCCATGGCTCGGCGTCTGGATGACGCTTGCGGCGATGATTACGAACGCTTCGTTGCTGAATGCCACGGTTCTGGCAACGACGCGCATGCCTTTCGCCATGGCCGAAGACGGCCTCCTGCCGCGCGGATTGACGCGTTTGCATCCGCGTTATGGTACACCTGCTGTCGCTATCATCGTTTCCGGAGTGATTTATGCGATTCTGGCGATTCGCACGCTTACGGAATTGATCGCCGTTTATGCGTGGCTGCGAGTCGCCACGACGATCCTGACTGCGCTTTCAGGTTGGAGACTGAGGAAAACGCATCCGGGCCTGCCACGATCCTTTCTCATTCCTGGCGGGCGCGGCGGACTCGCTTATTCGGTCGCGGCTCCAATCGCCATGGCTACGATCGCAATATTGGGGAGCATCGCCAGCGGCGACCGATTTGTCCTGATCCTCGGTCCGGCCGCGCTCTTGCTCGGGCCAATTGTTTATATTTTCGCCAAGCGGCGCGTGCAGGAGGCCTGATGGGCAGAGACGCTTTAACTCACCCAATCGAGAAACTTGTACCAGGCGCCCGCAAACGGCAAAAACCAAGGTTTGCCGCCATACATGCCGAAGGGCGCAACGGGAAACGGAATTTTGCCGAAAGGATTGTCATCGCGACCGGTGAGGATGGCCTCGGCCATTTTGGAGCCGAGAAACGTCGCCATCGCGACGCCGTGTCCCGCGTAGCCGAGCGAATAGCGCAGGCCGCCAACTTTTCCCGCATGCGGCATGATGTCAAACGCAAAGTCGAGAGTGCCGCCCCAGACGAAATCGACTTTTGTGTCGCGAAGTTGTGGATAGACTTGCAGCATTCCACGCCGCAGAATCTCCGCGCTTTCGCGGACCGTATTCTCATTTTCCGGGAAAAACGCCGCGCGGCCACCGAACAGCATCCGGCGGTCGGGTGTCAGACGGTAGTAATACAGATAATTCTTGGAATCGAAGATCATGCGGTTGCGAGGACTTAATTCACTGGCAAGCGCATCGGGAAGAACTTCCGTAACGATGATGTACGATCCAATGGGAATGATTTTCTTCTGGAGCGAGGGAGTCACGGCACTTGTGTACCCGCTTGTGGCGATAAGAATGTCACGCGACCAGAATGCCCCTCGCGATGTGGTGACCTTCCATCCTGGTGTACCTTGACGCGACTGCCGCTCGAGTCTCTCGGCTCTTGTTTGTTCGTGAACCGCAGCGCCCGAGCGAGCCGCTGCGCCCGACAGGCCCGCGACATATCGCGCCGGATTCAATCCCGCGCTGGTTTCGTCCACAAGTCCGCCGTGATAGATCGCTGAACCGATCTCGCCCTGCAAGTCTCTCTTCTCGACGATCTGCTGCTCGTGGCCGAACTCGCGCGCGATCATCTCCGCTCCGCGGCGGAATTCATCAAAATGTTTCGGCTTGCACGCGACCTCCAAATGGCCGCAACGCGAGAAATTGCAGTCAATCGCTTCTTCGCGAATGATTTGTTCGACGCAGTCTATGGATGCGAGCGAAGCTTCGTACATTTGCTTCGTCGCCTCGCGTCCGTATCGAGCCATGATTTCGGGGATGCCCAGCTTTAATCCCGTGAGGACCATTCCGCCATTGCGGGAACTCGCGCCCCAGCCGACGTTGTATGCCTCGAGCACGACAACAGTCGCGCCGCTTTTCGCCAGCGTGCGCGAAGCAGACAATCCAGTAAATCCCGCGCCGATCACGGCCACATCGGCGGATTCCGGCAGGGGCCGCTCCTCGAACCGCGGCATTTCCACCGTTTGCAACCAATAGTTTGTTTCCCGGATCGCCATGGAATTTCAGAATCACACGCCAGGCAATTCGTTCACGGCGCGCCAGGCTTCGTCAATCGCCGCATCCGTATAGGCGCGCGCTGCGGAATCCGAATTTGCGATGGTGATTCTGCCGAAAGGGGCGCGAGCAATTGTGTTGGGCCGGGGCTTTCCCGCGAGATCGCGGTCGGAATACCAGTCGTATTCGTAGGCGTATCCGTGCGCCCAGCGATTCACTGTGATGGCGGCGATGTCGCGCGCGGCTTCAAATCCTGCCGGGGCGAACATTCTCTGTAATTGATCGCGAATGTTTCGCTCAATCGTTTCAAACGGAGTGCCAATCAGTTCGTAACGGCCGGCGCGATACTGATTGCGCCGCGGCGCACCGGGACTGCAAGGGCTGCGAAGCAAAAAGAGCGCCGCCGGCTCATCCGGCTTGCTGGGAAACTTGTACTCTCCGAGACTCACCGGAAAATCCAACGCGACATACGAATGATAGCTTCCCGGCGCCATGACCTGGTGAATTCCCTGCGATGCAAACGGCTCCCAGCTTTTGATGGCCACGCGCGAGTAAAGGAACGGCGCCTTCACACAGTAGCGCAATGCTTCCTTCTGTTTTTCCGGAAGCTCCGGACACAAATACGGCACCATCGCGTTAAAGCACGCCAGGACGCAGTATTTCGCCTTGACGGTTTCAAGCTTTCCATCGCGCACGAATGCGACTTCCACTTCTCTCGATGAGCCCGGAGCGCCATCCTGCTTCACTCGCACGACACTGCTCCCCAAGCGAATACGGACGGAGTTTTCCAGGCGATCCAGCTTGCTGTAGTCCGCTTTGGCGGTAACCAGATCCTCCATGGTGTGGCCGGGCATCGCTTCGGGAATCAAAGCGCGAACAAGCAGCCGTGCAATCGAGGCGTTGCCATCAGGAAAATGAAAAATGTACGGTTCTTCCTTTTCAAGCGGTGGAAGGCCCAAACCATCGAAGGCGGGATACTTGAACGATCCGTAGTCGTCGGGATTTGTATAACAAGCGTAGGCTGAAATCGCATCAATACCGACAGCAAATAGGTCGTGGGGAAATTTCTGGAAAAATGGCAGGGCTTCCGCAATGAGCCCGCAATGCTTGGTAAGAAATTCGGCCATGCTGATGCTCTTGAGCAGCGCGACCTTCTGTTTACGAGACATTCCCGCGAGGTAATCTTTTTTTTCGGTATAGACGCGCGCGATTTCCTGCTGGACTCTTTTCGAAAGCGGCGACTTGCTCAGAAACTCCGGCCAAGGCGCGCGGCCCATCCCGGTGAGGAGTCTGTCCGCGCCAAATGTTTCCTCGTCGAAAAAACATCCCGTTCCCAAACCGGCGTACAGCTTCTCGTCGTACGCCTTGTAGAACTTCCCTACGTCCACGCCGAGATCGCGCAGCACTCCCTTGGCGACGGAACTGTATTCCCCCGGACTCTCAATGGACTGCGTGCCGCCGTTTGCCAGGAGGAGTCTTCCGCCGGCCTGAAATTCATCGCGGCGGGCGTGGCCGCCAAAGTCATCGTGAGGATCCAGGAGCAGGATCTTCGCGCTTTTCCCCGCCTTTTTTTGGAAAAAATGCGCTGCAGCCAAGCCGCTAATTCCCGCTCCGGCAATCACGAGGTCGTAGGATTCGCCGCTTTTTTCAGGCGCTCCGAGCGTCCCCCATTGGTTGCCATCGCGCAGCTTGTGCGCATACGTGTACACGCCCTCCTGATCGCCGCGCAGTCCGGTCAGTGCGGGAGGATAGTCCGGCAGCACATCGGCATCGGCGTGGGAAAGCAATCCCAGCCCGAAAGCGTGCGCGCAAGGAATATTCGTCGCCACGGCCACGCCGCCAATCGCAAGCGCCACGCCGTCTAGAAAGTCCCGCCGCGTGATCTTGCGGGCCATTCCGAGTTCACGATCTTGCCTCCGATTGCCCACTGTTTTGTTCCACTCCCGCTTCCGGAAACCGCAGCGCTTACTTCCCAGGGCTCGGGTTCGCGGAGATTTGGCCCGGCTGGTACGCTTTAGTGTCCCAATCTTACTGAATTTTAGTAAAGTTTGTTTCCACTCGTTCAAAAAAGTCCGCTTTCGGAAGAGTAGCGGCATTTTCCCATTTCCGTTATCGTTTCAAGAGCGGCTCGCCGCATCCGACCATGTTTACGGGAATCATCGGGCATCTCGGCACGATCAGGGCTCTCTCTGCTGGACCAGCGGGCGGAAGCGTGACCATTCATGCGCCTACGCTCGGAGGTGAGCTGAAGGTAGCGAATAGTATCGCGGTCAACGGCTGTTGCCTGACAATTGTCTCCGCAGAAGGCAACGATTTCTCCGCCGACCTTTCCGGCGAAACGCTCACCAAAACGTCTTTTCGCGAACTAAAGCCGGGTACGCGCGTCAATCTCGAACAGCCGCTGACCGCCGGAAAAGAGTTTGGCGGCCACTTTGTGCTCGGCCACGTGGACGGAGTGGGACGCGTCACGCATCTCACACCGGAAGGGGAAAACTGGTGGTACGGCGTCGAAATAGCATCTGAAATCGCGCCCTACATCGTTCCGAAGGGTTCTCTCACAATTGACGGCATCAGCCTTACTGTCGCGCGATGGCACAATTCCATCACGGAAATTGCCGTCATCCCGTTCACTTACGAGCACACCAACATTCGCGATCGCAAGCCAGGCGATCCGGTGAACCTCGAAGGCGACATCCTGGGCAAATATGTCGAACGCCATCTGAGCGCGCGCCAAGGAGGAAGAGCCGAATCTTCCCTCTCCATCGAGGAATTGATTCAGCAGGGTTTCGGCCCTGGATCCCGGGCGAAAGGCGGGAGCTAAGCGCTTTTCGTCTCCCGCTTCTTCTCCCGCGCGCCACGCCAATAAAGAGAAAGACCGATTGCGATCGTCACGACGGTCGCGCCAACAATCTTCAGCTCGAAGGCAACTTTGTTTTCCGTTTCCCCGGGCGGTATCAGGGAAAAGAAAATGCTTGCTAGAGTAACCGCGAATGCCAGCCCTCCGGCGATCCACACTCCAAGCCTGCCTCCGGGAATGAGCACGGCGCTCTTATCTTCCGCGCGATCCTTGCGGCCGGCAAGTTTCATCGCCGCACTGTACATGTACAGAAATGGGATGAAATAAAGAATGACGGCCACGGCCACCAAGCCCTGATATGCCCCGATCGTGGTCTCGTTGATCTGACTCGCCAGAAGCACGACTCCCGAAATGAGCGCTTGAACGAGAATCGAAATGTAAGGCGTCTTCCATTTGGGATGAATCTTTCCGAAGGCCTTGGGCATGTAACGGTCGATGCCGACGACGAACGGGACGCGCGCGATGCCGGCGACCGTGCTACCCACTCCGCCGGCATTGCCCACAGAAACCAGCAACGCGGCGAGCACTCCGAGGAATCCGATCCCCAGCACGGTCGATCCCGTCGTGATGGCCTGGAACACGCCGCTCTGCGGATTCACCTGGTCGCCGGGGAGCATCGCGAGCACCGCGAATGTGCCGATGACGTAAATAAAGGCGATCATCGCGCCGGAGGCATAAACGGCTCGCGGCAGCGTTCTTCGCGGGTCGCGAATTTCCTCGCTCATCGCGGAGACCAACTCCAATCCCGTGAATGCAAATGCGATTTGCGACCAGAAATTCACCGTGTCCCAATTCCAGTGGGGCAGCATATTGTTCCACGTAAAGTGCGTGACCGATCCGTGCTTCAGCCATAACACCGCGCCGATTGCAGCGAGGATCAGCAGAGGAATGTACGTTGAGACGCCTCCCGCGTTTTGCAGCCACTTGCCGATATTCAAGCCGATGATGTTCAGGATGACGGCAACCGCCAGCAGCGCAAGAGAAACCCAGATCTGAAAAGCGCGGCTGTTGGCAAGCGTTTCGCCGCGCGCGCCCAGGACATAAGCGCTCATCGAAGCGCTGGCAAGCAGAAGTCCCGGAAAGTAAAACACCGTGTAGATCCAGTAGCACCACCCCGCGACGAAGCCGTGGAAATCCCCGAATGCTTCTTTGGACCACACGTAGAGCCCGCCCTCGTTAGGAAAACGCGAAGAAAGTTCATTGATCACGAGCGCGCTAGGAACGAAGAAAAGCACCGCCGCTAGAACCCACAGGCTAATGGAAGAAGTTCCATTGTGCGCGGCGGCGGCAATCCAGCGCGGCCCGAGCACCGTGGCGATATTGAAAAACAGGACGTCCCAAAAACCCATTGCGCGGCGAAGCTGGCTTCGGGGATCGGAGGAACTCCCGGCGGGGGAACTCACAAAGTCACGTCCAGTGCGGGGATGAGGACATCCTGCATGCGGAAGTTGTGGAGGAAAGGATCTTTCGAATCTTCAAACTCCTCCCACGGCCCGAAAAAGGTCACTCTGCCGTCCTGGAGAAAAACGATATTGTCTGCCAGACGTTTGGCGAGATGCGTGTCGTGAGTGACCACGATCGAAGTGCGATGAAATTTTTCTTTCAATCGCAGGATCAGGTCTCCCATGTGCCTGGCCATAATCGGATCCACCATTGTCGTCGGCTCATCGTAAAGAATTGCGTCGGGATTTTGCGCCAGGGCGCGCGCAATGGCCACCGCACGCTTCATTCCGGTCGAAAGCTCGCTCGGCAATTTGTCCAACACTTCCTCGACTTCGAGTTCTTGCGCGAGCTTGGCCACATAGGAATCGATATCCGCCGCCGTCAAGGCGGGTTGCTCGGTCAGCGGAAAGGCGATATTTTCGCCCACCGTGAGAGAATCGAAGAGCGCACCCGACTGAAACACCATGGTGACCTTGCGGCGAACTTCGCTGAATTCTTTTTCGCTCCAATGGGTGACGTCCTGCCCGGCGACGATCACCTGACCCGAATCAGCCTTCAGAAATCCCATGATGTGCTTCAACGTGACCGACTTTCCGACGCCGCTGCGACCCATAATCACGCAAGTCTCGCCACGCTTTACGGTGAAGTTCACATTGTCGAGCACGGGACGGTCCCCGAACGCCTTGTAAACGCCGCGAAACTCGAAGTAGTTCTCCGGTTCGGTCTGTGCGCCGGCACTCTTTACGGCGCCTTGCTCCGTCCGGCCACTTGTCCCAGGATTGTCCAGAAAATGGTTGCTCACGATTTTTCCGCATCCCAAACCTTGCGAATTTCCTCAAAATCCGCAGGTGTGTTCATGTTCCAAAAAAGCCGCCCTGCCGTATCAAACCGTTTCCATTCGGACTCGTCAAGCACTTCCATCCGGACGCGCCGCAGGGCTTCGCCGATTTTTCGAACTCCTTCCTCAAAAGCTGCCCGCAGCTGCCCCGCGGACACAATCCGCCAGCAAGCGCAGAGCGGCTCCAGACCACTTACCGAGCGCGGTACGATCGCGGCCGCATCGCTCTTCTCCGCCAGCTCAACCATATGCTCCAGCCACGCGGCGGTCAGAAAAGGCATGTCGCAGCTCACGATGAGCGCCCATTCGACCTGACCGGGCAGTCCCCCAGCGTCTTCGAGCGCCGTAATGATTCCCCCCAGCGGCCCTTCGCCCGGCCAGCGGTCCGCGATCTGACGGACTGTTGAGAATTCGTATCTCACGGCGCCCATTACAATCGTCGCGTTCCCAGTGGCCTCATGCAAGAGAGCGCAAGTCCTTTCAATCATTGTTTGGCCGCCGAGTCTCACCAAAGCTTTGTCCTGCCCGAAGCGCGAACTCGCGCCACCTGCCTGTACGTAGCCAAGCGCCGTCATTTGCTTCTCAATTCCATTCATGTCCCGAACGCCAAACTCCAATCCGCCCGCGTGAGAGCTCAGGCCTCTTCGTCCAGGGCTTCTTTCCCTGGCCGCCGGATCCCGAGTTCACGCAATTTTTCCTGCAAACTTTGCCGGTGCAATCCAATGGTCGCCGCGGTTCGCGACACGTTCCATCTGTGCCCGACGAGCTGCTTTGTCAGCCAGGCGACTTCAAACTTTCGCTTTGCCTCGCGAAAGTCTCGTTCGTTCATTCCGGAATCTGTCTCATTTCCCGCATCCTTCCTCATAAGGACTTCACCCTTTAGAACCTCATCCGGCAAATCGCTCGCCGCAATCTCTTCCCCTCGACTAAGTACGAGGCTCCGCTCCAGAGCGTTTTTCAGCTCGCGGACGTTGCCCGGCCAATCGTATCGTTCGATTGCAGCAAGAGCTTCCCGGCTCAGCCGAGCTCCCCTTCCCAGACGGGACGCATGCATTTTCAGAAAAGCCTCGGCGAGGACGGCGGTGTCTCCCTTGTGCGCGCGCAATGGCGGCAGTTCAATCGTCACCACACGCAGCCTGTAAAACAGGTCCTCGCGAAATCTTCCCGCGCGAATCTCCGCCGGAAGATCGCGGTGCGTCGCGCTGATCACCCTTACGTCCACGGGGATCGGCTGCGTTCCTCCCAGCCGCTCAATCGTACGATTTTCCAATGCGCGGAGCACTTTGGCCTGCGTCACAGGGTTCATATCGCCAATCTCGTCGAGGAACAGCGTGCCGCCGCTGGCCAGCTCGAATTTCCCCTTCTTTTGCTGCGCAGCGCCGGTGAATGCTCCGCGCTCGTATCCGAAGAGCTCCGATTCAATCAGTGTCTCCGGCAAGGCTGCGCAATTCACAGCGACAAACGGCTTCCCGGCTCGTTGCGAGCGCGCATGAATTTCCTGCGCGAGCAAATCCTTACCCGTGCCGCTTTCGCCGAGAATCAGCACTGTGGAGTCGGCCGGCGCCACGCGGTCGGCCATTTCAAATGCCCTGCGCATCTCCGCAGACCGCCCGGTCATTTGCCCAAATTGCCCTTCTGTCGCCAGTTGGCTTCGCAGCGCTTCGTTCTCTTTTTCGAGAGAAGTAAGTTTCAACAGGTTTGCCACTCGCCGTCGCAATTCTTCGAGCTCGAAACCCTTCACCAGATAATCGGAAGCTCCCAACTGGAGTGCTTCCACGGCGTTTTTCGCCGTGTCCAGGGCGGAAACCATGAGCACAGGCGCTTCACTTCCCTGCTCGCGCATCCACTTTAAGAAGGAAAGCCCATCTTCTCCGGGCAAAATCACATCGAGAAGCACCAGATCCGGCCTCTCGGCGTCCATTGCGCCCCGCGCGGCCTCCGCTGAATCCGCTTCTGCAATCCGGTACTTTGATTCCAATGCTCGCCGCAATCCGTAGCGAGCCGCGGGTTCGTCGTCCACGATCAGGATTGTCTTCATCGCTTCGTTTCTCCCAAGGGCAGCTGCACGGAAAATCGCGTTCCCCGCCCATTCTTCGACGGACTGACGAAGTCCACGCTTCCGCCCGCTTCCGAAACGCGTCGCGCGACAATCGCAAGGCCCAGTCCCGTTCCTTGTGTCTTCGTCGTGAAAAACGGCTGCAGAATCTTCTCGCGTATCTCCGGCGAAATCCCCGGACCGTCATCTTCGACCGTGAGCGTGCATTCTTCTCCATTCCGTGAAATCTTCACAGAAACATGTCCTCCGCGTGGCGTTGCTTCGAGCGCGTTCATCACTAGGTTTGACAGCGTGTCGTTCACCGCTTCCTTGCTGGCTTTAACGCATACGGGCGCGTCGGATTCCGTGAACTGCAACGTGACTCCCCTGCGCTCTGCTTCGTGCCGTAGCACAGACGTGACTTCAATCGCGGCCGCCGCCGCGTCACTGGCTGCTTCTGCTCTTTCCCCAACCACCGTAGGCCTGCTGAATTGCAGGAGTTGATTCAGCTTGGCGGAAAGTCTTCCAATTTCTTCCAATACCAGCTGGGTCTCGCCACGAATCGCCTTCGGCAACCCCGGATTTTCCAGTTGTACCTGCAAGATGGTCTTAATGGATCCCAAGGGATTCTTGAGGTTGTGCGAAATGCTCGCGGCCATCTGCCCCAGCGCCGCCATTCGCTCTCGCTCCGCCAATTCCCGCTCCAGCCGCACCTTCTCTTCGATCAGCCGGCAGAGCTCCAGCGCTCCGGGAAGTTGTTCGCACAAGTATTCCAACGCCGCTCTGGTCTCGCCGGAGAGCATTGCCCCGTGTGTTTTCGCCCGAAGAACTCCAATTCGCCTTTCTCCAGATTCGATAGGAAATAGCCAGCCGGGTTCCTTCTCGCCCGCTGGTTCCTCGCGCGATCCGCTTCCGCTTTCGAACAAATCCAATCGCGCCTCTGCCAGTTCCAATTTCTCTTTCAGCCATGCTTCGGTGAATGAGATGAGTTTCTTTTGATTCCCCTGACGAGCTACTTCATGAATCACGCTCGCAACTTTCTGCGCCTGGTCCATCTCCTGTCGTGCTGTTTCCTTCAGCCGTCGGCCAAGGATGCGTTGCAATGGCTCGATAAACACCACCAGCACAAAGAGCAGGATCGCGGCGGAAGCTTCTGGCGGAAGGACAGGTTCAAGCCAGATGCCAACTCGTCTGACAAGACTCAAATACAAGAGCGCGAAAAACGTGACTGTTACGGCGTAAAGCAGATTTTGCTGCCGCCCAATCTGCAGAAAATTGTATTTCTGGACGTAATAGACCAACGCCCCAAGCGGCAATATCGGCAGCAGAGCTACGGCTGTGCTCATCCAGGTCCGATCGGCGGCAAAGTAGCCCGGCACGCGGGAGAGGAACACCAAAGCTGCTCCTCCGAGCACTCCGCAGAGAAAGCGATGAAACAGGAGCTGCTCACCATCCGGCGCGAAGTCCGCAAATTTCTTTTCCAGATATGCCGACACTCCCAGCGCGATCGCAAACCACAGCTCAAATGCGCTCCCCAGAGAATAGGACGGGGTCAAGAAATCAAAGGGTTTTCCCGAGGTAAGGATCGGATAGGCCCGCAAGCCGAAATAAAGTGCCGGCGCATACGCCGCGGTAAGCCAGAAACGCCTTCCGGTCAAACTCGGCGCCAGCAGCCGCGTGTCTGCATATTCCAGGTGTAAGTGCAGGACCAGCGGTGGCAAAAAAATCAGTCCGATACACAGCACGCTCCAGGAAAAAGCCGTCAGAACGGCGGGCGGTTGAACGTAATAGATCTGCGCATTGAGCGAAAGTAGCGATCCGCCGTAGAAAAAAAACAGCGCGAGGCACAGAAAGAAAAACACTCGCTCGAAGTTGCGCTGCCTGCGGTAGCCGAGGATCACCACCATCCAGAACAACATCAGCAGCGTTCCTGCTGTGA
>Ga0335077_10006391_pt1 | contig 14551 bp, 3 predicted proteins | sample Lox_Sample_31_FD_207151 | JGI IMG/M metagenome (GOLD analysis project Ga0335077, IMG submission 207151) | Soil microbial communities from Loxahatchee National Wildlife Refuge, Florida, United States - Lox_Sample_3.1 | ecosystem: Environmental > Terrestrial > Soil > Wetlands | place: USA: Florida...
AGTGTCACAGTGACCGCCGTATTCTTGGAAGTCGAAACCGATTGCCCGTCGGCCGCCGGGGCATCGTTCACCGCCGTCACCGTCAGACTCACCGTCGCCGCCGCCGAGGTCAGACTGCCGTCGTTGGTCGTGAACGTGAAGCTGTCCGAACCGTTGTAGTTGAGACTCGGCGTATACGTCACCTGCGCCGTGCAGCTCGATCCCGCGCCGCTCGGCGTGCAACTCGTCCCCGAAATCGCTCCCAGCGTCCCGTGCGTCGGTCCCGTCCCCACCGCAAACGTCAACGCCGCGCTGTCGATATCCGTCCCCGCCAGGGTGATGACAAGGGCCGTATCCTCCGCCGTCGTCACCGACTGCCCGTTCGACGCCGGCGCGTCGTTCACCGCCGTCACCGTCAGGGTCACCGTCGCCGTGTTCGAATCCAAACTCCCGTCGTTCGCCTTGAACGTAAAGCTGTCCGAACCGTTGTAATTCGCCGCCGGCGTGTACGTCACCTGCGCCGTGCAACTCCCCGACGTGCAACTGGTGTTCGTGATCGCGCCCAAGCTGCCATGCGCCGGACTCCCTACCACCGCAAACGTCAACGTATCCCCGTTCGCATCCGTCGCGGCCAGGGCGACGATGATCGGACTGTCTTCTCCCGTCGTCAGACTCTGACCCACCGCCACCGGCGCCGTATTCCCGACCGAAATCGTCACCGTCGCCGCCGTCGAGCCCAGACTGCCGTCGTTCGTCGTAAACGTAAAGCTGTCCGGCCCCGTGTAACCCGTCGTCGGCGTATACGTCACCGACGCCGTGCAACTCGACCCCCCGCCGCTCGGCGTGCAACTCGGCGTCCCGATCGCCCCCAGCGTCCCGTGCGTCGGCCCCGTCCCCACCGCGAACGTCAACGACCCGCTGTCGATGTCCGCCCCCGACAAGGTCACCGCAAGCGGCGTATTCTTCGCCGTCGAAACCGACTGCCCGTTCGATACCGGCGCGTCGTTCACCGCCGTCACCGTCACCGAAACCGTCGCCGTGTTGGAATTGAGCGACCCGTCATTCGTCGTAAACGTGAAACTGTCCGGACCGTTGTAGTTCGCCACCGGCGTATACGTCACCTGCGCCGTGCAGCTCGATCCCGCGCCGCTCGGCGTGCAACTCGGCGTCCCGATCGCCCCCAGCGTCCCGTGCGTCGGCCCCGTCCCCACCGCGAACGTCAACGACCCGCTGTCGATGTCCGCCCCGGACAGCGTGATCACCGCCGCCGTGTCCTCCGCCGTACTCACGCTCTGCCCGTTCGCCCCCGGCGCGTCGTTCACCGCCGTCACCGTCACCGAAACCGTCGCCGCCGGCGAGGTTAAGCTGCCGTCGTTCGCCGTAAACGTGAAACTGTCCGGACCGTTGTAATTCGCCGCCGGCGTGTACGTCACCTGCGCGGTACAATTGGCCCCTCCGCCGCTGGGCAAACAACTTGTGGCCGTAATGGTTCCTAAGCTGCCGTGGGCCGGTACTCCCGCAATCGCAAACGTTAGGGACGCGTTGTCCACATCGCTCGCCGACAGGGTGATCGCCAGCGCCGTGTCCTCCGCCGTCGTCGTGCTCTGACCCGTCGAAACCGGCGCGTCGTTCACCGCCGTCACCGTCAGGCTCACCGTCGCCGCGGGCGAGGTTAAGCTGCCGTCGTCCGCCGTAAACGTGAAACTGTCCGGACCGTTGTAATTGGCATTCGGCGTATACGTCGTCTGGGCCGTGCAACTGGAGCCGCTGCCGCTGGGGGTGCATGTCGTCCCCGAAATCGCCCCCAACGTCCCGTGCGCCGGTGCCGTTCCCACCGCAAACGTCAACGCCGCGCTGTCCACGTCGCTCGCCGACAGGGTGATCGCCAGCGCCGTGTCCTCCGCCGTCGTCGCGCTCTGCCCATTGGCCACCGGTGCGACGTTCACCGCCGTCACCGTAAGGCTGACCGTGGCCACCGTCGAATCCAATAAGCCGTCGTTCGCCTTAAATGTAAAGCCGTCCGAACCGTTGTAATTCACCCCCGGCGTGTAGGTCACCTGCGCCGTGCAGCTTGAGCCTGCGCCGCTCGCCGTACAGGTCGTCCCTGAAATCGATCCCACCGTTCCGTGCGTCGGACCCGTTACGATCGCAAACGTCAGGGCCGCGCTGTCGATATCCGCCGCCGACAGCGTGATGACTTTGGCCGTGTTCTCCGCCGCCGTCACGCTCTGCGCATTCGACGTCGGGGCATCGTTCACCGGTGTGATGGTGATCGAAACTGTCGCCGCCGTGGAAGTGAGGGACCCGTCGTTGGCCGTGAACGTGAAGCTGTCCGGGCCGTTGTAGTTCGCCGCCGGCGTGTAGGTCACCTGCGCCGTGCAAGTGGAACCCGCCCCGCTCGGCGTGCAACTCGTCCCGGTGATCGTCCCCACCGTTCCGTTTGTCGGCGCCGCCGCGATCGCAAAGGTCAGGGCCGCGCTGTCCACATCGCTTCCCGAAAGCGTGATGACCTTGGCCGTGTCTTCCGCCGTCGTTGCGCTCTGCGCATTGGCTGTTGGGGGATCGTTGACGGCTGTCACCGTGATCGAGACCGTCGCCGCGGGCGAGGTCAGGGCGCCGTCGTCCACCGTAAACGAAAAGCTGTCCGAACCGTTATACGTCAAGCCCGGCGTGTAGGTCACCTGAGCCGTGCAGCTCGAGCCCGCGCCGCTCGGCGTGCAGGTCGTCCCGGATACCGCTCCGACCGTCCCGTGGGCGGGATTGGTAACCGTAAACGTCAATGCCGGACTGTCGATATCCGTCGCCGCTAACGTGATGACCTTGGCTGTGTCCTCCGCCGTCGTCACGCTCTGGGCGTTCGCGGTCGGGGCATCGTTGACGGGTGTGATCGTCAGGCCCACCGTCGCCGCCGTCGAGGTCAGCGACCCGTCGTTGGCCGTGAATGTAAAGCTGTCCGGACCGTTGTAATTCGCCGCCGGGGTGTAGGTCACCTGCGCCGTGCAATTGGAGCCCGCGCCGCTCGGCACGCAACTCGGCGTCCCGATCGCTCCCAGCGTCCCATGGGCCGGAGCCGTCCCGATCGTAAATGTCAACGATGCGCTGTCGATATCCGATGCCGCCAGCGTGATCACCGCCGCCGTGTCCTCCGCCGTGGTCGCCGACTGCCCGTTCGCCGCCGGCGCATCGTTCACGGGCGTGATCGTCAGGCCCACCGTCGCGGCCGTCGAGGTCAGCGACCCGTCGTTGGCCGTGAATGTAAAGCTGTCCGGACCGTTGTAATTCGCCGCCGGGGTGTAGGTCACCTGCGCCGTGCAGGTGGAGCCCGCGCCGCTCGGCGTGCAGGTCGTTCCCGTGATCGTTCCCAGGCCGCCGTGCGTCGGTCCCCCTGCGATCGCAAACGTCAGGGCGGCGCTGTCCACATCACTTCCCGACAGCGTGATCACCGCCGCCGTGTCCTCCGCCGTGGTCGCCGACTGCCCGTTCGCCGCCGGCGCGACGTTCACCGCCGTCACCGTCAGGCCCACCGTCGCGACGGTCGAATCCAACAAACCGTCATTCGCCTTGAACGTAAAACTATCCGCCCCGTTGTAATTCACGCCCGGCGTGTACGTCACCTGCGCCGTACAGTTTGAACCCGCGCCGCTCGGCGCGCAGCTCGTCCCCGAAATCGCCCCCAACGTCCCGTGCGCCGGGGCCGTCCCCACCGCAAACGTCAACGCCGCGCTGTCCACATCCGTCGCCGACAACGTGATCACCGCCGAGGTATTTTCCGCCAGCGTCACGCTCTGACCCGCTGACACCGGCGCGTCGTTCACCGCCGTCACCGTCAGGGTCACGGTCGAAGTATTTGAATCCAGCAATCCGTCGTTCGCCTTGAACGTAAAGCTGTCCGGGCCGTTGTAGTTCAACCCCGGAGTATACGTCACCTGCGCCGTGCAGCTCGAACCCAATCCGCTCGGCGTGCAGGTCGTTCCCGTGATCGTCCCCAAGCTGCCGTGGGTCGGCGCCGCCACGACCGCAAACGTCAGGGCCGCGCTGTCCACATCACTCGCCGACAGCGTGATCGTGAGCGGCGTATCCTCGGGCGTCGTCTGGCTCAGTCCCGTAGAGGCCGGCGCGTCGTTCACCGCCGATACGGTCAGCGTGACCGTTGAAGTATTTGAATCGAGCAAGCCGTCGTTCGCTTTGAACGTAAAACCGTCCGGGCCGTTGTAATTGGCATTCGGCGTGTAGGTCACCTGGGCCGTGCAGCTCGATCCCGCGCCGCTCGGCGTGCAGGTCGTCCCCCCGATCGTGCCCAGCGTACCATGCGTGGCGGTCCCCACAACCGCAAACGTCAGGGCCGCGCTGTCCACATCACTCGCCGACAGCGTGATCGTGAGCGGCGTATCTTCGGCTGTCGTTTGACTCTGTCCCGTCGTCGTCGGCGCGTCATTCACGGCCGTCATGGTAAGAGTCACCGTCGCCGCGGACGAGGTTAAACTGCCGTCGTTCGCCGTGAATGTAAAACTGTCCGGACCGTTGTAATTCGCCGCCGGGGTGTAGGTCACCTGGGCCGTGCAAGTGGAGCCCGCGCCGCTCGGCGCGCAGGTCGTCCCCGTAATCGTTCCCAGGCCGCCATGCGTCGGTCCCCCTGCGATCGCAAACGTCAGAGCGGCGCTGTCAATGTCCGCCGCCGCCAGCGTGATCGTCACCGCCGTGTCTTCCGGCGTGCTTACACTCTGCGCATTCGCCGTCGGCGGATCGTTCACGGGCGTGATGGTGATCGAGACCGTCGGCGCCGTCGAGGTCAGCGACCCGTCGTTCGCCGTAAACGTAAAGCTGTCCGGGCCGTTGTAGGTCAAGCTCGGGGTGTAGGTCACCTGCGCGGTACAGTTTGATCCCGCCCCGTTCGGCGCGCAACTCGGCGTCCCGATCGTGCCCAGCGTCCCGTGGGTGGGGGCCGTCGCGATCGCAAATGTCAGAGAAGCGCTGTCGATATCCGTCGCCGACAACGTAATGACTTTGGCTGTGTCCTCCGCCGTCGTCACGCTCTGGGCATTCGCCGTCGGAGCGTCGTTCACGGGTGTGATCGTCAGACTGACCGTCGCCGCCGTCGAGGTCAGCGACCCGTCGTTGGCCGTAAACGTAAAGGTGTCCGCGCCGTTGTAGTTGGCGTTCGGGGTGTAGGTCACGTCCGCCGTGCAGCTGGAGCCCGCGCCGCTCGGCGTGCAGGTCGTCCCCGTAATCGTCCCCAGGGTTCCGTTCGTCGGGGAAGTCCCGACCGCAAAGGTCAGGGAGGCGCTGTCGATATCCGTCGCCGAAAGTGTGATCGTGAACGCGGTGTCTTCGGATGTGCTCGCGCTTTGGGCATTCGCCGTCGGCGGATCATTCACGGCCGTCACCGTCACGGAAACCGCTGCCGCGGCCGAGGTCAGGGCCCCGTCATTGGCGGTAAACGTAAAGCTGTCTGGCCCGTTGTAGTTCGCCGCTGGTGTGTACGTCGCCTGGGCCGTGCAGTTGGAGCCCTGCCCGCTCGGCGCGCAGGTCGTTCCCGTGATCGCCCCCAAACTGCCGTGCGTCGGTGCCCCAGCGACCGCAAAGGTCAGGGCAGCGCTGTCCACATCGGTTGCGACCAACGTAATCGCGAGCGGCGTGTCCTCCGTCGCACTTACACTCTGCGCATTCCCAACAGGCGCGTCGTTCACCGGCGTGATCGTAACCGACACGGTCGATGATGCCGAGAGAGCCGATCCGTCATTGGCCGCGTAGGTAAAACTGTCCGAACCGTTGTAATTTAGGGTCGGCGTGTAGGTCACCAGCGCCGTGCAGCTGGAACCCAACCCGCTCGGCGTACAGGTCGGCGCTCCGATCGTTCCCAGCGTGCCGTTGAGAGGCGAGTTCACGATCGCAAACGTCAAAGAGGCGCTGTCCACATCCGTCGCCGACAGCGTAATCGTCGCCGGCGTGTCCTCCGGCGTGGTAGCCGATTGGTTCGTCGCCACCGGCGGATCGTTGACGGGAGTGATCGTTATACTGGCCGTGGCGACATTTGAGTTCATCTGTCCGTCATTCACCGTAAACGTAAAGCTATCCGGGCCGTTATAATTCAGACCCGGCGTATAGGTCACCTGCGCCGTGCAGTTGGAACTCAACCCGTTCGGCGTGCAGGCCGTCCCGGTGATCGCCGACAGCGTTCCGTGACTCGGCGCTCCCGAGATTGAAAACGTCAGCGCATCTCCGTCCACATCCACCGCCGCCAACGTGATCACCGCCGCCGTGTCCTCCGGCGTGATCACGCTCTGACTGGTCGCCGTCGGCGGATCTTCCACAGGCGTGAGGGTGATCGAAACCGAGCCTGTATTCGAGTTCAACGATCCGTCATTTGCGGTGAAGCTGAAGATGTCCGTGCCGTAGTAATTCAGATTCGGCGTGTACGTCACCTGTGCGGTGCAGTTGGAACCCGTCCCGGCCAGCGTAACCACGGGCGTACACGTCGTGCCCGTAATCGCCGAGAGCGTGCCGAAAACCGGACTGATGGCGATTCCAAAAGTCAACGGCGTGCTGTCCACATCCGAAGCCGCGAGCGTGATCGTGATCGGGGTATCCTCCGGTGTGGTCACGGTCTGGTCGGTGACCACCGGCGGGTCGTTCACCGGCGTGATCGTAAGGCTTACGGTGGCGATATTCGAATCCAGTATCCCGTCGTTCGCCTTGAACGTAAAACTGTCCGCGCCATTGTAGTTCAGGATCGGTGTGTAGGTCACCTGGGCCGTGCAACTGGAACCGGTGCCGACCGCCGTGCAGGTCGTGCCCGTGATCGCGGACAACAAACCGTTGGGGGGATTGCTGTCGATACTGAAGGTGACGGTCGGACTGTCCGGGTCCGTCGCCGCGAGCGTGATCGTGATCGGGGTATCCTCCGGCGTGGTCACCGATTGGTCCGTCACCAGCGGAGGCAGATCGATAAAAATCACCAGCATCCGGTTGTTCCCGGTATCCGCCACATAAAGGTCATCCCCTACCGCAATACCGTACGGATTGTTCATGGCGGAAGCCGTCACACCGGCGCTCTTTGAGACAAAGTTGGGCTGGCCATAGACGGTATCGGCCACGGCATCGGTGATCAGAGGGGTATCGTACTCCAACACGCGATTATTGACCGTGTCCGCGACAAAAAGGTCATCCGAACCATCCACGGCCACGCCCCTGGGACCCGACAGACTGGTGGCACTGGGCGGGCTGCTGGCGCCATTTGTGGTAAAGCTGCCGCCTTGCCCAAAGACCTGATCGGCGACCGTGTCCGTCGTCAGGGGGGTATTATACTCGAGCACCCGGTTATTCGAATAATCGGCAATGTAAAGGTTCCCGGCGGAATCCAGCGCCACGCCGGAGGGATTGAAAAGACTGCTCGCACTTAAACCACCGGTGTTGATACCGTTGCTTACAAAATCAGACTGGCCGAAAACCTGATTGGCGGCGGCACCCGTAGCCGGGGGACCGTTAAACTCAAGCACACGGTTATTCAGAAAATCAGCGACGTAGAGATTGCCGGACCCGTCGAATGCCACTCCGGTGGGGCTGCAGAGACTGTTGGCGCTCACGGCCGTTGTGCTGCCGAAGAAATTGCATCCCCTGTCGGTGAAGTTCGAATGGCCGATGACTTGATCGGCTACGGCGTCCGTCGTGAATGGGGTGTTAAATTCCACCACGCGATTGTTGTTCGTATCCGCGACATAGAGATTGCCGGCGCCGTCTACGGCGATTCCGCGGGGATTGCACAGCGTGCTGGCGGAGGCCGTGGTCGAATTCCCTTGATTGCAGGCGTTGCTGTAGAAATCCGGCTGGCCGATGACGATATCGGCAGGCTGCCCGTTGACCAATGTCGTGACGTCGTTCCAGCCCAGCACCCGTGAGTTATCGTAATCGGTCAGATAGATATGGTTGGGCGTCACACTTCGGTCAACCGCGACACCCGAGGGACTCGAGAATCCCGCACCGTCGATCGAGTTTAGCGAGTAGTTTGTAAAAGTGTACTGTCCCAAAACCCGATCGGCCACCGTATCGGTGGTTAAGGGAGTATTGAATTCCAACACCCGGTTGTTATCCGGATCCACGATGTAAACGTTTCCGGAACCATCCGCTCCCACGCCTGTCACGGAGCAAAGAGTGCTCGCGCTTACACTGGACGTCCCCTTAACGCAGGTCGTGGTGCTGAAGCTGCCGCCCTGTCCGAAGACCCGATCGGCGACGTTGTCCGTCAGAGGACCATCGTACTCCAACACCCGGTGATTGGCATTATCCGCTATGTAGAGATTTCCGGAGCTATCCAGAACCACATCGTAAGGATCACGAAGGCTACTGGCGGTTGCCGCATTGTCCGCATTGGTTGCGGCTGTGGTAAAACCGGTCTGACCGAAAACACGGTCAGCCGTCGTATCGGTTGTCAAAGGGGTGTTGTATTCCAAGACTCGGTGGTTCGAGGCATCCGCGACGTAAAGATTGCCCGAGCCATCAAGGGCGACTCCAAACGGAGATTGGAGGCTGTTGGCCGTTCTCCCTCCGTTATTGGCTGTCCCAGTTGTAAAGCTACCGCCTTGCCCAAAAACCCGGTCGGCTACCTGGTCCGTCAGAGGACTATTGTACTCCAGCACACGGTTGTTGCCCCGATCGGCAATGTAGAGGTTGCCCGAGGCATCCGTAGCCACGCCGCCTGGAAAGCTGAGGCTGCTGGCACTTCTCCCTCCATTATTAGATACGGCCAGAGTGAAACTACCGCCCTGTCCAAATACGCGATCCGCTACCGTATCCGTGCCGAACGGGTTATCGTACTCCAACACGCGGTGATTGCTTTCATCCGCCACATAGAGGTTGCCCGAGCCATCCACCGTAATCCCCCTCGGCAGACAAAGGCTGCCAGCATTCACACCCCCGTTATTACAGAGATTGCTTGAAAAGTCGGGCTGTCCGATGACCAGCGTGGCCGCATCGCCGTTTGCAAAAGCCGAAGCATCCGGCCAGCCCAAGACACGGGAATTGGTGTAGTCCGCCACGTAGATGCGGTTGGGTGAGACACTTTTATCGATGGCTACGCGAAAGGGTCCATTAAACCCGTGACCGTCGAGAAGGTTAACCGTGTTATGGGTGAAGTCGAGCTGGCCGAGGACGATATCGGCCACCGTATCGCCGTTGAGGGCAAAGGGATACGAGCTGGTGAATAGAATTAGAAAGAGTCCTGAGACAATCGACAACTTTCTATATTTCATGGGATCGGATTCCCTATGAAAACAGTTGGCTGACCTTGCAGGATGGCCGATCGCGGGATGCCATCCGCCGTCTCATACGACACATAGAACCGGATCGTTCCGTTATCGGACGAAAGGTACGCATTCGGAATGGTGAAGCTGACCGTAATCATTTTGGAATCGGCGGTGGTCAGCGTCCCGATGTTAACCTCGCCTTCATCGGGAAGGGAGGGAGAGAGAATCGATTGATCGATCGTTAGATTGTTCAAATCATTGCCGGAGAGATTCCACAACTCCAATATAAATGTCGTGGTCGTGGTATCGCTTCCCTGTTGGTTTCCTAGGACCTGGTACTGGACCCCAACTTCCTCAGCCTGAACGGGGCTTGATACCATGAACAAGAGGAAGCTTGCTATAAAAAGGCCGACTATGCTTCTTTCTATACTCAACACGGTCGCCTCCAGATCGATAAATTACAGCGGCTATATGCTGTTAACTGTTGAATATATATTATAAAATAGGTAACGTCAATTACACGAAAGTAGCGTATCAAATAAGCAACAATGGGTAATCTTCTTACGAATTGCCCCTTTGGATCTGAAGCGTCAAAGTGCCGTTTATTGTTCCATTCATCGGTTCCAATGCAGATCAAAGTCATGCGGGTGAAGTAAGAAATGCAATGATTTCCCACCCTATTTATTTTTATTCCACGGGCGGAAGTATATCCCATAGTCTGATCGGAAAGAGAATCTATCGGTGCGATGAGCTCAGGCTGAAAAGATTCCAGCCTCGCGGCAAGGCAATACAGGAAGGTAAACCCAAGAACGGGTATGGACCCCTTTACAATTGGCACTGTATCTCCTCCCGGCTGAACAACGTCTGACGGTATCACAGGCTCTGATTAACGATCGCTGGATGATCATTTCACCAGGAGGAAAGGTCGGTCACTTGCAAAATTTTCTTTCTATCCATCACCTCCTAACACGAAAGTGTTATTCCCATTGAGATGGAAGCGGCGGAAAGGAACGTCCGATCCGCCGTATTAAGTGAACAAAGGTGTAATATTAATCAAACAAAAAGGACAAGTCAACTACACGAAAGTGGTGAATTTTAGTAGGGGCCTATAATTTAATTCTGCCAACAATGTGCCCCTTTGCGTTCAGCCTGAACCAAGACTCTAGGAATGGGGTGTCATCGCTCCGCTTCCAGAGAATGTGTTGCCATCGTTCAAAGTTCCGGAGACGGTGATCTTCACAACTTCTCCCGGAAAAGTATGTTCGGTCATTGTCGAACAATCAAAAAGAACCTCAAACTCATGTGCGTACATATCGGGGGGAGGATAATGGTTCGAATGTACCCCTCCGTACCCTGCGATGGCCTTTTCTTTTGATTGTTCATCTTCCGCGCCCTCGGACACACCCTGGGCTGTGGTCCCGTCGGAGAACGTCATTATCGCTGTCACAGAAGATGAAACGATGTCGTTCGTGGTATAGCCGCCATCCCCGCTTGTTGGATCACCCGGTGTCTTTTCAAAGCTAAACTCCACCTCATTTTGGAGGGAACAATTCTTGGCCGCTCCCTCTTCAAAATGGAAGCTCGAATTTGGAATCGTTACATTCTCCGGTGAAGGAAGTACGACGGGATCATCGTATCTAAGGACGCGGTTGTTTGCAAAATCCACCACCCAAAGATTATTTTCACCGTCCACAGCCGCGCTGTAGGGCAAACAAAGGGACTTGGCCGACAACCCGCGTTTGTTGCAGCCGTTGAAAATGAAATCGGACTGCCCGAAAACCTGATCCGCCACCGCATCCGTAGTTAGGGGGGTGTCGAATTCCAAAACCCGTGAATTTCCGCGCTCCGAAACATACAAGTTATCCATGCTATCCACCGCGACCCCCACCGGATACGACAGGGAACCGGCGCTCGGCTTGGTAACTCCCCCTCCGGCATTCGGCAGTCCTGAACTGAAATTGGGCTGGCCGATGACCCGATCGGCCACCGTATCACATGTCAAACAATTTCCGAGAGGATTATCGTATTCCAGCACCCGATGATTCTGAAAATCCACCACGTATAAATTCCCTGAGTGATCCACCGCAACGTCATAGGGTTGATTGAGGCCGGTTGTCCCTATTCCAAAGCCCGTCGAGGCAAAATCCGGCTGCCCAAAAACATGATCGGCCAAGGCGTCGGTGGCGAGGGGAGTGTCATACTCCAAAACCCGATTATTGGCCATATCCGCCACATACACATCGCCCGCGCCGTCTACCGCAACCCCAAAAGGGTCACACAGGCTGATGGTACTCGCGACGAAGCGGCTTGAATTACTGCATCCCGCGGATTTGAACGTAGGTTGTCCCAGGACAAAATCGGCTTTCGTGTCGGTTGTGAACGGAGTAAAATAAATTAATATTCGCGAATTTCCCCGATCCGTCACATAGAGATTCCCCGCCGTGTCCACGGCGATTTCCATCGGAGCGCAGAGCGAATTGGAACTGATCCCGCCGAAATTGCAAACATGTCCAGAAAAATCGGATTGGCCAATCACAAGATCCGCAGGAGACCCGTTGGTTAACGCCGACACATCGGCCCAACCGAGCACTCGATTGTTGTTGAAGTCGGAGACATAAATGCGGTTGGGAATGACGCTTTGATCAATCGCCACAGACATGGGGGAATTAAATCCTGAATCGCTTACAGGCATTCCCCGATTGGCCAATTGGCTGACAAAGTCAGCCTGGCCGAGCACTAAATCCGCGGGAGGATCAAGAAGAGGATTCGCAACAGTCGTGGTGGTATTCCCCGAATTATGGGATAAAGCCGCCTCCTGAGTAGTGTCGGAGGAAACGGCCCCTCCGCACCCAACCAGAGAAAGGACGCCGAAGACTGTTATATGTCTGAAAATTTTGTTACACTGCATCGGCTTCACCCGATATAAAAACCGGACTGATTTACGTTCAATATTGCCCTCAGATTATGTATGATAAATCTAATAAACTTTGGAGATATTACAGCAGCTTAAAAGTAATCCCAATAACTTAAAAAATCAACTACACGAAAGTAGCTTTTTTCCGGGCGAACCGGCCCTTTTTATAGATCCCTTATCGGGCAATTGGCCGTTTAATATAATGAAGAGCGCTTCGAACTTAATTATTTGAATTTTGAACGATATTGTCGCGGTCGCATTTTAGGCAACGACTGGAAATCTCCTCCGTGCCCGAAGACTCTTGGATTGATTTCCAGGAGTTTTTCGAATTATACTTTCTTTAATGTACGCAGCCGATGATCGGACTCAATTCCAGTTGGGGTGGAAATCACCCGGTGCACAATTGGGCCTATACAGGGCAGGACGAACATACAAGGTTTTAGGTATCATCTTTGTTCTCTTGCATGTGACGATCCTCTTGAACGATTGCGGACGCGGGAGTGGAGGGGGTGTCGGCAACAGCAGCGGCGGCATCAGCGGCAATCCGTCCTTAACGAGCCTCGCGCTTTCCGCGGGCGCGATCGCACCGGCATTCGATCCCCGCATAACAAATTACACGGCTACCGTGACTTTCCTTTTTTCATCCGTCACAATCACGGCCACTCCCACAGAAGCAACCTCCAGCGTCACGGTCAACGGCACAACGCCGACGGAGCCGGTCAATCTAGCGGAAGGCGACAACACGCTGGATGTGCAGGTCACCACAGTAGGTGGCGCCACGGAACTCTACACCATTACGGTGACCCGCCAGGGCGCGGCCAGCTTCGCGCAACAGGCTTATGCAAAGGCCTCCAATACCGGGGCGTTCGATGAATTCGGCACCGTTGTGGCCCTGAGCGGCGATACCCTGGCCGTCGGCGCGCCTTTCGAATCCAGCACGGCCACGGGCATTAATGGCGACCAAACGGACAACACCGCCCCAAAGGCCGGAGCGGTGTATGTGTTCACATTTGACGGCAGCGCGTGGACCCAACAAGCCTACATCAAGGCTTCCAATACCGATAAAGGTGACCAGTTCGGAACGAGCGTTGCTTTAAGCGGAGACACCCTGGTTGTCGGCGCGCCTTTCGAATCCAGCCATGCCACCTCAATTGACGGCGATCAGTCCGACAACAGCGCCCCGAACGCCGGCGCGGCGTATGTATTTGTCCGCAACGGCACGACGTGGACCCAACAGGCTTATGTAAAAGGCTCCAACACTTTGGCGGGCGTTCAATTCGGCACCGCTGTGGCCTTGAGCGGAGATACCCTGGCCATAGGCGAGCCCTTTTCCGGAACCGTTTATGTATTTGTCCGCAGCGGCACCACCTGGACCCAACAGACATACATCAACGAAGGGGTGAATCACTTTGGCTGGAGCGTAGCCGTGGGCGGGAACGCCCTTGTCATCGGCGAACCCCTTGAAAACAGCGATGCCACGGGCATCGATGGCGACGAGACCGATCACAGCGCCCCGGACGCCGGAGCGGTGTATGTGTTCGTCCGCAACGGCGCGACATGGACCCAACAGGCCTACATCAAGGCTTCCAATACCAACAAAGAGGCCCAGTTCGGAACGAGTGTCGCATTAAACGGGGATACCCTGGTCGTCGGCGCGCCCTTTGAAGACAGTAGCGCCACGGGCATCGATGGCGACGAGACCGATCACAGCGCCCCCAATGCCGGAGCGGTGTACGTGTTCACGTTCGACGGCGACACGTGGACCCAACAGGCCTATGTCAAGGCTTCCAACACCGGGGCGGGGGACAACTTTGGATCATGCGTGGCCCTAAGCGGAGACATCTTGGCCGTCGGCGCGTACCAATCCAGCTCGAGCAGCGGGCACGACGGGGCGGCGTACGTATTCACCCGCAGCGGCGCCACGTGGACGCAGCAGGAATACGTTAAGGCCTCCAATCCCCACCCACTCGATTGGTTCGGTTACAGCGTGGCGTTGGAAAGCGGCCTCCTGGCCATCGGAGCCAATCGGGAAGGAAGCTCCGCCACGGGGATCGGCGGCGATCAGACCGACACCAGTTCCCCCTTGTCCGGAGCGGTGTACCTGTTCCAGTGAGCCGGCAGACCGAAAAATGGAGCGGGAAACGGGATTTGAACCCGCGACCCTCGCCTTGGCAACGGATAAAAGTAACATGGTTGCCAAGGGCGATCAAGCGCGATTAGCGGTCACAGCGGTCGACAATACGGATGGTTAGCTTCTGAATCGATAGCGATGGAGGAATATGAAGGGAGATGAAAATCTACCAAAGATACCCTCGCCGTGGTGGCCTGGTGGTGGCTGAAAAATTGGATGACCTTACTACAAAAAAAGCAACTGAACCCACAGGGGTTCAGTAACCTTTGCCAAGTACGTCGGAAAATA
>Ga0335077_10006392_pt1 | contig 14551 bp, 15 predicted proteins | sample Lox_Sample_31_FD_207151 | JGI IMG/M metagenome (GOLD analysis project Ga0335077, IMG submission 207151) | Soil microbial communities from Loxahatchee National Wildlife Refuge, Florida, United States - Lox_Sample_3.1 | ecosystem: Environmental > Terrestrial > Soil > Wetlands | place: USA...
AATAGGGAAGCGAGCCAAACACGCGATTTTTTGTTGCAACCAGCGCAACAGTTCGCGCGGTTCGCCCAGATCCCTCGCGGCGCAAAAGAGGCTTGCTCGGGATGACAATGAAACTGCATTACTACCAAAGCAGGTTTCTCTGCTCCGCCGGATTCCCCGCAAGCGGACAATCTGGCCACGCTCGAAATGACAATTTGCATAAGCATTCGATACAGGGGCCAGTTGCTTGGACTGTGCGCGTTGACCGCACTCCGAAGTTTACGATCTCGTTGTACGGAATCAATCCAGATCTGGCATAGAGCATGCCCCGGGACCCCGCGGATCACCACATGCACCGCACGGACGCGGCGACGCTGACGTCGATGCGCCGGAAGATCCTTTCGCCGTCACCGCAAACACGGATAACTGGGGCGCTAGCTTCTTACTGTGGCATTTCGGGCATTCGGCTTTGTCACTGCCGAAAACCAGGGCTTCAAATTCGTGATCGCAATCCTTGCAGACATATTCAAAAATGGGCATAAATCCGCTCCTGCCAAGTCCTCTTCATTTAAATGAATTTCGCGGATTTTCGCAAACCCGGAATTCCAATCATTGCTTTGTGAATCAGTTTTAGTGCAACCGCGGCTTCTGCCCGGGGAAGAAGTCGCCTGGGCCACCCGCAATTTTCCTGATCTTCATCTGTGTTCTCGTACGCTTTTCGGCCAAGGCTTCGATCCAGCAGAGCAGGGTTGTGCACACGTCCCGCTCATAGAATCCAAACAACTTCACGGCGATGATCAAGGCCAGCAGTGATATTGGGAGATAAACAAGCCACATAGGTCCACAACTCCGGCCCGAGTCCCTACTCCAAGTTAAACAACGGCCCCAACCAACCGCGATACCCCGTAATGTCCAGACGGTCAGAGAAAGTGCCTCATATTGCTAGTACAAAACACCCACGCTTCACCCTAGGTGCGCGAACAGATTGTTTCCAAAGGTTTTGCCCGGTTGCTCGCCTCTCGTCAGCAGCAATTCGGTGGTTTGTACTATGGTAATTCGCAGCCCGGAGTTCAGACGAGTAACATTCCTTTAATGTTCTGACGCTAGGGGGATGGGGCTGACATGCGCAAGTTCATTCAGAATTCCGGTCGAGTGTTGCTGCTGGTTGGCTTAGTAGCTGTGATCAGCTTTGGCCAATCACTCGGAGATGTCGCGCGTGAACAGCGACAGAAGCAGCAAGCAAAGAATGCACAAGCTGATAAGAAGGTAGTCACCAATGAGGATCTTCCCGAGCACCCTGACGCTGAGCAAAGCACCAGCAACCCACAGAGTGCCAATCCTGACCCGGATTTGAGCGAGAAAAAACCAGCAGAGCAGTGGAAGCAGGAAATCCAGGCGCAGAAACAATCGGTAGCCAACTTACAAGCCGAAATGGACAGGCTGAACTCCTCGATCCATTTTGCACCTGGGAACTGCGTACGCAATTGTGTGCAGTGGAATGAGCGTCAGGTACAAAAGCAGGACGAAGCACAACGCATGCAGGCGGAACTCGAACAGCAGAAGAAAAAATTGGACAATATGCAGGAAGCTGCGCGCCAGCAGGGTTACGGAAATTCGGTTTACGAACCTAATTAGAACCGCGCGGGGGTTGGTTCTGAGGGGTCGGCAGTTCGGGATCAATCGCTTGGTCCAGATAAATCCACAGCACGCGTGAGAACAGGGTGATCGTAGGGGCAAGCGGCAGGAACAGCAGAATTGCCCAGAAGGTGATCCTTGGCAGCGTCCAGTCAGTGAAGCCCCACAACATTAATCCGATTCCGACTATTGCGATCAACCCCAGACCATAACTGATGTACATGGCGCCGAGAAAATAACCGGCTTCCCGCTCGAATTTGAGACCACATGCGGGACATTGGTGCCACATTCCCGGGAATCCCGTAAAGATAGATTTGCGAAAAATTCTGGCTTCGCGACAACGCGGGCACATCTGGCGCAAGATCGCCAGGCTCGTCGGCATTCGAGCAGTGTCGGTCATCGAGCGCCAGTGTACTTGTTTTCAGCGTTGTTTATCGTTTGCGATTTGGCTGCTGCGGCGGCGAGACCATTGCACGTCGCACGGGGACGATTGCGCCGCGAGAAGGATCAGCGGCGGACGCCGCCCTCGAGAGCATTTCTTCCTGGATGTACTTCACAAAATCCTGAATCTGCCGCTGCATTTCTTCCATACGCTCGCGCATTTGCAGGATGATCGCGATGCCGCTGATGTTAACCGCAAGATCGCGTGCCAATGTCAGGATGAACTCCAGTCGCTGCAGGTCTTCGTCCGTGTAAAGGCGAGTGTTTCCCTCGGTCCTCGATGGCTTCAGCAAACCCTCTCGTTCATACAACCGCAAGGTTTGTGGATGGATGCCATACATCTCCGCGACAGCCGAGATCATATAAGCACCCTTGGACTTTCGCTTTGTCATGCTTGTTCGCCCACGTCGGGACAGCTGCTCTCAGCTGTCCGGCGGAGCAAAGCTCCGCAGCTCAATTATTAAAACATAAGCGCAAGCCAGAATGGTTTTGGCAGGCAGATCACACCAGAGTCACAGCAGGATTCCTTCGTGCTGCTCTGTGACCTCTGAGGTTTCTTATGTGACCACGTAGGGACAGCTGCTCTCAGTTGTCCGGCGGAGCCAAGCTCCGCAGCTTTAAATCAACCTATAAGCTGCCGGCGAGACTGGCTTTGGCGCAAATCATGTGGTTCTAAATGACAGGTTTCTCATGAGGGGCCGGCGCCCATCCCTGCGGCCTGAGCGCATGATTCAGGAAATAGGCCAGCACGCCCGCCCCGATCAGCAGTATTCCGAAGGCGAAGGAACTCATGCCGAGAACCTGCTCGGTCTCGCTTCGAACCACCGAGAATCCGAGAAGCAGCATCGGCGCAATGCCGACCGCGATCGCTCCAAACATACCTCCCGGCACGCGGAACGCCCGCGGAAGTTCAGGTTCACGGACGCGTAGTGCGATCAGAGCGGCGAATTCGAGCGCCAGGCTCGCGCCGTAAAGAAGAATGTCAAGTGTGACCAGACGTTCGAAGCCGAGACCAAGGCACATCGCCCAGCAGACAGCCAGTGCGATGATGGCGACCCACGGCGCGCGGGTACGTGGATGCAACTTGCCGAAAATTTTGGGCAGCATTCCATCCTGAGCCATCGCAAGCGGCAACCGTGAGTAGCTCATCACCAAGGCGTTGAACATTCCAAAGCCGCTAATAATGCCACCCAGTGCTAACCCAAATCGCAACAGCGGACCACCAAGCATTCCCGCGATGTCAGCCCAAAAGCCAGTATCCCAAGCGGTGGGGGAAAGCCCCGTCATCCACATAGCGGCAACCGGAACGATGTAGCTCAGAGCCACAATCATCACTGCCACCAGCATTGCACGCGGATAAGTGCGCTGTGGGCGTTCGACTTCCGTCGCGATGGTCGAAGCATTGTCCCAGCCCATGTAGTTCCACATACAAATTAAAAGCCCGGTCAAAATATCGACGTTGGCGTTTGCCGGCTTGGCCACCGCCGCCAGCGCTCCAACTTTGAACGGCGCAATACAAACAATAGCGATGAATGGCGCAGAAAGCGCGAAAAACAACCAGAGCGATGTCGTGGAAACCACCCGCACGCCGGCAATATTGAGCAGCGCACACACGATGACTACACCCAACGCCACCAGCACCCCACGATGTCCGGCTGCAAACCAGGGGAACAGCCGGTCAAGATAAAGAACAAAAAGCGTGGGATAAATCGCCATGTCGAAAATTGAAGCCACCAGCGAGAGCCAGGCTTCCTGAAATCCCCAAAAATTTCCCATGGCGCGACGCACCCACGCGTAGTAGCCGCCTTCGTGGGGCAGAGCGCTGGAAAGTTCCCCAATCATGAATGCAGTCGGCAAACTCCAGAGTATGGGCGTGAGCAGCAGGATCAGAATCGCGCGTCCGTATCCGGCTCCGTGCACGATGTCTTCGGTTCCATACGTGCCACCAGAAACCATGAAAAACGTCGCGGCCACCAGAGGCCACAGCGTGAGGCGGACAGATTTCTTCCTGGAATGAACGAGAGTAGGGGATTGAAGTGGCTGGTGTGTAGCGCTAGCAGTTGCCAATTTCGATGGCTTCCTCCTCCGGGCGAATCACTCTCAGCCACCTCGTCTCCCTTGTTGCGAGGCTCCCGGTTACATGCGATTCCGGGCGTTTCGGCCGAAGTTACTTCGCACATTAGAGATTACGGCAAATTTCCACAGATGCAAGAATTTTCTTGAAAAAATTGCGAGCAGGTAATGAAAGCACAGAGCACATGGAGGAGCACAGAGGCTGCGAAAAATACAGACAGTGCTTTCTTCGTGGAACTACTCTGTGATCCTCAGCGTCCTCTGGGGTTCTTGTCCACCCTCAGTTTTCGATTCGGGTTTAACCCCGGAGGGCACGGGTCACAGAGGTCGCTAACCTAACCTGGCAAGGAATTGCTACTAGACGTTCTTGAACAATTCCGCTCGGGGATCCTCGGGATTGAGCTTCGCCAGTTCACGAAGGAGTTCCTTCGTCTTCTCGTCGCGGGGCATCGGGACGGTCACTTTTACTTCCACGATCTCGTCGCCACGGGTGCCTTCCCGCGTCGCCGATGGCACGCCTTTTTCTCGCAACCGGAGTTTCTGGCCGGATTGGGTACCGGGAGGAATCTTCAACATGGTTCGGCCATCGATGGTGGGAACTTCGATTTTCGCGCCAAGCGCCGCTTCGGAAGCCGTCACCGGTACGGTCAGATAGATATCGTCGCCTTCGCGTCGGAATACAGGATGCGTTCCGGTACGAATAATGACATAGAGATCGCCGGGGGCGCCCCCGCGGGCGCCCGCATTGCCTTTGCCCGCAATCCGGATGCGCTGCCCATCGCGAGTACCGGCCTTGATTCGAACCTCCAGAGGCTCCGTGCGCTCGACAGTCCCTTCACCGTGGCAAGTGGAACAGGCGGAGATGTTCTTGCCGGTACCGTGGCAGCGCGGACAGGTTACGTTGAACTTCATGCGCCCGCCGGTCTGGGTAACCTGGCCGGTTCCGGTGCACTCCGGACATTTCCCCGGAGACTCGGTGAATCCTTGCCCGCGACAGTTGGTGCAAGTGTCTTGATGGGCGATGTTCAGGCGCATGACCCCGCCCCGGATCGCCGTCCAGAAAGGAACATTGACCTGGTATTCCAGATCGGACCCAGGTTCGGGGCCTTCCTGCGTGGCTGCCGCACCACCTCGCCCACCGAAAATTCCTGAAAAGATGTCCCGGAACCCGCCACCTCCGCTGTTGGCAGTTTTTCGTCCGCCTCGGCCGCCTTCGAACATGTCCGAGAAATCAAAGCCGCCGAAATCGAAGTGGACTCCCTGACCGCCAGGGTGTGCTTGTCCTCCTTGAACTCCACCGGGGAAACCCCCGAATCCACCAGCCCCGGTTGGTCCACCGCGGGCATAAGCTTCAGCAGCCGCTGGATCGATGTTGTCAGAGTAGAAGCCGAGCTGGTCGTAAATTTTCCGCTTCTTGGGATCGCTTAGAACGTCGTTCGCTTCCGACACGGCCTTGAAACGTTCTTCGGCAGACTTGTCCCCGGGATTGACATCAGGATGGTATTTGCGCGCAAGCTTGCGGAACGCCTTGCGAACGTCCTCGGCAGACGCCGACTTCTTCACCCCCAGGATCTCGTAATAATCTTTCTTGGTCGTGGTCGCCATGAATGTCTAAAAGATTGTGATCCCGAGCGCCGCATTCCGTTCGCGTCGCGAACGGAATGCAAGCCGAGGGACCTCGTGTCTGTAGTCCCCAGCATCGGCTGATCCAGGAGTTCTCTTATTGACGCTCGACGTCACCGCGGAATGCCCTTCTGAACGCCTCACAGCAAGCTGCTCCCTCGACTGCGCTCGAGATTTTCGTCAGCAGGCTCGATCTTAGCTTGCCCTGAGCAACTGAACAGAGCGAAGTTGTCGAACGGGCCCGCTAAACGCCTCAACTTCGACTCCGCAAGAAGTTCCTCTTCCGAACTTCTTGCTCCGCTCAGGATGACAACTGCTTTAGTCCTGTTGAATTCTCCATCTTCCACTTCACCGCATCCACATACACCGGAATGCGATTCATTCCGGTCGGCGTCGGCGCGAACACGTAAAGCTTATTCTCCTGTTCTACAAATGCTAAAAAGTACTGTTGACCGTTTACTTCAAACTTCAATGTATTCCCCTTTCTCACTTCTGAAAAGTAAGCCACGGATTTACAGGAACCGCTTGTCCCTGGGTCCGTGGCCACCTGATCGCGGGCAAGAATGCCCGCGCGACACGCTCAGTGCTTATTTTTTGTCTTCTACGTCCACGTACTCGGCGTCGATCACGCCTTCGTCTTTCTTCTGCGCTTGACCGTCGCCACCCGGTTCCGGGCCTGCGCCTGGCGTCGGGCCGGTTTGCCCTGCACCCTGCGGCTGAGCCGCTTTGTACATCTGCTCCGCCAGCTTGTGGGAAGCCTTAGTCAGGTTCTCGCGAGCCCGATCCATGGCTGCCTTGTCGCCGCCTTCCAGCGCCTTCTTGGCGTCGGCCAACGCGTTTTCGACATCGCCGCGCTCTGAGCCGGAGATCTTGTCACCCTGCTCACGCAGCATTTTGTCGATCTGATAAACCATCGAGTCAAGCTGGTTCTTGGCTTCGATCGTCTCTCGTTGCGCCTTGTCTTCCGCCGAATGCGCATCAGCTTCTTTCGCCATGCGATCGACTTCCTCTTTGCTCAGACCTGAAGACGACGTAATCGTGATCTTCTGGTCCTTGCTCGTGGCCATGTCTTTCGCGGTCACGTTGAGGATTCCGTTCGCGTCGATGTCGAACGTCACCTCAATCTGCGGCACGCCACGCGGAGCTGGTGGAATCCCGGTCAGGTGAAACTTGCCGAGAGTCCGGTTCTGGGCCGCCATCGGCCGCTCACCCTGTAGCACGTGAACTTCGACCGAAGTCTGACTGTCCGCCGCGGTCGAAAACGTTTCCGTCTTCCGCGTCGGAATCGTCGTGTTCCGAGGAATCATCGGCGTCGCCACGCCGCCCAGCGTCTCGATCGCCAGCGTCAGCGGAGTCACGTCGAGCAAGAGCAGGTCTTTCACTTCGCCCTTGAGCACGCCTCCCTGAATCGCCGCGCCGACCGCGACCACTTCGTCCGGGTTCACGCTCTTGTTGCCTTCCTTGCCGAACAGATCTTTCACCAGATTCTGAATGCGCGGCATACGAGTCTGCCCGCCAACCAGCACGACCTCGTTAATCTTGCTGGCATCCACGCCGGCATCTTTCATGCACTGTTTGCACGGCCCAGTCGAGCGCTGAATGATGTCTTCCACCATCGACTCCAGCTTCGCCCGCGTCAGTTTCTTCACCAGGTGCTTTGGCCCGCTGGCATCGGCAGTGATGAAGGGCAGATTGATCTCCGTCTCCATCGTGGTCGACAGCTCGATCTTGGCCCGCTCTGCCGCGTCCCGCAGACGCTGCAGCGCCATCTCGTTGCCTTTGCCACGCAGGTCGAGACCCTCGTCTTTCTTGAATTCGTCAACCAGCCAATCCACCAGCCGCTGATCGATGTTGTCGCCGCCCAGGTGGGTGTCACCGTTGGTGGCTTTCACTTCAATCACGCCTTCGCCGACTTCCAGAATCGAAATATCGAACGTGCCGCCCCCGAAGTCGTACACCGCGATCGTCTCGTCCTTCTGCTTGTCGAGTCCGTAAGCCAGCGCCGCCGCCGTCGGCTCATTGATGATTCGCTTGACATCGAGCCCGGCGACCCGGCCGGCATCTTTCGTCGCCTGTCGCTGCGCATCATTAAAATAAGCAGGCACCGTAATGACCGCTTCGGTCACTTTCTCGCCGAGATAGTCTTCCGCCGCCTTCTTCAGTTTTTGCAGAATCATGGCCGACACCTCGGGCGGCGTGTATTCCTTCCCTTGCGCCACAACCGCCACGTGATCGCCCTGCCGCACCACCTTGTATGGGACCATCTTCATTTCTTCGCTGACTTCGTCATAGCGCCGTCCCATGAAGCGCTTGATCGAATAAATGGTGTTCTCGGGATTGGTAATGGCCTGCCGCTTGGCCACCTGGCCAACCAGCCGCTCACCAGTCTTGGTAAACCCAACGACCGATGGAGTCGTGCGGCCACCTTCCTCGTTTTCAACGACCTTGGGCTCTCCGCCTTCCATGACGGCGACCACCGAGTTGGTCGTGCCCAGGTCAATTCCTATAATCTTGGCCATAGCTGGCTCCTTTTTCTACTTATAAGTCCTTTGCAATCAATGTACTCACGATTGCGTTCGTTGGTATCGTAGGACTTGAGTGACTTGTTGTCAAGGTGTTAGATGCTTTAGACGGGACTAGGGATGCGGGACAAGCACTTAGCCACCCTTTCCAGTTCCGGGCGGGGAGGGATACTTATTAAGGTTATAGCGCAGTAGGAGTAAAACGATGAAAGTTCGGATCAGTATGTCTCTAGAAAGCGAGCAAGGCCGATTGTGGATCGACCTTGGGAGTGGCTTCATGGATGAAGATGGCCTCTGGTACGTCTGTGTCTGGCACAATGGTAGACAGCCCAGAGCGCCCATGAACAGGTCCGAGGCCTACGACGAGTTCCATCGAAGACGCGATGAGTACTTGGCTCAGGGCTGGAAGATCGTTCGCGAGGTCGTGTGGGATGACATTCGCCGGGTGTTCCATCCTGCGTGCGCGCTCTTTGCGACGTAGGGCGGGGATTTTCGTCGGGAGTCGAGAAATAGCCGCGAGGCGGCGCAAGATCGCAGCCCACGGCGTAAGCCGTGGGTGCAGAGCGGAAATGACCTAGCTGCGGAGCAGCGGAAGAAAACATCCGCACAACCCCAGCCAAGTCTCCAGCTCCGGCGCAAACCGAGCGACAAAGGCCTCGCCTGTTTCGCATTCCACCACCCAAAATATCTTGCGAGCGGAAATCTAAGCCCATTTTCTGCGCGGTTTCTTTCGCCCGCTTCGGGGCTCGCTTTGTTCCGCCATTCAGCCACGGCTTCCGCCGTGGGTTGCATTCTGACGCCGCCTCGCGGCTTTCGTCGCCGCGTCACGGCTAATCCCATAAATACTTCTCGTCGTACGCAACATTGTTCTTTTTCAAAAACGTCAACAGCTCCTCCTGAAACGACTGCTTTCTGTGATGTTCTTCCTGTCCCGCAATGTACTTCGTCACCGCCCCCACATTCGACTCACTGACGCTGAAAACACCGTATCCGGTCTGCCACGCAAAATCCCTGGATTTGGTATGCATCCACTTAGACGAATTTGCTTTAACAACACGAACAATCTCCGCCGCTGAATGCACTGGACGAACGCGAACCAGCATATGAACATGGTCTGCCGTTCCGTTGATAATGATCGCGGTTCCGCGCATCTCCCGAATGATTCCTCCCAAATACGCGAACAGATCATCGCGGAAGTCAGGTTTGACCAAAGGCCGGCGGCCTTGTGTGCTGAAGATGAAATGCAAAAGGATATTTCCGGACGTATGAGGCATGCTCTTGCGCCCCTTCGGGGGCTGGCGCTTTTTGTTCCAACGACCCACGGCTTGCGCCGTGGGCTGCATTCTGCTAGCCGCTTCGCGGCTTTTTCAGCCTGAGGTCACACGGCATTACGGCGCTGTGATCACTGCCACAAATCGTGACAGATGACAAAGAAATTTCGGCAACTTCTCCCAATTTGGGAATTTCGCCCTCGATCCCGCCTCGATTCCCAATTCGGCATAATCCTTGTCAAGCCCCTTAACCCGCCCAATTCCGCGCAACTCACTCACTCCACGCGGGAAATATTTCTCCCAATCGTGTCCTAGTACCCCCACCCAATTTGCTATTCTGAAAATAGAGAGAAAATCTCAAAGGCGCGGCCACAAGGCTGCGCTTTTTTATTCTGCGCATACATCAGGGGGTATTACGGTCGGACACATTCCCGAACTTCATGCCATCGGTCTCGCCACCTGCAAGGCCCGCGGCGAAGCAGCCGAAGCCGTCTTTCTGGCCAAAGCTGCCGGCCTCGGCTTCGGTGTCGCCAAGGCCTGGGGAGAAAGCGAGCGCTACGATTTCATCCTCGATGCCGGCCACAAGCTCTGGCGAGTGCAGGTCAAATCGGCCCGTTTTTTCTTCAATCACCGTTATGTCGTCAAGTGCAGCGGATGGCGCCGTCGCTACGCGATGGGCGAAATCGACTTCATTGCTGTTTATATCGTCCCCAAAAATCTATGGTACGTGGTTCCCATCGCCGTTGCTGCACTTCATTGCCAGCTCTATTTTTTCCCGCAATGCGCGAGCCGCTCCATCTGCGAAATCTACCGCGAGGCCTGGTGCCAGATGGCCTGCCCGCGCGATGGCGCACCAGACTGCATCCGCGTCGATCGCCGTTGCGAACAAGGCGGCGGCGCGGCCTGCCCCTTGCGTCGCAACTGAACCTGGCAGGCTGCAGATCACTATGTCATCCTGAGCGGAGTGGCTGCTTCGCAGCAGCGAAGCAGCTATGCAGTCGAAGGATCCCTGCACCCTATCGGACGCCACAGCATGGAAAGGCATTCTCCATTCCGCAACGGTGGTGAGAATCCCCCTGAGATCGCCGATCTCAAGCCTTAGTAAAAGGGATCTTTCGACTGCGCGTTGCGATTCGACGAGCGAATCGCAACACTCCGCTCAAGATGACAGTGGGAATTTTCCTTTACTTGAATTTATATCCCGGCTTAAGCTCGCAGCGATACACATTGCTATCCTGACTAATGCTCAGAGTGCATTTCGCCCAGCTCAGAAGCAGATCCGGCCCGAGCGGAAAAACAATGGGTTGGCTATTCACTTCCGCCTCGATGCTGGGGCCTTCTGCAGTAGCGGGCAAGGTGAAGCTTAGAGTTGGACCAAAGATCACTGGGTAGGACTCTCGCACCAGGTCGCTGATCATGGGATGGACAACTTCAGCTTCCACCAGAAACGTCGCGGTATCCGACCAGTCGCGCGCCAGCACCTTCAACGTGCGCCCATCTTCCGCGGGAGTTTGGTTGAGAATGCGCGTGAATGGGCACGGTCCCGCGATACAGGAGACTCGGATATTGCGGAACTCATTGCCAGAACCTGCGTCCAACAGCTCGGACGCATCACCCGCTTTCCACCGGCCGTCGGGCGAGCAGAAACTCGCATCGCCACAAGGCACATCGGCGGTGTTGTGAACCTGAAAGGTCTTTACTTCGCTACCCACATCGAGTTGGGTAGTGGTCTTTACCGAGTACCGGATTTTGATATTGGAGATTAGAACCGCAGGGTGATGGTCAGGTTCCGGCGGCTTTGGCACGGCAATCGGCTGCATCTGGATCACGTACAGCTTGCCGATACTCTCGCTCAAATCGACGGAACGATACCCGGCCAAGCGAACTTTGAGCACCACGGAGCGCCGCCTTCGAAAACCTTCCGGCAAGGTGAGACTGAAGAAGCCCGCAGGATCAGAATGACCGCTGCCCACCGCTGAGCCCGAGAGCGCAGTGATTTGGGCCCCCGCAATAGGGGTTTGCTTGTCAGGATCAGGGTCCTGGCGAATGACGACTCCCTGCAATGTAATTCGGTGGTTATTCTTATGAATCGCGTAGATAGCGGCCGCAATGATAGCAGCGATTATGACCAGCCAAAGTGTAATTTTCCATTTCTTGGCCATCGTCTCATGCTATCCGTTCGGAGCACGGATTACACTGGCATTATCCAGCACGATACCGGGATGCAATAGCGCTTGTTTATATTCTCTCTGAAATTCAAAATTCATTACGATAGGGGTTCTTAATTGTCTGACCAGAAGATTACTAGGGAAAAAGCTGTCTCGCGACGGCGTTTACTGCGCAGCGCACTCTTTTCTGCGATGGGCCTGCCCCTACTTCAGCGCGCGACATTCCCCCTGTTCGGTGCAGCGGAGGCGCAAGCGGCGAATCCAACGGCACCTTCGACTTCATCTCTCTTCTCTCCGGAAGATGATCAACTTCTCGAGGAAATCGAAAAAGCGAACTTCCAGTATTTCTGGGAGCAGGGCAACCCGCAAACTGGATTGGTCAAAGATCGTGCCAATGCCCGCGCTTCGTCGGATAACAGCATCGTAGCTAGCATTGCTGCCACCGGTTTCGGTCTTACTGCCCTCGCTATCGGGCACCAGCGTAATTTTGTGTCGCTTAACGACGCCCGCGAGCGCGTGCTTGCAACTTTCCGTTTTCTCTGGAAGAAGCTCCCCACCCATCGCGGATTTTTTTATCATTTCGCCAACATCAACACCGGCGAACGAGTGTGGGATTCCGAAGTTTCTTCCGTCGACACCGCGATTCTCCTTTGCGGCATTCTCACTTGCCGCCAGCATTTCGAACGACATTCGGAAATCACCAATCTAGCTTACGAAATTTTCAATCGCGTGGATTGGAGCTGGCTCTCGGAAGACACGTCCTTGCTCCCCCAAGGCTGGACGCCGGAAATCGGCTTTCTTCCCTATCGCTGGGATTATTACTCCGAGCTCATGATGATGTATTTGATGGGATTGGGGTCTTTTACGCATCCGTTGCCCGCGGAAACGTGGAATGCGTGGAAGAGAACGGTGTTTGAGTACGATGGGCTGCGGTACATCGGTTCCTTCGCGCCTCTTTTTGTACACCAGTATTCGCAGGCGTGGTTTGATTTTCGCGGCAAACGCGACAAGTACGCGGACTACTTCGACAATTCGAGAATCGCAACGCAGGCGCATCGGCTCTTCTGTCTGGAATTGAGCAAGCGATTCTCTGATTACAGTGAAGAGCTGTGGGGGATTACTGCGTCCGACTCACAGAATGGCTACGTGGTGTGGGGCGGCCCGCCAGCTATGGGGCCGATTGATGGAACAGTAGTGCCGGCTGCGAGTGGAGGATCTCTGCCGTTCTTGCCACAAGATTGTATGCGCGTGCTGCGGACGATCAGAAGCAGGTATCCGAATGCCTGGTGCAGATACGGGTTCGTAGACGCATTCAACCCGCTGACCAATTGGTACGACACAGATGTCATTGGAATTGACACGGGAATCACGATGCTGATGGCCGAAAATGTCCGCACCGGTTTTGTATGGAACACATTTATGAAGAATCCGGAGGCGAAGCGCGGAATGGAGCGGGCAGGATTTCAGAGTTATCAAGCGAGTTAGATGCGTGCCGTGGAATCCTGCACGTGGGTCACTCATAGGAATCAAAATCCCACGAACACGGGCTCGGGCTCGAGACGAATGCCCCAAATGTCTTGTACGCGCTGCTGAATCTGCTCTTTCAAAGCTATGACATCTGCAGCGGTCGCATCGCCTCGGTTCACAATAGCCAGCGCATGTTTGCAAGAGATTCCGACTGGCTTCTGGCCAGAGCCTTTGCTGAAACCGGAGTGCTCGACCAACCACGCAGCAGAAATTTTCTTTTGCCGCTCCAGTGCGGGATAGCTGGGGATCGTAAGTTTTCTGGCGGATGCCTTCGCGCTCAGTTCCTGATACTGCTCCGGCGAAATAATGGGATTCTTAAAAAACGATCCAGCGCTGCGGCAATCGTCATCCCCTGGTGAGATCAACATTCCCTTGCTCGCGCGAATACTGCGAACTGCATCGCGGGTCTCGGCGAGCGTCGGGGTTGTGCTCCATCCGGCAAAAAATCTTTTCAGATCAGCATAGGCAACGCGGGGATCGCCGCCTGGGATCAAGGAATAGGTGACCCGCAGAATGACGAACCTTCCACGTTCGCTGGTGTTGAAAATGCTGGTGCGATAAGTGAAGCTGCAAGCGTCGTTGCACAATTCGCGAATCTGGTTATCGCGAGTATCGAAGGCGAGCACGGACGCGATGGTCTCTGCGACTTCCTGGCCGTACGCCCCGACATTTTGCACCGGTGTGCCGCCGGCGCTTCCGGGAATGCCACTCAAACACTCGACTCCTGCGCATCCGGCCGCTACCGCTTTGGCGACGAACTTGTCCCATTCCTCGCCGGCTCCAACTTCGAAAATGGCTTTTCCATTCTCAGTTCTCTGCTCGATGCCGGGGACTGCGACTTTCAGAACGAGGCCTGGCCAACCCCGGTCGGAGATCAGAAGATTGCTGCCACCGCCCAGAATAAAGAGAGGGAGGTTGTGCGAGCGGGCGAAGGTGAGCGCCTCGGCGACATCGGCAGAGGTGCTGGCCGCGACAAAATAGCGCGCAGGGCCGCCAACCTTGATCGTCGTCAGCGGTGCCAGAGGGACATTTTCCTGGATTTGCATTGAGGTCGCGAAATATCACTATAACTGAGCGCCGCGGGTATGGTTACCCAAGCGGTGATTTGTCCCAGGTCAGCTCGCAAAACCCGCTCGCGGGACCTGGGCCACCAGCCGTCAAGCGCGCTAAGGGAGAGCGCGTGGGAGTTGTGTCTATCCTGATAGATCCTACCCTCTCGGAAAAAGCGCGAGAAGGGTGGGGCACCCGTGAGAAATTCTCGTGAAAAAGGGTGGGTTTGACTGCCCGTCCGGGTGCCGCTATCCTAATTTAC
>Ga0335077_10006394_pt1 | contig 14549 bp, 11 predicted proteins | sample Lox_Sample_31_FD_207151 | JGI IMG/M metagenome (GOLD analysis project Ga0335077, IMG submission 207151) | Soil microbial communities from Loxahatchee National Wildlife Refuge, Florida, United States - Lox_Sample_3.1 | ecosystem: Environmental > Terrestrial > Soil > Wetlands | place: USA...
TGGTAGTGCCGTGGGCAAACAACTGCCCGACGGCCGCAGTCTGCCGCAGTTGCATATCCCAGAGGGCGGTACTTCGCTGGAAGAGGTCGAGCGCGAGCTGGTGGACATTGCCATGGCGCAAGCCAACGGCAACCAGACGCACGCGGCGCGCCTGCTCGACATCAGCCGCGATGCGCTGCGTTACAAGCTGAAGAAGTTCGGGCTCATGCACGCCGAAGAAGACGAACCTTCAAACGCCACTCCGTAGAAAACTGTGCAACTAACGCCCGCCAGCCGACTTCTATTCTCTGAAACAAGCCGATTTCAGCAGGAGTAGCCTATGCGAAAACTCGCGATTATTGTCGTTGTCCTCATTGTCATCGTAGTGGTGGCTCTCCTTGCGCTTCCGCATCTGATCGACATCAATCAGTATCGCGGGCAGATCCAGGCCCAATTGCAGCAGCGGCTCAACCGGCCGGTGCGATTGGGAGAAATGTCTCTAGGCGTTTTCCCACTCAGAGTTGAGGTTAAGGACGTCACCATCGGTGATGATCCCGCTTTCCACAGCAACGTGCCCTTCGCCCAGGTGGGACAACTGGACGTCAGCATCAAGCTGCTGCCCCTGCTGGCCAAGAACATCGAGGTGGACAGCCTGGAGCTGAAGCAGGCGAAAATCGAGCTGATTCACAACGAGCAGGGCGTATGGAACTTCTCAACTGCGGGAAGCGCTCCGGCGGCTCCTCCGGCGCAGCCGGCTCAGCCCAGCCAGCCACAACAGGCGGCGAAACAGCCGCCAGCACAGGGTCCCGCCCCGCCGTCGGGCGGGTTCACCCTGAACAGACTTCGCCTCACCGACGGACAGATCGCGGTCACCGATTACCAGAAGCACGAGCCGCGCGCGGTATACGACCACATTGACATAACGTTGAAGGACTACGCGCCTGGTACGCCCTTCTCGATAGAGGCCGCGGCGCACCTGCCGGGTAGCGGCTCGCAGACATTGCAACTGACCGGAGATGGCGGCCCGGTCAACAATGCCGACTTCGCCAGCACGCCTTTTAAGGGCAAGATCAAGCTGAATGAGGTCTCGCTTTCGTCGGCGCAGAAGTTCCTGAACGCGGCAGCGTTGCAGAACACGGACGCCGTGATCTCAGGCTCGACCGATCTGTCGAACTCGAACGGAAAGATGGCTGCCAGCGGCTCGTTGAAGCTCGAGAATGCCGTGATTCGCGGGGTACAGGTCGGATATCCGATCTCGGCCGACTTCGACCTCGCTGACGACCTGGCCAACGATGTTCTGCAAATCAAGCAGGGCTCGCTCAAGCTCGGCTCGACCCCGCTGTCCATCACCGGCACCGTCAACGCCCATCCAACTCCAGCGGTGCTTGATGTTGGTGTGAAAGCGGACAACGCCTCCATCCAAGAGGTAGCGAGGCTGGCTGCGGCGTTCGGCGTGGCCTTCAGTCCGAACACGAAGATCTCCGGTCAGTTGACCGCCAACATACATGCGCAAGGCCCCACTGACCACCTGGCGCTCAATGGCAACATCAACGGACGAAGCCTGGAGGTGACGGGCAGCGATATTCCGCAGCCGGTGCGCGTGCTTGCGATTGATCTGACCATGACACCGCAGCAGATTCAATCGAACAACTTCACCGCCACGTCGGGAGGTACGACTCTGGCTGCGCAGATGACGCTGTCGCAATACAGCGGGAATTCGCCCGTGGTGGATGCGACCATCAAGACCGTGAGCGGGAAAGTAGAAGAGCTGTTGGGTATTGCCAAGGCTTACGGCATCAGCGCTGTGGAAGGCATGAGCGGCAGCGGCAGCATCACGCTGGATGTACACGCCACCGGGCCCATCAAGAACACCGAAGCTATGAACTTTACCGGCACAGGCGTTGTGCAGAACGCCTCGCTGAAGATGCCATCGCTCACCCAGCCGCTGCACGTTCGCAACGCGAACCTGCAGTTCACCCAGAACACAGTGAACCTGAGCAACCTGGCGTTGTCGCTTGGCTCAACCAATGCCAGCGGAAATCTTGGCATTGCGAACTTTCAAGCGCCCAAGCTGACCTTTGCCCTCAGTGCTGACAAAATCAATGTCGCCGAGCTGCAGCAGATTACCGGCGGCTCCGAGCAAAAGGCGCCGGCCAGGAAGAAGGCAGATGCCTCCTGGAGTCTGGTTCCGACTGCGAGCGCTTCGCCGGCGCCTGCGCAGCCCAACTTGCTGCAAACCGCAACTGGTACGGGTTCCATTGCAGTTGGCAGCATCCTCTATGAGCAGACGGAGCTCACGAATGTTCATTCCGGTGTGCAGCTCAACCGCGGCGTGATCACACTGAATCCTTTGACCACGCAAATCTATGGCGGGCAGGGCGCCGGCACCATCACCATCGACACCCGGCAAGCTGTCACAACGTACGCGGTCAGTGCCAAGATGAGCGGGGTGGACGCCAACAGGTTACTGTCTGCACTTTCATCCGCGAAGGACACGCTGTACGGCACTGTTGCCGCAAGTCCCAACGTTACCTTTGCCACGCCTCCGTCCGGGGACGTTGTCTCGACACTCAACGGAACGCTGGGTTTGAACTTGACGAACGGCAAGCTCACCAAGGTTGACCTGATGAATGAGCTGTCGAAGATCGGCAAGTTCGGCGGCGGGGCCAAAGGCTATACCGCGATCTCGCAGATGACTGGGACACTGAATCTGCACAACGGCATTGCGCAGACTAACGACCTGAAAGCCGTACTCGATGCCGGCAATCTGGCGGCGACTGGAACGATGAACCTGATTAACCAGGCACTCAACTTACACGTGACCGCAGTGCTGAACAAGCAATTCAGCCAGTCGGTGGGGGGTACCGGCGTCGGCGGCTACCTTAATACTGCGCTGGCTAACAAGAACGGTGAATTGGTGCTGCCGGTCCTGGTCACTGGTACCACGAGCCACCCGGTAGTCACCCCTGATGTTGAACAGATTGCGAAGATGAAATTGAACAATCTGCTGCCCACTGCCGGCGGATTACTGAACGGCAAAGGCGGCAACGATCTCGGCGGCCTGGTCGGCGGACTGCTGGGCGGTCAGCAGCAACATGGCCAGCAACAGGGTCAGCCGGGACAGCAACAAAACCAGCAGGCTAATCCTCTGAACGATGCGTTGAATCAGTTGCTGGGAGGGAAAAAGAAAAAGCAGTAGATCGTCACTGCATCAGCAAGAAAGCCACCCTCGATGGGTGGCTTAACATTTGCAGACTACTTGGAACTCTAAGTACTGGAGTGCTCCAGCAATCCCTTCTCCAGCTTCTCCTGGCATGCGATGCAATGCCGCGTCCAGGGCACAGCCTCCAGACGCTTGGAGTTGATCTCCTCGCCGCAGGAGATACATTCGCCAAATGTACCTTCGCGAATGCGCGTGAGCGCGTTATCCACCATCTGCAGGAGCTGACGCTCGTTGTTACTCTGGGAAAAAAGGAATTCCTTGTTATAGGAGTTGGCAGCCCGGTCGGCGATGTCCTGAGCGGACTCCAGATCGGCGTCGCGACCATCCTGGGCCGTGCGATTCATAATGTGCCGCAGTTCCCGTTGGCGGTCCTCCAGCCGCTTCTTGAAGGCTTCGAGTTTCTTTTTCTCCATGGTACTTACCCTATTGATAGGCGCCCCTGAGTGCGCCCACGACTGCAAACAAGATTTTGGTGCGCGAAACCGGAATAATATGCGCGTCACGCGCGCGCGTCAACTGCGACAGCCTGCTGAGCCTCTTCCCCGGCCGCGCTTTGCGGCTTCCAGCGCAGGATCGGCTTACGCGCCGCCGCCGTTTCATCCAGGCGAGAGACCCGCGTATTGTGAGGAGCCTCGAGAATAATCTCCGGGTGCTGCTCCGCCTCTTCCGCAATGTCCTTCATCGCTTCGATGAACATGTCTAGCGACGCCTTCGACTCGCTCTCGGTCGGCTCGATCATCATCGCGCCCGGCACGATCAGCGGAAAGCTGACCGTATATGGATGAAAGCCGTAGTCAATAAGACGCTTGGCAATATCACCGGTCTTAATGCCCCTTGGCGCTTGCAAACGGTCACTAAACACCACCTCGTGCATGCTCGGCGTTCTGTACGGCAGGTCGTAGCTGTCCTCCATGCCTTTGCGGATGTAGTTTGCGTTGAGGACGGCATCTTCCGTAGTTTGCCGCAAGCCGTCCGGCCCGTTGGCCATGATGTAGGCAAGCGCACGCACGTGCATGCCAAAGTTGCCATAGAACATGCGCACCCGTCCGATGGACTGCGGCCGGTTGTAGTCGAAGCCCAGCGTACCATCCGGCTTCGTCACCAGGATTGGGATCGGCAGGAACGGCTCCAGGATTTTCTTGCATGCTACCGGCCCCGATCCCGGACCTCCTCCACCATGCGGCGTGGAGAACGTCTTGTGCAGGTTCAGGTGCATCACATCCGCGCCGAAGTCGCCCGGGCGAGCTTTGCCGACCAGAGCATTCATGTTGGCGCCGTCCATATAGAGCAGCGCACCCCTTGCATGCAGCACGTCGGCGATTTTGTGGATCTCCTGCTCAAATACTCCCAGCGTGTTGGGATTCGTCAGCATCAGCGCGGCAACATCCTCGTTCACCTGCGCTTCGAGCGACGCAATGTCCACCATGCCGGCGGAATTCGACTTCAGGTTCTCGACGGTATAGCCCGCCATGGCCGCCGTCGCAGGGTTAGTTCCGTGCGCCGAGTCAGGGATGAGGATCTTCTTTCGCGGATTGCCCTGTGACTCAAGGTATGCCCGCACCAGCAGAATTCCTGTGAGCTCACCATGCGCACCGGCAGCGGGCTGCAAAGTGATGGCGTCCATGCCGGTGATTTCCAGTAGCTGCTCACGCAACAGCCTCTGGATGAGCAACGCGCCTTGCGAAACGCGCTCGGGCTGGTAGGGATGTGCCTCGGCAAGGCCCATCAACCGCGCAACGAACTCGTTCACACGAGCGTTGTACTTCATCGTGCAGGAGCCTAGCGGATACATGCCATGGTCCACCGCGTAGTTCCATGTCGAGAGCCGCGTGAAGTGGCGGATGATTTCAATCTCGCTCACTTCCGGCATGTGGCCCAGGTCCTCGCGCATCTGCTCGCCCAGCAGGATCTCCGGATCAACCTCAGGCACATCGAGCGGCGGCAACTGGTACGCCTTCTTGCCGGCCGATGACCGCTCGAAGATCAGCACTTCGTTCTGGCTGATGTGGGTGGTGGCTTTGCGGATCTTCTCGTTCCAGTTCACAGCGCCACCTCCTTCGCAGCCGCGTCAATAGACGCCTTGCTGGTCGTCTCCGTGCAACACCAGAGTGAGGCATTACCCAACTCGGGATACAGTTTCTTCAATGGGAAGCCGCCGATGATCCGCTGCCCAAGCAGCTTGTCATTGATGGTGTACGGATCAGTTTTCGTCTGGACCACGAATTCGTTGAAGCGCGGTGCGCCTTCGAACAGCAACGTCGCCCCAGCCTTCTTGAATTCTCCAGCGCCGTAATGCGCCTTGGCCAGGTTCTGTTTCGCCAGGTCCTTCAGTCCCTCGCGTCCGTACACGGTCATGAAGATGCAGCACATCAGCGCGACCAGCCCCTGGTTGGTGCAGATGTTCGAGGTCGCCTTCTCGCGCCGGATGTGCTGCTCGCGGGTGGAGAGCGTTAATACGAATCCGCGCTTGCCATTGCGGTCGCGGGTTTCGCCGACCAGGCGGCCCGGCATCTGGCGCACAAACTTGTCGCGCGTCGCTATGACACCGCAATAGGGTCCGCCAAATCCCAGCGGGACACCAAACGACTGCGCTTCCATGCTGACGATGTCTGCCTCAGCCGGAGGCCTCACGATCCCCAGCGAAACCGCCTCGGCGATGGATACGATAAGCAACGCACCCTTTTTGTGAACGATCTCACCAACGGCCACAACATCTTCGATAGTGCCGAAGAAGTTTGGCGACTGGATGAGCACGCCAGCAGTCTCGTTGTCGATTGCCTTGTCGAGCGCCTCCAGGTCCACGCGGCCGTTCTTCGAGTAGCCGACGGTTGCAACCGGCATGCCCTGATAGCGCGCATAGGTGGTGATGACCTCGCGATACTCGGGATGAACGCTGCTCGCGACAACTGATTTGTGTCGGCCCGTGATGCGGGCGGCCATCATCAGCGCTTCGGCCGCGCCCGTCGAGCCGTCGTACATGGAGGCGTTGGCCACATCCATCCCCGTCAGCTCGCAGATCATGGTCTGGAATTCGAAGATGGATTGCAGGGTGCCCTGAGCGATTTCCGGCTGGTAGGGCGTGTAGGCTGTAAAGAACTCGCCGCGCGAAACCAGCGAGTCGACGACCACCGGACGGTAGTGTGAGTATGCCCCAGCCCCCAAAAACGTGGCGTAACCTTGCGCACTCTCGGCCGCGCGCTGGCGGAAAAACTCGACAATCTCGCTCTCAGCATAAGCGCGAGGAATGTTGAGATCGCGCTTGAGCCGGTATTCCGCGGGGATGGCGGCGAACAGATCGTCGATGGATCTGGCGCCGATCTCGCGCAGCATGACTTCGCGGTCAGATTCGGATTTAGGAAGATAGCGCATGAGTACCTGTAACTTTCCTGGGCGAATGTTAGGAAAATGCAGCGACGTTAAGAATGCGTCGGTTCAGCCGCTGCGCCAGAAAGAAACAGCCATCATTGCGGAGAGCGTCCTTCTCGGTGCCGTCGTAAATCCTCAAGGATGGCTTCGACAGTAATCTCAGTTCGGTCGAGGCGGCGCTCATGGGACTCCACGATGAGCTGGTGCTTTTCCACGGCGCTGAGCAGGTGGCCCGCAGCCTCGCGCAGATCCCTGGATGACTCCCTGTCTTCCTTGATCGACTCCTTAATCTCTAAGATGTCGTCATACAGGCGGCCCAGCGCCTTCCAGAACTCGTCGAAGGTGGCAAAATCCATAACTCCCATTTTAGTGCCCGCCCTCTTCGGCCACGAACTTCTCGTAGTCGGTAACGTTCAGCAACTGGTTCGCCTCGCCAGGATTCTTCAGCGTAATCTTGACCATCCACGCGCCGTGAGCGTCTTTGTTTACCTGTTCAGGCGAAGTGTTCAGCGCCTCGTTCACCGCCGTTACCGTTCCCGACACCGGAGCAAACAGATCTGACACTGCTTTCACCGACTCGACCGTACCGAAGGTCTTGCCAGCGGTGAGCTCGGTCCCAACCTTGGGCAGTTCAACGAACACGATGTCACCAAGCGACTCCTGCGCGTGGTCAGTAATGCCGATGGTGCCGGTATTCCCATCCACCTTCAGCCATTCGTGTTCCTTGGTGTACTTGTAGTCAGCGGGATAACCCATGTCAGTCTCCAGTACCCAGTAGTCAGTAGTCAGTTGACAAACTGCCTCACGTCGCGACCGCGCAACTCTCTCCGTTCTGGCAATTGGCTACTGCTTTTTCGGGCGCTTGTAAAACGGTGTCGGAACGACTTTGCACTTCACCGGCTGATTGCGGATCTCCACCGCGACCTCGTTACCGATCGCAGAATTGTCCACAGGCACATAGGCCAACGCAATGTTCTTCTTCAGGAAAGGCGCGTAGGATCCGCTGGTAACGTAGCCAATCTCTTTGCCGCTCAGGTCGAGCACCTTGTAACCGTCACGGGGAATGCCGCGATCTACGGACTCCAGGCCAACCAGCGTGCGCTTGATGCCGTCGGCCTTGGCGCGCTCCAGTGCCGCGCGGCCTACGAAGTCGCCCTTCTCCATCTTCAGGAAGCGCTCCAGTCCGGCCTCCCAGACATTGATTGCCTCGGAGATTTCGTGCCCATAGAGCGGCAGCTTGCCTTCCAGCCGAAGCGTGTTGCGCGCGCCCAGCCCGCAGGGCACGATGCCAAATTGCTTGCCCGCTTCCAGCACCTCGTTCCACACACGAGTGCTGGTGGCTTCGTCGGTGGGAACGTAAATCTCGAAACCGTCTTCCGCGGTATAACCGGTGCGCGCGATCAGGATGTTGCGCAGCCCGCATACCGTGCCGTGCGTGAACCAGTAGAACTTCACCTGCGACAAATCCGCGTCGGTGAGCTTCTGCAGCGTGTCCACGCCCTTCGGTCCTTGGATCGCGATCTGGGTGAAAGCATCGCTGAGGTTCTCGACTTTGACATCGAATTGGCGCGTATTGCCGGCGACCCAGTTGACGTCCTTCTCCCGCGTCCCGGCATTGATGACCAGCATGTAGTCATCTTCGCCCATTCGATGCACGATGACGTCGTCCACGAACGTCCCTCCGGGGTAGAGCATGGCCGAATAGCGACACTGGCCGATGGCCATTCCTGCGGCATCGTTCATGGTGATGTGCTGCACCGCTGCAAGGGCCTGCGGGCCTGAAATGCGGATGTCACCCATGTGGCTGACATCGAAGACGCCGACCCCGGTACGCACCGCCACATGTTCCTTCATCAGGCCGCCCACGGAAGGGTATTCGACAGGCATGTCCCAGCCGTTGAAATCGACCATCTTCGCGCCCATCTGGCGATGGACATTGTTCAAGGCGGTCTTACGGATGGGCGTGGCCGCCACAGTTTCAGGGGACAAACGCGAATCCTTCGGCGCACAGATCGCGCAAATGAGGTTGGTGTAACTAAGTACGGTAACACGCGCGAAATTGGAGGGTCAACGAACAGATGGGCCCATAAAACGCCGGCATGCAAATGCGGACAGGCAAACTGGATGCCATCACCTCCGTTTGATTAGAGAATCCTAATTACAAAGGTACATGTCCTTCCCGTTTTGGCATTGTACTTTCGTAACCGCTCGCGATGTTACTTATCACAGACCAGGACGTCCCCATTCCGCTATGAATGAGACGAGGACGTGCTGTTATGGGAACGCTGCCCATTGGCGGAATTCGCATCCTACCTTTTCTGGCCTGCTTGATTAGCATTTTCGTCGTGCTGACCTCGTTTCGACCGTACCCCGTACTCGCTCAGGACGGCTCATCCGCGCTGAACGGCGTGGTCGAGGACATCACCGGGGCGCGCGTCGCCTCGGCCGCGGTGACCGTTGTCAATCCCGAGAATGGGTTTCATCGCGAGGTAGTTGCCGACACTAATGGCAACTTCAGCTTCAGTATGTTGCTGCCCGGCCACTATGTTGTGAGCGCTTGGGCCGAGGACATGGCAACGCAAGCCGGCACTCCGGTCGAGCTCTACGTCGGTGGTGTCGAACAGCTACAACTGCGCCTTGCCCCGGTGGGACGTACAGAGAACATCGCAGTTAACGAGCAACCGGAGCCATCAGAGACCCAAAGCAGCGGGGTCTCGCACGTGGTTCCTCAAGAGGCAATCGCGAACCTGCCGCTGAACGGACGCCGCTTCACTGATCTGGCCTTGCTGACCCCCGGAGTGACTCAGGATCCGAGAAGCCTCACTTCGAATTCCAATGGCGACCTGGCGTTCGGCGGGGTCCGCGGATTCCAGAACAACTTCCTCGTGGACGGCGCCGACAACAACAACTCTTTTTACGCACAGGCGCGAGGACGTTATCGCGCCCCTTACCAATTCAGCAACGAAGTCATCAAGGAGTTCCGCGTTTCTTCGAACTCCTATAGCGCCGAACTGGGCCGGGCCGGTGGCGGCGTGTTCAACGTGGTGACCAAGTCGGGCAGCAACGATTGGCATGGCACCGCGTTTTACTACGGGCGCGATCGCTATTTCGACGCACAACAGGCGTTCGCCACCTGCAAGCCCGACGACCGCCAGCAGCAATTCGGCGGAACTTTGGGGGGACCGATTCGCAAAGACCGGGTATTCTTTTACGCCGGCTTCGACGAGAATCTGTTAACGGTCCCCTCTATCATGCAATTCGCCAACGGCGCCCCCACGGTTGTTCCTCAACCTGCTGACTATGACTGGACCGACAAGCAACTGGTGATGACGGCAGCGCAGCAGTTGAATACGATGGCGGGCGCCTATCCCACCACGATGCAGGGACACGCCGGCTTCGCCAAGGTGGACTATACCTTCTCTCAGAAGCAGTTGGCCTTTGTGCGCCTGAGCACCTCGCGCTATAGCGGCACCAACAACGTGTTCTTCGACCCAGCCAGCGAGTTGACCAGCTACGCCGAAAGCGAAAACGGAAGCGAATACGTGCGCACCGAGAGCCTGGCGGCAGCTCTTGTAAGCGCCTGGACCAACAACCTTGCGACCAACCTGCGCGCCCAATTTTCCCGTGACGACGAACAATCCATCGCCAATTCCGACCAGCCATTGACCAAGATCTACGACCTTGTCGCGGGCTTTGGGCGCTCCAGCATCCTGCCGCGCACCACGCACGAGCGCAAACTCCACATTGCGGACACCCTCAGCTACAGCACTCCGCGGGTGCAATGGAAGTTCGGCGGCGACTTCATCCAGGCATGGATTTACAACTACTTCCCTTCGATGTTCGGCGGCGAGTATTACTTCGACGACGTGAAGGTGAACCCCTGGACGTATGCGCCGATGAAGTATGGCGAGCCGCTGACGCCGCTTCGTGCCTATGCCCACGATGTTCCGCGCTACTACATGCAGGACTTCGGGACGGCGGTGTCGCACCCCAACAGCCGCTTTTATTCCGCTTTCATGCAGGACTCAATACGAGTCACACGCAGCTTCACGCTAAACATCGGCGTTCGCTACGACCTGCAAACTTTCGAACCAGGTCCGCTGGTCACCAATCCCCTGTACCCGCCTTCTGGAAAGGTCCCCACCGACACCAACAACATCTCTCCACGGGTGGGCTTCTCCTATTCCCTGGGCGACCGCAAGCCGCTGGTGATTCGCGGAGGGGCAGGTATCTTCTACACACCCATCCCTGCCATCTACGCGTCGCAGGTCGCCATCGATAACGGTGTGACGGGCAGTCAACTTTTCCTTGATCTCATGCAGCCTGCGCAGGCGGCCGTGTTTCCCACTTATCCCAATCCGTTGGTCAATTGCCCGCCGGGTACAGTTGTGTGCACGCCTCCGGCATCGCTCGCCGGATTCGTGACCACCCAGGTGTCAGCCTTCGCGCCTAACTTCCAAACACCCTATGTTGAACAGGCAAACCTGACCATCGAGCGCGAACTGACAGCCAAGGTCTCTCTTTCCGCCAATTACTTGTACGTACACGGCGTACACCTGTTGCGCTCGCTCGATGTCAATCTTCCCAAGCCGACAATCCTCGACTATCCGGTTTATGACGACACTGGTTCGGTTTTCCTCGGTATGGATCAGGTCGCTTCCTTCGCCACATGGCAGACAACGCGTTCTGTCACCTGCCCTTATCCACCCTGCATCAACGACGTGCAGCGGCCGGATCCGCGGCTGGGGACGATCAATTCCTTCGAGAGCGGGGCCAGCAGTGTTTACAACGGCATGATGATTGCCCTGAAACGGCAAGTTAATCAGGGACTCTACTTTCGCATCGCCTACACCCTGGCAAAGGCCATTGACGACGGCCAGGATGCTCTTGTCGTGGGACGTCCCGGCAATGTGCAGAATGTGTATGCCACTTCGCTGGAGAGGGGGCTCAGTGTCACCGATCAGCGCAATCGCTTTGTGGCTGCCACCGTCGTTGAGCCAAGGCCCTTCCACATCGACAATGCTGTGCTCAACGCGCTGGCCAACCACTGGAAACTTTCCACCGTCGTTACCTTCGGCACCGGGCGGCCGTTCAACGCGACCATGGCGGGCGATGCCAATCAGGACGGCAACACCTACAACGACCGGCTGCCCGGGTACAAGCGAAATGCGTTTATCGGCCCCGACTATTTCACTACTGACATGCGAGTCACACGAACCTTGAAGATGAGTGACCGTGTTCGACTAGACCTGCTCGCGGAATCGTTCAATGTCACCAATCGCACCAATAGCCGAGTGCTGATCAGTGACGATGGCTTTTATAACTCTGCCGGACAGTTTGTCGCGTATTCCGCGAAAGTGAATGGGACGACGTATCCGGGACAGTTTCAAATCAATTCGCGGTTCTTGCTGCCTACCAGCGCCTACGCGCCGCGGCAGATTCAGCTCTCGATAAGGCTAAATTTTTGAGATAGATGCAGGCGTCAATAGCACCTTAGTGTTGGCCAATTGATGCGCTTTCGTTTAGCTCTTGCAAGATAGTCTTTGCTTGACTTCCCTCTGTAACACTGGGATAACTACTATGTCCCATCGGGGCGAGTCGGGGGGTGTGTGCTGTTTGGCGGAAGTTCGCATTCAAGAAGGTGAATCGCTGGAGAACGCCTTGCGGCGTTTCAAGCGCAAGGTCCAGCAAGAGGACATCATCAAGGAAGTAAAACGTCACTCCTTCTACCTCAAACCAGGCGAAAAGAAACGAGTGAAGGAAGCGCTGGCGCGCAAGCGCAGCCGCAAGAAAGCGCGCAAAGAGCAGGACTAAATTCACGGCCGGGCCGCCGTTCCCAAGGCGGCCCTTAGTTTTCCCAATTCCTGGATGGGAAATTTCATCTTGCCGTGACGCAGTCTTACAGCAGTAACCACGCGCACGCGTGGCGGGCCGAACCTAAGGGGATGTACCAAGCAAGTGGAATTTGCGGCTGGCCACTGGGGCGCTCAGTCCGGTCCTAATTGACAGTTGCAGGTTGACCCCCGTCCATGGGCTTGGGAGTCGCGGGCTGAAGGGAGCACCTCTCCATGGAATTCCAGGACAAGGTTCTAAAGTGCATTGATTGTGGCGCCGACTTCGTCTTTACCGCCGGCGAACAACTGTTCTTTCACGATAAGCAGTTTAAGAATCCTCCCAAACGTTGCAAGGCGTGCAAATCCAAACGCAATTCCTCGCTGGGACCGGTGGCTTCTCCTGGCCCGCGGGCCCGCATTGAGACTCGGACGAACTGTTCCGCGTGCGGAAAAGAGACCACTGTGCCCTTCAAACCAACACAGGGGCGTCCCGTCTTTTGCCGGGAATGTTTCCAGCAGCGGCGAGCCACCGCTGCCAGTGCCTGACTTTCCCAGGACCCGCGCGAGCTCTTATCCAGGCGACGTGTGTTAGTTCGGCTCTTGCATGCTGGGCCGTCCACGGGCCATGGTCGCGTGATCCTTTCCCTCTCTCGGCATTTTGATTTATGTTTCTTGCTATGCTGGTGATCTCGTCTGCCGCCAGCTAACATTGATCCGTGCTTGCCACAACTTAATCGCAGGGTTGCTATTCGTTTCGGCGATAACGGCGACGGCTGCAGACAAACCTGCAATTAGCATTTCCTGGACCCCGCGCTTAATTAAGGTCGGCGCACCGTGTCTGTTCAAAGTCGAGATGCCCGCTGCACCTTCGAGCTTGCAGGGAAAATGGCAGGGACGCGACCTGACCTTCTTGTCCGCCGGCCAGCAGCGCATCTGGTACGGACTTGCGGGCGTAGATGTGGAGGCCAAACCCGGAAGCTATCCCCTAGAACTGAACGGCACTATGCCGGATGGCCAGATGCTGCATACGGTTCGCGAAATTCAGGTTGGACCTGCGGCATACAAGACCGTAAAGTTGACAGTTCCGGAGCGCTTCGTTCAGCCGGACCCCGAGGCCCTCAAGAAGATTGAACTGGACAAGGAGCTGAAGCAGAAAGCTTTCTCTCGCCAGACCCCCGCGCCAGAGTGGTCAGGAGCTTTTCACGCCCCCATAGATTCCACAATTTCGGAAGCGTTCGGAGTGCGCCGCACCTTCAACGGCAAGCAGGCCAGCATTCATCGCGGCGTGGATTATCACGCGAAGGAGGGAACGCCCATCCTTGCGGCGAATGCCGGAACGGTGGTGCTGGCACAGGAACTGTACTACGAGGGTAATTGCGTGATCATCGATCATGGCGAGCAGTTCATGACCCTGTACATGCACCTTTCGCACATTGATGTCGCCGAAGGAGAGAGGGTGAAGGAAGGTCAGCGGATTGGTTTGAGCGGAGCTACCGGCAAGGTAACCGGGCCGCATCTGCATGTCGCGGTGCGCTGGCAAGGAGCTTACCTAGATCCCATGCAGCTTTGGAACCTGTCGCTCCCCATTCTGCCGCGCGTCCAAAGTTCGAACTAAAATTCAGGCCTCAAACTGCTTTGCCGGCCTCCGGACCAGAGCGAGTTGCGCCAGCATGCTGTAACGGGATGCTTTTGACCGTTTTCGGTACCTGATGTCTGACGCCGGCCTTGTGGTCTTGGTGAGTGATCAACAAAGCCTCGAGTTGACGAAGCAATTCCTCGGTATTCATGGGCTTCACCAGCAGGGAATGCGCCCCTTCGAGCTGCCAATTATTGCCCAGCGATGGATAGGCAGTGAGAATCGCCGTCGCCGGATCGTAAGCTTGACGGCGCGCCGCACGAATCACCTCATATCCCGCGGTTTCGTTCTCCATCCTCATGTCGCTGATGACCATGTCGAAGACTCCGTCCTTCATCTTCCGGTTGGCTTCCCTGACTGACGAGGCTGTGTCAACTTCAAAGCGGTTCATTTCCAGGATTGTGCGCAGCGTAAGCAGGATGGCAATTTCGTCATCCACCAGCAGAATGCGACGTTTCATGGGGAACTCCAGAATTGAATTGTGGGACCCAACGGCTAGTGCTTCCTAAGA
>Ga0335077_10006397_pt1 | contig 14548 bp, 13 predicted proteins | sample Lox_Sample_31_FD_207151 | JGI IMG/M metagenome (GOLD analysis project Ga0335077, IMG submission 207151) | Soil microbial communities from Loxahatchee National Wildlife Refuge, Florida, United States - Lox_Sample_3.1 | ecosystem: Environmental > Terrestrial > Soil > Wetlands | place: USA...
CCACGAGTTTTGGAGCCAATATTCCGGGCGGCTCATTGGCAACTGGATTACCTATGACACCAGCGTCAGGCAAATCGCCGACTTCGCGGAAAAAGTCTATATGCACCGCGATCTTAGCGGCTTCAAAGGCAGCCATAAATTCATCCGCGATGATCATGCACAACAGGCATTTTCCAAGCTCCGCAGTTCTATTGCCGGCCTTTACGCCTGGCGGCTGGGAGCGTTGAATTTGGTCCCCACTCCGTCCGAATATCTGCCTCACACCGAAACCGAACGGCAGGAATTGATCAAAGAAGCGGATTTTGCCTTCAAACAGGCATTTGCCTTTTGCCCCTACAGCCCGGAGGTGGCCTTTCGTTACGTCACCCTTTTAGTCGATCTCCGCCGCTTCGACGACGCCATCATTGTGGCGCAGACCTGCTCCGATTTCGACCCGTACAATGCGCAGGTGGCCAATCTGGTCAAGCAACTGGAAACCATGAAAAAGCAGGCCGCCGGCCAGACCCAATTCGAAACCGAACTGCAACGCATGGAAAATGAGGCGCGCACCAATCCAACCAATCTCCAAAACATCTTCCAACTAGCCAGTGTTTATTTTCAAATGCGGCAAACGGATCGCATCATCGGGTTGTTTGACCAGGCCTTGGCCGACCCGCACATTTCCCCAAATGACATTGGGGTCATCGCCCAGTTCTACGCGCATACCGACAATTTGCCCAAGCTCGAAAGCGCGCTGGAAAAAATGGCGGCCGTCGTCCCGAACGAGCCTGAGCCGTGGTGCGACTTGGCAGCCATCAAAATTGCGCTGGGCAAAACCAACGAAGCCCTCCAGGACCTGCGCATGATGCTCGAGTTGAACGCCAAACGCCTGAAACAAAACCCCAAGGCGCGCGACCTGCTGGAGGAAGTGCGCAAAGACCACCGTTTCGACGCGCTCCGCAGCCTGCCGGAATTCCAAAAACTGGTTCCACCCAATTAACTTGCGTCCAGACCTCCGAACCCGGGGTTCCAATAGGGATTTTGAACTGCGCGTCACCCGCGGCACATCCCAGTTGCCGGTTGCCGGCCAATGAGTTAGTTTGGTGGCTTCAGAGCGATTTTTACATCGGCACGAAAGCATGAAGAAGGCAGATCCACACACGAAGAAAACGGACATGAATCAAGCCGCCACTGGTGCGCCGGACGCAGCCGCCCACGGCACTGCGGATGTGGCCGCGCCCGCGGCTGAAATCACACCGGAGCAACTGGCCGAACTCAAGACGCGCGCGGCCAAGGCTGACGAGCATTGGGACCGCTTGTTGCGCACCGCCGCTGATTTTGAGAATTTCAAGAAGCGCGCCGCGCGTGAACGCCACGAAGCCGCGCAATCAGCAGCCGCCGCGCTAATTCACAAATTACTGCCCGTGCTGGACCACCTTGAAATGGCGCAAGCCGCCGCCATGCAAAATGCGCAAGGCGACAAATTGGCGGCGTTGCAGGACGGCATCGCCATGATTCAACAGCAACTTAAGGGCATCCTCGCCGAGACCGGCCTCGAAGATGTGGACGCAAACGGCCAGACGTTTGACCCGATGCTGCACGAGGCCGTCTCGCAATTGGAAACCGCCGACACTCCCGAAGGCCAGGTGGTTCAACAAATCCGGAAGGGCTACAAAATGCGCGACCGGCTGTTGCGGCCGGCCACGGTGGTGGTCGCCAAAAAACCCACCGCGCCTCCTGCCGCCTGAGCCATGGCTAAGCGCGATTACTATGAAGTGCTGGGCGTGGATCGCAACGCCAGCGACGAGGAAATCAAGAAGGCTTACCGCAAGCTGGCCTTGAAGTTCCATCCGGATAAAAATCCGGGCGACAAGTCCGCCGAGGAAAAGTTCAAGGAAATCGGCGAAGCCTATGAAGCCTTAAGCGACCCGCAGAACCGCGCCGCCTACGATCAATACGGCCATGCTGCGTTCGATCCCCGTGCCCGCGCCGGCCGCGCGGGAGGCTTTTATGGCGGCGGCTTTCATGACCCGTTTGAAATTTTTCGCGAAGTCTTCAGCGGCAGCAGCATTTTCGAGGAGCTTTTCGGCGGACGGCATGACCCGTCGCAACCGCAGCGCGGCGACGATTTGCGCTACGACTTGGAGATTTCGCTCGAAGAAGCAGCGCTGGGTTGCGAGAAGAAAATTTCCATCACCCGGTCCGTCCGCTGCGAGACGTGCGACGGCTCGGGCATGGAACACGGCTCGAAAACTCGCACCTGTCCGACCTGTGGCGGGCATGGCGTGGTGCTTACTGCGCGCGGGTTTATCAGCTTGAGGCAGACCTGCCCGCACTGCAACGGTTCCGGGCGGATTTTGGAAAAGCCGTGCAAAACCTGCCACGGCGACGGCCGGCATGAACACCATTCGGAAATCAAACTGCGCATTCCGCCAGGTGTGGACACCGGTTCGCGCCTTCGCTCAACCGGCAACGGCGAAGCCGGTTTTCGCGGCGGTCCGCCGGGCGACCTATACGTCATCCTGCACGTCAGACCACACGAGACTTTCCAGCGCGACGGCGATGATTTGCTCTGTGAAGCGCCGGTCAGTTTCGTCCAGGCGGCGCTCGGCGCGGAAATTGAAGTCCCGACGATTGACGGCAAAGTTACGATTAAAATCCCCGCCGGCACACAGCCGGGCGCAGCCTTTCGGGTCCGGGGCAAAGGCGTGAAAAACGTGCATGGGTATGGGCACGGTGACTTGCATGTGCGCATCCAGGTTGAAGTGCCGTCGCGCCTGAACGCGGAACAAAAGGCGAAGCTGCGGGAGTTTGCTGCACTGAGCGGCGAAGATACCAACTCCGCCAATAAGGGCATTTTGGAAAAAGCCAAAAAGTTTTTCAAATGATTTCTGCAGGAGACGAGGTAACAAGTCTTCAACTGAACTCACAGAAAAAGAGTGAGACTCCTCACGTCGTCTCCTACAATTCGACAAATGCGCCGCTTTTACCTGCCGCCCGAATGTTGCACCGGCGCCGCACTCCAACTCGACGGACGGGAAGCGTATCATGCTTTGCACGTCCTGCGCTTGAAACGCGGCGAGGCCGTGATGGTCCTAGACGGTGCGGGAAATGAATTTTCCTGTGAAGTGGAAACCGGCTCGCGCGATTCGCTGGTATTACGAGTGACGAAAACAAATTTTGTCCCTCCCTCGCCCTGTCCCATTACTTTGCTTGTCGCCATCCCCAAGGGAAAAATCATTGAGTCCATTATCCAGAAATCAGTGGAACTGGGCGCGCACCGCATCGTGCCGCTGCTGACCGGGCGTGTCGTGATCCACCTCGGCGAGAGGGACAAAATGGCCAAGCAAGAGAAATGGCAACTGATGGCCATTGAAGCCATCAAGCAATGCGGAGCGGCCTGGCTGCTGGAAATTGAAACACCGGTAACAATTGAGGAATTTCTCGCACGGAAGGAAAAATTTGACCTGTCACTCGTTGGCTCGTTGCAAACCGACCGCCGCCATCCACGCGAATGTTTTCAGGAATTTCAGTCACAGCATGGCCACCTACCGCAAAGCGTCGCCATTTGGATCGGTCCCGAAGGTGATTTTACACCTGATGAATTAAAAACCATCCAAGCCGCCGGCGCATTACCGATTTCGCTGGGCCGTTTGGTTCTCCGCGTCGAGACGGCAGCGATTTATTGTCTTTCGATTCTTAACTATGAGTTGCGGACGGCCCATTGAGTTGAACCAAAACCCGAAAGGGCCGGCCTAAATGGTCCGGATGCGTGAGGGTTTGAAACTGGCGCGTGCGGGAAGCGGTCCAGTCGCCGAAGGATTTGTCCTTTGCGGCCTTTTCCAGAATTCGCGTCAGGAATTGCGCCTGCGTCGAGAAACTTTCCGTCGTCAGCCCGGCGGATTCGCCTGCGGCTTGGACGGCCGGAAAATTGACGTGCGCAGTGATGTCTTGATCTCCAGGGTTGGCAAGAATGTCATCAGCGACGTGGTGGCGGAAATAGGCGCGTAGCGTGCCGCACGGGCGGCTGGGGGAAAACATTTCGGCGGCGGTCAAACCGTAGTCAATTGTCACCAAGCGTCCACGCCCCAAAGCGCCCGCTGCCTCGCGCCACCAGTTTTCGTCGGCGGGGGAAATTTCGATGGTATAGCCATCGGGAAGCACGGCTTCCAATTCCGAATTCCGAATTCCGAATTCCGAATTCCGAATCTTTGCCCAGACGAATTTTTCACCTTCGAGGGAGACGCCCCATTCAAACCATTTTTTCGCGGCGGCGTCCCAGCCGAAACGATGCACGGGCATGGCATCGAGCAGTTCGTTGGAGAAAATAATGCCGTTGAGTTTTGAGTTTTTGATTTTTAATTTTAAGTGATCAAAATCAGAGAACCATCGGACGTAGGATGCGAATTTTTCGAGTTTTTCCTTCTGCCATTCCTGCCGACGAAGAGACGGCTCGATGATGCCATACTGGATCCGCTCAAACAATTCTGGCCGTGCTGATTGCAGCCAGCTCAAGATGTCCCGAGCCAAGGTTCCATCATGCGCGCCGGCCTCGACAATTCGCAATTCGCAATTCGCAATTCGCAATTCTTCAAGCCATTCGGCGAACTGGAAGGCGAGTAATTGTCCGAACAGTTCGCCAACGCTGACGCTGGTAAAGAAATCGCCGCGCCGCCCGGGATTGTCTTTTTTTGTTTGGTAATATCCATAATCTGGACAATACAGGGCCAGCTCCATAAACCGCGCGAAAGACAAAATGCCGCCCGCGACAATTTCGTGCCGGATAAGTTCAGTTAGGGGTCGCATTTTTCGTTTTTGGCGCGGCTCTAGCTTTATTGCGCGCAAGAGAAGAGAATATATGGCCAAAATAGATGCGTTTTTCAATCTGATGTTTGAACAAAAGGCGTCCGACCTGCACATGGCCTCCGGCAACCCGCCCATGCTGCGCATTAACGGCGAACTGCAGCGCGTGGATTATCCCCCGCTCGAAAGCGACGCGCTCAAAACCATGCTCTACGAAATCGCGCCGGAGTATAAAATCAAACTTTTCGAGGAAACCGGCGACGTGGACTTTGGCTACGAGATCCCAAACGTCTCGCGTTTCCGTGTCAACTTCTTAAATCAGAAAAATGGCGTCGGCGCGGTGTTCCGCCAGATTCCCAGCCGCGTCCTGTCCTTTGAGGATTTTGAAAAACTCGAGGCGCCGCTGCCCCCGGTGCTGAAAAAATTTTGCATGCTGAACCGCGGGCTGATCCTTGTCACCGGCCCGACCGGCTCCGGCAAATCCACGACATTGGCAGCAATGGTGGATTACTGCAACGCCAATCGCAAGGACCACATCATCACGCTGGAAGACCCGATTGAATTCGTTCATGAAAGCAAAAACTGCCTGGTCAACCACCGTGAAATCGGTCTCCACACCAAGTCGTTTGCGTCGGGACTGCGCGGCGCGCTGCGCGAAGACCCGGACATCATCCTCGTCGGTGAAATGCGCGACCTGGAAACCATCGAACTGGCCATCACCGCGGCGGCGACCGGCCACCTGGTGTTTGGCACCTTGCACACGCAAAGCGCCGCCAAAACGGTGGACCGCGTGATTGACGTTTTCCCGGCCGAGCAGCAAAACAAAATCCGCCAGACGCTCTCCGAAGCGTTGAAGGGGGTGGTGGCGCAAACGCTGTTCAAACGCACGGACAAGAAGGGCCGCCTAGCCGCGTTCGAGATTCTGGTTTTCAACACCGCCGTCGCCAACCTCGTGCGCGAAGGCAAGACACATCAAATCAACGGCATGATCCAGGTGGGCAAGCGGATCGGCAACCAACCATTGGACGACCACATCATGGAGCATGTGCGTATGAAACGCATTTCGGCCGAAGAGGCCTATGAGAAAGCGCTGGATAAAAAGAAATTCCGTCCGTTGCTGGCCCACCCCCCGGATGATGACGACGCCACTTAATTATGCGACGTGCCGAACTGGATCAAATGCTGACCACCATGCTGGCCTCCCAGCCGGAGGTGTCGGATTTGTTGTTCACAGTGGACCGCCCGCCCCAGGTTGAAGCCTACGGCGAACTCAAGCCCGTGACGCTCGACCCGCCGATTGACCGGCTCACCCCGTACCAAGTGGAGATCATTGCCCTGAATATCATCGGGGATAATCTCTGGCACATTGAGGATCTGCTGCGACACGGATCCTGCGATGCCTCCTATGCCCTTTCGGATCAGGCCCGCTTCCGGGTCAACATCTTTTCGCAACGCGGAAATTTTTCCATCGTTTGCCGCCAGTTGAACGCTGTAATCCCAACGCTGGAAAAATTGAAATTTCCGGACATTTTCAAGGAGATTCCCAAGGAAAAAACCGGCCTGGTGCTGGTCACCGGCGCAACCGGTTCTGGCAAATCCACGACTCTGGCCGCCATTCTCAACGAAATCAACCGCGACAAACCGGTTCATATTGTCACCTTGGAAGACCCGGTCGAATATGTGCACAAACATGAGAAGGCGACCTTTAACCAGCGCGAGCTGGGCATTGATTTCGATAGTTATGCCAACGGCTTGCGGGCCGCGCTGCGCCAAGCGCCCAAGGTCATCCTCGTCGGCGAAATGCGCGACCAAGAGACCGTGAAAATCGCCTTGAGCGCTGCGGAAACCGGCCATTTAGTCCTCAGCACCTTGCACACCATCAACGCTGGCGAAACCATCAACCGCATCCTCGGCATGTTTGATCCGGAGGAGCAGGAACAAATTCGCATTCGCCTGGCTGATGCCTTGCGCTGGGTGGTCAGCCAGCGGCTCGTGTCCCAAATTGGTGGCGGGCGGTTCGCACTCACTGAAATTATGGGTTCCAACCTTCGCACCCAGGAAGCCATTCGCCTCGGCGAAAGCGAGGGCAAGACCTTTTACGAAATTATTGAGGCCAGCACCCCCTTCGGCTGGCGTACTTTTGACCAAGCCTGTTTGGAAGCTTTTGAGCGGGGACACATCACCGAGGAAACCGCTCTGCTCTATTGCACCAAACGCAGCGTGGTGACGCGCGGTATTGACGGCATCAAAAAAGTCCGCGGCGACATGAGCTCCACAGCGGGAACTTTACGCATGAAATCGTTCGAATCCTCCGCACCTCCGGTGCTCAAACTGAAATGACCTATGGCCGGCTCTTTTGACTTTATCAGTACTGAGGACAAACCGGCCTTGATTGCCTTTTCCACGCCGGAATGGCTGGAGACCGCCAAGGCCGCCCTGACTGAATTGGGCTATAAAGTCCATACCGCCGCCACCCACAGTGACTTTCTGGTGCGTTTTACCCAAGTGCACTATCAGGTGGTTGTCATCGAGGAGCTTTTCGGGGCGAACACCATCGAGGAAAATCTGACCTTGCAGGCCCTGCAAAATATGCCGGTCAACCAGCGCCGTCACGCCACCATCATTTTGCTCGGCGATTCGTTTCAGACGTTCATGCCCATGGAAGCCTTTAAGCAAAGCGTGCATGCCGTTATTAACAGCGCCGAAATGTTCCTGCTCAAACAGCTCGTCGAGAAGGCCGTGGCCGACAACGCGCTCTTCTACTACAGCTTCCGCGAGATTCAGAATCGTCTCTACACCACCGGCAACCGCTTGTGACACCTGCGGGTTTTTGATAAACTCCCCGGCACGTCTTTCATGACACGCCTCGACCAAGCTCTGGTTGATCGCGGCCTTTGCGAAAGCCGCGAACGCGCCAAACGCGCCATCCTCGCCGGACAGATCCGCGTCAACGCTCAGCGCGCGCATAAACCCAGCGACGCGGTTAAGCCGGACGACGCCCTCGCGCTGGAAACCGGCGAAAAATACGTCAGCCGCGGCGGCCACAAACTCGAACACGCCCTGCGCCATTTCCAACTGGACGTGGCCGGACTCGTCGCGCTAGATCTCGGCGCGTCCACCGGTGGCTTCACCGACTGCCTGCTCCAGCACGGCGCTGCGAAAGTCTTTGCCGTGGACGTTGGCCAGGGACAGCTCGCCTGGAAACTCCGCCAGGACCGCCGTGTCATGGTCATGGAAAAAACCAATGCGCGGTTTCTGACGCCAGAAAAACTTTTTTCCGCTGAAAATGGTGGGGCGCGTCACTCTCCTGCTCTGAGGGACGCCGCAAAACGTGGCAAAATCGCTGAACGGCATGCACCAAGCAACGCGTCCCGCTTTGTTGACTTGGCAACAATTGATTGCTCCTTCATTTCGTTGCGAAAAATTTTGCCCGCCGCCATTGCTTTATTGAAAGCAAACGGCAAAATTGTCGCGTTAATCAAACCGCAGTTTGAAGCCGGCAAGGCCGAGGCGGACAAGGGCCGAGGCGTCATCAGCGACCCGGCGGTGCACGAGCGCGTATTGAAAGAACTGCGCGTGTTCGTCGTCGCGCAGGCCGGTTTGAACTGGCGCGGTCTCGTTGAATCACCGTTGCTCGGCCCCGCCGGCAACAAGGAATTTTTGGTGCTGATTGAAAAAAGAAGCTGAAAAAATCAAACGCATCGGCCTGGTCGGCAATTCCGACAAGGCCGCCTGCGCCAACATCATCCGCAAAGCCACGCGCCTAGCTGCGCGCGCCGGACGCAAGGCCATCATCAACCCCGACACCGCCGCGCTGGCGCGGGAAACGGATTTATTGCTCGTATTTGGCGGCGACGGCACCATGCTGCGGGCCGCGCGCGACATTGCCGGCTCCGCCACGCCCCTGCTCGGCATCAACATCGGCGGCCTCGGCTTTCTCACTGCCGTGCCATCCGACGAGCTGCCGCGCGCGCTCAATCATGTCTGGCGCGGCGAATTCAAATACGAATCCCGCGCCCTGATTGAGGTGAGCGGACGCTGTCATGGCCAGCCAACTTCCGAAACGGCTTTGAACGACATCGTGGTCAGCCGCGGCGCGCTCTCGCGCCTTATCGGACTGGACGTAAGCGTGGACGGCGAACTGGTCACGCATTATCGCTGCGACGGTCTCATCATCAGTTCGCCAACCGGTTCCACGGCCTATTCGTTGTCGGCGGGGGGCGCGGTGGTTTTCCCGACGGCGGACGTGTTTACGCTCACGCCGATCTGTCCGCACGCGCTCTCCAATCGCTCTCTCATTTTTCCACTATCCTCGATCATCAGCATCAAGGCCGCCAACCCGGCGCCTGCAACGATTTTGAGCGTGGACGGCCAGGTGGTCGCCGAACTCGATACCGGCGACGAAGTAACGATCCGCCGCAGTCGTCGCGCGGTTCGCCTGATGCATCTGGCGGACAGTTCATTTCTGGAAACGCTGCGTCGCAAACTGCAATGGCGAGGCGCGTATGTCTGAAATGAAGAGAATAAGTCGAGAGTCGAGAGTCGAGGACATAACCCTCCGGCTGCATCCAGACTTTCAACCCTCGACTCTCGGCTCTTGGCTCTTGCGATCATTCTGCCTCCTGCCTTCTGACCATGGTTCGCCTTAAAGACATAGCCCAATACGCCGGCGTTTCCGTGATGACCGTCTCGAAGGCGTTGCGCAACGAGCCGGACGTTTCCGCCGCCACCAAGGCGCGCATCAAGCAACTGGCGCTGCAAATGGGTTATGTGCCCGATTCCACCGCGCAGGGTCTGCGCACCCGCGCCACCAAGCTGTTCGGCCTCGTCATTCCCTCCATCACCAATCCCATTTACGCGCGCATTGTGTTTGCCATCGAAGAACGCGCGCATGAACTTGGCCACGACATTCTGCTCGCGCACACGCACAACCTTCCCGCGCGCGAGGAAACCTGCATCCGGCGCTTGATGTCGCGGCGCGTGGAGGGATTTTTCATTTCGCCCGTCTATCGTTTTGAAGCCGAAGCGCGGATTTATGTGGAATTGGCCGCGCGCAAAATCCCGGTGGTCCTGCTCGGTCCGCCCGCGCCGTTCTGCAAATCGTTTCCCGGCGTGGAAGCTGAGGAACTCACCGCCAGCGCCAGCGCCACGCAACATCTGTTGAAACTCGGCCACAAACGCATCGCCTACCTCACCGGCCCGCAATCCACGCCGTGGGCGCATGAACGCTTTGAAGGCTACCGCCGCGCGCTGCGCGAAGCCGGCCTGGACGTGGACGACCGGCTGGTGTTTCAAGCCGGCAGCACGATTGAAGACGGCGCCAAGGCCGCGCTGCAAATGCTCAACGAATCCTGTAACGCCACCGCCGTGCAAACCGTCAACGACCTCGTCGCCATCGGCTGTGCTGAAACGCTGTTTTCCCAAGGCTTGCGGATTCCCGAAGACATTTCCCTCGTGGGTTTCGGCAACGTGATGATGGCGGAATATTTTCGCGTGCCGCTAACCACGATTCGCCAGCCCAAATTCCGGCTGGCCATCGCCGCGATGGACATGATGACCAGTCTGCTCCGCGGTCAACCGGTTGAAACAAAACGTTTGTCTGCTGAGCTTATCGAGCGCAAAAGCACCGCGCCGCCGAAAGCTGCCGCCCCCGCCGCCGCGCCAAAAGGCAAAGAATAGGCGCCATTAAACCAGTTGTAGCGGCTCGAATTGGCGGCCCAGAATCGGCGCGCTCCTGGTCTTGAGCCAGGTTTCCAAAACACCGGCATAGACGTTGCGGAAGTCCACGGTGTATTTGATGTCACCCTCGAATAAATCCTGTGGTGCCAAGCTTGGATAACGTCCGAGCAGTCCCGCCTTCACTTTGTCAGCAATGACAAACATCGGCGCTGCCGCGCCGTGGTCGGTGCCGCCGCTGGCGTTTTCGGCAACGCGCCGGCCAAATTCGCTGAAGGTCATTACCAGCACACGCTGCAAATTGCCCTGCGTCTTCAAATCACCGACGAACGCGTTGACGGCGTCGCCGAGCTCCTTGAGCAAGCGGGCCTGCGTGCCGGCTTGATTGGCGTGCGTGTCGTAACCGCCCTGCGAAACGTAATAAACCCGCGTAGGCAGGCCGCCGGCAATGAGTTGGGCAACAAGCTTCAGGTTCTCGCCCAGCTTCGTCGCGGGATAGGTTCCTTGGTTCTTCACACGCGCAACAATGGCGCGGATTTTTTCGGAACTGAGCTGGGCGTCGAGCGCCGTTCTTTCGATGAAGTGCAGTACGGAACCGCCCGGTTGCGGCATGCCGGCGGCGAGCGCACCAATGCTGCCGCCGGAATTGACGTCCGGTGCCGTATCGGGGATTTCATTTATTTTTTCGTAGGATTTTTCCAGCAAATCCACCTGGCCGGGCCGAAAACGTCCGGGCGAGAGGAACCGGTAGCTTTGCGGGTTGGCAAGGCTGATACCCGTGGGCGTTTTGGCATAAAAAGATTGCGGCGTTTGACCGCCGATGTCCACGCCAACGGTCGGGTCGCAGCCCGCACAGGCATTGTCGAAATAGCGCCCAAGCCAGCCGTATTTCTCCACTTTGTCCGCGTCGCTGGCTGTCTGCCAGATTTCCGTCGAGCGAAAATGCGAGCGGTTCGGGTTGGGATAGCCGACGCCCTGCACGACGGCCAGATGCCCGGCATCGTAAAGATTTTTAAAACCGGTCAACGAATTGTGAAATCCAATTTCGCCATCCAACTTCAAAACCTGTTGTGCTGCCAGGCCGAGTTTTGGGCGCGCGTTGCGATAATAACCGTTGGTGTAGGGTACGACAGTGTTGATGCCATCGTTGCCGCCAGCCATTTGCAGCACGACCAAAATCGTCGCGTCCTTGCCGGTGACAATTTGCGTGGCGGAATCGGCGGCTTCGCCGTGCAAAGCGGCGAAGGTGTCGGCGAGAAACGCCGGGACTGTCCAGGTCAGCGCGCTGCCCAGCACGGTGGTGCGTAAAAACTGGCGGCGCGTTTGGAGTGTGATTTCGTTTTTCATGGACACCTCACGTCACTTGATATTCCGGCGTGCACATTACGAGGCGGATGGCTGCCAGAATCTCCTGATTGTTCAACCGTGGGCGCGCGTCGAGGAAATTCCGCAATGCCTTTGCCTGATCGCCCTTGAGCGCTGAATGCAACAATCGGTGTTGCAACGCGGCCACGAGCCGGTCCTTGTTTGCGCGTTCATCCGGCGAAAAGATTTTGTCCACATTAACGCCGCCAACATGAACCCGTTCCCCCCGCTGTTCCGAATGGCTTTCGGCCATTTGCGTCATTTGCTGCATGGCTTCCAAACGGGCCTTGGGAATTTCCGCGCCCTGCACGAGGATGGCTGCGGTGTTGTCGCGATCCAACAACGTGTTGGTGGTGATCCAGGAGATGCCGCCGTCCCAGCCTTTCACATTCGGCGGCGCAAACAAATCCTGACCCATTCGGCGCGTAATACCCTCGCAAACCATGGTTGGCGGCAGATCACATTCCAACATACGCACAGTGCCAACCAACCATTGCACGGGGCTTTTGACGGCGTTGCGGACAATGGCGGCATCGTAAAATTCCTCGCTGCGAAACATGACGCGCAGGAACGGTTTGAAATTGTTTCCGTTCTCACGAAAAACGGCGGCCAGCGCGTCGTTCAATTCGTCGGACGGCTCCCGTCCCGCAAAAAAAGTCCACAACTTGCCGGTGATAAACCGCGCCGACTGCGGTTGCTCCACGATGATCCGGATGACGTCGTCGCCGTCCAGATTGCCGGTATGGCCCAAGTAGGTTTTGATGCCATTGTCGTGAAAATAGGGACGATAAACATATTGCTGCGTCAACCGGTTCAGCGACCAGCCCGTCAACGCGCGGGCGCCCTCGGTCACGTCCTTTTCGGTGTAATGGCCTTCACCGAGCGTGAACAGTTCCATGACCTCGCGGGCAAAATTTTCATTCGCGTGCGGCCGGCGGCTTTCCGCCTGGTCGAGCCAGATGAGCATCGCCGGGTCTTTGCCCACAAAGGTAAGCATCTCCTGCCAGTTGCCGGTTGCCAGCCGGCGGAACAACTCATTCTGCCGCCACATATAATAGGCATTCCGCACCTTGACGAAGCTGGTGGCGAAATGGCCGTGCCAGAACAGCACCATTTTTTCCTGAAATGGCCGCGGTCCCTTGGCCATGCGATTCAACCACCAGCCGCGCAATTCCATCAGGCGCTGAAACTGAATACGTATTTCCTGCTTGTACAATTCCCGGCGTTTATCCTGCGATGCGCCTCTGGCTTCATCGCGCAATCGCTGCACCTCTTCCGGATCAGGTTTCGCCCAATCGGGGTCGGATGTCGGGTCGGGAACACGTTCGTAATCAAGCAGAGAGGAAAGCGCATCGTCCGGATTGAGTTCGGCCAGTTTTTCAATGGCCGACGGAGGACCGCCGAATCCGGCCCGGTTCAACACATGCGCCGCTGTGTCATAATCCCAACGGGCCGCTGAAAGCGACTTTAGCATACATTCTTAAAGACGTAAGTGAGACTGAAAATGTTTCAGAGCGGTTCAATTTCCACCCAATGGAAAGGCGGCAATCGAAATGTAGTGCGCGCCGGTTGGTAACAACTCGCTCCGGATGATTTCAATTTTTTGCACCGTCCATTCGCCAAAAGTCCGGTCCTTCATCACTTCCGCGCGTGCCATTAATTCCCTGATTTCCAGACGCTTAAACTGTTTGAAGCGCCCCAAAGTCAAGTGCCCGGCGAATCGTTCACCGCCCTGCTCCGCTGTGAACGGGCGGACCGCAGTTTCAATTTTCTTCTGCAAATCAGCTAGATGGTTTTTGTCATCGCTGACTCCGACCCAAATGACGCGCGGCGAGCGGTTATTTGGAAAAAAACCGATGCCTTGTGCGCGTAAATGCAACGCCGGCGCACCAGCACAAACTATCCGAACAGATTCCTGCAAGGCCGGCACAGAGTTGGATGCCACGTTGCCCAGAAATCGAAGCGTGAGATGAAATTGTTCTGGTTTTGCCCATCGGACTGCCTCGCGTGGCGCCAATGGTTGCAACTCGCGTTGCACGCGGATTATTTCGTCCCTAACCGCGTCCGGGACAGTAATTGCCACAAAGAGGCGGAGACGCTCCGCTGGCTTGTTTTCTGCCACGTTCTCCAATCTGTGATCCCGACCGCTGGAGTTCAAGCTTTAGCTTGTACGGGAGCAAGCCAAAGCTTGAACTCCAACATCTTTTTATTCGACACTTAACCTTCAACCTTCAACACTCAACCGATGAATTTGCCAGCCGATTACCACATGCACACGCCGCTTTGCCGCCACGCGCGCGGCGAGCCGGAGGAATATGTCCGGCGCGCGCTGGCGCTCGGATTCAAGGAAATTGGCTTCTCCGATCACGCGCCGATGCCGCAGGATGATTTCGATAATTGGCGGATGAACGCCGACAAGCTCGATGAATACGTCGCCCAAGTTCGCAAAGTGCAAAAGGATTTCCCACAATTGACCATCCGCCTGGCACTCGAAGTGGATTACCTGCCGGGTTACGATGATTGGATTCGCGACCTTGCGGCTCGTCACCTATGGGATTATTTCATCGGTTCGGTGCATTATGTCTCCGATTCGTGGGCGGTTGACGATCCCCAAAAACTCTCCGAGTGGAACCATCGTAACGCCACGGAAGTTTGGACAGTTTATATCGAGCGGCTGGCGAAGGCCGCAGAAACCGGTTTTTTTGAAATCATTGGACACGCCGAT
>Ga0335077_10006398_pt1 | contig 14547 bp, 13 predicted proteins | sample Lox_Sample_31_FD_207151 | JGI IMG/M metagenome (GOLD analysis project Ga0335077, IMG submission 207151) | Soil microbial communities from Loxahatchee National Wildlife Refuge, Florida, United States - Lox_Sample_3.1 | ecosystem: Environmental > Terrestrial > Soil > Wetlands | place: USA...
TCGTGGAAGCAGGCCACCACCGCCGCCACCCCGTAAATGAGCTCGAAGCGGAACCACAGGTAGACCAGCATGCCGGCCAGCGAATAGAGCGTCGCCAGCAGCGCCTGCTTGCGCAGTTGCGCTCCCACCTGAGGGCCGACGATCTCCACGTTCCGCACCCCAAATTCGGAGACGAAGTAGTCCTGCTCCAGCACAGAAAGTACTGCTGGCGGCACCGTGCTCTTCAGGTCGCCGAGCGAACTGAGCACGCCGCCGCGGGTCTTGTCGCGAAAATCGACAATCTGCCGCGCCAATTGGCCGTAACGCGTGTCGGCGTCCGTGCCCAGATGCAGCGGATCTTTGCTGAGCAGGTAGTCTTTGATGCTTTGCACGGCGCTGTTGTTGAGGTCCTGCTTGCCGGGCGGCGTATTAGTTTCAAGCGCCTGGATGATCTGGTTCTTGCCCTTGTCCAGTGCCTGCTCGGTGGTCTCCTGGATATCGAGCGCGACCAGCAGTTCGTTATTGCCCGGCGCCCCGTAGCGCTGGATGCGGGCGTTGTGCAGCCCGGCGCGGTCCATGGCCTTGCGCACGTCGTCCGGGTTGGGTTGCTGCGCGAACTTTACATACACCAGCGTGCCGCCGCGGAAATCAATCCCCAGCGGAATGTGATGCCAGAACAGCATGGAGAGAATCCCCGCCACGCTGAACACCAGCGAAAAGGCCAGGAAGTACCACTTCTTCCCCAGGAAATCGATGTTCGTATTCTTAAAGAATTCCACGATTCAACCCAACTCTTAGTTACTAGCTTCTAGCTCTTGAGGATGCCCCACCCGCTCAATGACTCAATGGCCCGATGACCCAATGACTCAATTGTCAGATGCTCAGCGCTTCTCCCCGCGTCTTCCGGTTCAAAATTGCGTCGAAGATCACCCGCGACACGAACACCGACGTAAACAGGTTGGCCAGCAGGCCGAAGGTCAGCGTCACCGCGAAACCCTTCACCGGCCCGGTTCCGAACAGAAACAGGATGGCCGCCGAAACGATGGTCGTCACGTGGGTGTCGATGATGGTGACCCAGGCGCGCGCGAATCCCTGATCTACGGCCGAGGCCGGCGTCTTGCCGTGGCGCACCTCTTCCCGGATGCGCTCGAAGATCAGCACGTTGGAATCGACGCCCATGCCGACCGTCAGGATCACGCCGGCGATGCCGGGCAACGTCAGGGTCGCACCGCTAAAGCCCAGGAAACCCAGCAGAATGACCAGGTTCAGGATCAGCCCCACATTGGCGTTGATGCCCGCGCCGCGGTAGTAGACCAGCATAAAGGCCAGCACCACCGCCATGCCGATGATGGCCGCGCGCACGCCCTCGCGGATCGAATCCGCGCCCAGCGACGGCCCCACCGTGCGCTCCTCGAGGTAATGAATAGAAGCCGGCAGAGCGCCTGAGTTCAGGATCATAGAGAGATCCTTCGTCTGCTGCTCGGTAAACGACCCGGTGATGCGGCCCTGATCGTGAATCTGCTCCTGGATGGTCGCCACTTCCATCACTTTGTTATCGAGCACGACCGCCAGCCGGTCACCGACGTGCGCGCCGGTGAAGTTGGCGAAGCGGCGTCCGCCATCGCCAGTCAGGATGAACGTCACATCGGGACGGCCGTTTTCGTCGCGCGAGGGCTGCGCCTGCCGCAGGTCCGTGCCGCTCACCGCCGCGGTACGCGATACGATGTAGTACGCCTCCTGCGGATTTTCGCCGGTGGCGCCGAGGTTGCGTCCCTTCATCAGAATCGTGTTGGGAGGCAGAACGCCGCCGGGATTCGCCTGCAGCGCCTCCTGCTGGCTGGGATAAGGGCCGCTGACCGCCTGCCGGATCTCCAGCATGGCGGTGGACTGGATGATCTCCTTCACGCGCGCGGGGTCGTCCACGCCCGGCAGTTGCACCAGAATCTGGTACTGGCCCAGGCCGTGTTCCTGGATGGTAGGCTCGCTGACACCGAGCTGATCCACCCGGTTGCGGATGGTCTCGATAGCCTGCGTCACCGCCCGATTCTTGAGGTCGTTGGCCACGCTCGGCTTCATCTCCAGCAGCCAGTTGTTCTCCGCCAGCGACGTCAGGTTGTACTCCGGAAGCCGGTCCTGCACCAGGCCGCGCAGCTCGCCGCTCGCCTCCGGCGGCAGGCCCTTGAGCATGATCTGCTCGGGATGGTTCACGGGATCGGGCTTGGTGATGTCGGTGTAGGTGAGATTGCGGCCGCGCAGGTCCTCCTTCAGCCGCTCGACGGCGCGGTCGGTGTCGGCGTTGACCGCGTCGTTCACCATGACCTGAAGGATCAGGTGCGTCCCGCCCTTCAGGTCCAGCCCCAGGTGGATGCGTTCGAGGATTCCGGCTTTCAATCCTTCGCCGCTCAGCTTCTGTGGTACTCCAAAGATGCCGTACAGAAAAGCGAGCAGCACCACGACGATGAGGAGTGCCTTGATCCAGAGGTTCTTCGTCATGAAAGTACCCAGTACCAAGTACCCAGTACCAAGTACGAGCTGGGGAACGAATGGCCTGAGACGAACTGGGTACTCGATACTTGGTACTTGGTACTCACTTCGCCTGCTCCTCGGGGCCGGCCACCGAAGCCACCGACGAGCGCAGCACTTCCAGGCGCAGATTGTCCGGTGGAACCCGCAGGTGAACGACGTCATCGCGCAACGCGATGATGGTCCCGCGCAGGCCGCCGTTGGTGGTCACCCGGTCCCCGGTCTTAAGCGACCCCAGCATGGCCTGCCACTTTTTCTGCCGGCGCTGCTGCGGCATGATGAGCAGGAAGTAAAAAATCCCAAAGATGAGGACGAGCGGCAGCCAGAGCACGGCTCCCCCCTGGCCACCCTGCGCCAGCATAAGGCTGAGATTGCCAATAATTTGTAAGTCCATCAGAACCGCTTGCTTGCGTGGCGCCTGCCCACCCCAACGAAGCGCACCCGGCTTCGTTCCGGGCCCGGGTGGTAAAGGCGCACTTCCTTCCCTTTTATTTCCTCAAGGAATGATCCGCTAGGCCGGGTCTTCCCCCTGGGCAGAAGAGTTCAGGCTGTGCGATCGAACCTCGGAGAGCAGCGCTTCCAAGCGCCCAAGAGCAATAGATTGCCGCACCTGCCGCATTGTGTCAAGGTAGAAGGCCAGGTTATGGACGGTGTTCAGCACCGCCGCCAGCGTCTCGTTCGAGCTGTAGAGATGGCGCAGATAAGCGCGGGAGTAGCGGGCGCACACCCGGCAGCCGCAACGCGGGTCAAGCGGCCCTTCGTCCTGCGCGAAGCGCGCGTTCTTGATCGCCAGCTTGCCCTGCGAGGTGTACAACAGCCCGTGGCGCGCCGCCCGCGTAGGCAGCACGCAATCCATCATGTCGATACCCAGCGCCGCGTATTCCACGATCTCATCCGGCGTTCCCACCCCCATCAGGTAGCGCGGCTGGTCCTGCGGCAGATGCGGCAGCGTAGCTTCCACCATCTCGCGCGTCAGCGCCCGCGGCTCGCCTACGCTTAGTCCGCCGATGGCGTAGCCTGGAAAGCCGATCTGGACCGTGCGCTCGGCCGATTCCTGCCGCAGGTCGGCATGCATGCCGCCTTGCACGATGCCGAACAAAAGCTGAAAGTCGTTGGTCGTCGGCCTTCGGTCGTCGGCCACCGCGAGACTCGTCACGACCGACGACCGACGACCGACAGCCGACGACTCCCAAGGCACTTCGCCCCTGTGCTCCTCAAAATACCTCTTGCACCGTTCCGCCCACCTTGCGGTCATCTCCATCGAGGCGCGTGCGTGCTTGCGGTCGGCTGGATATTCAGTGCACTCGTCGAAGGCCATGATGACGTCCGCGCCCAGCGCGATTTGGGCCCCGGTCGCAGTTTCCGGGCTCAGGAAGTGCAGAGCCCCGTCGAGATGTGAGCGAAATTCCACGCCCTCCTCGCGGAGCTTGCGGAGATCGCTCAGGCTGAACACCTGGAAGCCGCCGGAGTCGGTCAGGATGGCGCGCTCCCAGCTCATGAACCGGTGCAATCCGCCCAGCTGGCGGATGGTCTCCGTTCCCGGGCGTAGGAATAAATGGTAGGTATTGGCCAGCAGGATTTCGACGCCAAGCTCTTCCAGTGTCTCCTGCGGCACGCCCTTGACCGTGGCCAGCGTTCCCACCGGCATGAATACCGGCGTATTCACATCGCCGTGCGCGGTGTGAAGCTTGCCCGTTCGCGCCGAGCCGCAGCGGGCGTCAATCTCGAATGGCTGGCATGACATGAGCTTGGTAATTCTACAAGCTGGAAAGGCTGAGCCCCGGTTAGCGGGCATGAGCTCCGTGCCTCTGTGTCTCTGTGGCGAAACCTGGTCAAGTCTTCCGATCCATGGCCTCATTCGCCAGCCGGTCGGCTTCGGCATTTTTTTCGCGGCGGACGTGCTCGATGCGGAACCACTGCAACTTCCGCGCCAGCCGCTTCGCCTCGTCGTACAGCGGACGCAGCTCCGGCGAGCGCACCTTGTACACCCCGTTCATCTGCCTGACCATCAGCTCGGAATCGCTCCGCACCCGCAAAGCAGGGTGCTTGTGCTCGAGCGCATAATTCAGCGCCGCGACTAATCCGGAGTATTCGGCAAAATTGTTGGTGTGGTGGCCGAGGTAGCGGCTGAACTCCGCGATGCGCGTTCCGTGCTCGTCCTCGATCACCACCCCAAATCCGGACGGCCCGGGATTGCCTCGGGCGCCGCCATCCACGTGCACCACGAGGTGCGCCGGCGGATTTGGGGCCGCGCTGTCATGAAGAGATTGAGTCATTCAGTCATTGGGCCATTGAGTCATTGAGCCATTAGAGAACCTAATCTCCTCGCGGTTTTAATGACCCAAGGACACAATCACTCAATGATTGAATGACTCAATCCCGCTATCTTCCTTCGGTCAGCCGAGTCGCCAGCCGGTCCGGCAGCCTGGCGGCGAAGATATGAGCCTGCGCCTTCTCGATGTTGTAAGGCACGCGGTAGAAGGTGGCCTCATAGCGGTCAGGATCGAAAACACAGAAGGCCGCCCGCGGATCGCCGTCGCGCGGCTGCCCCACCGACCCGGGATTGAGCATGTACTTGGCGTCGCTGCGCAGATCGAGCACCCAGGTCTCATGGTGGTTGTGCGTGCCCTGGTAGATGGGACGCAGCGTCTCCCAGCGGTCGTTCTCGAAGGCGAACCCGCCCTGAATGTGGGTGTGCCCGAAGAAGGTGAGCGGATAATTGGTGCGCAGCAGCGACTCTTGCGCGTCGCGCATAACGATCACATACTCGTCTTCATCGAGCGGCGAGCCATGGACGAGTTGTACGCCGTCCGCGTCGGTGCCCGCCCAGGTCTCTTCCTGATTCATCGGATAGCGGAAAGGCAGAAAAACCGGCCCTCGCGGCATCAGCTTGAGCCACTGCATGTTTTCCGGCGTGAGCGCTTGCATGGTCCACAGCGCGGCGATGGCGGCCACGGGGTTGAAGTCCTCCATGCTCATCAGCCCGGTGCAGGCTTTGTCATGGTTGCCGCGCACCACCAGCCCACCCAGCTTGCGGGCAACTTGCGTCACCTCGTTGGGACTGCCGCCATAGCCCACGATGTCGCCCAGGTTGGCCACCTTGTCGCAGGAGGGCGCCACCTCCAGGCAGGCGTTCACCGCCTCGAGATTGGAATGCAGATCGCTAAGAATCAGGATGCGCATGGAGAAGTAGTCAGCACTCAGCCCTCATCACTCAGCCCCGATGGGAAAGAGATGATACCTGTCGCGAGGCGAAGTCGCCAGTGGCCATCGCCGGTCGCCAGTCTCCGGTCGCCAGCTGTAGGCAGTTGCCAGTCGCCGGTCGCCAGTAGGCGGCTGGTGCTTAATCGGCTAACGAAAGAATAAGGCCGTTGATGATCCTTCCAAGTTCGTTCGTCTGGGTGAGGGTTTCGGCCTCTTTCTCTTGGCCAAGATAGCCCAGCACGGCCGCGATGGTGAGTTGAGTCTCCACCTCCATCAATGACCCCGCCGCGTTATGAAGAAAGTGCCGGAACTCGGGCTTGGACTTTCTTCCTTGTCCTTCGGCGATATCGCTGGGGATCGAGACAGCGGCCCTGCGTAGCTGAGCAGTAAGTCCATAGAGCTCTTCTTTGGGAAAGAGTTGCGTGACACGATAAACCGTCGCCACGAGTTCGATACCCTTCTGCCAAGCAATCAAGTCCCGATACGATTGACCCACGTGCCACCTCCGCTGCGGATTATGTGACCGGGGAATATTACTGGCGACTGACTACTGGCGACTGACTACTGGACATCGCGCCCAGTGTCCGGATTCGACTTCGATCAGCGGCGGAAACGCGCGCGCACACTCTGCAATGCGGAGGCCGCACCGCGGCTCGAAAGCGCACCCGGCCGGCAGCGCCGTGATCGCCGGCACCGTCCCTTCGATGGTCTTGAGCGGACGCGCCCGATCGGTCGCTAGCGTGGGCACCGCTTGCAGCAGACCCCGGGTATAGGGATGGGCAGCACTGCGAAACACCTGGCTGGCGCTGCCCGTTTCCACGATGGCGCCGGCATACATCACGGCCACGCGATGGGCCACCTGCGACACCACTGCCAGATCGTGCGAGATGAGCAGCATCGCCAGACCGTATTTCTGTTGCAGCTCGCCCAGCAACTCCAGGATCTGCTCCTGGATGGTGACATCAAGCGCTGTAGTGGGTTCGTCGGCAATCAGCAACTCAGGACGGTTGACCATCGCCATGGCGATCATCACCCGTTGCCGCATGCCACCCGAAAGCTGATGAGGATAATCGCGCGCTCGTCGCTCGGCCTCGGCGATCTGCACATCCTTAAGCGCTTCCACCGCCCGCCGCCAAGCCTCGTTCTTGCTGACGACCGGCGACTGGCGACCGGCGACTGAGTTGTGCGCCAGCACCGCTTCCGCTACCTGGTCGCCGACGCGCATGACCGGATTCAGCGCCGTCATGGGCTCCTGAAAGATCATGCTGATGCGGGCGCCGCGCACGCTCCGCATTTCCTGCTCGCTGGCGCGCAGCAGGTCACGGCCGTCAAACTGGATTTCGCCCGAAACCCGCGCCTGCGGCGGCAGCAGCCGCAGGATGGCCAGCGACGTAACCGACTTGCCCGAGCCCGACTCCCCCACCAGTCCTACAACTTCTCCCGGGCGCACGTCGAAGCTGACGTCGCGCACAGCAGACAGGCGGCCCTGAGCAGTCGCAAACTCAATCCCCAGATCTCTGGCTTGCAGCAGAAGAGCGCCCACCGCCTTAGTGTAACTGCAGCGCGTGGCCGGCGAGGGGCACTGGACTGCACTGCGTGATGGAAGCGCAGGCCGCATAAACAGCGGGCAAGACCGAGTTTTCCACAGGCGAGAATGCGGCCAGTGGCCGGTCCAGAGAACATTGGCTGGCGGCAATAATTTTTTCCCTGCCTTGTTTTGCGGCAGGGTGTTGTGAATATCCACAACCGCATGAAAGCCAGCGAAAACGCCCGTCTTGGCCCACTTTTTCAGTGATTGCTGTGAATTCTGGTCTTCGTTACAGGTTGTTTACAATGGGGATATCTGCGGATAGCGATCGAAATCTGCACCGATTTTTTGGCATGGGGTTGTGGATGGCCTGCAACCCATTGCAAATTAACGCCACTAAAGTTCGGATAAACCGATTGACTTGATTTTAGGGGGGTGTAAAAGGTTCATCGTTCTTTGACGCTTACTTAAGTTTTCCCGGTTGGTAGCGCGTCCGGGGCCCAAGCCAAGTCACCCTCCAGGTTCTCGAGACCCAAGGATGGAAGGCATGGCGAGGGTCGGTAGCAACCTTCTGGTCGAGGAGAACGGGAAGCTGTCGAAGGCAAGATAGAACCCCGGGGCGGTAGCCGGTTTTCCCGGTTGGCGGCGAGCCCGGAGCCCGAGCTGAGGGCGCAAGCCTTCTTAAAGATCGCAGGTTGCAACCGCAAGGTAGTGGCCGTCGCAGGTCGGCAAGGGTCAATCGCGAGCCGCTGGTCGAGGAGAATCGGGGGCCATAACCTCGGGGTTCTTAATTTTTATCTGCCCTCCCTAATCGGCTTCGGCCCCCCTCCCCCAGGAGGCCCGTGGTTCGCCACGGGCCTGCTTCATGAATAACCAAGAATAAGAACGCCACGGATTCACACGGATTTTTGCGGATCCGGAAATCAGGAAATGAATCCGTGTTGATCCGTGGCGTTCCTACAGCGGTATATTCCCGTGCTTCTTGGGCGGGTTCTTGTCGCGCTTGGTGTCGAGCATCTCCAGCGCCTCAATCAGCTTCTTGCGGGTTTCGCGCGGACGGATTACGGCGTCCACGTAGCCGCGTTCCGCTACTACGTAGGGATTGGCAAAGCGCTCGCGGAACTGCTCGATCAGCCGCGCGCGTTCCTGGTCTTTGTTCTCCGCCTTGGTCAGCTCACGTTTGTACACGATGTCCACCGCGCCTTCCGGCCCCATAACGGCAACTTCGGCTGTCGGCCAGGCAAAATTCACATCGGCACGGATGTGCTTCGAGGCCATGACGCAATACGCTCCGCCGTACGCCTTGCGGGTGATCACGGTCAGCTTGGGCACGGTGGCTTCGGCGAAGGCGAACAGCAGTTTGGCGCCGTGGCGGATGATGCCGCCATACTCCTGCTGCGTCCCGGGCAGAAAACCGGGCACGTCTTCGAAGGTAATGAGCGGGATGTTGAAGCAATCGCAGAAGCGTACGAAGCGCGCGCCCTTCACCGATGAATTAATGTCCAGCACGCCCGCCAGCATGGCCGGCTGATTGGCCACCACGCCTACGCTGCGCCCGTTCAGCCGCGCAAATCCCACGACAATGTTCTTGGCATAGTGCTCGTGCACTTCGAAGAAGTAGCCATCGTCCACCACCATGCGGATAACGTCCTTGATGTCGTAGGGTTTGTTGGACTCTGAGGGCACGATGGTGTCCAGCGCAGAATCGGCGCGGTCGATAGGATCGGTGCACGCCCGCCGCGGCGGATCGTCAAGGTTGTTCGATGGAACAAAGCTGATCAGCTCGCGGATCATGGAGAGGCACTCGGCATCGTCGCGCGACAGGAAGTGCGCCACGCCGGAAGTCTCGTTGTGGGTCATGGCGCCGCCGAGCTCGTCCTTGGTCACCTCCTCGTGCGTAACCGCCTTGATCACATCCGGCCCAGTGATGAACATGTAGGAGGTTTTGTCCACCATCAGGATGAAGTCTGTGATCGCCGGAGAGTAGACAGCGCCGCCCGCGCACGGCCCCATGATGGCGGAGATCTGCGGAACTACGCCCGAAGCCAGCGTGTTGCGCAAGAAAATGTCGGCATAGCCGGCCAGCGACGCCACGCCTTCCTGGATGCGCGCCCCGCCGGAATCGTTCAGCCCGATCACCGGCGCGCCCACGCGCATGGCCATATCCATGATCTTCACGATCTTCGAGGCGTTGGCCAAAGATAGCGAGCCGCCGAAGACGGTGAAGTCCTGCGCGAAGACGAAAACCAGCCGGCCCTCGATGCGTCCGTAGCCGGTGACGAAGCCGTCGCCATAAACCTTCTGCTGCTCCATGCCGAAATCGGTGCAGCGATGCGTGAGCAGCTTGTCGGTCTCTTCGAAGGTGTTTTCGTCGAGCAGGAAGGCGATGCGCTCGCGCGCCGACATCTTGCCTTCCTTGTGTTGCCGCTCGTGCCGCTCCGCGCCGCCGCCGGCCTCGGCCAGGCCGTCGCGCTTCTTCAGTTCTTCCAGCTTCTCTTCAAGAGTCATGCGGGGGATTATATGGAAGGTGAAGGGCGGCTACTAGCGGGGAGTTTGGCCTGTAGTGGCTAGCTCTTTTGGATTTTCCGCACGACGCCCGCGCCGTGCGGGAGCGCGTCGCGCAACTCGCGGATGGTGCGCTTGAACACCGGATGCCGCACCTCGGCCGCGATCTCGCACAGTGGCTCCAAAGCAAACCGCCGCTCATGCAGGGAAGGGTGAGGAATGGTCAGCTCGCGCGTGTCCACGACGGAATTGCCAAACAACAGGATGTCGATATCGATGGTGCGCGGGCCCTTGAGCTGAAGCCGCTTCCGACCCATTTTTTGTTCGATGGCCAGCAGGCGCCCCAGCAGGCTGCGCGGCATCGCCTCCGTTTCCAGCGCCACCGCGCAGTTCAGGAACCAGGGCTGGGCCGCCAACTCCACGGGCTCGGTCTCGTAGAACGATGACACTGCTTTCACCGTCCCCAGTTCCGCCAGGCGAGCGATGGCGGTTTCCAGGTTCGCCCAGCGGTCTCCCACATTCGAGCCGAGGGAGAGATAGACAGTTTTCTTCACGCAATGATGTTAACTGAATGGCAGCTCTTGCCGTCAGGCGGGCGTCGACGCGCTAACAGGCATTTCCGCGCGCGGATGCTTCGCGCTCTCGTCCACCGTGGCTTCTTCCCACAGCGAGCGGTCGCGGAGCAGCATGGCGACCATGGCGGTGTGCATGGCGTGACCGGCGCGGTCGGCGACCACCCGGCCCAGGATGCGCCGCCCCAGCAGGGCCAGGTCACCAATAAGGTCCAGCATCTTGTGGCGCACGAACTCGTCCGCGTAACGCAGCGGGCCGTTGATCACCCCGTCGCGATCCAGCACGATGCAGTTCTGCTGGGAAACGCCGCGGATCAGCCCCATATTGCGCAATGCACGCTCATCCTGCACCGAGCCGAAGGTGCGCGCCGGCGCGATTTCCCGCCGGAAGACCTCGGGCGTAAGCTCGGCGGTATACGTCTCCGCCCCAATCAACGGGTGCGGGAAGTTGATGCTGTAGGAGACGGAATAGGATTCGGCGGGATAAACCGCGATGAACTTGTTGCCCTCGCGCAGCTCCACGGCGCGCAGGATACGCATGTACGTCCGCGCCCGGCGCTGCTTGCGAATGCCGGCGCGCAGCACCATTTCGACGAACGGCTGCGCGCTGCCATCGAGGATGGGCAGCTCCAGGTTATCGAGCTCGACGATGGCGTTGTCGATGCCCATGCCCATCAGCGCGGCCAGCAGGTGCTCGGTGGTGGAGATGAGCACGCCTTTTTTCATCAGGCTGGTGGCGTAGCTGACGCGGGCGACGTTGCGGCCCGTGGCTTCGACTTCGAAGTTCTCCAGATCGCTGCGGCGGAAAACTACTCCGCTGCCCGGAGGCGCCGGCAACAGGCGCAGGCTAACCTTCACCCCGCTGTGCAGCCCAATCCCCGCACAATCCACAGTGCCGCGAATTGTCTGCTCGTTAACCAAGGCTATGTGATTGTAGATGAGCAGATTACCAGCAGGGTTGTGATGTTGACTGTGGCAAATTAGCCACAGTTCGTGGCGGGAAGTACCGCGTACCAAGTAGCGAGTACCAAGCCCTGAGTCCCGGGACTCCAGCCGGTGAAGCAGATCCAAAGCAGGCGAAAGCATTACTTCGAAGGTGGCGTCTCTCCACTCGGTACTAGGTACTGGGTACTTCCTCACTTCTTCTTGGGCACATACGTCGCGGTGGCCACAAACTTCGAATCCGGAATGCCCTGGTTGTAGCTGACGGTCTGGATGAAGCGTTGGCGGGTGATCTCGCCGTTCCGCATGGCGAGGATCGTATGCGCGGTGTTAAGCCCCTGCTCGGGACGCCAGTTGTCGTACACCTCGGCCTCTTCGTCTTTCTCCTTCGACACCGGATCCCGAACCATGTGGCTCTTCTTCACCGGCAGGTGGGTAAGCCGGTCGATGGCGATAGTGACCGCGTCGTCCTTGCTGTTGATCAGGGTGACGTTGTCAACCTGTTTGTCCTGGGTGAGCCCAAAGCCTTCGTAGAGAATTGCCGTGTCCGGCTGCTTGAGCCAGACGCGCAGCACGTTAGTAAGCGAATAGTCCCGCGCGCGCAGATACTCTTTCATCTCGTCGGCGTCCTCAGCGCGCGTGCCCTTGTACGTGACCTCCCAACCCTGGTCGCCGTTATAGATGATGACCACGTCACGCTGCTTGGTCAGCTCGTAGCGGTCCTTGTCCGGCCACTTCCAGAATCGCCAGAACAGCCCTCCCCGGCCCGAGGGATTGCCGTGATAGAAAGCGTAGGAGCGCCCCTGCTGTTCCATGTCCTGCAGGTTCAAATAGGCCTGCCCGCCCAGCGCCTGGATCATCTGGTCAAGCAGCATGCGGGCTTTTTTCGTTCCGGGATCTTCGTTGACCACTGGCTGGAGGGACTCCTGCGGTGTGCTCGGCGCAGGCGTGCTCTGCCCTGCAGCCGAAACCACCAGTATCCCAGCCACCATCAAGGCGATGAATCTCATTCCACGTTTCTTGCCGACGACCAACCACCGACGACTAACGACTGTTTTCACCCCACCAGCACCGCGCCGCCATTCACATTGAAGATCTCGCCGGTGACGAAGCCAGCGTGCCCGGTGCAGAGGAACAGGATCGGCGCCGCGATCTCTTCCGGCGTGGCCACCCGTCCCAGCGGAATCTTCTCCAGCACCCGCCGGCGCATGTCGGCATCGTTGAGCGCCGGCGCGGCCATGTCGGTATCCACCCATCCCGGCGCTACACAATTTACATAGATGCCGTCCCGCGCCAGTTCGGTCGAGAGGCCCTTCACCATGCTGATCACCGCGCCCTTGGTGGCGGCGTAATCGCAATGGAAGGCCTCGCCGCGCTGTCCGGCGGTCGAACTCACCAGCACCACGTGCCCGCCCGAGCGCTGCTTCTTCATCTGCGCTGTCGCGTGCTTCACCAGGCCAAAGACGCTGTCCAGATTGATGGCGATGGTGCGGCGCCACTGCGCATCGCTCATCTCGCTGATGGCGACATCCTGGGGCGGCCAAATACCGTGGTTGGCGACCAGCACATCCAGACGCCCGAAGCGCTGGACCGCCGCGTCGACCAGCTTCTTTGCGGAGGCAGCATCGTCTAAATTGATGGCGAGCGCAGCGCAGTTCTCTGTGCCGCATGCGCCGACTACTTCATCCGCTGCGCGCTTGTTCTTCTCATAGCTGAACATCACGCGCGCGCCCGCGGCCACGAATATCTTCACCGTGGCCGCGCCGATGCCGCGCGAGCCTCCGGTCACCACGGCTACTTTGTTCTTCAGCGATAGCGTGACAGGATTTTGCGGCATTTGACCCTTGATCCGCGTTTATCCGCGTGCATCCGCGGCGGAAAAGGTTCTTGCCGCCTCGACCAGCGCGCGAAAGATGGCGCGTGAATGCGGATCGTCAGCGTAGGAGCGCTCCGGATGCCACTGCACCGCAATCACCCAGTGGTCGGGCGCGACGCCTTCCACGGCCTCGATGACATTGTCCTCGGGACAGCGCGCCACCACGCGCAGGCCATCGCCCACTACGTCTGCCGCCTGATGATGGCTGGAGTTGACCGCGAGCTCCAGCGGCCCGATCCCGGTCTCTTCCTGGCTGACCAGCAGGCCGGCCAGCCGTGAGAAGGGATCAACGCGCACCTTATGTGCCTGCGCCACGGCGCGCCCGGCGGCGTGGTTCACCGGAGTTTCCACATGCTGGATCAGCGTCCCCTGGTTATAGACGTTCAGCATCTGCAGGCCATAGCAGATGCCCAGCACCGGCTTGCGCAGGTTGTAGGCATCCTGGAGTAGGAGTTCGTCGGCGGCATCGCGCCCGGGGTCGGAGGCTTCGGTCTTGGGATGCTTGGCGGCGCCGTACTTCTGGGGATCAATATCGGCGGCGCTGCCCGGCAAGAGCACTGCCTGGCAGCCGGTGATGATCTTCGCGATCTCCTCCGGCGTCTTGCCGGCCTCGATGACCACCGGCTCGCCGCCCGCCTGCTCGATTGCCTGCACATACTGCGGCAGCGCGCGCTGGGCGTAGTCCAGCTTTCCAAAATGCGGCATCGGAATGGCGATGCGGGGCTTCATGGGCTCTAGTTTAGAGGATGCGAGCGTTTTAGGGATTGGGTCATTGATTCATTGGGTCATTGAGTCACTGAGTCATTGGGTCATTAGAACCAAGATCCCCGCTGCGCTCGGGATGACACAGCGGTCCTCCAATGGCTCAATTCAATACGCTTGGCATCTTCCCAATGGCTCAATGAATCAATGGCTCAACGGCTCAATGGCTCACGCGCATAATACAGGTCTTCGACCGCTTTTTGCACCGTGGCTGCGAGCTTGTCCATGTCGCGCGGGCCATATCCCGCCGAAGAGACCGCAGCGCCCACCAGCAGCTCCAGCGGCCGCGGCTGGATGTGGAAAGTGTCCATCGGCAGCAGCTCGAATGTCCCGACCAGCGCCATGGGCACCACATCCACGCCCGCCTTGATGGCTACATAGAATACTCCCGGCAGGAACGGCTTCACCCGCCCGGTTGCCGAGCGGCCGCCCTCGGGAAACACCACCAGCGGCTGCCCGCCTTTAAGGATGGCTGCGGCGCGGTTGAGGCTGCGCATGGAGGCGACGGCGTGCTCGCGCTCGATCGAAACCTGTCCCGATCTCCGCAAATGCCACCCGAGAAACGGATAGCGGAAGATCTCCTCCTTGGCCATGATGCGGAAGTGGCATGGCATTCCGGCGTACACCGCGGGAATATCCAGCGCCGAAAGGTGATT
>Ga0335077_10006400_pt1 | contig 14547 bp, 6 predicted proteins | sample Lox_Sample_31_FD_207151 | JGI IMG/M metagenome (GOLD analysis project Ga0335077, IMG submission 207151) | Soil microbial communities from Loxahatchee National Wildlife Refuge, Florida, United States - Lox_Sample_3.1 | ecosystem: Environmental > Terrestrial > Soil > Wetlands | place: USA: Florida...
CCTCTGTCGAGATCCACGTGCATCCTGAGATCGCGGCCGGCCTCGCGCATGTGCCCCTCGAGCGAGACGAGCGCGGCCGAAAGGCGCGTGAACAGGGCGTCGCGCGTCGCGACGTCGGGCGCGGTGTTCGCCCTCGCGAACTCTTCGAAGGCCGCCGCGTCGCCGTCGGCCGGGCGCCAGAGCGCGGCGGCATGCTTCTTCCCGCGGGCCTGCTCCGGCGTCTCGGCGTGCGCCGCGAACACGGCGAGTCCGAAGAGAACGAGGAAAAGATTCTTGCTCCCGTGCAGCTTCATCCTGCGCTTCGTTCCCTCTTCTTCCCGCGCTCAGGGCAGCGTCACCTGCGTGATGGCGCCCTCCGAGATGTTGAAGGTCGCTCCTCCTGCTCCGCCGGTGACCGTGAGCGCGTAGCTGCCCGGCGCGAGGTTGTTCAGTTGCCGGAATCCGGCCTGGCCGGTCGCGTTGGCGCTGATCGAGATCGACCCGTCGGTGTTGAAAAGCGTGTACGGGTACGGGACGCCCGCGTTCGTCAGGATGCCGCGCATGATGCCGTTCACGAACGACTTCGGGCCGACCGTGATGGCGGCCGTGCCGCCCGGCGTGAGGCTGACGGGCAGCGGCTGCTGCGAGGGCGCCGAGACGCTCGGAATGTACTGGGTCGCGTAGCCGCTGGCACTGATGTACAGCGAGTAGCCGCCCGGCTGGAGCGACGGGATCTCCCCGCTGCCCGTCGAGTCCAGCGCGATCGTGCCCGTGTAGACCGTGTTCTTGTTGCCGTCGAGGGCGCGCGCCGAGACGCTGCGCATCGGAACGCCGTAGATCCCGTCGCGCGCGATGATTCCGATGCCCTGGCCGTGCGCGAGGTCGATCGAGAGGTTGTCGCTGCTGCCGTCGTCGGCCGCCGCGATCGTGCGATTGTCGAACTGGTAGTCGGTCGCCCGCGAGTTGAGCGTGTACGACTGGGGAGGGATGTCCGTGAACTGGAAATGCCCGTTGCTGTCCGTCGTCGCCATGCGCTGCATCGGGGTGCCGCTCCCCGCGGCCGCGGCGAGCGAGACCGTGGCGTTGGCGAGCGGCTGCTTCGTGTCGACGTCGCTCACGACGCCCGACACGTGCGCCGTGGGAAACACGAGGTCCAGGGTCTGGTCGCTCGTGAGAGAGACCGTCTGGCGGACCTGGGCGCCGCTGCCGGCGAGCGGATCGGTCGTGGCGGTGACCGAGTACGAGCCCTCCTGCAGACCCTGGAGCGTGTAGGCACCGCTGGCATCGGTGCGGGTCGTCGCCTGCCTTCCGCCGCCGCCCTGCAGGGTCGCGAGGACCATCGCGTTCGCGGCGGGCTGGCCCGCCTGCGTGACCTGGCCGGTCAGGTTGAAGCCGATGTCGAACACGATGTCCGCGGGGACGACGGGCACGTCGTCGCTGGCCGTGACGAGCAGCGACGCGCTGCGCGAGTCGCCGAGGCCGTCGCCCGCCTGCGCGCGGAGATTGACCGGGCCCGCCGGCACGTTCGCGATCTGGAAGGTGCCGTCGGCGGCGACCTTGGTGCTCGCGACGAAGGCCTGGGTGCCGTTCGCCGTCACGGTCGTGCCGTTCTTCCAGCTGTCGGGCAGGCCGGTGACCGTGCCCTGGATGGTGGAGCCGCCGGAGAGCGACAGGACGATGTCGTTCCTGGAATCGCCCGCCTGAAGGACGAAGTCGGCGAGGTTGCTCGACTGGCCGTTGAGTCCCGCCGAGACGGTGTAGCGGCCGGCCCCGAGGTGGTCGAACTCGAAGTGCCCCTGGGCGTCCGTCGTCGTCGTCTGGCTGCCGCCGAGGATGCGCCCGAACCCCGCGTCCCCCGCGCCCGCGAGAGCGACCTGCGCGTTCGGAAGCGGCTGGCTGCCGAACGCGACGACGCCGCTCGCCGAGCCTCCCCCCGTGAGCTTGATCTCGACGGTGCCGCCCGTGTCCTTCACGTCGGCCACCTCGTTGCCATCGGTGTAGTCGGGGTTCTTCGCGGTGACCTTGACCTTCCCCGTGGGGATTCCCTCGATCTCGAAGCTGCCTTCGGCGTCGCTCGTGATGTCCTGGGAGGGGTCGAGCCCCGCGATCGCGCCCCCGCGGCCGCCGAAACCTCCTCCCGGCCCGCCGCCGCTGTCGGTCGCCTGGTACGTGATGCTCGCGTTCGCGACGGGACGCCCCGAGCGCGCGTCCGTGACGTGTCCCTTGAGGACCACGCCGGGCGTGGCCCGCACCTCGACGCCATCCTTCACGCCGCTCTCCTCCACGAGGAGGTTCGCGACGCGGGCCGGCTGGTACCCCTTCGCCTCGACGACGACCGTCCACGTCCCGGCCGGCACGTCCTCGAGCGTAAAGGAGCCGTCGTCGGTATTGAAGTCGCGCTTCTGGCCGATGCCCGTCTGCGCGCCCGCGCCGCGCGCCACGATCCGGATGATCGCGCCGCCGCCGCGATCCGGCTCGAACGAGACCGAGAAGCTCTTGAGCGGCTGGCCGGAGCGCGCGTCGAGCGCGGTGCCGTTGATGCTGCCGGTTCCCGCGACGATCATCTCGACGTTCGAGGCCGGCGCCACGACACCCCGCTTCTGCGGGCCGAGGCCCGCCCCGCCGAACACCGAGAGGTTGTACGCCTGGCCGGGCTTCAGGCCGTCGATCACGAAGAGGCCGTCGGCGGCGGTCGCGAGATCGGTGCCCGTGCCGCCGAGGATGCCGCCTCCTGCTCCGCGACCCCCACCCCCGCCCCCGCCGACGCGCACCATGAATCCTTCGGCGCCCTCGCCGCTCTTGCGGCGCACGATTCCCGAGATGCTCGCGCCGGGCCCGAGGGTCACCGCGATCGGGTCCACGCCCTTCTCGGTCACCTTCACGGGGTCGACGCGCTCGGTCGCGAACCCTGCCTTCCGGATCTGGAGCGCGTACTCGCCCACGGACATGCCCTTGATCTGGAACGAGCCGTCGGCGGCGGTCTTCGTCCTCGGGCGCGTGCTCGCGCCTCCCAGGCGCGCGAAATTCGCGACCATGCCGCCGGCCCCCGCCCGGAAGTTGACGGACGGGTCGACCTCGACCTCGACGTCCTGAATCGGCAGGTTGTTCGTGTCCTTGACGACGCCCGAGATCGTCGCGCCGCGATGCATCACGATCGACACGGCGGATTTCGTTCCGCCGGACGGGAGTGACAGGCCGGCCAGGGTCGCGCGCTCGAAATCGGCGTGGCTCACGAAGAGGCGCTGGTTCTCGCCGGGAACGAGGCGCGACGCCTTGAACGTTCCGTCGGAGCGCGTGCGGAACGCGGTCGTCTCTCCGCCCATGCGGAGCATCCGGCGGATGCCTTGGAGCGCGTTCTCGCCCCCGCGCATGAGAGTGCCCCGCGCGCTGGCGACCGGCGCGCCCGCCTCGTCGACCACCCGGCCGATCATCGTCGCGCCCAGCGTCACGGCGATGTCGAGATGCTTCGCGTCGCCGGGCGCGAGCGCGAGATCCGGCTTCACCCACGGCACGTAGCGCGCCTCGTCGACCGTGAGGTGGTACCTTTGCGCGGGCACGCCCTTCAGGTGGTACGTCCCGTCGGGGCCCGTGCGCACGAGGCGCGCAAAGTCGCTCGCCTTGAGAAGAACCTTCGCGCGCGGCACCACGTGCCCCGTCTTGTCGTCCACCACTTTGCCCTCGAGCGACGCAGGGCGCGCGAGAGTGATGGCGAGCGCCTTGCCCTCGCCGAGCGGCAGCTTGACGTCGGGCTTCTTCCCCCAGCCGGCGCCGCCGGCGTCGACGACGATCGAGCCGCGCCCGTCGGGAGCGTGCGGGATCGTGAACCGGCCCTCCGGGTCCGTCTCCACCCAGCGGGTCGTCGCTTTGAGACCTTCGAGACGCACGAGCGCCGAGGCGACAGGATGCTTCCCGGCGTCGACGACGGTGCCGGTGACCGGGTCGCCCGCGACGACCATGATCGGCCTCGGAACCGCACCGGCGCGCAGGCCCGTCTGGAGCGTCGGCGCGAGATCCGCCTTTTCGACCGTGATGCGGTTCCCCAGCGCGCTCGCCTCGGCGAACTGGAACGCTCCGTCCGCGCCCGTCACGACCTTCCGCGCCACGACGCGGAACGCGAGGTCATCGCCGCCGGCGACGCCGGCCTCGAGGGAGACCTCCGCGCCCGCGAGCGGCTTGCCCGACGCGCCCACCGCGACGCCCGTGAGCTTCTCGCCGTGCGGCAGCGTGTGCTCGCCGAGGTCCTCGGTCTCGGCCGCGTCGTAGACGTCCTCGAACAGCACGGGAACGACGCCGGCGCCCTCGACCCGCACGCGGAACGTCCTCTCCTTGCCCGGCTCCGAGGGAACGGACAGGGCGAACGTGCCGTCGGCTCCGGTGACGGTCGAGGCGATCGGCTTCGGGGCTTCGCCCCCCTTCATGGCGCGGCGCGCCTCGTCGCCCGGCGTCTCCCAGGGCACCGCGCTGACCGTGAGGCCGCCCGCGGGCTTGTCGGCGTGATCGTTGACGAGAAGCCGCCCGCGGATCTCCCCGGCGCGCGCGGCGCCCGCCGGAAGAGCGAGAACGAGAACCGCGAGCGATAAGAGAACGCGACCCCTCCCTCGAGCGCCGGAATGACGATCTCGAAGCTGTCTCATCGGAGAACCTCCACGCCTGCTTGACCGAGGGCCGGACCGTCCCGTTCTCCGAGCAACTTCGGGACCAGGCCAGATTCTGAGACGCTCCGCGCGCAGCCGGCGGCCGAGGGCATTTTCGTATGACGCACGAAATGCCGAAAGGTTAACGCCTTCCGGCGGAACGGTCTGCGCCCGTCCCGAGCCGGACTCCTGCGGCCGTGGGGCGAGGCTGTGGCAAGCTGTCCGCGTGAGCGCCGAGTCTCCCCTCGGGACGGGCCCCGCGTACCGGCTGTGGGCGGCGACGTACGACGTGGAAAACCCGCTCACGACGCTGGATTCTCTCGCGATCCGGCTCTTCTCCCACGACATCGAGGGAAAGCGTCTCCTCGACGCGGCCTGCGGCACCGCGCGGCGGCTCGTCTTCCCGACGGGACGCGCGCCGAAGAGCGCCTGTGGCGTGGACCTCGTCTTCGAGATGCTGGCCGTCGGCCGCCGGGACCCGGCGCGGCCGCGCACGACGGCGGGTGGCGATCTCCGGGCGCTGCCCTTCGGCGCCGGGCTCTTCGACGTCGTTTGGTGCCGGCTCGCGGCCGGACACCTGCTGAAGATCGCGCCGCTGTACCGCGAGTTCGCGCGCGTCCTGCGCAAGGGGGGATACGCCGTCGTGACGGACTTCCACCCGGACGCCATCCGGCGCGGCCACGCGCGCGCGTTTCGCGACGCCTCCGGGGCCGCGCACGTCGTCGAGCACGTCGTGCATGACGCGGACGCCCACGAGGCCTCTGCGCGCGAGGCGGGGCTCGTGTTCGACGCCTCGGGCTCGCTCGGGGTCGGCGCGGAAGTGCGGCCCTTCTACGAGCGCGCGAAGAAGCTGGATCGCTACGCGGCGGACGAGGGCCTGCCCCTGCTCCTCGCGCTGCGCTTCTCGAAGAGAGGCTCCGCCTGAACATGGCCGACGCGCCCGTTCTCGTCCTCACCGAGGGCGAGCTTCGCCGGAACGAGACGTTCGGCCGCCGCACGGTGAACCGCGGCGCCGTCCTCCTCGACTGCACGTGGGACGGGGGCGTCTTCGAGTCGGGAGTGATGGTGGGCGGGCTCTTCCGGTCCGGCACGTTCCTCGGCGGCGTTTTCTGCGGCGGCGTGTGGCTGGGCGGTACGTGGAGAGGGGGCGCGTGGGAGCGCGGCTTCGGCCCCGACGGAAAGTACCATCCCCGCACCGTGCACCCTTGAAGGTCGTTCTCGCGGCGGCGCACCGGTATCCCGACCTCGCGCGCCTGTGGTTCCGGTTCGTGGCGCGGGATCTCCTGCCCGCCCTTCGAAGCGCCGGCGCGGAGGTGGAGGTCGTTCTCTTTCGCGACACGACGCCGGAGGGCTTCGAGCCGCGGAGCTTTCCCGGCGCGACCCTCCTCGCCCCCTCCTTCGAGGCTCTCGATGCCGTCGAGTTCCACGAGGCGGCGCTCGAGCGGCCCGGCGACGTCCTCTTTCTCCTCGATCCGGGTGTCTTCGTGCTCGATGGCGAGTGGGTCGCGTCGCTCCTCGGCTACTTCGAGGACCCGACGGTGGCGGCGGTCTCGCTCCTTCCCCGCGCCGGGCCGGCCGGCGCCTTCGCGCTCCTGGCGCGGCGCGACGTGTATCGCACGCTGAAGGCGCCCGTCCTCGCGCCCTCTTTCGAGGCGCTCGAGAGATGGCCGCACGCCATCTACCGCCAGCCGGGAGAGCGCGCCGCGATGGCCCTGCGCGCGCGAGGCAAGAAAGTCGTCGACGGGCCTCCCGGAGCGTCCGGGCGACTCGCGGATTTCAGCGGCGCGACCGCGATCCGGATCGCGCGGGAGCTGTGGGGCGGACTCCTCGGCCCGCGCTTCGAGACGCTCCTCGCCGAAAGGCCGGACCTCGCCGCGGGTGCGTACGAGAACCTCCTTCTCGGCGCGCTCTTCCGCGCCGTCTTCGGCACGCCGTACGCGGTGTCGCGCGGCCCGATGCCCTTCGCGGGCCCGGGCGACGACGCGCATCTCTCGGGAAGCGCGACCCCCGAGGAGCTTCGGACGGCCCTCGCGGCGATCCGCGACCGGAAGGCGCTCCAGCGCCTCGTCGCGGCCTTCGAAGGGTCGAATCGCGCGCTCACCCGGCTCGCGGAGCGCGAGGGCCTGACCCGGGGCGCGCTGCACCTGCCGCCCGTCCTTCCCCGGGCGCGCATCCTCCGCGCACGCGTGCGGGCCGCGGCGAAGCGGCTCGTCAGGAGGAACTAGGACGAGCCGTTCGTCACCGCGGCGTCGTCAGGGCTTTCCATTCACGGTCGTCTCCTTCTGGAAACCCTTCCCCCGGCATGGAGTTCGCACGTGGCACGCCATGTACACTGCAAAGAGGCGCTCAAGGCGCCCGAGACACGCCAGATGAGACGGCTCTTCGAGCTCCGGGGGTTCTCCGCCCGCCTCATGGCGGTGGCGCTGCTCGCGGTTCTTCCGGCGGCTCAACCCGTGAGCGCGGGCCTCGTCTTCGTCCCCGTGAACACGCTCCCGGGGGCCGACGCGTCCGCGCTCGCCGGAAGCGGCACGACCCTCTGGGCGGCGACGCCGCGCGGCGTCTGGCGCCTCGAGGCCGGCACGTGGACCCTCGACGGGCTCTCGGATGAGAGCGTCTCTTCGATCGCGGTCGCCGACACGGTTTACGCCGCCGACGGGGAGAACGTGTGGCGCCGCGGCTCCGACGGAACGTGGAGCGCCGATACCCTTCCCGCCGGGCTGGTCTTCCCTTCGCTCCTCGCGACGGATGGAACCGCCGTCTGGGCCGCGGGCCTCGGCGTCGCGAAGCGCTCCTCGGGGGCCTGGACCCTCCTCGCGAATCCGGGCGGACTCGTGACGGCCGCGGCCGTCGTGTCCGGAGATCTCGCCGTCGGAATGCAGGGCGGCGCCGCGCAGTACGCCGGCTCGGCGGTCACCCTGATCTCGGCCGGACTTCCCGCCACGGCCACGGTCCAGGCGCTCGGGCTCGCGAACGGCACGCTGTACGCGGGCACCAACCAGTCGCTCTATTCCTTCGCGGGCGCGTGGAACCCGGTGTCCGGCTTCGGAGCGCACGACGTGCGTGCCGTCGCGGGCTCGAATGGCACGGTCTACGCCGCCACCGCCGATGCGGGAGTCCTCTCCGGCGCGAGCTCCTGGGCACCCGTCAACGCGGGCCTCCTCGCCGCGTCGGCCTTGAGCTTCGGGGCGCTGGGAAGCGATCTCTACGTCGGTACGGCCGGCGCGCCCATCTCCAGGCTTTCCGGCAGCTCGTGGAGCGCCGTGGGAGCGGGGCTCTACGCGGCTTCCATCTCGGACGTGGAAACCGTCGCGGGCACGACGTTCGCGGGAGCGCTCGGGGCCGGCCTCGCCGTGACCTCTCCGCCCGGCGCGAACCTCGCTCCGCAGGGATGCGGGGACGTGGGCGCGATCTCCGGCAACTCGCTGAGCCTCTACGCCTCGACGAATTGTCACCTCTACGCGTGGGCGCTCGGCCCCGGCTTGTCCGGATCGCCTTCGATCGTCGAGGCCGGCCTGCCGACCGGCGTCGCCATCACGTCTCTGGCGTCGGTCGGGGACGGCACGATCGCCGGCGGCACGGCGAGCGCGGGAATGTGGCGGCTCGTGGCGACCACGTGGTCGTCCGACAACGCGGGGCTGCCCGCGAACGGAGCCGTCCAGACGACGCGCGAGGTAGCCGGGAATCTCTACGCCTCCGTCGGAGGGAACCTCTTCGTCCGCGCGCAGGCCGCCTGGCAGGCCCTCTCCGGCGCGCCGGCGTTCGTTCAGGCCGTCGCCGGCGACGCGAGCGTGCTCTTCGCGGCGCCGGTGTCGGGCGGGATCTTCTCCTCGACGGGCCCGTGGAGCCCGGTGTCCGACTTCGGCGCGAGCACGGCGTTCGTCTCCTCGCTCGAGGTGGGCGGCGGCATGGCGTTCGCGGGCGCCGGAACGGCGGGAATCCTCCGCCGGACCGGCGGCGGCTGGCAGCCCGAGAACGCCGGGCTTCCGGCGGGTGCCGACGCGCGCGTCGTGCGGCAGAGCGCCGACGGATCGAGTCTGTACGCGGGAACGGCGGGCAGCGGCCTCTATCTGGCGCAGATCCTCTCCTCCGCGAAATATCTTCCCGTCGTCCTCGACCTCGTGGGGGCCACGGGCGCGCGCTTCCAGTCCGACCTCACGCTCGGAAACCGCTCGACCTCGCCCGTGACGGTCACGGTCGGCTTCGTCCCCGCGCCCGACTTCGCTCTGCCCGCGACCGGCGGCTGCTGCGTTTCCGTGGTGCTCCCGCCTTCGTCCGAGCTGCGCGCGCCGGACGCGCTCCAGTTCTTCCGCGACCGCGGCCTCGCGATCACGCCCGGACCCTCCGGCGCGGCTGGATCGGTCTGGATCGCGGCCGATCCGCAGGCGCTTCCCTCGGCCGCGACCGACGCCCTCTACGCGCTCTCCCGCGCGTACACGGCCACCGCCGCCGGCAGCTTCGGCACTTTCCTCGACGCGCCGTCCGATCTCGAAGCCGCCGAGGACGCGGGAGCGGTCTACGGATTGCGCAGCATCTCCGGCACGTCCCGCTCGAATCTCGCGGTCGGGTATGTCTGGGGCCGCGCCGGGCCGGTCACGCTCTCCATCCAGGTGTACGACCAGAGCGGCGCGGCCGCGGGCCCGCCGCTCGTCACGACGTTGAATCCGGGCGAGTGGCGGCAGTTCAACGGAGTTCTCGGCCTCGCGGGCCTGCCCGACGGCGCGTACGGGTACGCGAAGATCAAGCGGACGAACGGCAGCGGCGCGTGGACGGCGTACGGCGTCGTGAACGACGCGAAGACGTCCGACGGCTCGATTCTGCCGCTCTACCGGCCGGGAGGTCTCGCCGCCGGGCGCCAGCTCGTCGTGCCCGTCGTCCTCGACGTGTTCGGCGCCGCCGGGTCGCACTACACGACGGAGCTCACGGTCGCGAACGACGGCAATTTCTCGACGCCCGTGGACCTCGTCTACCGGCCGGCGCCGAATTTCGGGTCCTCGACGGGCGTCCCGGTCGTGACCTTTACGCTCGCCGCGCACCAGCAGACGACGATTCCGGACATCCTCGCGTTTCTGAGGTCGAACGGCGTCAACATCCCCGATCCCTCGACCGGCCCCCAGGCCGGCTCCCTCTCCGTGGCGTTCCGGAATCTCGGCAGCCTCGACGCGCCGGCGACGGTCGCGCTCGCGCGGACGACGACGCCGAACACCGACACGGCCACGGGCGGCGCGTTCGGCGTCGCGTACCCCGCCGCGGCGGAAGGGGGCGGCGCGCGCACGTCGGCGCTCGTGCCGGGCCTCTCGCGCGCCTCTTCGGTTCGCTCGAATCTCGCCGTCGTCCACCTGGGCGGCGGGTCGGAGCTCCCGCTCACGCTGTCCGTGCAGCTCTACGACGCCACCACCTCTCAGGCGGTGGGCACCCCGGTCACGGTCACGCTGCAGCCGGGCGACTGGACGCAGTGGTCCTCGATCTTCGACGTCGCGGGCGTGCCCGCTGGCACGACGGCCGCTTACGCAGTCGTCACGCGGCTCGCGGGCGACGACACCTGGCTCGCCTATGGCGTCCTGAACGACGCGAAGACGTCCGACGGCAGCATCCTGAGGATGATTCCGTCGACCGAGTACTGATCATTCCTCCCTCCGTCCGAGGACGAAGCGCTGGAGAAGCAGGGCGACGGCCGCGAGGCACGCCGCGAGGCCCACGAACGACGCGACGCGGTAGAGGCCGCCGAGCCGGGCGAGGTCGAAGAGGAAGCACTTCAGGATCGTGACCACGAGGAGGACGAGCGCCGCGACGCGCGCGGCGCGGCTCTTCGCGACGAGGCTCGCGACGAGGAGCGCGATCGCGAAGAGCGCCCACGCGAGCGTGTACGCGAGCCCCTCGGACAGGGACGACGAGAGAACGTTTAACGAGGGCACGCGCCCCCTGGCGAAGAAGTCCGCGATCTCGAGGTTCAGGAGGACGAAGAGGAGCGCCGTTCCGCCCGCGGGCAGAAGGCGGACGGCCCCGCCGTACGGAACGGGGCCCATCCGCCGGAAGAGGGCGTACCCGATGAAGAACGCCGCCGCCGCCACGCTGTAGACCGCGAGGTACCAGTTCCAGACCGGCGTCGGCGCGCGGGAGTGGTAGGCCAGGACGGCCGGGTTGAACGCGAGACGCACGAAGGCGGCTGCGAAGAGCGCCAGCGACCACGGGACGAGCGCGCGGTGCGGGATGCGCCCCCACAGCCACGCGAGGGCCGCGCCAAGGAGCGCCCAGCCCAGCGTCAGCCACTCGCGCTCGAACTGGAGCGGGATCGAGACGGTCACGAAGGCGAGCGCGGCCCCGGCGACGAGAGCGAGCCGCCCGCGGTTCTCCTCGGGTGGAACGCCGAGCGTCAGGAGGCGCGCGAGCAGCGCCGAAAGCCCGAGCGCGAGGACGAGCGGAAGGAGGCCGATGACGGGGTGAAACCCGCCCTCCTCGAGCCCGACTCGAAAGAGAGGAAAGAGCGCCGCGCTCGCGAAGACGGCGACGAGATACGGCTCCGACGAGCGCGCGGCCCGCCTGCCGAGGACGATCGGGTGCGCGAGGCAGAGAGCCCAGATCCCGGCGCCGAGGACGAGCGCCTGATCCCAGCGATCGTGGCGAGGCGGGCCGAGCCGCCAGACGTAGGCGGCCAGGATCGCGAGCGCTCCGCCCGCGAGCGACACGTTGCGCATCCCGGACGCGGCCGCCACCGCGAAGAGGGCGACGAGGAAGAGCGCGAGCGCCGCGAGATGGACGGCCATCTTCGGGGCGCCGGGAGCGATCGACGTCGTGATCGCCGCCACCTCTGCGAGCACGAGGCCGACGACCGCCGCGCGCGCGAACTCCCGCCGGCCGTCCAGGATCCAGGCCCCGACGCCCCAGAGCGCGAGCGCGACCGCCGCCGCGGCCGCCGCCGCGGGCCAGGGGGAGTGCGTCGCGACGAGGCCGAACGCGATGACGGCGGCCTGGCCCAGCGCGAGAGAGAGAGTGTGCACCTCCGACGCCCCGTCGCGCCGCGCCGCGATTCCCGCGGCGACGGTGACGAGCGCGAGGGCGCACGCGGCTCGCGGGTCGGGCGGCAGGGAGAGGCTCCTTTGGGTCGCCACGAAGAGCAAGAGGACGTGCCCGAGAAGGCCGAGCGCCGAAAGGCGGGCCGCGAGGGACGCGGTCTCTCTCAGCCGCCCGGCAAGGGCGGGCGCGAAGAGGTAGAAGAGCGAGAACCCCGCCGCCGCGGTCAGTCCCGGTTCCATGAGGTCCGGCGTCATCGACTTCACGAACCACGTGCCGAGGACGGCGAGCGTCGCGATCCCACCGACTGCGTGCAGGAGAGCCGGCCCGTGGAACACGGCGAGCGCGAAGAGCCCGGCGTCGAGCAGGGCGAGGAAGCCGAAGAGGAGCCCCCAGTGCTCTCCGTAGGCGCCGACGCCCGCGATGTACAGCGCGAAGAGCGAGGGCAGCGCCGCCGCGACGGCCGCCGTCCTTCCGAAGACGTCCCCGCGCGCGCCCGGCTCACGGCTCGCGAGCGCCGGCCCCGCGGCGAAGACGATCGGAAACACGAGGAAGATCCCGGCCGCGAGGCCGAGGTTCTCGCCCGCGAGGAAGCGGACGACCCACCCCCACTGGTAGCACGTCGTGAAGACGAGGCTCGCGATCGAGAGAAGCGCCCACCTTTTCCGGAGCGCCACCCAGGCGAGCCCGGCGTTCAGGATCAGGAGATACGAGAAGAGCTCGACCGGGCGGTCCTCTCCCGTCGACAGGAGCGCGGGCGTCGCGAAGCCGCCGAGGAGCCCGAGCGCCGCGATGAACATGGAGTCGCGCCTCAGCGAGAGCACGACGGCGAGCGCCGCGATGACGGCCATCAGGAGGAAGGCGGGGACGACGCCCACGAGATTCCACCGCGTATGCCCGGCGAAGACCGTGGCGAAGAGAATCGCGAGGCCCGCGGCATCGAGGGCGTTCGCGGTGACGGCGTAACGCCGCGTGGCCTCGAGTTCGCAGACGAGGAGAAGGCCGATCCCCGCGAGAAGGCCGATCGCCATCTGCACGGCCGGCGAGAGCCATCCGCGGTCGATCGAGTAGCGCAGAAAAAAGACCGCGCCGATCGTCAGGAAGACTCCGGCGATCCACGAAAAGAGCTTCACCCCGACGAAGCTCTCCCAGTCGACGCGCGCCGCCGCAGGCGGCGCAAGAGAAGATTTTTCTGCTCCCTCTCGCATCGGAGCGGCGAAGTCGGGGGGCGACGCAGGAGCAGCGCCATCAGTGATTTGCTTAGAAGAGGGTATGGATGGCGGAGTGAATGCGACCGGGGGGATCGGGAACGCGACCGGCGGAGCGGCCTGCTCGGCCGCATATTCGCCCTTCGAAGAAATTCCGGACTCCGCCCCAGGCGATGCGTCAGCAGGGTACGAGGTCCCGGCCGCGGCCTGCACGGGTCCCATATCCCCCTTCGAAGAAAAATTCACGCCCGCCGTCTGCGCATCGATGGCAGGCGATGAGACAGGCGCCACGGTCTGAGAGGGAGCAGAGATCTTCCGGACCTTCTCCCTCAGCCACGCGACTTCCCGTTCCAGCCGCCCGACCCGCTCCGCGTCGCGTGCGACGCGGTCCCGCAGCCACACGCCGAGGCCGAGCGCCACGAGTCCCGCGAGGAACGCGAGCAGAACCATGGCGTCGGGGCCGCGTCAGGCGGCCGACCTCCGGGGCGCGAGGATCCGGTCGTAGAGGAGCATGAGGATCGTCGCCACGATGCCGATGCCCCCGACGACGAGCCACATCCCTTCGGGATGCGCGACCGTGCCCTTCTTGTAGCCCTCGACGAAGTGCGCGACGAGCGGCCCGGCGACCATGCCCGCGAAGAACGTCCCGATCGCGACCGGCAGGAAGCTGAAGCCCATGTACGTGCCGACCTGGTCCTTCGGCGCGAGGTCCGCGACGTACTCGTAATAGCGCGGCGCCTGCAGGCCTTCCCCGATCGCGAACACCATGAGGCCGAGAGCCGTGGGCGCGATGGACGGCGTGAGGTCGACGACGGTCACCGGAAGGCCGGTGAGCGCGAGGAGCCGGAGGACGAGGTTCATGACGAAGACGACGGGCCACGAGAGGACCTGTGCGAGCGCGGGAGGCGTATAGACCATCACGAACCACGACGACGCCGCGAGGGCGAACCCGATCGTCATCGCGACGACCGGCTTGAGCCTCTGCGCAATCGCCGTCGCGGCCACGGTGATCAGGATGATGGTCCAGGCGTCCACCGTCTCGATGATCTCGAAGCGCCCGAAGTGCAGGACGTCGCGCACGTAGAACGGCAGCGAGTAGAAGACCTGCCAGAACATCACCCAGAAGCCCGAGAAGATGACGAGGAACGTGATGAAGCGCCCGTTCGCGAAGACCTTCAGCATGTCGGAGAGGACCTTCCGGAACGAGGTCGGCGGGGGTGCGTCGGCGGGCCGCGGCGGCTCCTTGAAGAAAAGGAGCGTTCCGACGAGCAGGAGGAACGTCGTCGCCGAGGACATGACGAGGACGTACGAGATGCCGAGGCTCTCGCGAACAGGAACCGCGAGGAACGGTCCGACCGCGCCGCCGATGTTCACGAGCATGTAGTAGATCGAGTAGCCGAGGGCCTTCGTGTTCTGCGTCGTCGTCCGCGCGACGGTTCCCACGACGCTCGGCTTGATGAGCGAGCCGCCGATCGCGGTCACGACGAGCGCGAAGAGCGTATAGAGCTTCGGTCCGCCGAGGGCCGCGACGAGGGGCCTGCCCGCCGGAAGCCCGGCGAGGCCGATCAGCAGGTAGCCCGCGCAGAAGATCGCGAAGCAGAGCGCGAGGCTCTTGCGGAACCCCCAGCGGTCCACGACCGTGCCCGCGAGCGGCGGGAGGAGATAGAGGAGCGTGTTGAAGACGCTCCCGGCCAGCACCGTCGCCATCGCCGGACCGA
>Ga0335077_10006401_pt1 | contig 14546 bp, 15 predicted proteins | sample Lox_Sample_31_FD_207151 | JGI IMG/M metagenome (GOLD analysis project Ga0335077, IMG submission 207151) | Soil microbial communities from Loxahatchee National Wildlife Refuge, Florida, United States - Lox_Sample_3.1 | ecosystem: Environmental > Terrestrial > Soil > Wetlands | place: USA...
CCAGAGAACCATCGTCCTAGGCGAGCATCGCATCATCGTCAGGTAGGGCTCAAGCGATTGGGTCCCATGCTCGTTCTAGTCCAGGCTGGGGTAGCAGATCTACCGGCAAAATTCGAGGTGAAGCATTAAAGACACGCAATGAAATCAATCAGATAGCGCGAGCTCCGGGAATTGATAACTGGCTCCCCACCTTGGACACGTTTCGAACTTTTGCTGCATGAAACCCGTCTGTTCGAACCAGTCTAGGTTCTTTCAAGCCAACGACTTCCGAGAGGAATTGGCATGCTTATCCAGCCTGGGTACCCAGCGCGGACATATCTCGAACCGAAGCTTTGGCAGAACGGCCGGCTCCCGGTTCGTCTGTCATGGGCGAGAGAGCGGGCTGGCGATTCCGAAGAAAGAGAGCAGCTTGGCAACTCGAGGAGACCAGCATACCTTGGTCCACCGGGCGTCAATGTGGAGCATCGAGCCCGCGCTGGTTGAGTAGCTCCTTTTGAATGTCGTTTTTTTTCAGCCATGATTTCGCTTATGCGATCTTGCAGACGTTTTGCCTTGTCGAGCTGTCCCTTTTCTCGCGCGTTGTTGAAGTCCTTAACAACTGTCGGAAGTTCCTTGTCCAATTCCTTGAGGCGAGCTTCGCGCTGCGCTTGTTTCCTGTTGTGACGCCAGCGGGCGATCCATCGCGTGATATTCATGTCACTCCCTTGGGATTCTACAGCAAACGCAGATGAAGGTGACAATGCCCTCCAAGACCCAGCCCTCATGACGTTGGTTCTCGATCTTCTGACGGCGGTTCCAACGGTGACCTGGGTTCGACCCCAAACTACAGAGCCGAAAGGGCGATTTTATCTGGCTCCCCAGGTAGGACTCGAACCGCATCTCTGACTAACAACTCGGCTACTCCCGCTGCAGCTCTTTGTACACCTCCCGCTTGCTCAGCCCGCGATTTTTCGCCACCTCTTTAATCGCATCCATGCGGCTCATGCCGGCGTGCTCGCAGGCCTCCACGGCTTCAATGATGGTGGCGGAGTCCGCGGGCGGTTCCGTGGCCTTTCCAATGAGCAGCGTGATCTCGCCTTTCACCAGCGGCCGCGACGCCAGCGTGGCGCGGACTTCCGCCACCGGGCCCCGCAGAAATTCCTCGTGGACTTTGGTCAGCTCACGCGCGATCACCACTTGTCGCGGGCCCAGCACTCGCTCAACGTCCTCAAGCGCTTCGAGAATGCGGTGCGGCGCCTCGTAAAAAATTAGCGTGTGCGGGTGGTCTCGAAGATCTTCCAGCGCGCGCGTCCTCTGGCCGGATTTCGCCGGCAGGAACCCGCCGAAATAGAACGAATCGGTAGCCAGCCCTGAAGCCGCCAGTGCAGCCACCACCGCCGAGGGACCGGGAACAGGCACGACGGGAATGCCCGCGGCAATAGCTGAGGCGACCACCCGGTATCCGGGATCGGAGACCAGCGGCATGCCCGCGTCCGACACCAGCGCCACGCTTGCGCCGCCGAGCATCTTTGCAGCCAGCTCCGCAGCCCGCGCCGCTTCGTTGTGCTCGTGATAGCTGATCACCGGCTTGGAAATGCCGTAGTGGTCCAGCAGCTTTCGCGTGTGCCGCGTGTCCTCGCACGCGATCAGGTCCACTTCCCGCAGAATCCGCACAGCGCGATGCGTAACATCCTCCAGGTTGCCGATGGGCGTGGCGACGAGATAAAGCCGGCCGGTCATGTTGCTGTACCGTTTCTCATCCTTCTTCCAGCATGCGGTAGTTCACCAGTTCCACTCCGCTTTCATCGAGTGCGCGACGCGTTTCCGCCGCCGTCAGCGCAGCCAGTTCCTGCTCGCGGCTTTCCTTGAGACGCGTGCGCGCGGCGCGTAGTTCGGCGGTTGCGCGGCCGGGATGGCACATCAATTCCGTCGACCCCTCCGGCAAAGCGCGGATCAGCGCCACCAGTTCGCGCGTGCGGAACCGTCCGGTGATCTGGAATCCCGCGAAATGATCCGTGGTCCGGCAATGGCGCCGCTCGAGAACGCGATGAAAACGAGCGCGCACCACTGCGAGACTGTCGCTGGTGGCGCGCTTGAACCACGGCGCTCCGCCCCGGGCCGCGGTGAGCGGAAGATCGAATGGCCGCCGCACCCAGCGGATGCCGGATTCCTCCGCAATCCGAGCCACTGCGTCCAGCACCGGCGGCGCCAGATGAGTGTGCTTGTGGGTGTCCAGGTGCGTCAACCGGATTCCCGCGTCCTGTATGCGCTTCACCTGCGCCGACAGTTCTTCATAAATTTGAATCCGCCGCGCGGCGATCGCGCCCAGAAGCTGGGGAACGCCCGCGGGGAGCGGCTTGCCCGGAGTCGAAAGCGCCCTGCCGCCAATCAACACCAGGTGCGCCCCCACGTCAAGCCGCGGGTTCTCGCGCGCCAGCCGCGCGGCATCCTCGAAGGCCGCTCCGTTGGCCATGAGCGTCGTGGCGGTCAGTATGCCGCGCTGGTGGGCTTCGATGATTCCCTGATTGACATCGCTGGTGAAGCCGAAATCATCGGCGTTCACGATCAGTTGCTTCGCGGAGTGAATATCGGTCCCCGCCTCAAAAAATGACCAGCTTGATGCTCAGGAATTTCTTGGGGTTCGCCCGCAGATCTTTGACGAAATGATTTAGCTCAACCGTGACGCCGTTCAAGCTTTCATACAACTGCGGGTTCACCATGAGCTGTCCCAGTGTTCCCTGCCCGGCGTTCAGCTTATCGATCGTGCTGTCCACCTTGGCAAGGAGCTCATTGATCTGGTTGTACAGCCGGTCGTCTTTCAGGATCTTGCCCGCGCTACCCTTGCCCGCCTGGAGATCCGTCAATAGCTGGTTGAACTGCGTGGTGGCGCTGCGCAAGTCATTGTAAAGCGCTTCGTCCTTGAAGAGCTTGCCCGCCGTGCCGCGTCCCTGTTGCAACTCCGACAGGATGCCGTTGAGTTTGTCCAGCGTCGCGTGCATATCGTTGGCCAGCGTGTCGTCGTACAGCAGCCGGCTGATGGTTCCTTTGCCCGAGCGCACATCCTTCAGAATCTGCTGCGTCTCCGCGACGGCGCTGTTCAAGCGCGAGTACAGCTCCTCGTCCTTCAGCAACTTGCCGATGTTGCCCTTGCCGGCCTCCACATCGTTCAAGATGGAATTGGCGCGCCCCAACAGGCTCTGAAATTGCGCCAGCAGACCGGCGCTCTGCGCCATCAGCTCCGGAATGTCCTGGTTGGGCACGCTCGCGATCTCGTCTCCAGGCTGCACGTGATCGGCCTGCATTCCTTTGGTGATGTTGATGAATTTGTCACCCAGCAGGTTGGAAGCCGAGATGCCGGCACGGGAGTCTTTTGGGATCTCGGTGAGGTAGTCGTACCGGATTTCCATGACAATTTCCACGATCCGGCGCGGGTCTTTCGATCCCGACAGCTTCAACTTGTCCACATCACCGACGGGAATGCCGTTCAGACGCACTGGGGCGCCGTCTGTCATGCCGGACGAATCGTCCATGAATGTGCGTAGTTCAAATGTGCGCCGGAGCAGATTCTTGCTGCCGGTGAGCAGAAAAATCAGTACCCCTACGATAATCATGGAGACAATTGCCATGATTCCAACGCGAAGCTGCGCGAAGCTTACCTTCTTAGGATCGGCCATCAGCTATCCGCCCGTTCGCCTTCGGAATATGGAGATGTAGGGATCACGGGATGCTTCGAGCTCGGCTTGTGTGCCTTCAAAAAGAAGCTTGCCCTCGCGCAGGACCATGAATTTGGTCCGCTGCTGGGGCCGGTGCCCGTTTTCGCGAGCCGGTACAAGCTGGCCATTGTCAGGATTGTATCGGAAATTCGCCACCAGGTTTCCATCCTGATAGCGGTGCGTGACCATCAGCGTGGTTGTCCGGCTGACATCCCGCTCCTTGATGATGAGGGAGATGATGGTGTGAGCCGTGATGGGGTCGAGCCCCGCCGTCGGCGAATCGTAGAGCAGCAGAGGGGGCACGCTGACTACCGCACGCGCGATCGCCGCTCGCCGCCGCATGCCGCCGGAAAGTTCGCTGGGAAATCGCGCCAGCGTCTGATCCAGCTCGACGAAATGCAGCGCTTCTTTCACCCGCCCCTCCACCTCTTCAACCGGGCAGCGGATCGCTTTTTGATTCACTAACGGGTAGGCCACGTTTTCCTCGATGGTCAGCGAATCGAACAGCGCTCCCTCTTGAAAAAGCATGCCGATCTTGCTGCGGATATCGAAGAGCTGTTGCTCGGTGAGACGCGTGATGTCCGCTCCAAACACGTACACAGACCCGGAGTCGGGCCGTACCAGGCCCAGAGCCGTCTTTAGCAGTATGGTCTTGCCGCTGGCCGCGGCACCCAGAATGATCCGCGATTCTCCCTCGCCCACCTCGAACGACAGATCCGCCAGCGCCGGCACGCCGTCAAAAGACACGTTGACGTGCTCGAATCGTAGAATCGGTTTCGCGCCATTCGAGGGCATCACGAGGAAGTCACAAGCTGGCTGGTGAAGATGCGGGTAAGGAAGAAGGTAAGCACGAAAATCAGCACCGATGCGGTGACCACCGCCTGCGTGGTGGCCCTGCCCACGCCTTGCGTGCCGCCACTGGCCCGCAACCCGTAATAGCAGCCGACCAGCGCCACCACAAAAGCAAAAACCAACGGCTTGAGCAGCCCTTGCGTCAAGTCATTCCACTCGAGCGCCTGCCACGCTGTGCTCCAATAACGGCGCCCGTTGAGATCCACCAGCAGCACCGCCACGATGTATCCGCCGAACATCCCCACGAAATCGGCGATCACGGTAAGCAGCGGCAGCACCACGCAGGTAGCGATCAAGCGAGGCGTTACCAGCTTCTGAATCGGATCCGTGCCCAGCGCGCGCATGGCGTCGATCTGCTCGGTCACTTTCATGGACCCGATCTCGCTGGCCATGCCCGAGGAGTTCCGTCCCGCAACCATCAGCGCCGTAAGCGCCGGGCCCAACTCGCGCACCAGGGTCAGGGAGACGGCCGTGCCTACCTGCCCCTGCTGCCCCCAGCGCGCCAACGCGCGTGCGAGTTGCAGCGTCATCACCGCACCGCTGAAAAAGCCCGTCAGCACCACGATGAGCAGGCTGCCCACACCGATGCTGTCCATCTGTAAGATGATGTCGTCGCTGTAGTGGGGTTGCCGGAAGATGTTGCGTAAGGCTCTTCCGGTCAGCATGTAGAAATCCTGAACCGCCAGAATGATTGAGATTATGAATCGGGGCAAGCCCAAGCCACCTCGTTCACGATGCTACCATACAACTAAATTATGAAAGGACTTACGGACATTGCGGGTATCCGCGTGGGGCACGTATCGGACTACGAGGCTCTGACCGGTTGCACCGCAATTCTGTGCGAGGGTGGCGCCGTGGGCGGCATCGATATCCGGGGCGCCGCCACCGGAACCGAGGAAATCGATGTGCTTCGTCCGGAACACGTCACGGACCGCGTGCATGCCGTCGTGCTGGCTGGAGGCAGTGCGTTCGGGCTCGAGGCCGCCTCAGGCGTGCGGCGTTTTCTCGAACACCGCGGCGTCGGTTTTCAGACCGGCGCGGCTGTAGTGCCCATCGTGCCGTGTGCGATTCTGTACGATCTTGCCATCGGCAAGCCCAACGTCCGGCCCACGCGTGAAATGGGAGAAGCCGCGGCTGCGGCAGCCACCGCCGAGACTGTGAAATCTGGAGCCATTGGTGCGGGAACCGGCGCCACCGTCGGCAAGATCTTCGGCATGGGGCAGGCCATGAAGAGCGGCATCGGTTCAGTGACCGTGAACCTCACCGAGACCGTGCGCGTGGCCGCTTTGGTCGCTGTCAATTGTTTCGGCGATGTCCGCGACTCTGAGACGGGCCGGTTGATCGCCGGAGCGCGCCGCGCGGCGAGCAGTATGGAACTTGCGGACACGGAAGCGGCTATGAAACGCGGCGCCGGCCGCGACTGGAGCCGTCAAAACACGACCCTTGCCGTCGTGGCGACCAACGCCAAGCTTTCAAAAGTGGGCGCCACTCGTCTTGCCGAGATGGCCAATCTCGGCATGGCACGAACCATCTTCCCGGTCCACACCAGCTTTGATGGCGACCTGTGCATTGCACTTTCCCTGGGCAATGAGACAGCCGAACTGAATACGCTGGGGGTGGCAGCGGCAGAAGCAGTGGCGAAATCCATTGTGCTCGCGGTCACAAACGCCCCGACTCTGGGCGGTGCGCCGGGACTCGCAGGTCTAAAAAAAAACTGAGAAGGATCCGAGCCGGGACCACTAAATTGGTCCTGCTCAAATGGCGGAAGAACCCATTCCCCTCAAAAAAATTCTCGACCTTGTGCGCGCTGGCGATCAAATCGCGGCTGCCGAGTGGATGCGGACTTTTCTTCCCGGCGCTTGCTTCCTCATTCGACGCCGGCTCGGTAAAGCCGATGTCGAGGGGGAGGCGCGATCGGTGCTGGAAGCCGTCCTCGCCGCCAGCCGGTCCCATGCTTCGGTGACGGCAGAACAGTTGCCAGGAATGATCCGCGACCTGATTTATCAGCGATTTCCGGTCGAAGCCGGTCCGGCCGAGTGCTCTGATCCCAAGAGGATCAAGGCTGCGAAAGAGGTTCTCAACAAGATGTTGCCGGTGGAAAGAGACGCTCTCAGAAGGTGTTACGTGCTGGGCGAGGCTCCTGAGTCCTTCTTAAGTGGTTTAGAACTAACAATTGACGATTTTCGGGCAATTCAGACCCGAGCCCGAGCCGAATTCAGTCGAGGAGAATCGAAACAAGCAAATGTTGCGTGACTAAAGTTGCGTGAGAGTCCTTCGTCCTAATCCCACTCTATTAGCGAGCTACGGGATTCAGCCTCCCCCTAAGCTGAGAGGTAAGGTTTTAGCCATGGAATTTATTAATAATCACCCGAGTGAGGAAGTTCTGGAACAGTATTTGTTTGGGGCACTGCCGACTCGGGAAATCGAGGGCTTAGAAGAGCACCTACTGGTGTGCCATTCCTGCATTGCATCCGCGGAACAAATCCTGGCTTTTGTGCAGTCGTTACGGAGCACGCTCCGCGATAAGCCCAAGGTGCGGCGGGCAAGCAGCACGGTGGTGGATCACTAACCCGAACCCTCCTTTTCTTAATCATTTAGACGAGCAGTTAACGTTTCGCAATATTGCGGGGACCCGTCCACGAGAGCGATCCTCAGCGAAGGAGGTATCGTGGCTGTCCCAAGAAAACTGCTTAGTGTCTCTCTGGTGTTCAGCGCACTCGCCTGCGCTGCCGATCCAGCACTCCTCAACCTGGTAATGCCCGAAGCTCGGATCTTCGCGGGTGTGAACGTGGAACGAATTCTGGCTTCGCCGATCGGCAAGCAGATCGACTCCAAGATTCAGGAACAATCTCCGCAACTTCAGCAGATTTTCAACGCGACGGGGTTCGACTTACGGCGCGACCTGAAGGAGATTCTGATCGCCGGCACGGCCAAGGGGCAAAGCGGGGCGGCCGTGATTCTGGTGCGAGGCACGTTCGATGCGGCGAAACTCGGCGCATTCACGCGCAGCTCCGGCCAGAAAGCGGTTTCCTACGAGGGTGTAGAGATTCTGAGCAATCCGTCCCAGAAGTCCGGCTCGCTGGCGATTCTGGATAACAACATCGCCGTGGCGGGCGAACTGGATCAAGTGCAGGCCGCGATCCACCGCCGCCATAGCGGGACTTCACTGCCGTCGGCACTGGTGAGGCAAATTACCATGCTCAGCGAGCGTTACGACGTCTGGTTTCAGTCCAACGGTCCGGTGATGCCGCCGGACGCGAAGATTTCCGATGCCAGATTTCAGCAAGCGGGCGATCTGATCAAGAGCATCCAGGGATTGAGCGGCGGCGTCAAGTTCAGCTCCGGCGTGGAAATGGCGGCCGAGGTGGTGACGCACAACGAAAAGGAAGCAGCGAGCATTCTCGGCGTGCTGCAACTATTCACCGGTTTTCTGGCGGCGAACCAGCAGAGTGCCGGATCACTGAAACCCGGCGATGTCCAGCTCACCACCGAGGGCAAGACGGTGCGCCTGGCTCTGCACATATCGGAAGAGCAGTTGAAGCAAGCGTACGAAGCCCAGCAGGCGCGCATGAAGCAAAACGCGGCTCATCCCGCCACCGTTCCAAAACCGCGGCCGGCTGACACAGGCCTGGTGATTCAAGGCTCGAGCAGCGATATGGGGACCGTGCATCTGCCTCCCTCCAACTAGACGGCCACTGATTCGAAATCTGCGGCATAATAGCGGGTCAATGTGCAGAATCGTTGTAGTCGCGTTGTGTCTTTCGTGGGTCGCTATGGCAGCCGTCAAAATTGAGAAGGCCAGTTATCAAGGCTGGCCGAACTGTTATCGCATTTCGAACGGCGAGGTCGAGGTCATCATCACCAGTGACATCGGCCCGCGCATCATGCGCTACGCCTTCACGGGCGGGCAAAACGTGTTCAAGGAATTTCCGGAAGGGCTGGGCAAATCGGGCGAAGCGACCTGGCAGGCTCGGGGCGGGCACCGCATCTGGTTCGCGCCGGAAGACCGGGTGCTGACGTACGCGCCCGACAACGGGCCGGTACACATCGCTGTGAAGGGCGGCGTGCTTGAGGCTACGGAGCCCACCGAGCCGCTTACCGGCCTGGAAAAACAGATCACGGTGAAAATGGCGGCAAGCGGAACAGGCGTCGAGGTGCTGCACAGGATTCGCAACACCAACAACCATGCGATGGAACTCGCGCCGTGGGCGCTATCGATGATGGCACAAGGAGGCGTGGGGATTCATGGATTTCCACCGCGCGGCACGCATCCCGAAGACCTGGCGCCCACCAATCCGCTGGTCATGTGGGCCTTCAGCGATCTGAGCGACAAGCGCTGGCAGTTCACTAAGAAGTATTTGATCCTGCGGCAGGATCCCAACAACCACGGCCAGCCGCAGAAGCTGGGAACCTTCAACGCGCACACCTGGGCGGCGTATCTGCTGGGCACGGACCTGTTCATCAAACACTACGAAGCGGACCCCAAGGGCGCCTATCCGGATATGGGCTGCTCATTCGAGACTTTCACCAACGCCGAATTTCTTGAACAGGAGACGCTCGGGCCGCTGACCAAGCTGGCTCCCGGAAAATCCGTGCAACACACGGAGCGCTGGAGCCTGCACCGCAACGTCCACATTCGCGCGTGGACAGATGCGGAGCTGGATCGTGTGGTACTGCCGCTGGTGATGCAAGGAGAGGAAGCCGCGAAAGGAAAGTAGCGAGAGACATGAAGGACTTTACACTGCCGCAGGTGCCACGGACCGGCTGGCCGGCGCCGTTGAAGAGCGTCATGTGGTTTGTGTGCGGGCTGTTCGTGGTGATGACGGGCTGCAGCTCGTTCCAGATGGTAGCGACAGGACACGTGGGTGTGGTCACGCGGTTTAACAAAGTGACCGGCGATGTGATGAGCGAGGGTCTGAATTTCAAGTTTCCATGGGACAGAGTTCACGAGATGACCGTCCGTCAGCAGCAGTTGCACGAACAAGGCAACGTGCCGTCGAGCGAGATGCTGGTTCTGGGACTGCAGACGACGCTACTTTTCCATCTGCTGCCGGACAAGGCGACGACGGTGTATGACAAACTCGGACCCAATTACGTGCAGGGAACCGTGGAACCGAACTTCATATCGGCGATGCGCGAGGCGACCGCTAAGCACAAGGCCGAGGAACTCTTCAGCGGGCAGCAGCGCGACGTGATTGCGGAGGAAGCATTCCAGCGGATGCGCACGGATCTGACGCCTTACGGTGTGGAAGTGGAGCGAGTGCTGCTGCGCGACATCTCGCCGCCGGAGACGCTGAAGCGGGCGATTGAAGCCAAGCAGCAGGCGGAGCAGGAAGCGCTGGCGATGACGTTCCGGCTGCAAAAGGAGCGCCAGGAGGCCGAACGGAAGCGCATCGAGGCGCAAGGCATTAAAGACTTCCAGGACATTGTGCGGCAGGGCATCGACGAGAAGCTGCTGGTGTGGAAAGGAATCGAGGCGACTGAGACGCTGGCCAAGAGTCCCAACACCAAGATCATCGTGGTAGGGAACAAGCAGGGGTTGCCGCTGATTCTGGGGCAGTGAGCGGCGCGGGCGGGCTAGCGTTGTAAAACGTGTTTCTTGGTCCCGATACTTCCTGGACCTTAACTTCCCGAGAAGCTGTTCGAACCGCATCAGCAGTGTCGGCCAAAAGTGCCATTCCGTGTTAGAGGCGTGTGAATGTGTTGGCAATTTAGGCCGATCAGTGGAAGTTCTCGATCAGCATCAGGTCGGTAACGTCATAATCGACTCTAGCGTACAGAAGCCACTGCTCGTCAGGCGATGCCGATAGACCAAGGAGCGCTGGCTCGCCCGCTCCAGGTTCGGCTCCCGATCCCCTCGAATCCGGTCCCAGTAGACGTTCGCCAAGCCTTCTCAGCAGGAGGATCGTGCTGGATTTCTTCGTGGCAAAGTTGAAAAATGCCATCCGGGAACCGTCAAAGGCCTGGTAATAGATGCCACGGCTGCTCACAGCGAAGTTCCGTGGATGCACATTCTTGAGAACCTCTGTTGCAGCGCCACCTCCTGCGTCCATCCTGCTGATGGATGTGGGGGAGTCACGAGATCCCGTGAAGTACAGCCACTTTCCATCATGTGATTCAAACGCTGCAAATCCTCCCTGCGTGGTGACTTGGTGTTGCGGACCCCCCTCTGGGGAAACCTTCCAGATCTCCGGACGGCCAGTCCGTTTCGAGTAGAAGTAGATCCACTTCCCGTCTCTTGACCAACTGGGGATCGCATTCTCGAATGCCCCTTCTGTTAGGCGCTTGGGCCTACTGCCATCGGCAGTGATCGTGTAAATCTGATAGAGTTTTCCCTCTGCACTGGAATCAAACACAATTCTCCTGCTGTCCGGAGACCAACGAGGCGTGCCACTATCCCCTTTCCCGAAGGCAGTAATCTGCACGGGGCGTAATCCGTCACTGTCCGTGACCCAGATCTCGCCGCTTCCCGAGCGATCCGAAGCAAAGGCGATCCTCTTCCCGTCCGGCGAGTACTGAGGAGACTCATCGTGGAGCGTGGATGAGATGAACATGGCCGGTTGGGCCGTCCGCCCGATGGTTGTCGCCTGGACGCGCCAGATGTTCGAGTCATCGGGGCCTCCAGTGAATGCGAGCCTGTGACCTCGCAGAGATATTGATGGTTGACTGGGTTGATTTCCGACGCCGATGCGGCGGCGCTGGGCATGTCCGCTCGCGCTGATTCTCCAAAGCGTCCCGTTCGGGATCGCCGCGAACACAATGTCTTTGCTGTCGGGAGTCCAAGCGGGATAACGCTTTCCCTCTCCGTCGTGCGTAAGTTGGACGGGCTCACCCCCGAGCCTCAATCCGGACGTGAGCGGAACAACGTGAAGCTCGCCGCTCCCCCCAGAAAAAAAACGGATAAAGGCGAGTTTCTTCCCATCAGGTGAGATAGCAGGGCTACCCAGAGCTTCGGAAGAGGATCGTGCAGCTAAAAGCTCCTGCCTTTCACCCGACTCCGCAGAGACGAGCATTAATGTGCTCAACCCTTGCGCGTTCTTCTGGTCTCCACAGGAGATCCATTTGGTGTCCGCAGACCAACTGATGGTCCTCACGTCCGGTGTCGTGTTGGTGTTCAAGTCTGCGAGCTTCCGCTCCGCCCCTCCCAGGGCAGTGATGACCCGCAACTCCTGAACATAGGGTGACTGAGTGCGTAGGAATGCGATCCAACGCCCATCCGGGGACCAGGAGGGCGCATAGTCATGAGGGCCGCTCGTCAATCGGAGCGGATCTCCGGGCCCGATCAGTTTGACGTAGATCTCATTGTGGTCCTCCTTCCGCCAGGTGAAGGCAACCTGGTTCCCATCTGGTGATAGGCTCGGAAAAAACTCCGCTCCGGCATAGCTCGTCAGCGGGATGATTTGCAGGGGCTCCTCCCCTTCGCTGAAGTTCACACGTGCGAGCCATGAGGCGGCACCGGCTACGCCAGCGACTACAACCAGCGAGAGGATGGCCCACCGGCGCGTGCGCTTACCGGCAGCCGGACGTGCTTCCGCTTCGGCGAGCTCTCCGGAATCGGACTCCTCCTTCAGCTCTTCAAGAGCATTCCTCACATCCTCCATCGATTGCCATCGCCGTCCGGGGTCCTTCCGGAGGCACATGGTAATAATTCTCTCCAGCTCGTGCGGAATACCTCGGCCGACCTGGCTAGCCGGGCGGGGCTCATCATGCAGGATGGCATTCAGAGTAGAGACTCCGGACTTCCCCTGGAACGCCCGCTGGCCGGTCACCATTTCGTACAACACGCACCCGAAACTGAACGTGTCGCTGCGCGCATCCACCGCCTTACCTTCCGCCTGCTCCGGGCTCATATAGCCGGCGGTTCCCACGATCGTCCCCTCTTCGGTGAGCGGCGTAGTCTCGGCCACTGGGCGAGTACTGTGGTCCTCGCCAGCTTGCGGTGGCTCAAAGAGTTTTGCCAGCCCGAGGTCCAGGAGCTTGACTGAACCGGATTCGCTGATCATGATGTTGCCGGGCTTCAGGTCTCGATGTACCACTCCGGCGTGATGGGAGGCGGCCAGTGCGTCCGCGATCTGAATGCTATAACGTAAGGCGTCCTTGAGGCGAAGGCCCCGCTTGGGAATCACCTGGTCGAGGGTCTTGCCTGGCAAATACTCCATCACCAGCACATCGGACCCCTTCTCAGACAGAATGTCGTACAACACGACAATGTGAGGGTGATTCAGGGCGGACACTGCTCGCGCTTCCTGGATGAACCTGCGGCGGCGATCCTCGTCAACCACGCGGTCACTGCGCAGGACCTTCAAAGCAACGGTGCGGTGGAGGCGCTTGTCGGTGGCGCGATACACTTCGCCCATACCACCCGCGCCCAAGCATGCTTCGATCACGTATGGTCCAAGCTCCAGCCCGGGCGCGAACCGCCGCTCACTCCGGCTCTCCTGAGAGGCTATCGTCTCGGCGGCGTGCCGGATAATCGGCTTCTCCAGGAAACAGGAGCTGGACGGGTCGGAGGCAAGCAGCGATTCCACCTCGCGCTGGAGATCATCGTCGTCCCGGCAGGCTTCAGTTAGGAAGGCCGCCCGCTCTGCCGGCTCGCGCTCCCGAGCCGCATGGAACAGTTCTTCGATCTGGCTGAGACGCTCCGGATTCGTAGGCGCCTCCGAACTTTTGTCTCCACCATACTCTTTCCCTTAGTGAGCGGCAAGCGGGCTTACTGTGCGCGAACGCGCCTTCAGGCCGTCGTAAATCAGGCCGGCGTCTTCCGGGGCGAAACGCAGGGGCTTGCGGCGCATTTCGGCGTAGTCATTATCGTCCCATCGACCCTTCATGATGCCAGTAGCGGAGTGCCGGTCGATTCCTTCGAGGACGTGCGTGATCTCGTGAACCAGCACGTGAGCCAGCACCGAAGGCCCCCCGTTGCGATTCATCTCTTGCACACGTTGAGGAAACACTACGATGAGTTTCCTGCCGTATGGCTGAGCAAAGGCCAAGGTCTTTGACTTGCGAATGCCGGGCGGGTCATAAGACATTCGCACCTGGATCGTATCCACCCCAGCCGGGCAGGAATCTCGGTCGTGCCAGTTGACTCGCAAACCGATGCTCGCGAACATAGCCGAAGCCAACGGCCGGACACCCAACAGGACATGCGGGTCGGGGTCCATACAGATGGTCACAGTTGCCTCTTGTGTTGCTTCGATCTGTCCGGCACAAAGGCTTGCACCCGTCATTACCATGATCGGAACCAAGCGTGCGATCTTCATTGCCTAGTCCCTCCACCCCTGCGGGCGGAAGGGGGCGGGAAAACCGGCCACGGCCGTGATACTTTTTGTGAGGGATTGCGATGGCTCTGCCTCAATCGGCCGAAATCACCGGTTTATTAAGGGCTTGGAGCGGCGGCGATCAGACGGCGTTAGACCGGCTAGCGGCCCAGGTGTACGATGAACTCCGCCGCATTGCGCGGCATTACATGAGGAATGAGCGGGCCGGGAACACGCTCCAAACCACGGCTTTGGTGAACGAAGTGTACCTTCGCCTGGTGGACGTGAAAGACGTCGACTGGCGCCAGCGCGCTCAGTTTTTTGCCATATCCGCCCAGATGATGCGCCGAATTCTGGTCGACGCGGCACGAGCTCGCGGATCGCATAAGCGCGGCCGCGGCGCAGTCAAAGTGAACGTCGACGAAGCAGCGTTCTTGTCTCCGGAACGCGATTCATCACTGGTGGCGTTGGATGAGGCACTGGAGGCATTCTCGACTGTGGCTCCACGCCAAGCCAAGGTCGTGGAGTTGCGCTATTTTGGCGGGCTAACCGAGGAGAAGATCGCAGAAGTCCTGAAGATCTCTCCGCGAACGGTCAGGCGCGACTGGACGTTCGCCAAATCCTGGCTAATGCGGGAACTGAGCCGATAGCGGCGCCGCTCTACAGCGCGTTGCAACCACGCACCACTGGTCGTCGCTCATGAGTTCAGGGCCGATGCCGATGGGCTAATGAGCGGCGAACCAGT
>Ga0335077_10006402_pt1 | contig 14546 bp, 11 predicted proteins | sample Lox_Sample_31_FD_207151 | JGI IMG/M metagenome (GOLD analysis project Ga0335077, IMG submission 207151) | Soil microbial communities from Loxahatchee National Wildlife Refuge, Florida, United States - Lox_Sample_3.1 | ecosystem: Environmental > Terrestrial > Soil > Wetlands | place: USA...
GGTTCGCCGTCCGAAAGGGCGAGCGTGTATCCGGAACCGCGCTGAGCCGGGAATTCTTTGAACGACCAGCCGAACGCCTCACCGTAGAAGTGAGTTGCCTTTTTCACATCCTCCGTGAATAGCTCGGCCCACACCCACTTGCCGGGGACATGCTGGTGGGTAGGCGGTTCAGTGATCGGCGGCCAGGTCGGGCCCTGGCCCGCGCATGGTGTCGCCACAATCAGTGCCGGCGCATAGGCGAGCAAAAAAGACTTTCGAAGACGTCTTCCGAGCCAGCTTGCGCAGGCCATGAGCGGGATTTTCAGGTTCTTCACCTTGTTTCTCGATTCAGATCGATCGGCGTGCGTGTCGCTGCAAAACGCGAACGGAATAGTGAGGCAAGGCACGTCCGAGGACAATACCCCGAGACCGCTGTCTCTTCGTCGCGCGAGGGGGGCGATCGGGTCTCCAGGCCCGGTCTGATCCAGATCAACGCACGTCGCTCAGTGAGGTATATTCTTGCCTCCATTGACATCGCAAGGAGACCGACCATGCACAAAGCGATCGGAGCGGCGCTCGCCATCACCGCCCTTGCCGGGTGTGTCGACGGGGCGAAGAGAGTCGAGATCGAATCGAAGATGGTCCCCTGCCCTGCGCAAGCCGCGATCGGAGATGTTCCATCCTGCGGCAAAGCATGGAAGCTGCGCTCAGGCAAGGCGGAGCTGGAAAGAGATGGCGAGCTGGAGGTGGAGGTAAAGGGCCTCGTGCTGAACGATGCGTCTACCGGCCAGGCCAACGGAACGCCTGATGGCGTCGACGGTGTCGCCGCTGCGGTGCTCTGCGGGGGCAAAGTCGCTGCGCAAACGGATGTCGTTCCGCTGAGCAAGGAGGGGGATGCGAAGATCGAGACCAGAGTCTCCGTGCCGAGCGACTGCGCCAAGCCGGTGATCGTGTTGCGCGAGCGTTATGAGGGCAGGATTGGCGGCTGGCTCGCGGCGACGAGCATGCCATGAGCGCGGATGCCGCTGGAGCAGGCTCTGTGAGTTCCTGTCGTGGTAAGCGCGCGCATTGATACAGAGCGGAGGAAAAATATGAACACGGCGCGTTTCGCTTTCGCGCTCGCTCTTGCGTGCGCTCTTTCAGTTTCCTCGGTGTCATGGGCTGCGTCCGCGGCTGCTTTGCCAAAGGAACAGCACAACGGCGCCCTCAAGTGGATGAGCGGCGGGATCGGCAAGGACCAGGCGGACGCCATGCGCGCGATCGCCCCCCGCTACAACGTGAGGGTCGTCATGGCAGAGGCGCGCAAGCCCAGCGCCGCCTTCCTGGCCGCAGTCCCGGTGACGCTCACCGATGCCAAGGGACGCGTGCTCCTCAAGATCAAGTCCGACGGACCCTACCTCTTTCTCCACTTGCCTCCGGGGCGCTACAGCGTGAAAGCCGAAGTAGCGGGGCGGGTGCTGAGCAGGTCTTTTTCGGTGAAGGCTAACGGCGCCCGGCAGATTGCGCTGATCTGGCCGAAGCCGCCTGGCGAGCACTGAGGCTCGCTGCGCTGCATCGGCGCTGGCTCACGAGCCGGCCTCGATCCAGGCGAGCGCCGCGGAGCGCGCATCAGCATCGAACGCGCGTATCTCCGCGCTGACGAAATGGTTCGCGATCTTCGGTGCCGCCGCAAGCAGCGCACTGCCGGTGACTACGGCGATGCGGTGGACCTGGCGATGATGATCGCGCACGAAGCGCAAGTGCGACACGAGCGCAGCGAAATCCTCCCAGCCCGGGAACGACGGTGCCTCGAGCAGCAGCCCCTTCAGCCCGCCCTGCTGCTCGATGTACGGATCGACCACGGCAGCGAGCGCGGTGAAATCTTCGGCCCGCAGTGCGCCCTCGGGCGTGAGAACCAGAATCCCCTTGTCGCGTAACAGATCGTGGTGAAGCATGATTTTGAGCTCCGGATGCGCGTCGAGCACGCCGGCACGCGACATGCGATTCTAGCCATCAATGTGGAGAACCCGCAACGCCGACGTCGGTCGAACCAATTGCTTCTTAGATAGGATCGGCATGCCGGGGAGCGGCGTTCGGGCCGGCGGCCGATCCATGTTTCAAGGAGATGTCAGATGACGCCCAACGCACCCGCGACCCCGAAAGCCAATCTCGCTCAGACCCGGCCGCTCGACCAACAGGAGCTGCAACGCATCGACGCCTGGTGGCGAGCCTGCAATTACCTTTCCGTGGGCATGATCTATCTCAAAGACAATCCACTGCTCGGGCAGCCTTTGCAGTCCGAGCACGTGAAGCATCGCTTGCTCGGCCACTGGGGTGCCAGCCCGGCGCTCTCTTTCGTCTGGGCGCACCTGAACCGCGTCATCAAGCGCGAGGATCTCGACGTGATCTTCATGGCCGGGCCGGGTCACGGCGCGCCCGGCGTGCTGGGTCCTACCTATCTGGAGGGCACGTACTCCGAGATCTACCCGGACAAGAGCGAGGACGAGGAGGGCATGCAGAAGTTCTTCAAGCAGTTCTCCTTCCCGGGCCACATCGGCTCGCACGTCACGCCGGAAACGCCGGGCTCGATCCACGAAGGCGGCGAGCTCGGCTACAGCCTCTCGCACGCGTATGGAGCGGCGCTCGATAATCCCGGGCTCATCGTCGCGTGCGTCGTCGGCGACGGCGAAGCGGAAACCGGTCCGCTCGCGACGGCGTGGCATTCCAACAAGTTCATCAATCCGGTTCGCGACGGTGCCGTCTTGCCGATCCTCAACCTGAACGGCTACAAGATCGCGAATCCCACCATTCTCGCGCGCATCAGCCATGACGAGCTCGAGTCGTTGTTCGTGGGCTACGGGTACGACCCGTACTTCGTGGAGGGTTCCGATCCCGCCGAGATGCATCAGAAGATGGCCGCGACCCTCGACACGATCATCTTCGACATCCGGGCCATTCAAAAAAAAGCGCGCGACACCGGCAAGGCGGAGCGGGCGCGCTGGCCCATGATCGTGCTGCGCACACCGAAGGGCTGGAGCGGACCGAAGGAAATCGGCGGCCACAAAGTCGAAGGCTCATGGCGCTCGCACCAGGTGCCGTTCTCCGATGTGCGGGGCAATCCTGCCAACCTGCGGCTGCTCGAGAACTGGCTGCGAAGCTACAAACCCGAGACGCTGTTCGACCCCGCCGGGCGGCTGATCCCCGAGCTGCGAGCCCTGGCACCCGAGGGGCACCGCCGCATGGGGGCGAATCTGCATGCGAACGGAGGCTTGCTGCGCAAGGACTTGAAGCTTCCGGATTTTCGTCAGTACGCGGTGGATGTCGCCCAGGCCGGCAAGGTGCTGCACGAAAACACCAAGCCTCTCGGTGAGTTTCTACGCGACGTGATGCGCGCGAACATGACGAGCTTCCGCGTGTTTGGGCCGGACGAAACGGCATCCAACCGGCTGCAAGCGGTCTACGAGGTCAGCAAGAAGACCTGGATGGCAGAGTTGCTGCCAGAGGATGCGGACGGCGGCGAGCTGGCGCGCGACGGCCGGGTGATGGAGATGCTCTCCGAGCACACGCTAGTGGGGTGGCTCGAGGGCTACCTCTTGAGCGGCCGCCACGGCTTCTTTCACACCTACGAGGCCTTCGCGCATGTGGTGGATTCGATGTTCAACCAGCATGCCAAGTGGCTGGACATCTGCAAGAACCACGTTCCATGGCGCGCGTCGGTTTCATCGCAGAACATCCTGTTGTCTTCGACCGTCTGGCGCCAGGATCACAACGGTTTCTCGCATCAGGATCCGGGCTTCATCGATCTGGTGACCAACAAGAGCCCGACGGTCACCCGCGTCTACCTCCCGCCGGACGCGAATACGCTCCTTGTCGTAGCAGATCAGTGCCTGCGCTCGACCGATTGCATCAACGTCATCGTGGCGGACAAGCAGAAGCATCTGCAGTTCACGACGATCGACGAGGCGATCGTCCACTGTGCCAAGGGCATTGGCATCTGGCCTCGGGCGAGCAGCGACCAGGGCGCGGAGCCGGATGTGGTGATGGCTTCCTGCGGCGATGTGGCCACACAGGAAGCGCTTGCGGCAACGGCTATCCTGCGCGAGCACCTGCCGGACTTGAAGCTGCGGTTCGTGAACGTGGTGGATCTGTTCAAGCTGCAGCCAGCCAGCGAGCACCCACATGGGTCGAGCGAGCGCGAGTTCGACAGCTTGTTCACCACCGACAAGCCGATCATCTTCAACTTTCACGGCTATCCGTGGCTGATCCACAAGCTCGCGTACCGCTTCACCAACCACGACAATCTGCACGTGCGCGGCTACAAGGAGAAGGGCAACATCAACACCCCGCTCGAGCTCGCCATCCTCAACCAGGTCGATCGTTTCAACCTGGTGATCGATGTCATCGACCGCGTGCCGCGGCTGCAGATCAAGGCCGCGCACCTCAAGGATCGGATGAAAAATGAAATCATCCTCAACCTCACCTACGCGCGCGAGCAGGGCACCGACCGGCCCGAGGTCGCCGATTGGGTGTGGCCCTATTGACCGCTAGTCGTCCTTCCTAGCGCGCTTCGGCTGTGCGATGCGCCCGATGTAAGAACCGACGCGTCCGATCTGCAGCCACCACCAGCCGAAGTATTCGGTGAGCCATTTGTAGAGCGAAGCTCCCACGAGGCACCCGAGCGCGATCGATGCAACCACGAACACTGCTGTCACCATTCCATCCAGTCCAGCTGCGCGGTCGGTGAACATGCGGGTCACGCTGACCAGGCCGAACGAACCCGGCACGACCAGCCAGAAACTGGGTAGAAACGTCACCATTGCCGGCGGACCGCGGAAGCGCAGCTGAATCAAATAGCCGATCGGTGTCGCCACGAGGGTGCCGAAGAACCCGCTGATCTGAGTTCCGAACAGCAGGCCACCGGCCTTCTGGGCAGCGAACGCGAGAAACAGGACGAGCAGCATCCAGAGCAGCGACCAGCGCGGAGCGGAGAAATGCAGATACACGCCGACGCCGAAAACGAGCACGCCGAGCCAGGCCGCCCACGGTTCGATCCCCACTTCGACTGAAGTTGCCAGCAGGGCTTCCGAGCTTACGCCGACGAGTGCCGCGCCCGCAGCGATTCCGAACGCGAGCAATACCAGCTGCACGAAGCCGGTGATCAGCCGGCTCGTGCCGCTGACCATGTCCCCGTACGCGAGCTCGACCATCGCGAGTGTCAGCATGGCACCCGGCAGAAACGTCACGAGCGGGGGGATCAGCAATTGCACCGGGTTCACTTTGAGCCCGTAGCGCACGGCGAGAAACACCAGCGCGGACACCATCAGCGCGGCGACCACCGGCATCGGTATCGATAGGACGGGCTGATCGCGGTTGAGCATCTTGACGCCGCCGACCAGTGCACCCAGCACCGCCGCGGCAAGAAGGTTGGTGAAGGTCGGCAGCAGGATCAACGCGAGGCCGACCGTGAGAATCGCATGCCCGAGGACGACCACGAGCGGCCTGAAACGCGAAGGCCGGCGCAGGATCTCCGTCAACCTGAGTAGGCCATCTGCCGGTTCCAGGGTGCCGCGCTGGGCCTCATCGGCGAGAGCGTACACGTCGGCGACCTGGTCCAGGCGCAGGTTCTCGCGCGGTCCCTCCGACAGGACGGTACGGTCTTCGTCACCCTCTTCGATGGTGACGAAGATCGCCGTGGGGAGAACGATGATGCGCGCATCGCCGACGCCATAGGCGCGTGCCATGCGGCGCATGAACAGCTCCACCTGCGTGACGGCTTCCCCTGAGGCGAGCTCGGCCTTGCCGAGCCTCAACATAAGCTCGAGCAACGCCCCCACATCTTTGATCCCTCCGGATGCGGGGCCCGTCGTGCTCGGCGGAGCGGACCCGGCGTCCTGCACTTCAGCCATCCGCTCTCATCTCCACACGACGATCACGCTCGCGCGGCGCTCGTGGCGGTGCCCACTTCTCCCTCGATGCTCCGTGGCGCCTTGAGCTCGCCTTCCCACTTCGCAACGACCGTAGTCGCGAGACTGTTACCTATGACGTTCGTCGCCGAGCGACCCATGTCGAGAAATTGATCGACACCCATGATCAGCAGCAAACCCGCCTCGGGTATGTTGAACGTCGCAAGCGTCGCCGCAATCACGACCAGCGAAGCGCGCGGCACACCGGCCATGCCCTTGCTGGTGACCATCAGGATCAACAGCATCGTGAGCTGCTGGCCGAACGAGAGTTGAATTCCATAGGCCTGCGCGACAAACAGCACGGCAAACGTGCAGTACATCATCGAGCCGTCCAGATTGAACGAGTATCCGAGTGGCAGCACGAAGCTCGTGATCTTGTTGTTAACGCCGAACTTCGCGAGCTGCTCCATGGTTTTGGGGTACGCCGCCTCGCTCGAGGCCGTGCTGAACGCAAGGATCAGGGGCTCCTTGATGAGACCGAGCAGATGCAACACCGGACGCCCGAGGAAAATGAATCCGGCGAGAGCGAGAGCGCCCCACAAGACCAGCAGGCTCACATAGAACCCGGCCATGAACTTGCCATAGGTGAGGAGGATACCGAGGCCTTCCGTCGTGATCACCGACGCCATCGCGGCGAACACGGCAAGCGGCGCAAACGCCATCACGGCAGCCGTGATCTTGAGCATGATCCGTGTGAGATCGTCGATCACTGCAACGATCGTCTTCGCGCGCTCGCCGAGATTCGCGGCCGCGAGGCCGAAGAAGATGGAGAACACAACGATCTGCAGGATTTCATTGTTCGCCATGGCCTCTGCGATGCTCTTGGGCACCAGGTGCGCAACGAACTCCCTGAGCGTGATCCCACCCGCCTGGAGATTCGCACTGGCATGGGGGTCGGGGACCGGCAAGTTCAGCCCGACCCCGGGCTCGAGCAGGTTGACCATCGCAATGCCGAGCAGCAGCGAGGCTAACGACGCGCACAGGAACCAGCTGATGGCCTTTATCCCCACGCGGCCTACGGAGCTCATGTCGCCGAGATGCGCTATGCCGACGACCAGCGTCGAGAAGACAAGCGGCCCGATGATCATCTTGATGAGGCGCAGAAAGATGTCGGTCAACAGTGAGACGTAACCGGCGACGGTGGTCGCAGTGGCTGGATCCGGAAGAAGCTGATTGCACATGTAGCCGACCACGATGCCGAGGAGCATCGCAATGAAGATCCAGGTCGTGAGTTTGTTTGATCGCATTAGAGCCCCCAGGGCAAAACGGTGTCGTCCCGGTGTCGGGTTCCGATGACGCATGGTACGGCATTACGGCAGGTCGACGCCGACCGGTATGGCCTGTTGCAATACGCCCTGGGGCGCCGGAATCGGGAAGTTTTCCCGTTCCAAGAGGCTCAATCCTGGGGTCGCCGGATCTTCATAAGGAGGAGCACGGTGCAACATTCCGACATACAGAGGTTACCGGGAGCGCCTATAGTTTTATTTGTACGCGCAATCTCCTGCTCTCTGGGATCACTGACCATTCGCCAAGCCCGCTTTCTTGCGGGCTCTTTTTTGGGGTTCTGGACGAAACAAAAGGGCCGTATCTCTACGGCCCCCGTGGAATGGGTCTCCCTGTGCGTTTAGCCATCTCGCCTGCGCTCTCGCAAGTCCTCGTTCACTCGCTCGCTTTTTTGCTGGCACCAGTGCCTCGGACCTTGCAGATTGTTGAACAAGCCTTTCTTGCTCGACCACCACAGCGCGTAAGCAACTATGGACAAAAGGGCAATCACCAGCGGGATGACGAGATAGAGAGTGTTCATTTCATTCCCCTTGCCTCAATAAAAAACAGTTTAGCAACCATATGCTCGCACAGGGTTGCGTTAGATCAAGGGAAAGCCCGCGAGTTGCGAGGTAGCTTCCTGCCTTGCTGATCGCCCGGAGGACGTATTTCAGCCTGGCTTGACCCAAATCAACCGCCCCAGCTTGCGATGCCGAACAATGGATGCGGCCAACGGAGAAGCCGGAATATGTCACCCCGAATTCGGACTGCTACCGGTGCTGCATTCGAGCCTCGCGGCACTTTTCATGAGCACATCATCGCCATAAGCGACCTGGCTCATGACTTCGATCTTCCGGAGTCGATGGTCGCTGATATGTACTGGCGTGAGCTCGCCAGGCTGCAGGAAGGCGCAACGATCGACGTCTACTTGCCTCTGCTGACGGAGCGGCGCTTGCGCGAGCACTTGCGGCGCAGTGGAAAACCCGACGAAGCGCGAAGGAACGAGGCGCACGAGGACGAACTGGTCGCGGGTTAGAAACACACTGCTTCTGCGCAGCCTGATATAGGGTAACTGTTCCAAGCAGCGCCAAAAGGTACTCCGCCGGCGTTGCGACGCGGCATCAGTCGCGACTGTTATATCATCTGAGCTAGAACGGCTTGCTCGCGCGCCCATCCCAATAGGGGGAGACTTGGTGATGGCCCTGAACCTTTCCGATCTGTTCGCTGCTGCCGAACGGCGCAGCGATGTCTGGGCGAGGCTCAGTGTGGTTGGACGCGCCTGGGCCGCCGCAGCCGGCCGCGGGCAATCGTCCGACGCGCTGGCGGCGGAGGCGGCCACGCTCCTCGGTGAGATCGCTCCTCTCGAGGACTTCTGGGCTTATCCCGGCTTGCGGCTGATGCACGCGCTGCGCGAGCATCTCACCAGCGGCGACGGAAGCGCTTTCGCGAGACTCGCGGGTGAGATCAACGCAGCGGTTTCGTCGGGCGCTTACCGTCACGATCCCGCCGCCTGGGAGCCGAGCGTGCAAGCGGAGATCTCGGCCGCCGATTTCCTCCCACCTTCCCTGGCGGCCGGCGAAAAGTACCGGCCCTATTTCGAGGTTCTGAGCGTTACGCCGACCGACCCGGCCCGTTGGGAGCGCGGCCGGCAGGACATGCGCAAGCTGCGCCGAACGGAGGATCCGTTCGTGTACGAGCTGGTGCAGGTCGGCAGCTTCGAGGACGCACTGCTCGCCGTGTTGTTCAACGGCAACTTGCAGGCGGTGGCATTGCTGGACGGCTTCGCCTTCCGCTCGCGCCACGACCTGTCGCAGGTGCGGGCGTTTCTGAAGCAGGCGCTCCGCTTCGATCCGGACCAGCTCACGGTGCGCGACTACGGCCCCGCATTGGCCAAGCTGATCCACCGCCTGCGCCCGGAGCTCGACGTCTACCTGTTGTCGGAGCGCGACATCGAAGGCATGGCCGGACGCGCGGACGGCGGAGACATCCGCCGCTTCTTCCATGGCGCCGAGGAGTTGATGGAGCTGCATCTCGCCGTGCTCGACGGTGTTGGTGAACGCTACCTCGCGCCCTATTTCGACAATCTCAAGAAGTACGCACAGCGCCCGATCGGCACGTTTCACGCACTACCCATCGCGCGCGGCAAGTCGGTATTCAAGTCGAACTGGATCCGCGACATGGGGGAATTCTACGGCGCGAATTTGTTCCTGGCCGAGTCTTCCGCGACCACTGGTGGATTGGACAGCCTGCTCGAGCCCACTGGCAATATCAAGGTCGCGCAGGAAGCGGCCGCTCGCGCATTCGGTGGCGATCGCGCGTTCTTCGTCACCAACGGCACCTCCACCTCCAACAAGATCGTGCACTCCGCGCTGGTACGGCCTGGCGACATCATCCTGATCGACCGCGACTGTCACAAGTCGCACCACTATGGCCTGGTGCTGGCCGGCGGGCAGCCTTACTACATCGACGCCTACCCGCTGACGCAGTACTCGATGTACGGCAGCGTGCCGATCGGCTCGATCAAGGTGGCGTTGCTGAAGCTGAAAGCCGAGAACAAGTTGCACAAGGCCCGCATGGTGGTGCTGACCAACTGCACGTTCGACGGCCACGTCGCCAACGTGAAGCGCACCATGGAAGAGTGCCTGGCGATCAAGCCCGATCTGATTTTCCTGTGGGACGAGGCATGGTATGGCTACGCGCGCTTCACACCGTTTCTGCGCCGCCGCACCGCGTTGGGCGCCGCTGCCGCTCTTCAGGAGCAGCTGCAGGATCCGGAGTACCGCAAACGCTACGAGCAGTTCAAGGCGCAGGCCGGCGCGCTCGATCCCGGTAACCCGAAGCTGCTCGACCTGCATCTGCTTCCTGACCCCGACCGCACCAGGATTCGGGTATACGAGACCGACTCCGTGCACAAGTCGATGTCGAGCCTGCGCCAGGGGTCGATCGTCGTCGTCAAGGACCAGGACTTTCACGACGTCGAGGAGGCCTTCCACGAAGCCTATTTCACGCATACCTCGACTTCGCCCAACCTGCAGATCATTGCCACGCTCGACGTGGCGCGCAGGCAGATGGAGCTCGAAGGTTACGAGCTTGTCGCGCGCATGATCCAGAATGCCCTCGCACTGCGTCGCGAGATCAACGGCCATCCTCTGATCTCCAAATATTTCAGGGCGGCTACGCCCGCGGAGATGATTCCGGCGCAGTACCGCAGTTCCGGCTTCGATGAGTACGGCTCGCCCAACGGCACCTGGGCGCACTGGCTGCGGGCACTCGATGACGACGAGTTCATGCTTGATCCCACGCGCATCACGCTGTTGTGCGGGAACGCGGGCTATGACGGCAGTGAGTTCAAGGCCTTGCTGGCGGAGAAGCACGACATCCAGATCAACAAGACTTCGCGCAACAGCGTGCTGGTGCAGATCAACATCAACAACACGCGGAGCGACCTGGCCCACATCATCAAAGCCCTGGCCGACATGGCCCGCACGATCGACAAGCGCCTTGCCGAAGGCGGTGCGGAAGAGCGGGCGGCATTCGCAGAGCGCGTCAAGTCGCTGGTGGAGGATGTACCGGATCTGCCAGACTTCAGCCGCTTTCACGATGCCTTCCGCGACAACCCAAAGGGCGGTACCGCCGAGGGCCATATGCGCCGCGCCTACTACATGGCGTACGACGCCCGCAACTGCGAGCACGTCAAGCTGTTCAGCAAAGACATCGACGAGCGGCTGAAGAAAGGTCCGGAGCTGGTCTCCGCCAACTTCGTGATTCCCTATCCACCCGGCTTCCCGATCATGGTGCCCGGCCAGGTCATCAGCCCCGAGATCATCGAGTTCATGCGCAAGCTGGACGTGAAGGAGATCCACGGCTATCAGGCTGCGCTTGGCCTGAAGCTCCTCAAGCCGGCCGCGCTGGCCGCCGCGCCGCGCAGCGCTGTCGACAGCTGATCCGCCGGCCGGGACGGAGACGGGAGGAGACGAGAATGAAGTGGCTGTTCGACACGCTGCGGCAATACCCGGAGATCGCCATCTTTCTGACCTTGGCGCTCGGCTTCTGGGTCGGGCAGATGAGGCTCGGCAAGTTCAGCCTCGGTGTCGTGACCAGCACGTTGCTCGCCGGCGTTCTGATCGGCCAGCTCGGCATCACCATCTCTCCCAACGTGAAGTCGGTTTTCTTCCTGATGTTCCTGTTTGCCGTCGGCTACGCCGTGGGACCGCAATTCTTCCGCGGCTTGAAGAGCGACGGCCTGCAGCAGGTGGTGTTCGCTGCGCTGCTTTGCGTCCTGTGTCTGCTCAGCACGTTCTTTATCGCCAAGGCCATGGGTTATCACGTCGGCCTTGCCGCCGGACTCCTGTCGGGTGCGTGCACCATCTCCGCGGTGCTGGGTGTGGCCACCGACACCATCAATCAATTGGGCGTAGCCGCCGAGCAAAAGAAGGCGTGGATCGATTCGATGCCGGTGGCGTATGCGGTGACTTACCTGTTCGGGACGGCTGGCTCCGCCTGGATTCTGGCGTCGCTGGGCCCGAAGCTGCTGCGCGTAGACCTCCCGGCCGAGTGCAAGAAGCTGGAGGCGAGCCTGGGCGCCAGCGAGGCCGAGCCGGGTGTGATTTCCGCGTATCAACGCTTCGTTGTCCGCGCCTACCGCCTCGTCGACAGCGCCTTCATCGGCAAGACCGTGGACGAGTTCGAGCTGCGCTTTGCCGACAAGCGCTTATTCATATTGCGCATTCAGCGCGACGGTAAGGCCTTCGACTGTGAGCCGAACACCATTCTTTCGAAGGGAGACATCATCGTGCTCGTCGGCCGGCGCGAATTCGTGCTGGAGGGCGCGAAAGCCATCGGTGAAGAAGTCGATGCACCCGAATTGCTTGATATCACCGCAGAGATTCTCGATGTGGTCGTGACCAGCAAAGCCATCGCGGGGAAGACCTTGCTCGAGCTGGTTGAGGCTGACCGCGAACGGGAACTTCGTGGCGTCTACCTGCGCAAGCTGATCCGCGCCGGCAGGGAAATGCCGTTTGCGCCGAGGACCAGGATCGATCGCGGCGATGTGCTGCAGCTCGCCGGCCCGAAAGCTGCGATAGAGCGCGCCGCTGCAAAGATTGGATACGCCGATCGGATCACCGAAAAGACCGACATGCTATTCATGGGGCTGGGCATCGTGGTTGGCGCCTTGATCGGTGCGTTGACCATTCACGTCGGCGGCGTGCCGCTGAGCCTGAGCACCAGCGGCGGCGCGCTGATTGCCGGGCTGGTGTGCGGCTGGCTGCGGTCGGTCAACGCGACGTTCGGACGCATCCCTGGCCCTGCACTCTGGGTCTTCAATAACGTCGGCCTGAACACGTTCATCGCGGTGGTCGGCATCAGCGCAGGTCCCGGCTTCGTCGCCGGCCTTCGGGAAAACGGGCTCGGCCTCTTCTTGTCCGGTATTGTGGTCACGACACTCCCATTCATCGTGATGCTCTACGTGGGCAAATACCTGTTCAAGATGCACCCGGGAATCTTGCTGGGCGCCTGCGCCGGAGCGCGCACGACCACAGCTGCGCTCGGTGCGATCGAAGAAGCCGCGAGGAGTAAGGTGCCGGCACTGGGTTACACGGTTACATATGCCGTGGGAAACACGCTGCTCATCATTTGGGGCGTGGTCATCGTATTGATGATGACTTGAAGCGGCAATCGGAGGAGACGATGGCGCAACAGAGCAAGAAAGAGAAGTTGCATTTATCCGAGATGAAGGAACTGGAGAAGCTCAGCCCGTTCGAGCTGAAAGACAAGCTGATTCAGCTGGCCTCGGAGCAGGGCAAGGCCAGCACGCGCCAGATGCTCAACGCGGGACGCGGCAACCCCAACTGGATCGCGACCACCCCGCGCGAGGCGTTTTTCGCCTTGGGGCGGTTCGGCATCGAAGAGGCGAAGCGCGTGTGGGACGAGCCCGACCTGGGTGGCATGCCGCAGAGGAAGGACATCGCCCAGCGGTTTCGCACCTATCTCGAGCGCAACGCCAAGGAGCCGGGCGTGCCGTTGCTGCGGGCGAGCCTCGACTACGGCGTGCAGAAGCTCGGCTTCGACGCCGACGCTTACGTGCACGAGCTCACCGACAGCATCATCGGCGACAACTATCCAGTCCCCGGCCGCATGCTCGTGCATTGCGAGCGCATCGCGCATGAATATCTGATGCAGGAGATGTGCGATCGCAAGCCGCCCCCCGGGCGCTACGACATCTTCGCAGTCGAGGGCGGAACCGCCGCCATGTGCTACATCTTTGACACGCTGGTGCTGAATCACCTGCTCAAGCCCGGTGACACTATCGCGCTCGGCACTCCCGTGTTCACGCCGTATCTGGAAATGCCGCATCTCGGGCGGTATCAGTTCAAGCCCGTGCACATCGAAGCCTCGGAGATTGCCGAGGCCGGGTACCGCATCTGGCAGTACCCGGACAGCGAGATCGACAAGCTGGCCAACCCGAAGATCAAAGCGTTCTTCGTCGTCAATCCCAGCAACCCCCCATCGGTGGCGATGCGGCCCAGCAGCATGAAGCGCCTCATCAAGCTGGTGAAGGGCAAGCGCCCCGACCTGATGCTCTTGACTGACGACGTGTACGGGACTTTCGTCAACGGTTTCCGGTCGCTCATGGCGGAGCTTCCTCGCAACACGATCGGCGTGTATTCGTACTCGAAATATTTCGGCTGCACCGGCTGGCGGCTGGGAGTCGTGGCGGTTCACGAGAACAACGTCTACGACGAGAAGCTGGCTAAGCTGCCCGCGACCACGCGGCGGATGCTGAACAAGCGCTATGGGGCGATGACCCTGCACCCAGACAAGCTCAAGTTCATCGACCGGATGGTGGCGGACAGCCGGCAGGTGGCGCTCAACCATACGGCAGGTCTGTCGCTGCCACAGCAGGTGCAGATGGCGCTGTTTTCGTTGTTCGCGCTGTTGGACACCGAGAATCGCTATAAGAAGCTGACGCAGACTATCGTCAATCGCCGCCTGCGCAAGCTCGTGAAGGGGCTGGACATCGAGCTGTGGGATGACCCGTTGCGCGCGGAATACTACGCCACGATCGACTTGCTCAACTGGGCCAAGCGCGCGTACGGTCCCGAGTTCGTGGAGTTTGCGACGCGCGACGTTCACCCGTTCGATGTGCTCTTCGCCCTCGCAGAGCGTCACAGCACCGTCCTCCTGAACGGCAGTGGCTTCGCTGGCCCCGACTGGTCGGTCCGCGTGTCTCTGGCCAATTTGGACGACGCGGCCTACGAGCAGATTGGTGATCAGCTGCGTTCCTTGCTGGACCGCGCACTCGAGCGGTGGAAGGCGTCACGTAAGAAAGTGGTACCGGCCAAGACTTGATTGAAATCAGAC